>Ga0207797_1000183_pt1 | contig 45593 bp, 44 predicted proteins | sample PRCRCaboRojoPR_6_FD_187275 | JGI IMG/M metagenome (GOLD analysis project Ga0207797, IMG submission 187275) | Marine sediment microbial community from Cabo Rojo, Puerto Rico - PR CR 10% Liquid 1 (SPAdes) | ecosystem: Environmental > Aquatic > Marine > Coastal > Sediment | place: Cabo Rojo, Puerto... | reverse complement strand
CGTCGACGTGCTGGGCATTTCGATCCTCTCGGGCGCGCACAACGCCCTCATCCCCAAGATCATCGAGGGACTGAAGGAGTACGGCGCCTACGAGGACACCCTCGTCATCGCGGGCGGGATCATCCCCGACGAGGACAAGGAGCAACTCAAGGCCGAAGGCGTCGCCGAGGTCTTCGGTCCCGGCACCGAGATGGAGGAGACCATCGAGTTCGTGAGGGAGAACGCCACGGAGCGATGAACCCGGACGCGTCGGCGCTGGTCGACGACCTCCTCGAGGGCGACCATCGGGCGCTGGCCCGCGTCATCACGAAGATCGAGAACCGGGAACCCGGCTACCGCGAGATCGTCTCGGCGCTGTACGACCACACCGGGGACGCCGACATCATCGGCCTCACCGGGAGCCCCGGGGCCGGCAAGTCGACGCTCGTCGACAAACTGGCGAGTCACTACCGCGACCAGGGACTGACGGTCGGCATCATCGCCGTCGACCCCTCCTCGCCCTACTCGGGCGGCGCGGTGCTGGGCGACCGCATCCGCATGACCTCGAACTCGGGGGACATGGACGTGTTCTTCCGGTCGATGGGCGCCCGGGGCAACCTCGGCGGCCTCTCGACCGCGACGGGCGACGCGGTGAAGGCGCTCGACGCGTTCGGGAAGGACAAGATCCTCATCGAGACCGTCGGCGCGGGACAGAACGAGGTCGACGTCGTCAAGACGGCCGACACGGTCGCCGTCCTCGTCCCGCCCGCCAGCGGGGACGCGATCCAGACCCTGAAGGCCGGCATTCTCGAGATCGGCGACCTGTTCGTCGTCAACAAGGCCGACCTCGAGGGCGCCGACCGGACCGTCCAGGAACTGCGCGAGATGATCCAGATGAGCGAGGATTACACCGCGCCCGCCGGCGGCGGTCATCACGGCATCGACCAGTCCGCACTCGATTCGGACGACGAGGACGACGCTGAGGACGAGGAGGACGAACCGGACGAGTGGACGCCCCGGATCGTCGAGACCGTGGCCACGGAGAGCGAGGGCATCGACGACCTCGTCGAGACGCTCCGGGCGCACCGCGAGTACCTCGGGGAGACCGGCGAACTCGAACGGAAGGTCAGGGACCGCAACGCCTCGGAAATCAGGAACCTCCTGCGAAACGACGTCAGCCGTCTCCTCGAGGACGAGATCGAACGCCAGGGCGGCATCGACGAACTCGTCGACGCGGTGATGGCCGGCGAGACGAACCCCTACGAGATCGCCGAGGAGGTCATCGACCCCATCGAGGACTGTCTCGAGAACGAGGACACGTGACGCGCCACCGATAAGTCAGTGGGGTTCCATCCTCCCTTCATGAAGCGTACAACGGCCCTCGGAGTCCTGGCCGGCGGGATCGGGCTGACCGCGCTGGCGAACGCGCACCTCCGGGACGTCGGGCCGCTCGAACAACCGTTGCCGGGACGGGACCGACGGTACGACTGGCGGGGTACGGAGGTCGCGTACGTGGATCACGGCGATCCGGACGCTCCCGACCTGCTGTGCCTTCACGGCCCCAACGCGGCGGGAACGAGCAAGGAGTTCGAGGCGATCTGGGAGGACCTGGCGGCGGACTTCCACGTGGTCGCCCCCGACTTCCCAGGGTTCGGTCGGTCCGACCGGCCGCCCCTCTACTACTCCGCGGAGCTGTACGCGTCGTTCGTCCGCGATTTCCTCGCCGACCGGACCGAGAACCCCACCGTGCTGGCGTCCTCGCTGTCGGGCGCCTACGCGGTCGCCGCGGCTCGTGAGGACCCCACCCGCGTCGCCAGGCTGGTCCTCGTTTGCCCCACCGACGACACGTTCCCCGGGCGCAAGGCCTGGGTCCGGACGCTGCTGCGCTCGTCGTTCGCTGGCGAGGCGCTGTTCAACGTCCTGGCGAGTCGCCCCTCCATCCGGCACTCCAACGCGGACCACGCCTACTACGATCCGTCGGGACAACCCCCGGAACTCGCCGAGTACCAGTGGCTGTCCGCCCATCAGTCCGGGGCCCGATACGCGCCCGCCTCGTTCGTGAGCGGGTACCTCGACCCGGCGTTCGACCTCGGCGACGAACTGACGGCGCTCGACGTCCCGACCACGCTGATCTGGGGCCGGGAGGCCGAAACCACCCCGTTGAGCGAGGGTCGCGACCTGGCCGAGACCGCCGACGCGCGACTCGCCGTGGTCGACTACGCGAAACTGCTCCCGCACGCCGAACATCCCGAGGCGTTCCTCGAGGCGATGGACGTCTGAGGGCTGCGGGCGCCCCGCGACGGCGGGGGAGCGACGCGAACCCGCGGTCCTACCGCGGCCGGAAGACGAGCAGTGGATCGCCCGTCGTCTCCCTCTCCTCGGCGACAGCCTCGACGACCATGCCGACCGCCACCTCGTCGTGATCGACGCCCCGGACCTGGCCCGTCAGGCGAATCGGGCCGAAGTCGGCCACGGCCGTGACGTACGGCTCGTCCGCCTCGAAGTCCGGCATCGCCACGCGGGTGACGGTGAAGGTTTCGACCTCGCCGGCGACCGGGAGCGGTTCTTCGGTGAACTCCCGAACCCCGCACTCGGGACAGACCGATCGCGGCGGGAGCGACCCGTGGCCGTTCTCGCACTCCAGGTAATAGCCCTCGCCGTCGGCCAGCGCCTCGAAGAACTCGTCGAAGCCGGCGTCGCGGGTCTCGTCGCTCATTCGACCACCTCCAGGACGTGGACGAGGGCAGTGGCGACCGTCCCACCCGCGTTGTGCGTGACGCCCAGCGTCGCGTCCGCGACGTACTCGCTGTTGAAGTGATCGCCGCGAAGGAGCTCCGCTATCTCGGCGACTTGCGAGACGCCGGTCGCGCCGACGGGATGGCCCTTGGCCTTCAGGCCGCCGGAGAGGTTGACGGGCACGTCGCCGTCTGCGGTCGTCTCCCCCTCCCGTGCCGCCGCCATTCCCTCGCCGACGTCGTAGAGGCCCAGCGACTCCAGCGCGAGGACCTCCGCGATGGTGAAGCAGTCGTGGACTTCGGCCACGTCGACGTCGTCGGGGCCGACGCCGGCGTCGGCGTAGGCTTCCTCGGCGGCCGCGTCGGCGGCTGGCGTGCGCGCGAGGTGGTCCCGGTCGTGGAGGGCCATGCGGTCGCCGCCCTGGCCCGTGCCGGTGATCGCGACGGGCGCCTCGACGTCGTTCTCGGCGGCGTACTCGTCGCTGACCAGCAAGACGGCGGCTGCCCCGTCGCTGATCGGACACGCGTCGTACATCCCGATCGGGTCGGACACCATCGGCGCCCCGAGGACGTCCTCGACCGTGATCTCCTTCTGGAACTGCGCACGGTCGTTCGGGAGGGCGTTCTCGTGGTTCTTCACCGCGACGTGGGCCAGGTCCTCGCGGCTCCCGCCGTACTCCTCGAAGTAGGCCTGTTCCATCAGTGCGTACGCGCCGGGGAAGGTAACGCCGGCCCGCACTTCCCAGAGGTCGTCGGCGGCGATGGCGAGCGCCTCGGTCGCGCCCGCCGTCCCGAGGTTCGTCATGCGTTCGGCGCCGCCGACGAGGATGACGTCCGTCTCGCCGTTCCGGATGTCCTTGACGGCGTTCCGAACGGCGGCGCCGCCGGAACAACAGGCGGCCTCGAAGCGGGTACCGGGCGCGTCGACCCCCGCCGCCTCGGCCATCAGTGGCCCCTGGTGGCCCTGGTGTTCGGCCAGTTCGCCCATGAAGTTGCCGTAGAAGACGCTCTCGACGTCAGCCCGGTCGACGCCAGCGTCGTCCAACGCGTCCGCGCTGGCCTCCGCGAACAGGTCCCGACCCGTACGTTCTGGGGCGCTGCCGAACTCGGTGATTCCGGTGCCGGCAACTCGTACGTCTGGCATGGGATCACGTAGTCGACCCGTCCCTAAATAGTCACTCGTTACCGGGGGGTGACCGGAACCGCCCCGGAGGGAAATCGTCGGGCCCCGTCGCTTTTCCCCGACCCCGTCGAACCGTTACCCATGGGATCCGGGTTGGCAAGCGGCCCCGACGGCTTCGGTCGCGGTCACTGGAAGCGAGGGATCCTCGTGGTCGTCGTGGCAATCCTCGTCGTGGCCCTGTTCGGCCTCGAACTGGCGGTGACATACTTCGACACGCCCCACCACGGGACGGACGCGTCGGTCGATGGCGTCGAGGCGGACCCGGCGGTGGCGGTCGATCGGCTGGGTGGCGGACACGTGATGCGACCTGCCGGCCGCGAATCGACCGTCGGCCTGGTCTTCTTTCCTGGCGGGCGGGTCCACCCCGACGCCTACCTCTCCTCGCTCGCTCCCCTGACCCGGAACGCGAACGTGACCGTGTTCGTCCCGAAGATGCCCCTGAATCTGGCCGTCCTCGCTCCGGGGTCCGCCGGGTCGATCGTCGACGATCACCCCCAGATCGAGACCTGGTACGTCGGCGGCCACTCGCTGGGGGGGTCGATGGCTTGCCGGTACGCGGACGGCAACGCCGACCGGGTGGCCGGAGTCGTCCTTCTGGCGTCCTACTGCGATCGAGACGTGAGCGACGCGTCGTTGCGGGTGCTGAGCGTGACCGGGTCCGCCGACCGGGTGTTGAACCGCGATCGCTACCGGGAAGCCAGGTCGAACCTCCCACCCGACGCCCGGTTCGTCCGGATCAGCGGGATGAACCACTCGCAGTTCGGGGCCTACGCCGGACAGCGGGGCGGTGGGCCGGCGGCGATCGATTACGGGACGGCACACGATCGGCTGGCCGACGTGCTGGTTTCGTGGGTCGAAAACGGAACCGCCGAGGGGTCGATTCGACCACCACGGGCGGCGCTCGTCGAAAGTGCCCGCTCCGTTAACCTTTCCCGGCCGCGGTCCTCAGAGGGGGGTAATGGCCGAAGGAACGGAACTGGCCGACCGGTTCGGGAAGTCGAGCCCGTGGCCGTTGTTCGTGGCGATCGGGCTCGCGATCTCGGAGGTCGGGGTGGTCATGGCGCTGCTGCCCGTCACCGTCGGGGGCCTCCTGCTGTTCGTGGGGAGCGTCGCGGGAATCCTCACGGAAACGGAGTACGTCGATAGCCCCTGGCCGCTGCTGGCCGGCTTCGCCGCCGTGCTAGTGGTGCTCGGGGCGGCCATCTACCTGTACACCGGCGCTCCGCTGAGCGTCGACACCGTTCTCGACACGCTCGCGGTCGGCCGGACCGTCGCGTACCGGGGACTGGCGATCGCGGTGGCCGGGATCGTCACCGTCGCGGTGGCGGTCGCCGGCTGGGTCGCGAACGCGTCCGGGGCGGCCGTCGAACCCTGACGATCCGCGGGCCGGGCGGCGGTCGTTGCAACGACCGACAATCTATTACTTCCTCGGGGTTCAACGTAGCTACATATGAGTACCCGGGTGTTCGACCGCGAAACCATGCTGGACCTGCTCGTAAACGTGGTTCCGCTCGCCATCCTCCTGTTCTTCATCGGCCTGTTCGTGATGTGGAACCCCTTCGGTTACGAGACGTCGATCTACACCTACCTCCAGTTCGGCATCGTCGGCGTTACCTTCGTCGCACTGGCGTATCTGACCTACGTGTCCGGAAAGGCGATCGCGTCCGACGAGAAGGAGCGCGAGGCGGAGGAATAACCGACGATCTCACCCCAGTTGGTACCGGTCTCCCTTCTCACCCAGCATATGCGGGGTTAATGTTCGGCCAACGACGCGTGGGTTCTTCCCTAATCTCCCGAATTGTGGGGTTTCAGGGCCCCTGGACCGCGTTCCCGGCAACGATTCAAGTAGCCGCCACCCTTAATTTGACCCGGGACTTTCATTAGCCTGCAATCCGGAGGGGTACCAGACATGGCTATTGGGGACCAGATCCTGCTGACCGTGCTCATGGGCGGGTTCCTCCTCCTCGTCGCGGTGTGGCTCTCGCGCGTGGCGGAGTGGCGGACCTATACCCCCCTCGTGAGCGCCGGCGGCGGGGCCATGGGCGAGGAAACGGCGGAGGAACACGCGGAGAAGCCCGGCGGGCTCGTCCGCTGGTTGACGACCGTCGACCACAAGGACATCGGCATCCTGTACGGGCTGTTCGCGACGTTCGCGTTCGTCTGGGGCGGTATCTCCGTCGTCCTCATGCGGCTCGAACTCGCCGCGCCGGCAGCCGACTTCCTCACCGCGGGCACCTACAACGCCCTCCTTACCACCCACGGCATCACGATGCTGTTCCTGTTCGGCACGCCGATCATCGCCGCGTTCGGGAACTACTTCATCCCGCTGTTGATCGGCGCCGACGACATGGCGTTCCCGCGGATCAACGCCATCGCGTTCTGGCTGCTCCCGCCCGGCGCGATCCTGATCTGGGCCGGGTTCTTCCTCGACCCCTTCATGGGGAACATCGCGCCGTCGATGACCAGCTGGACGATGTACCCGCCGATCGCGGCCGAGCAGGCTGCCAGCGGTGCGGGGGCGACGTCGAGCGCGCCGCCGAACCCGGGCGCGGACCTCATGCTCTTGGGCCTGCACCTCACCGGCGTCTCGGCGACGATGGGGGCGATCAACTTCATCGCCACCATCTTCACCGAGCGCGACGAGGAGGTCGGCTGGAGCCGCCTCGACATCTTCTCGTGGACGATCCTCACGCAGTCGGGCCTCATTCTGTTCGCGTTCCCCCTCCTCGGGAGCGCGATCGTCATGCTCCTGCTCGACCGGAACTTCGCGACGACGTTCTTCACCGTCGAAGGGGGGAGCCCGCTGCTGTGGCAACACCTCTTCTGGTTCTTCGGCCACCCCGAGGTGTACATCCTCGTGTTGCCGCCCATGGGGCTCGTGAGCTTCATCATCCCGCGGTTCTCGGGGCGGAAGCTGTTCGGGTTCAAGTTCGTCGTCTACTCGACGCTGGCCATCGGCGTGCTCTCGTTCGGCGTCTGGGCCCACCACATGTTCACGACGGGCATCGACCCGCGCATCCGTGCCTCGTTCATGGCCGTCTCGCTCGCTATCGCGGTCCCGTCCGCCGTCAAGACGTTCAACTGGATCACGACGATGTGGAACGGTCGCCTCCGGCTGACGACGCCCATGCTGTTCGCGATCGGCTTCGTCGCCAACTTCGTCATCGGCGGCGTGACCGGCGTCTTCCTCGCGGCCATCCCGATCGACCTCATCCTGCACGACACCTACTACGTCGTCGGCCACTTCCACTACGTCATCATGGGCGGCATCGGGTTCGCTGTCTTCGCGGGCATCTACTACTGGTACCCGATCGTGACCGGGAAGATGTACGGCCGCACCCTCGGCAAGTGGCACTTCTGGCTCACGATGGTCGGGACGAACCTCACGTTCTTCGCCATGCTGCTGCTGGGTTACGGCGGCATGCCCCGGCGGTACGCGACCTACGACGCGATCACCGTCGGTCCGCTCGCCTACTTCACGGACCTCCACCAGATCGCGACGGCCGGCGCGCTCATCCTGCTTCTGGGGCAGATCATCTGGCTCCTGAACATGGTTCAGTCCTACATCGAGAGCCCGCTCCTCGAGGACGACGACCCGTGGAACCTGGGGCGGGACAATCTGCGAACGCGCGAGTGGGACTGGCTCGACGCGAAGCAGGAGGACCGACTGCTCGCGACCGACGGCGGCGAGGAGGACGGCGAACTCGCCACGGACGGCGGCGAGGGTGGCGATGAACCGGCAGCAGACAGTCCCGATTCGGACGACGGCAAGACAAACGAGTAATCCGATCGGGTACCCCCGAGCGGACAGTTTGAAGTGTGACACACTGGAGAGGCCAGTCCAGGGCCGGCCTGGCCGAGACGATCGAGACGTACGATCGCGTCGCCGACGCGTACCGGAAGCGCCACGAGGACCGGGACCCCGTCGCCGACCAGGTGGACCGGTTCCGCGAGGCGGTCGACGGGCCGGTGATCCTCGACGTGGGATGTGGTCCCGGGTGGGAGTCGGCGACGTTCGCGGAACGGGGGTACGACGTACTCGGCGTCGACGTCACCCCCGGACTCCTCGAAATAGCGGTCGAAGAGGCGCCAGAGGCCGATTTCGTCCGGATGGACATGCGATCGTTCGGCGTGGCCGACGGCGCCGTCGACGGGATCTGGGCCTGCGCGTCGTTCCTTCACGTCCCGCGATCGGATGCCCCGGACACCCTCGCGGAATTCCGGCGAGTCCTGCGGGACGGGGGCGTGCTCTGGCTGTCGGTCAAAGGGGGGTCCGGAACCCGGCCCGGTGACACCTACGAGGACGACGAGCGCCAGTTCACGCTGTATCGAGCGGGAGAACTCCGGGAACTCGTCTCCGAGGCCGGGCTGGCGGTCGAGGCCGTCTCTGGCGGCGACTGGGTCCAGGTGTTCGGCACCACCCCCTAGGTCAGGACCAGCACGAACCCCGTCGCGAACATCAGGGCCGCGATGGCCCCCAGGACGAGCAACAACAGCTCCTTTTCGGACATGGCCACCTGTTAGCGATCGAACCCAAAAACCTCATCGTTCCGACCGCCCTAGGCCGGGTCGTGTTCGAAACCAGAACGACCAGCGGCCGACGGGTGATCCTCGTCGTCTACGCCGTCGTCGTCGGCATCGCGGGTCTCATGGGGGGCATCCTCGGCGTGATCCTGCCGGAGCAAAAGGGCGTGGCAGTCGCGACGCTGGGGCCGCTCTCGTTCCCGATCACGCCGGCGACGTTCGCGCTCTACGGGATGTTCACGATGGCCGTCATGCTGGGCGTCCTGCTCGGCGTCGTGCAGTTCGTGTCCCGGTTCGACGACGCCTCGCGGTCCGGCGAGTGAGTCCGGACAAGGACGGGGAGGGGTGCTCGGTCAGTCCCCGTGGACTTTCCGGTGGATGTCCTCGACGACGTCCGGGTTGCGGAGCGTACTCGTGTCGCCGAGTTCCTCGCCGTTGGCGATGTCCTCGAGGAGGCGGCGCATGATCTTCCCCGACCGGGTCTTGGGCAGTTCGGGCGTGAAGATCACCGTCTCCGGGCGGGCGATCGGCCCGATGGACGTCTCGACGCCGTCGACGATGCGCTGGCGGAGTTCGTCGTCGCTCTCGTAGCCCTCCTCGGTGATGACGTACGCGTAGACCGCCTCGCCGCTCACCTCGTGGCTCCCGCCGACCACGGCCGCCTCCGCGACCCCCTCGACGCCGACGATGGCCGACTCGATCTCCATCGTCCCGAGGCGGTGGCCCGAGACGTTGACGACGTCGTCGACCCGACCGAGAATGGTGATGTACCCGTCCTCGTCGATCTTCGCGCCGTCCTCGGGGGAGTACACCCAGGCGTCGCGGTCCGGGATCGAGTACTCCCGCCAGTACTCGTCGACGAACCGGTCGTCGTTCTCGTACAGCGTCCGGAGCATTCCCGGCCAGGGTCTGTTCGCGACGAGGTACCCCGCCTCGCCGGCGCCCACCGGGTCCCCGGTCCCGTCGACGACGTCGGCGCTGATCCCGGGGAGCGGCGGCCCGGCGGTTCCCGGTTTCATCTCCGAGATTCCCGGGAGGGTCGTGATCATCATCCCGCCCGTTTCCGTCTGCCACCACGTGTCCACGATCGGACACTCCTCGTTCCCGATGTGCTTGTAGTACCACTTCCAGGCGCGGGGGTTGATCGGTTCCCCGACGGTCCCGAGGAGCCGGAGCGACGAGAGGTCGTGTTTCTCGGGGTGGGACGACCCCCACTTCATGAACGACCTGATCGCGGTCGGGGCCGTGTAGAAGATATCGACGTCGTACTCGTCGACGATCGTCCACAGGCGGTCCTTCCCCGGGTAGTCCGGGGTCCCCTCGTACATCACGGTCGTCGTCCCCAGCGCGAGCGGCCCGTAGACGATGTAGGAGTGGCCCGTGATCCACCCGATGTCGGCCGCACACCAGTAGGTGTCCGCCGGTTCGATGTCCAGCACCGCGCGGGAGGTCCAGGTCACGTACGAGAGGTACCCGCCCGTCGTGTGTTTGACGCCCTTCGGCTGCCCCGTCGTTCCGGAGGTGTACATGAGAAAGAGCATGTCCTCGGCGTCGCGGGTCACCGGTTCGACGTCCGCCCCGTCGTGTTCGGCCACGAGTTCGGCGTAGTCGTGTTCGTCCGGTCCCAGGTCGTGATCGAGCGTATCCCCCAGTCGATCGACGACGACCGTGGTCACTGCCTCGCCGAACGTGGAGACGCCGTCGTCGGCCTTGGCCTTGTGATCGAGCGGATCACCCCGCCGGTAGTACCCGTCGCAGGTGATCAGGTACTCCGAGTCGGCGCTCTCCATCCGCGTGGCCAGCGCCTCGGCCGAGAACCCGGCGAACACGACGCTATGTGGCGCGCCGATCCGGGCACAGGCGAGCATCGCGATCGGCAGGGCCGGGATCATCGGGAGGTACATCGTGACGACGTCGTCCGCCTCGACGCCGAGGTCGCGCAGGGCGGCCGCGAACGCGTTCACCTCCTCGTACAGGTCCCGATAGGTGTACGTCCTGGTCTCGCCCTCCTCGCCGATCCACTCGATCGCGGCGCGGTCGCCGTCCCCCACCTCGACGTGTCGGTCGACGCAGTTGTAACAGGCGTTGAGTTCGCCCCCGGTGAACCACTCGTAGAAGGGGGCGTCCGAGTCGTCGAGCACGGTGTCGTACTCCTCCTCCCAGTCGATCAGGTCCGCCGCCCGCTCCCACGACGCCGGCCAGTTCTCCTCGAACTCCTCGTAGATGGACTCGTCGGCCACGTTGGCCTGCTCGACGAAGTCCGCCGGCGGCTCGAAGGTCTCCTGTTGTTCCAGGCGGGCCTCGAGTTCCACCTCGGGTGTGTTATCGTCCGACATGGTTGTTGGGCAACACAGCGGAGAACGGGATAAGTATTCCCCTCATTTTCGGGGCAACCGCCGTCCGCCCGGGCCGATCAAGCGATGCTTACCCCGCCGCCCGTCCGGGTTTCACCAGGGGGGATCGTTTCTGAATCGGTGCCGATGGATCACTCATTCGGCTCCGTGAACGACGGCCTGAAGGGGCCGATACGCCGCTCTACGGGTCTATCAGGCCGTCTCAAGTGAGCGTTGAACACGGCAACGGGGGTCCCCCGAATCCTGAAACCCCGCGAAAGATGCCGGCCTTATATGCCACCGGCCCGCGTTTATTTCTACCTGAACCGCGCCATGTCGGACGCGAGTACCGAGCGATCGCTCGAACTCGTTCGTCGGGTCACCGACGTGGAGTGGCGAGTGGGCGCCGACGCCGCGCTCCTCCGCGACCGGCTGTACACCGGGTCGGTGTGCTCGATCACGATCACGGCCTCCGAACTCGCGGTCCACCGACGGGCTCTCCGACACATGGTCGAACACCGCGACCTCTCCCAGGACGCCCTCACGGTGCTCACGGCCGTCCAACTGAAGCTCGAACTCGCGTTCGACGACCTCGCCGGGCCGGACGACCACGAGGGGCAGAACGCCCGAGCGACCGTGGAACTGGACGGGACGGAAGTCTTCGCCCTCGCGACCGCTCACCTCGGAGCGGCAAGCAGCGGCCGATCCAGGGTGGACGCCCACAATCACGATCACAATCACGAGCACGATCACGGTCACGAGCACGACGCGACGCGTCACCGTCTGATCGGCCGACGGCTCCTCGACAGGATCGGCGACGATACTCCGGCGAGGGACGTTCTCCCGCCGGTTCGATGAGGTCGCTTCGGGGGCGGTCCCGTCAGGCGACCCCGACCGTTTCCTGATAGGCGCCGTGGTGGTCCTCGAAGACGCCCATGATCTCGCCCATCGTGGCGTAGGCCTTGACCGCGTCGATGATGTACGGCATCGTGTTCTCGTCGTTCGCGATCGCCGAGGAGACCGCCTCCAGCGCGGCGTCGACGGCCTCGTCGTCGCGCTCGGCCTTGACGTCCTCGAGCCTGGCGAGCTGCCTGTCGCGGGTCTCCTGCTCGTCGACGTGGAGGATGTCCGGTCGGGTGTCCTCCTCGATGGTGTACTTGTTGACGCCGACGACCACCTCCTCGCGCTCGTCGACGCGCTCCTGGTACTCGTACGCCGACTCCTGGATCTCGCGGTGGAAGTACCCCTGTTCGATCCCGTCGAGGGCCCCCTCGAGGATCGACCCGTCGCCCTTCGCCCTGATCTCCTCGATGTATTCGAGGGCCCGTTCCTCGATCTCGTCGGTGAGGGCCTCGACGGCGAAGCTCCCGGCCATCGGGTCGACGATGTCGGCCGCGCCGGACTCCTCGGCGATGACCTGCTGGGTCCGGAGCGCGACGCGGACGGCCTGTTCGCTGGGCAGGGCCAGCGCCTCGTCGAAGCTGTTGGTGTGCAGGCTCTGGGTCCCGCCGAGCACGCCGGCCAGCGCCTGGATCGTCACGCGGGCGACGTTGTTCAGCGGCTGCTGGGCCGTCAGCGACTGGCCGGCGGTCTGGGTGTGGAACTTGAGCCGCCTGGCGGCGTCGGACTCCGCGCCGTACCATTCCTTCAGCTTCCGCGCCCAGATCCGGCGCGCGGCGCGGAACTTCGCCACCTCCTCGAAGATGGAGTTGTGGGAGTTGAAGAAGAAAGAAAGCGTCGGCGCGAACTCCTCGACGTCCAGGCCGCGGTCGAGACAGCTCTCCACGTACGCGAACCCGTCGGCCAGGGTGAACGCCAGTTCCTGGACCGCGGTCGACCCCGCCTCGCGGATGTGGTAGCCGGAGATGGAGATCGGGTTGAACTTCGGCGTCTCCTCGACGGAGAACTCGATCACGTCCGTCACGGCATCGACGGACGGCTCCGGCGGGACGACCCATTCCTTCTGGGCGATGAACTCCTTCAACATGTCGTTCTGGAGGGTGCCCCGGATCTCCTCGCGGGGCACGCCCTGCTGGTCGGCGATGGCGATGTACATCGCGTAGATGACCGGCGCGCTCGGGTTGATCGTGAACGAGGTCGAGACCTCGCCGAGGTCGATCCCGTCGAACAGGATCTCCATGTCGCGAAGAGTGTCGACCGCGACGCCCTCCTTGCCCACCTCCCCGAGGGACATCGAGTGGTCGGAGTCGATCCCCATCAGCGACGGCATGTCGAACGCCGTCGAGAGCCCCGTCTGGCCCTCCTCGATGAGGTAGTGGAAGCGCTCGTTGGTCTCCTCGGCCGTCCCGAACCCGGCGAACTGCCGCATCGTCCACGGTCGACCACGGTACATCGTCGGATAGACCCCGCGGGTGAACGGGGGATCGCCCGGGAAGCCCAGGTCCTCCGTGTAGTCGATATCGCCGACGTCCTCGGGGGTGTACAGGCGGTCGACCTCGAGGTTCGAGACGGTCGCGAACCGGTCCTTGCGTTCGCCGTGGCGCTCGAGAAACGGCTCGAGCGTCTCTTCGGCCCACTCCTCGCGGGCCGTGCGGATTTCGGCGAGGTCGTCCTCGTCGTACATACCCATACAACCAGAGGGTCGACGCATTAAGGGTTCCCCCGAAATACCCCCGGTATTTGGGGCAGCACGGGACCGGGCGACCGCCTCCGACCGTACGCTAAAGCTACCGGCGGCCGAGGGAACACTCATGGGAGACGCCACCGTCTGCCTGAGCTTCGACTTCGACGCCGTTTCGCCGTGGATTCACGTCGACGACGGGCGGAACTCGCCGGCGAACCGCTCGCGGGGGCTGTTCGGCGCCGAGGTTGGCGCGCCGCGCCTCCTCGACGTGCTGGCGGACCACGACGTCAGCACCACCTGGTTCGTCCCCGGGCACACGATAGAGAGTTTCCCCGACGTCGCCGGCGACGTGGTCGATCGCGGGCACGAGATCGGTCACCACGGCTGGAGCCACACGCCACCGGGGAACTTCGAGAACCGGGCGGCCGAACGGCGCGACCTGGAACGCGGCATCGAGGCAATCGAGGACCTCACGGGAGAGCGTCCCGACGGCTACCGGTCGCCGTCGTGGGACTACTCCGAGCACACGCTGGACCTCCTGCTCGAACTGGGCTTCGAGTGGGCGTCAAACGGGATGGCTCGCGACTTCGAACCGTACCCCGCTCGGGCCGATCGGGCCCCTGTGGACGGCCCGTACGAGCGGGGCGAACCGACCGAACTGCTCGAGGTACCCATCTCCTGGCACCGCGACGACTATCCCTGGCTCGCGTTCTCCGGCGAGCGAAGCAAGCGCTCGGTCGCGGACCTGTTCGACGAGTGGCGCCGGTCGCTGGAGTGGATGCTCGACAACGTCGGGGACGGCGTGTTCGTGCTCACGATGCACCCGCAGGTGATGGGCCGAACGCCGAACGTCGCCCACCTGGACGAGTTCATTGCGGACGTGCAAGCCTCCGACGCGACGCTCCGGACGATCGGCGAGGTGGCGACGGAACGAAACGAATCGGAGCGGCAGTAATGCGTCAGTACTGTCCGAGCAGCCCCTTCCGGCGGGCCCGCCGCTGGGCGTACTGGAAGACGAGGTAGCCGGCCGCGAAGTAGCCCGCTGCCACGGCGACCAGGATCCCGAGTTCCGCCGGGGAGAACTCCCAGAGACGAACGCCGTCCCGCATCGCCACCTGGAGCATCCCGCTGCCCTGGGCCAGCGGAAGGACCTTGAGTTCGGGGTACGCGTGGACTGGCGCGGCGATCAGGCCGATGAACCCCCACTGGACCAGCTGGAACACGTTTTCGACTCGTTTGTACAACAGGGCCATCGCCGCGAACACGAACCCCACGCCCACGGCCGACGCCAGCGCGAGCACGGCGATCGGAACGACCGTCACCACGTCGACCGTCAGCGAGCGACCGGTCGTGACGAGCATCAATCCGAGGATGACCGCCCCCCACAGGAGGCTGAACCCGACGTTGACGGTCACCTTCGTCACGACGACCCGACCGAACCCGTACGGAGACATGAACAACTGCTCCAGGGTCCCCCACTGGGCTTCGCGTGTCATGTCCCAGGCCAGGCTCGAGAACGCGACGATGGTCATCGTGAACAGGAAGAAGCCCACGACGATCCCGTCGAGGGAGTCGGTGAGTTCCGGTCCGGCGACGGCCTGCCCGCCGAAGAAGATCAGCGCGAAGACGGCGTAGATGCTCACCAGCGTCGAGAGCGTGTTGACGGGGTATCGGACGAGGAGGATCGCCCGCTTGTAGGCGACGGCCCGGAACAGGGTCCGGTACCGCAGCGGCGCGGTACTCATCGGTCTTCCACCCCCACTGCGTCGGCGCCGTTCTCGGTCAACTCGAGGAAGACCTCCTCGAGCTCCGGTTCGATCGCCGTGATCCGTTCGATCGACAGGTTCGCGGCCCGGAGCCGATCCATCAGGTCGTACACCGAGCGGTCGCCCGGGAGCGCGACGTCGAAACGGTCGCTATGGCCGACCTCCTCCCACGACTCGAGGAGAAAGTCGCTCGCCAGCGATTCCCGCGTCGCCACCGGAACGTCCTCGGCGACCGTGATCCGGTAGGCCTGCGTCCGAAAGAGGTCGATCAGGTTCTCCACCGTGTCGTCGGCGACGACTCGTCCCTCGTTCATGACGATCACCCGGTCGCAGACGTCTTCGACCACCGCCATGTCGTGGCTGGAGAGGACGATGGTCATCGACTCCTGTTCGGCGAGCCGTCGGAGTTCGCGCCGGAGCTCGATCGAACTCTCGACGTCGAGCCCGAGGGTCGGTTCGTCGAGGAAGGCAACGGGCGCGTCGCGGGCCAGCGCCGCGGCGAGCGCCACTTTTCCCTTCATGCCCCGCGAGAGGTCGTTGACCGTGACGTCGGCCTTGTCGGCGAGGCCGAGTTGCTCCAGGAGGTCGTCGTGGCGGTCGCGGAGCGATCCCGGTTCGTGGCCCGCAAGGCTCCCGAAGAACCGGAGGTTCTCGCGGACGGTCAACCGCCAGTAGACGTTGCGTGCCCCTTCGAGCATTGCGCCGATCCGGCGGTACGCGGCCCGCGTGTCCTCGTGGACGTCGACGCCGTCGACGGTCACCTCGCCCTCGTCGGGGAGGATCAGCCCGAGCATGGACTTGATGAGCGTCGTCTTCCCCGCCCCGTTCGGGCCGAGCACGCCGACGACGGTGCCGGACCGGACGTCGAACGTGACGCCGTCGACGGCCGTTACGGCCCCCTCGCCGGTCCCATACGTCTTCGAGACGGCGTCGACGGAGACGATCGGATCCCCGGCGGTTACGGCGCCGCCCCTCGATTGTCCTGTCCTGGTGGCCATCCGGGGAACCATACGTACCCCGTAAACCTCTCAACGAGATAATGATACCGAAAACGTGCCGTTTCTCCCCGAGGGAGCTATTCCTGCCGTTGCAATCGCTTCGTCGTCTCCACGAGCGGGTGCCGGGCGTAATCGACCACGTCGACGTCGTCGAGGGAGTCGAGCCCCTCGTTCTCGGCCGTCTTCTGCATGCCCAGTTCGATCGGACGCCCGATGACGATCACGTAGGCGTCCATCTCATCGAGACCGATCCGGTCGGCAGCGAGGACCCGGTGGTGGCCGTCAGCCAGCAGGAGCGACTCGCCCCCGTTGTCGATGACCACCAGGGGTTCGGCGAGGCCCCGTTCCAGTTCGTACTGTCGCCCCTCGAGTTCGTCGGCGTACACCTTCTTCTGCGTCGGGATCAGGTTCGCGAGCTTCACCGTCCGGCGCTCCTGTTCGAGTTGGAGGTCGTGGATGTTCTCGAGCGTCCGCTTGAGTTTGCCGACCTTTTCGGGCGTCGCGCGCTCGATCTGGCTCCTGATCACGTCGGCGTTGCTGATCAGCCCGACGAGCTTGCCGGCGTCGTCGACCACCGGGAGCTTCTGGATACCCGATCGGAGGATGACCCGCGCGGCGTCCGTCACCTTCATCTCCGGATGCGCGACGATGAGGTCCGTGGTCATGACCGTGAAGATCGGGGCGGTCTCGTCCTGGAGCAGGAGGTCGCGGGCGCTGACGAATCCCTCGACTCGACGTCGGTCGGTCACGGGAAACCCGCTGTGTTCGGTGCTCGCGGCGATGCGCTCGGCCACCTCGCCGACCGTGTCGTCGGGCGAGACGGTCTCGACGTCGGGCGTCATGTAGTCCTTGACCAGCGGTTTCCCGTCGTCGACGGGCGCGTCCATGTTCGTTCCCACGGAAACGCCCGGACTGCAAAAACCTCTCGGCTACCCCTCGTCGGCGTCCGCGGTCGTCCGCACGAACTCGGACGGTTCCGTGACGAGGTCGCCCGGATCGATCAGTTCCTCCCGGAGTGCCTCGAGGAATCGGCCCGTCACGAGGTCCCAGATGACCTCGTCCACGTCGACCTCAAGGTCCACGTCGACGTCCTCCTCATCCATCGGGTGTCCGATGACGCCGAGGGGGATCTGTGCCCCCGCCATCTCGGCGTGTCCGCCCGCACTCCCGATCGGATCGAACGCGACGCGCACCGTCTCGCCGAGGTCGAGGTCCGAGGAGCGCGACCGGGCCGACGCGAACACCGTGTCGTTCATGATGCCGTAGACGAACACCGTCGTGACCCCCTCCATCTTGACGAGGCGATCCGCGGCCTGTGCGAGGGCGTCCCGGTCGGCGATCCGCCCGGCGCTCGTCACGAGGGCGGTGCCGTGGCGCTCGCGGTTCCTGATCGCCCGCGAGATCACGTCCATCGTTTCCTGGCTCACGCTGGGCTGTTCGACGCGCTCGAGGACGCTCGTGTCGGCGTGCGGAAGCAACGTGGCTGCCGCCTCGAAGTCCGCGGTCGACGCCTCGCGAGTGTAGTCGTCGGTGTCGACCCTGATGCCGTACAGCAGCGCGGTCGCGATCGTCTCGTCGAGATGGACGTCGAACCGGTCGAAGTAGTCGGTCAACACCGTGCTCGTCGCGCCGGCGTCGCTCCTGAGGTCCGCGAACTCGGCCTCGATCGGCGCCCGCGGCGGGTGGTGATCGATGACGATGTCGACCTCGAGGTCCTCCGGGAGGCCGTCGTTGATGCCCGGCCTGGAGTGGTCCACGAGCGCGAACCCCCCGTATCCGGACAGGTCGGCGTCGGGGTCGAGGTTCGTCAGGTCGAGCGAGAGCAGGTTGACCAGCGCCTGGTTTTCCTGGTGGGAGATCTCGCCGTAGTAACAGGGTTCGGCCTCGACCCCGACGGCGGCCGCGATCCGGACGAGCGCCAGCGCGCTGGCGATCGCGTCGGGGTCCGGGTTGTCGTGCATCACGACCGCAAGGGGACCGTCGATCCGGGCCAGGGCGCCCCGCAATCCCCGGGCGAGTTCCGTCGACCGGCTGCAGGACCGCTCGATCACCGTCTCGACCAGCGTGTCGACCGGATCGATCGTCCGATCCGCGATATCGTGGAGGGAGCCGCGACCCAGTGCCCCGGCGGCGTCGCCTTCGTAGGCGACGAGCAGCGCCGACGGGAAGGCCTCGCGGACGGTCTCCGCGATGGCGCCGTTTCGCGCCGGGTCGTCCGTGCCCACGAACACGGTGTCCGGGTCCACCTCGAGGTCCCTGATCACGGTCGGGTCGGCCGGATCGCCCTCCCGCGCGTCGACCTTCTCGTCGCGGAGGTCCTCCACGCGGGACGCGTCCTCGCAGACGACCACGAGGTCACCGTTCTCCGCGGCCCACCGTTCGACCACCCGATAGCCGACGGATCCACATCCCAGCGCCAGCCGGGAGTTCATACCGGCGGATCGACCCTCCTGACGCTAAAACCTACCGTCTGGCGGCCGGCCCGCGGGATCGGGGGTGGCGATCGGTTCCCCTCAGGGGAGGACCGCCGCTGCCGCGTCGAACGCGACGCCCGAGAGCATGCCGAACGCCGGGAGGAGGGCCACGGTCGCGACCGCGGCGACGACGATCGCCGCGTAGATGCCGAGCGGCTGTGACCGCACCTCGAACCCCTCCTCCGCGTCCTCGATCCACATGGCCTTGACGACCCGGGAGTAGTAGAACAGCGAGAGCGCGCTGTTGATCGCCCCGACGGCGGCCAGCCACCAGAACCCGGCGCTGACGGCCCCGGCGAACAGGACGTACTTCGTCAGGAAGCCGCCGCCAACCGGGAGGCCGGCCAGGCTGAACAGGAAGATCGTCATCGCCACCGACGCGACCGGCGCCCGGGTCGCGAGCCCGTTGAAGTCCTCGAACGTCCGGCCGACGTTCCAGTACTCGGTCAGCGAGACGAACAGGAACGCCCCGGTGTTCATGAACCCGTAGACGAACAGGTGCAGGAGGCTCGCGCCGATCAGCAGGTTGTTGTTTCCACCCGCCGTGAGCGCGGCGATCCCGATGAAGACGTAGCCGGCGTGCCCGATCGACGAGTACGCCAGCATCCGCTTGACCTCGTCCTGGGTGGCGGCCGCGAAGTTCCCGACCGTCATGGTCACGACGGCGACGATCTGCGCGACGAGGACCCAGTCGACGAGGCCCGGATCGACGACCGTCTCGACCGGGAACGCGACGGTGAGGACTCGGATGGCGAGCGCGAAGCCCGCGGCCTTCGACGCCGACGAGAGGAACGCGCTAATCGGGGCGGGCGCGCCCTCGTACGCCTCCGGCGCCCAGAAGTGGAACGGAACGCTCGCGGTCTTGTAGAGGAAGCCCCCGAGGATCATCAGGATCCCCAGGCCGAGGATGCCGACGTTCGCGTCGCCGACGCCGCCGGCGATGGCTCCCGCGACGTCCTCGAGGAGGAGCGACCCCGTGACCGCGTACACCAGGCTGACCCCGTAGATGAGGATCGCCGTCGAGAGCGCGCCGATCAGGAAGTACTTCATCCCGGCCTCCACGCTACCCCGGTTGCGCTTGAGGAAGGCCACCAGGACATAGGACGGGAGGCTCGCCAGTTCCAGGCTGATGGCCACCATCGCGAGGCTGTTGGCGCTCGCCATCAGGGCCATCCCGGACGCCGCCAGCAACACGAGCGCGTAGAACTCGGACTGGTAGGTGTGCTCGGCGACGTAGTCGTAACTCGCGAGCAGGATCAGGAAGGTCACGCTGGCGACCAGCACCCCGAAGAACAGGCTCAGCTGGTCGACGATCACCTGCGCTTCGAACAGTCGGAAGACCCCTCTGCCGTCGGGGTCGCCGACCCCGGTCGCCAGGAACCAGACGCCGACGACGATCGACGCGAGGATGCCGGCGCCCGACATGCCGAGAAGCTCGTTCCGTCCGGTGGCTCGCGAGGACAGCGCGTCGTAGGTCAGCAACACCAGCGCGGTCGCCCCCAGGAGGATCGGGACCGCCAGTGCGGCGTAGGCGGGGAGTTGCACCATCAGGCACCACCTCCCAGGGCGAGGGTCGTCGAGTCGAACAGCGGCTGGATCGAGTCACGGATCATGCCGAAGAACGCCTCCGGGGCGACGCCGAGAACCACGATCAGCGCGAGGAGCGCGAACAGGGGCAGGACGTCCTGCATCGGGGCGCGCCCGATCTCGTAGTCGGTTTCCAGGTCGTAGGGGCCGAACAGCGTCCGCTGCATCGCGAACAGCAGGTAGCCCGCGACGACGACGATGCCGAACATCGCGAGCGCGGTGAACAGCTTCGCGGCGGGCAGCGTCTCGGACCCGAAGGAGCCGACGAACACGAAGAACTCGGCGGCGAATCCGGACATCAGCGGCAGGCCCATGTAGCCGAACGCCCCGGCAACGAACACGCCGGCGGTGACCGGCATCCGGTCGGCGACGCCGGACATGTCGCCGACCATCCGGGTGTGCGTCTCGTTGTAGATGACGCCGACGACCATGAACATCAGCCCGGAGATGAGGCCGTGGCTGACCATCTGGAAGGTGGCGCCGCCCATTCCGTAGGTCGTGAACGCCACCAGCCCGAGGATCACGTAGCCCATCGACGAGATGGACGAGTAGGCGACGATCCGCTTGAGGTCCTGCTGGGCCAGCGCGAGGAAGGCGCCGTAGATGACGCTGAGCACCGCGACGATCGCGATCGGGACCGCGAGGTCCACGGCGACGTCGGGGAGCATCGTGAAGTTGAACCGCAGCAGGGCGTAGGTCCCCATCTTCAGCAGGACGCCGGCCAGGAGCACCGACGCCGGGGTTGGGGCCTCGACGTGGGCGTCCGGCAGCCACGTGTGGACCGGCACGGCGGGCACCTTGACCGCGAAGCCGACGAACATCGCGAGGAAGGACAGCAGTTTCAGCGTTTCGGGACCGACGACGCCGGCGTAGGCGTCGGGCTCGGCCCCGTCGACGGCCAGCGCCTGCGCGATCGCCGGCAGGTCGAAGCTCGAGACGGCGTCGCCCAGGCCGAACACCAGCGCGACGAACCCGATGAACATCACCAGGCTGGCCACGTTGGTGTAGACGAAGAACTTGATCGCGGCGTACTTCCGGCGCGGGCCGCCCCAGACGCCGATCAGGAAGTACATCGGGACGAGGACGGCCTCCCAGAAGACGAACCAGACGATGAAGTCAAGGGCGGTGAACACGCCCAGCAGCGCCGTCTCCATGAACAGCACGAGGCCGTAGAACTGCGACTGGCGTTCGTCGATCGGCGTCCACGCGCTGACGATGGCAAGCGTCGTGAGCACCGTCGTCAGGACGATCAGCGGCAGGCTGATCCCGTCGACGCCGACGTGCCAGTGGATCGAGTACGGTTCCAGGACGGCCCAGGCGACGTCCTCCTCGAAGGCGAGCGAGCCCCCGAGCAGGGCGTTGCCGGCCCCGTCGAACTGGCTGTACATCCAGCCGCTGCCGGCCAGCGGCACCAGGCTGGCGAGGAACGCCAGCCGGCCGGCGTACTCGTCGGGCGCGAGGAAGACGACGAACGACCCGATCAGCGTGAGCGCGAGCAGTGCCTCGATGATCATGCGAACCAGCCTCCCGTGACTCCGAGTAGCAGTAGCAATCCGATCAGTCCCAGCGCAAGCAGCGCGGCGTAGTTGGTGACGATGCCCGTCTGGATCCGTTTGATCCGGCTCCCGCTAAACAGGCTGACCGACGAGACGCCGTCGACGACCCCGTCGACGACGCCCTGGTCGAAGGTGTCGGCCGCCTTCGCGAACGGGTAGGCCACGCCCTCGGCGATCCAGACCTGGTACTCGTCCTGGTAGTAGTTGTTGAACCAGAGCGTCTTGATCGCGCCCAGCCGGTCGGTGTGCTGTTCCGGTTCCGGCACGGCGTACAGCCGGTAGGCCAGCAGGACCCCCGCCAGCGCGATGCCGAGCGAGACGACCGCCGGGAGGAGGGGACTCAGGTCGGCCGCCGTGTACCCGGCGTAGTCGTGCAGGAGGTCCCCGTAGTGGTGGGCCGTCAGCGCGGCCGCCTCCTCGGGGCCGTTCAGCCACTGGTGGAGGTAGTCGATGTCCGGGCCCAACAGCTTCTTCACCGGCGCCATGTTGATCAGGCCGGCCACGGTGGCGAGGGTCCCCAGGACGACGAGCGGGAACTTCACGTTCCAGCGCACGCCCTCCGGGTCCTCGGCCGTGTCCGTCCGGGGGTCCCCGTGGAAGGTCAGGAACACCATCCGGAAGGTGTAGAACCCGGTGAAGAACACGGCGAGGAGGCCCATGGCGTACGCCGCGAGCAACAATGGGGTGTTCACCCCGTGGATCAGCGCCTCGTAGAGCACCTCGTCCTTCGACCAGAAGCCCGCGAAGGGGAGGATGCCCGCGAGCGCGAGCGACCCGGCGAGGAACGTCCAGTAGGTCACGGGCATCCGCTCCTTCAGGCCGCCCATGTCCCACATGTTCTCGTTGTGGTGCATGGCGATGATGACCGACCCGGCGCCGAGGAACAGCAGCGCCTTGAAGAACGCGTGGGTCATCAGGTGGAAGGTCGCCGCGACGTAGCCGCCCGCGCCCAGCGCGAGCATCATGTACCCGTACTGGGAGATGGTCGAGTACGCGAGCACCTGCTTGAGTTCCTGTTTCACCGTCGCCATCGTCGCGGCCAGCAGCGCGGTGAAGCCGCCGACGAACGCGACGATGGCGAGCGCGGTCGGCGAGAGCGCGTAGAAGCCGTAGATCCGGGCGACCAGGTAGACCCCGGCGGCGACCATGGTCGCCGCGTGGATGAGCGCCGAGACGGGCGTCGGGCCCTCCATGGCGTCCGGCAGCCAGGTGTGGAGCGGGAACTGGGCCGACTTGCCGATGACGCCGCCGAGCACCAGCAGCGAGAGGATCGTGATCCCCGTTTCGGGGGCGAAGCCCAGCACCGACTCGCCGTTCGCGAGGGCCTCCTCGGCGAGCACCGGGAACGCCTCGTCGCCGACGAACAGGCCGGAGCCGAAGGCCGCGAAGATCCCGACCACGCCGACGAGGAAGAAGTAGTCCCCGAAGCGGGTGACCAGGAACGCCTTCTTCGCCGCGCTCGCCGGGCCGGCCTCGCGGAACCAGAAGCCGATCAGGAGCCACGAGCACAGGCCGACCAGCTCGAAGAACATGAACGCCATCAGGACGTTGTCGGCCATCACGAACGCGAGCATCGAGAACGAGAACAGCCCCATCCCGGCGTAGTACCGGGGGAGGCCGGTCTCGCCCTCGTCGTTCATGTACCCGAGGCTGAACACCTGGACGAGGAAGGCGATCAGCGAGACGATGACCAGCATCAGCGCCGACAGCGGGTCGATCAGCGCGCCGAAGTGGAGTTCCAGCGCCTCGGCGGGCGACCAGACGTACAGCGTCTCGTGGTAGACCTCGCCGCCGGCGACGGCGACCGCGGCCCAGATCGAGAGCAACAGCGAGCCGCCGGTCGCCAGGATCGTCGCGAAGGCGCCGCCCTTCGGCATGAACCGGCCGAACGTCAGCGCGACCACGAACGCCACGAGCGGCAGCGCGGCGATGGCGGGGGCGAACGAGAAGGCGATGTGTTCACCTGCCATCTTACCACCTCATGGTCGTCGGGACGGTCACGTCGACCTCGCCGAAGTTGCGGTACAGGACCAGGAAGATCCCGATGCCGACGGCCACTTCGGCCGCGGCCAGGGCGATGACGAACAGCGCGAACAACTGCCCGGTGAGGTTCCCGTGGTAGACCGAGAACGCCACGAAGTTGACGTTCGCGGCGTTGAGCATCAACTCGACGGACATCAGGAAGATCAGGGCGTTGTTCCGGGTGAGGACGCCGAAGAGCCCCACGCAGAACAGCGCCGCCGAGAGCAGCAGGTAGTACTGGAGCGGCGCCGTCATCGCGCATCATCCTCCCGTTCGGTGGGGCTACCACCGTCGGTTTGTTCGGGGCCCCAGCGCCGGTCGACCTCGGAGCGGAGCGCGGTGACCACCTCGCCCTCGACCTCGCGACGCGCGAGCGTGACGCCCCCGACCAGCGCGGCCACGAGCACGAAGGCGATGGTCTCGAAGGCGGCGAGGAACCCCTCGGTGCCTGCCGGCACCGTTTCCGCCCCCAGGATGTCGAAGAGCGCGAACCCGATGGCCGCCGTCACGCTCCCGACCCCGCCGAACCCGGTCGGATCGCCGAACGAGGACCGGACGACGAGCGTCGCCATGACCACGAACAGCCCGACGGCGATGATCCCCGGGAGGAGGTGTCGGCCCAGGTCGAGTTCCGGTTTGGTCGTCACGCGCCCTCGACCTCCGTTTCGGGTTCCGTTCGGGTCAGCATCACGGCGAACGTTATCAGGATCAGGACGCCACCGACGTACACGAGGATCTGGATCGCGGCGACGTACTCGGCTTGCACCATCACGTAGTGCACCGCGACGCTGAGGAGTGCTCCCCCGAGGAACAGTGCGGAGTGCCACACGTCCCGGACGAGCACCACGCCCAGACTGCTCGCCACGGTCACCCCGGCGAACAGCGCGAACGCGAGTGTCTCGGATGCAACCATAGTAAGGCCTTCCGTCGGGGCACCCTTTGAAGAATTCGGTTTCGGCAGAGAAAGCTTCCACTCGGATTATAATTCGCGGAACCCTCCAGCAACCGGTCGAAAACCGCGAGCCGTGGCCGATCCCCTACTGGTAGTCGAGTTCGCCTTCGCCTTCGCCCACCCAGGCGTTCCGATCGGGCTCGCGCGCCTCGACCGGATCGATGTCCTTGTACCAGGGGACGTTCTTGAGCTGTTCCTTGTTGTACACCAGCTCGTCCTTGGTGCCGCCCGTGAACTCGAAGTTCTGCGTGAGGACGATCGCCTCGGTCGGGCACACCTCCTCGCAGAGCCGACAGTATATGCACTGGCCGACGTGGAGGTCGTACTCCTCGCCGTTGCGCTGTTCGTCCATCTCGATGTGGATGGTGTCGTTCGGACACACGTTCTCGCACTGGCGACACCAGATGCAGCGCTCCTCGCTCCACTTGTGGACGCCGCGGAATCGCGGGCTGACCTCCGGCTCGTCTTCGGGATAGCTGACGGTGAACGTCTTCCCGTCCAGGGCGTGTCGCATCGTGGTCGCCATCGACTTGAGGATCCCGATCACGAGATCACCCCCACGATGATGGCGGTCAGCACCAGGTTCGCGAACGACAGCTCCAGGAGGCCCTTCCAGCCGATCTCGATGAGCTGGTCGATCCTGACCCGGGGGACGGCGGACCGGGCCCACTGGGTCAGGAGGAACACGGCCCAGATCTTGATCGTGAACCACACGATACCGGGCAGGACCGGGCCGTGCCAGCCGCCGAGGAACAGCGTCGCGATGATCGCGCCGCCGAGGAAGATGTGGAGGAACTCGCCCAGGTAGTACAGGACGAAGTAGACCGAGCCGTACTCGGTCTGGTAGCCCGCCACGATCTCGGTCGGTGCCTCGGGCGTGTCGAACGGGTTGCGACCTACCTCGGCCATGTTCGCCGCGAGGAACAGGACGAACGCGAAGGGGTTCACGAACGCGAACCACTGCGGGATCCGAACCCCGCCGACGTTGATCAGCGTCTCGTGTTGCACGGCGATGATCTCGGTGATCTGGAGACTTCCGACGAAGATGACCACCGAGGCGCCCGTGACCACCAGGGGGATCTCGTAGGCGAGGTTCTGCGCGAGTGCCCGGAGCCCGCCCAGGAGCGAGTACTTGTTGTTCGAGGCGTAGCCGCCCGTGACGAGGCCGAGCGACGCGAGCGACGAGACGGCGAACACGTACACCAGGCCGATCTCGGGGTCGGCCACCTGGATGCCGGGATGGAGCGGGATCACCGCGAACCCGAGCAGGGCCGACAGCGGGACGAGGATCGGGGCGAGGTCCCAGGCCGGGCGATCGACGTTCTCCGGGATGATGAGTTCCTTGGAGAGCAGCCTGAGCGAGTCGACGACGATCGTCCCGAGCCCCGCCGGCCCGACGCGGTTGACGGAGATGCGGTCGGTGAAGGCGGCCGTGATCTTTCGCTTCGCCCACGGTCCCGCCACTGCCGCGTTCAACAGCACGAACGACCCGATGAGGGTCGCGCCGATCAGGCCGGCGATCAACTCGCCCACGACGCCGAACTCGCCGAGGCCGATGAGGTCCGAGATCATCTCGGGGAGCAACACGCCGGGGACCGCCGTCATCGATCCACCTCCCCCAGGACGATGTCGAGGCTTCCCAGCGACGCGATCAGGTCGGCGATGTACTCGCCCTCGGACATCTCCGGGAGCGTCTGGAGGTTGCTGAAACACGGACTCCGGATCTTGAACCGCGCCGGCTTGTCGGTGCCGTCGGAGCGCATGTAGATGCCGAGTTCGCCCTTGGCGCCCTCGACCGCGCGGTACACCTCCTTGTCGGCGTCCGGCTTCAGCGTCCGGGGCACGTTGGCCTGGATGTCCCGCTCGTCCTCCGGCCAGTCCTCGAGCAGATCCACGCACTGTTCGATGATTCGCGCGGACTCCTCCACCTCGCGCAGGCGCACGAGCACGCGGCTGAAGTTGTCACAGCCGTCCTCGGTGACGACGTCCCAGTCGAGCTCGTCGTAGTACCCGTACGGATCGTCGCGACGGATGTCGTAGTCGATGCCGGACCCGCGGGCGACGGGGCCGGTCGCGCCGATCTGTTTGGCGGCCTCGGGGTCGAGCGTCCCCGTGTCGATCGTTCGCATCTGGAAGATCTCGTTGGCGGTGAGGAGGTTGTGGTAGTCCTCCAGGGACTGCGGGAGGCCGTCGAGGAAGTCCCGGATCTTCTCGAAGAACTCCTCGCGGGGCTCGGGCAGGTCCCAGGCGACCCCGCCGACGCGGAGGTAGTTGAACATCAGGCGCTGCCCGGTCAGGTCCTCGAGGATGTTCTGGACGACCTCGCGGTCCTTGATCGCGTACATGAACGTGGCGGTGAAGTCGCCCACCACGTCCAGCGCGTAGGTCGCGACCGCGATCGTGTGGGAGGCGATCCGGGACAGCTCGGCGCCCATCGTCCGGATGACCTGGGCGTACTCGGGCACCTCGATCTCGGCCATGTCCTCGATCGCCCGGGCGTAGGCCCACTCGTTGAGCAGCCCCGACGAGATGTAGTCCCAGCGGTCGGGGTAGGGCATGATCTGGTGGCGGTAGGTGCCCTCCTGACACATCTGTTCCTCGCACCGGTGGAGGTAGCCGATGTCCGGATCGACGTCCACCACCGTCTCGCCGTCGAGCGTCGTCTTGAGGTGGAGCACGCCGTGGGTCGCCGGGTGGTGCGGCCCGATGTTGAGGAACATCGTGTCCGACTCGCTGTCCCGGTGATCGTCCGCGATCGGGTTCTTGTGGGCCTCCAGGGGAACGATCTGGGGCTTGTCCTGGTCGTAATCCTTCGACAGGGGGTGGCCCTGCCAGGTCCGGGGCAGGAGGATCCGTCGCAGGTCCGGGTGCCCCTCGTACTCGATCCCGACCAGGTCGTATGCCTCGCGCTCGTGCCAGTCGGCCGTCCGGTAGACCGGCGCGGCGGACTGGCTGACCGGGTCGTCCCTCGGGGTGGGGACGATCACGCTCAGTTCCTGCGTCGGGTCGTCGTACTTCTTGAGGTGGTAGATGCTCTCGTACCGGTCCTCGTACTCCTGGGCGGTGACCAGCGACAGGTGGTCGAAGCCCGCCTCGTCCCGGAGCGTGTAGAGGACGTCCTGGACGTCGTCGGGGCCGATAACGAAGCCCTCGGCGTTGACGTGGGTCTCGCGGTCGCGAACCGTCTCGCCCAGGAGGTCCTCGAGGGCGTCGTAGTCGAGGCCCTCCTCGGTGACGCCGACTTCGGGCGTGGGCTCCTCCAGACTCATGCGAGCCACCCCCGGTGGCGAGCACGAGTGGACGAGTCGCAGCCCGCGCAGCGAAGCGGGCAGGAACGTCTCGGCGTACTCATGGCGAATCAGCCCAGTTGTACCGCATGACGAGCGTTTCCTCGTCGATGTCCTCGGCGAGTTGGTCGACGAGTTCGTCCCGCTCCAGTTCGTCGAACTGCTCGAGTTCGTACGGCTTGACCGTCACGGGGGTCGACTCGCCGTTGGCGATGCGCTCCTGGAGTTTGGCGACGCCGTAGACCAGGGCCTCGGGGCGGGGCGGACAGCCCGGCACGTGGATGTCGACCGGGATGACCTCCTCGGCGCCCTTGATGACGTTGTACCCCTTCTGGAAGGGGCCGCCCGAGATGGTGCACGACCCCATCGAGACGACGAACTTGGGCTCGGCCATCTGGTCGTAGACGCGCTTCATCCGCGGGGCGAACTTCGAGACGATGGTCCCGGGGACGATGATGACGTCGGCCTGCCGCGGGGAGGCCCGCGGAACGCCGGCGTGGAACCGGTCGAGGTCGTGTTTGACCGAGTACGTGTGCATCATCTCGATGCTACAGCAGGCGATCCCGAACTGTAGCATGAACATCGAGGACCCCCGGGCCCAGTTCATGAACTTGTCGAACTTCGTGAGGATGAACGGCGAGACGCCCAGCGCCTCCCGGAGTTTCGAGTTGAACCGGTCGTCGAGGCCCGGTCCAGTCCGCGCCTCGCGGGTGTCGGTTCGCGGTTCGCTGCTGGCCAACCCGTCGGTAGTTGTGTCCTGACTCATTTGTCAATCCGCTCGTTGTCCTGTGTGTTCCGGCCGGGGGCTCGCGGCCCACTCGACCGCACCCTTGCGCCACGCCCAGCCGAGCGGCACGACGAGCACGCCGATGAACACCAGCATCGGGACCAGCGCAGTTGCCAGGGTCGTCGTCGCGAGCGCGTCCTCGTAGATGACCGCCCACGGGAAGATGAGGACGGTCTCGATGTCGAAGACGACGAACAGCAACGCGACCATGTAATACTGGATGTTGAACCGGATGCGCGTCCCGCCGGTCGGCACCTCGCCGCTCTCGTAGGTGGCGCGCTTGTCTCGTTCCGGGACGCTCGGCCGCAGGAGGGCCGACACCGCGATCATCGCGACGGGGATTCCCACCCCGACGATCACGAACGCCCCGATGGCGATCCACTGGTTCATAATATGGAAGTCTCCGTAACGTGGGGCAGGTTAGGAGCGGTGGTATATAAGGGTTGATTTCCCGGACTTCCTCGGAGGTAATTCCGGGCCGGGGACTCAATCGTCGCGGTCGCGGAAGCCCGGCGTCCCGAGTTCGTGCAGGGCCCGCGACGTTTCGCCCACCTCGGCCTCGAGTTCCTCGTGGTAGGCGACGAGACGCTCCCGGAGTCCCGGGTGTCGGCGGGCGAGGATCTGGGCGGCCGACAGCGCGGCGTTGAACGACTTGCCGGCGTCGACCGCGACGATCGGCGCGCCGGTCGGCATGCCGATGACCGAGTCGACGGACTTCTCCTGGACCGGGACGCCGACCACCGGGACCGGGTACGCGATCGAGGCCGTCATGTTCGGCAGGTCGGCTGACTTGCCGCCAGCGCCGGCGATTATCACGTCGAGTCCCCGATCTTCCGCCGTCTCCGCGTACGCGTACATGAGGTCCGGCGTCCGGTGGGCGGAGACCACGTACGTCTCGAAGGTGAACCGCGCCGCCGGCGGATCGTCGTAGTCGGTCTGTTCCTCGAAGCCGAGTTCGTCGACCAGCGCGTGGTACGCGCCGGGGTCGTCGTCGGTCCCCATCATCACGTCGAGGTCCGAGTCGCTCCCCATGACGATCCCCACGTCGGGGGTGTCCTCGGTCGGTCGGTCGCGCTCCGCCTCGGCCTCGAACGCTTCGATCAGCGAGTCGAGCGCGTCGCGGTCGGTCATGGTCGCTCGGCTCCTTCTCGGGGGGCGAAGGTAAGTCCGTCGCGGATCCTCCTCGCGCGGTCGAGGAGCGCATCGGGCCCGGCGTCGTCCTCCACGGCCGTCAGGTGACCCATCTTCCGGAGCGGGCGCACCTCGTCCTTGCCGTACCAGTGCAGGGAGACGCCGTCGGCCGACAGTGCCCGGTCGACGCCGTACAGCGTGGCGCGCTCGGGTTCGTCGACGTCGCCCAGGAGGTTCGCCGTCACCGTCGTCGCCCGACGGTCCGTCGCCCCGAGCGGCCAGCCCAGCACTGCCCGGACGTGTTGCTCGAACTGCGAGGTGACCGCCCCCTCGATGGTCCAGTGCCCGGAGTTGTGCGGCCGCGGGGCGATCTCGTTGAGCAGCACGTCGCCGTCCACCTCGAACAGCTCGATGCCGTAGACGCCCCGCCCGTCCAGGAGTTCGAGCACGTCGCGGGCGACCGCCCGGGCGCGCTCCTCGACGCCCTCCGCCGACCGCGAGGGGACGATCGTCTCCCGCAGGATCTCCTCCTCGTGGACGTTCTCGCCGATCGGGAAGGTCGCGATCCCGTCGGCGCCCTTGACGCCGATGACGGAGATCTCGCGGTCGAGGCCGACGAGCGTCTCTGCCATCGCCGCGCCGCCGACCGCCCGGTAGGCCTCGGCCGCGTTGTCGGCGTCGGTCACCGGCACGTTGCCCCGCCCGTCGTAGCCGCCGGTCCGGGCCTTCAGCATGATCGAGCCGAACTCAGCGACGGCCTCCCGGACGTCGTCCGGATCGTCGACCGGGGAGAAGGGCGGAACGGGGATCCCGGCCGCCCGGAGTTTCCGCTTCTGGACCAGCTTGTCCTCGATCGTCCGGAGCGTGTCGGGCGACGGGTGGACGGGAATCCCCGCCGCTTCGGCCACGCGCTCCAGCAGGTCCGGGTCGGCGAGTTCTATCTCGAAGGTCAGCGCGTCGCTCCGCTCGGCCAACTCCCGCATCGCGTCCCCGTCGTCGAAGTCGGCGGTAATCGTGTCGCGACTCACCGGCGCGGCGGGCGGGTCGGGGGTCGGGTCCAGGACGATCAACTCGACGCCCAGCGGGGCGGCCGCCTCGGCCATCATCCGGCCGAGCTGGCCCCCGCCGACGACGCCGAGGACCGGTCCGGGCGTGCCGATCGATTCGGGCATGGGCGGGGATTGCCCTGAGGATGTCAAAAGGGTTCCCACCTGCGTCTGGTCTCGTCTGAACGCCCTGGCATTCGGGCCGTTCGTTCGATCACCGGGTTGATCCGACCGTGTTGCCAATGGGTTCGAAATGCCAGGTATCACCGACTTCCCCTCCGGAACTGCGTCGATCGATGGTCCCGACGGTGGACGAAGGACCGACGTCGACGGCGATCACACGATCTCGTACGTCGAATACGGCGATCCAACGGGGCGGCCCCTCGTGTTTCTCCACGGTACGCCGGGATCGGCGCTCCTCGGGGCCGTGTTTCGTGACCACGCTCGACGGACGTCGACCCGTGTGATCGCGATCGACCGTCCCGGTCACGGACGATCCTCGTCGTGGCCGACCCGAAGCTTGACCGATACCGGTGACTTCGTCACCGCCGTCCTGGACGACGCCGGTGCGTCCGAGGCCGATCTCGTCGGGTTTTCCGGCGGTGGCCCGCACGCACTCGCGGTCGCCGCAACGCACCCGGATCGCGTTCGAGACCTCCACGTCGTCGGCGGCGCTGTACCACCGTCTCTCAGGCAACGGACGCCGACCGTACAGCGGGCGCTATCTGGAATGGCCGAGCGGCTGCCGACGCTCGTCAAGGGGCTCTTTCGGGCCCAGGCGTGGATCGCGGCCCGGGGGCCGTCGTCGTTCGTGGTTGCCCAGTACACGAACGGGGATCCAGAGGAAATCCCGGACCAGGTCGCGGAGATCGTTCGACGGGATTTCGTCAGAGCATTCGCCACCCAGCGGTCCGGGGCGATCCACGAGCTCCGCATGGTCAACGGCTCGTGGGCCTCGGTTCTCGACGACGTGGACCGACCCGTTCGACTGTGGCACGGCGACGGCGACACGAACGTCCCGGTCGAGAACGCCAGGAATCTCGCCGACCGCCTGTCGGATGCGGACCTCGACGTGTTCGACGACGCCGACCACCTGACGTCCCTCCTTCGAAGTCGAGCGCCGATCCTCGAACGGAAAGGATAGGCTTCTCGACGTCCCTCGAGCGTTCGACGCGCTCTGAACCCGCGAGGGCGATATCAGGGGCTCGCTGGTGCAATTTATTCGGGAATGTATTACTCTGCGAGCGTATCCTGATTCCTGCCCAGGTGACGACGGTGCAGGCTTCCGACCCTTTGGCCGTCGCTCGGCCGTCGAGGAGCTAGTCCAGCACGAGTTCCTTCGGGTAGTCGGTGAGGTTCTCGAAGCCGTCCTCGGTGACGACCACGAGGTCCTCGATCCTGACGCCGCCGACCTCTGGGTCGTAGAGGCCGGGTTCGATCGTGATCACGTGGCCCGGTTCCAGTTCGTCCCCCTCGGGGCTCACTCGCGGGAGTTCGTGGACGTCCAGGCCGACGCCGTGGCCGGTGCTGTGGATGAACCCCGTCTCGGCTCGCTCGTCGCTCCGGAGCGTGGCGTAGCCTTCCGCCTCGTAGACGTCACAGACCGCGTCGTGGACGTCGGCCCCGGTCGCGCCGGGTTCGATGGCGTCGAAGGCCGCCTCGACGGCCCGTTCGGTGATCTCGTACCGCCGTCGCTGTTCCTCGGTGGGTTCCCCCTTGAGGAACGTGCGGGTCATGTCCCCGTGGTAGCCGGTTTCCTTGTTCTTCGGGAAGATGTCGATCACGATCAGCTCGCCGGCTTCGAGGGGGCCGCTGCCCCGGTCGTGCGGGTCGGCGCCGTGCTCGCCGCAGGCGACGATCGTCTCGTCGAGCGCGCAGCCGTTGCGGAGGAGGGTGAGTTCGATCTGCTCCTTGACGCGCTCGGCGGTCAGCGGCTCGCCGCCGTGGTGGAGCACGCCGTCCTCGACCGTGGCGTCCCCGATGAGCGCCTCGGCCGCGGCCATCGCCTCCTCGTTGGCGTCCTGGGCCTCGTGGACGTGTTCGATCTCCTCGTCGGTCTTGGTGGCGCGGATCTCCGTCACGACGCCGTCGGTCTCCGGATGGACCTCGACGTCGTGATCGCGGAGGCCGTCGGCCGACGAAACGGGGAACCGGGAGGGAACGGCGACGGACTCGACGCCGTGTTCGGCGCAGAACTCGGCGAGCACCATCGCCTTGGCCGTTCCGGATCCGTGTTCCTCGACCTTATCGCGGAACCCGTAATCGCCGTAGCGATCGACGGCGTCGGCTCGACTCTCCTTTGTAGCCCGTCCGTACTCCAGCCCCGAGACGAGCATGGCGGTCTCCTCCGGGGTGTACAGCGTCACGAACGGATCCGGCGCGTCGAACCCGGAGAGGTACTTCTGGTCCGCGTTCTCCGCGTCGTCGTCGATCAGGTATCCGTCCACGCCTTCGTCCGCCAGGTAGTCGTCGAGGTTCGAGAAATCCGGCTCCATGTCCGGGGCTCCGGTCGGCGGCCCTATAATTTCCCTGATACCGGTGGCCGGCCGTGGGTGGCCGTGGGTTGATCGCTACCCGTCCCTCGGTCCCGATCCGGCCTGCGGTCCGGTGCCGTCGCCCGATCCGAGCGGTTTCACCGCGACCTCGTGCCCGCCGTCGGGCGTGTCGATCCTGACGGCCTCGACGATCGCGTCGCGCGCCCGTCGCCGCCAGGCCGCGACCCGTTCGGCGTGATAGTCGTGATGTCGTTCGGGCGAGTACGACGCGTCCGGATCGGCGCGCAACTCGTCCTCGGTGCGGTCCGGCGTCGGATACGGGCCCGCTTCCTCCTCGTCGACGAGGTCGCTGGCCTGCACGTGGATCGGCGCGGGCCTCGCGTCGTAGTCCCCGGAGCCAGCGTGAATCCTCGCGCGCATCCGCCCGGAGAAGGGCGGCGTGATCCGGAGGGCCACGGGCACGTCCCGCTGGCGATCGGCCTCGTACGCCGCCAGGACGTCGTCGACGGTCACGGCGATCGAACGGATCGCGGTCGGGTCGTCGGCATCCGCCATCGCTCCGCGCCAGGGTTTCGATCCCCTTGAGGGTTACTCGGCGGCCGACAGGTGTCACCAGCGCGCAGCGTGGCCCCCGACGGCACACTGATGTCCCTGGAGTAGCAGTGGCGTGTATGGACGTGACGATCGCCCCGTCGACGGTGTCCGGTACGGTCCGCGCCCCGCCGTCGAAGAGCTACACGCACCGGGCCATCCTGGCGGCCGGCTACGGGACGGGCGGGCGAGTTCGCAGTCCGCTGGTGAGCGAGGACACCCGTGCGACGATGCGGGCCGTCGAGGCCTTCGGCGGGAACGTGGCCCACGGCAACGGGGACGGGGACGGGGACGGAAACGAAGACGCCGACACCCTCGACGTGGACGGGTTCCACGGCACTCCCGAGGTCCCCGCCGACGTGCTCGACTGCGCCAACAGCGGAACGACGATGCGCCTCACCACGGCGACGGCCGCCCTCGCCGACGGGGTCACGGTGCTGACCGGCGACGAGTCGCTCCGATCGCGACCACAGGGGCCGCTCCTCGACGCGATCGAGCAACTGGGTGGCCGCGCCGAAAGCACCCGTGGGAACGGTCAGGCGCCACTCGTCGTCTCGGGGCCGATCGAGGGCGGGACCGCGTCGATCCCCGGCGACGTCTCCTCGCAGTTCGTGACCGCGCTCCTGTTCGCGGGGGCGGTTACCGAGGACGGGATCGAGGTTCGCCTGGAAACGCCCCTGAAGTCGGCCCCGTACGTCGACGTCACCGTCGACGTCCTCGATGCGCACGGCGTGAGCGCGAGCGAGACCGCGGAGGGGTATCGCGTCCCGGGGGGCCAGGCGTACGACGTTCCCGACGGCGGCTACGCGGTTCCAGGCGACTTCTCGTCGATCTCGTACCTGGCGGCCGCCGGCGCCGTCGCGGGCGAGGGACCGGTTCGAATCGAGGGGGCCCGGCCGAGCGCCCAGGGCGATACCGCAATCGTCGAGGTGCTCCGCCGCATGGGCGCCGAGGTCGACTGGGACCGTTCCGGGGGGACGCTCTCGGTCCGTCGCTCGTCGCTGTCGGGGATCACGGTCGACGTCGGCGACACGCCCGACCTCCTGCCCACGATCGCCGTCCTCGGCGCCGTCGCCGACGGGACGACCCGCGTCGAGAACTGCGAACACGTCCGGTACAAGGAAACCGACCGGGTCGCCGCCATGGAACGGGAGTTGACCCGGCTCGGTGCGGCCGTCGAGACGTCGCGCGACGCGTTGACCGTGCACGGGGGCGAAACCGCGCTCCGTGGAGCGCGGTGCGACGGATACGACGATCACCGGATCGTCATGGCGCTCTCCGTTGCCGGGCTGGTCGCGTCGGGCGAAACGACGATCCACGGGCGTGAGACCGCCGGCGTCTCGTTCCCCGGGTTCTTCGACGTCCTGTCCTCGCTCGGCGCCCGGGTGGATCCGTAGTCAGTTCCTCGTCGATCCGGTCGTCCCCTCGCGAACGCCGGCACGCAACCGGCCGCGACCGGATCGGCCCCTCGGGTCGGGACCGCTCCCCGATCGACACGGAGCGACCCGCTTCCGGACCGCCGTCGGTCTCGTCCGCTCCCGTTCACCCCGCCGCCGGCGACCGTTCCTGCGACTCGTCGAACGACCGCGGGGTCCTCCGTGTGGCGTGGGTCCGTTCGCCGGTCGACCTCACGATCCGAAATGCTGTCATCTTTATACTCGGGTTCCTACTACTACATATAAGGCGATGGACGAGTCCAGGACCCACGGGACGGAAGCCGATCTCGAGTGGTGTTACGGGATCGTGCCGGACGTATCTCGGACGTTCGCGCTCACGATCGAGCGACTCGACGAACCGATGTCCGCCCGGATCTGTCTGGGGTACCTCCTCTGTCGTATCGCGGATACGATCGAGGACGACGGTGACCTGGCGCCAGCGGTACAGGCGAGGTTGCTCCGAACCTACCGTGATGCGCTCGATCCGGCGGTCGAAACGACGATCGCGGACTTCCGGGGGGAGGTGGCCCCCCATCTGCCGGACGATCCTGATCCGGACTGGGAGGTCGTCGCCAACGCACCACGCGTCGTGGCGACCTTCGAGACGCTTCCCGACGACGCGCAGTCGGCGATCCTCCCGCCGATTCTCGACATGGTCGACGGCATGGCGATGTTCGTCGAACGGTACGCCGACGAGGGTGGCCTCCGGATCGGGACGGTCCAGGAACTCGAGGAGTACTGCTGGTACGTGGCGGGATTGGTCGGCACGCTCGTGACGAACCTGCTCTCCAGGGAGGCGTCGTCCGAGCAGGCGCAGACGCTTCGCCGGACGGCCGCCTCCTTCGGCCTGTTGCTCCAGTTGATCAACGTCGCCAAGGACGTCGCCACCGACTTCCAGGAGGAACGGAACGTGTACGTGCCGGGCACCTGGCTGGCGGAGGCGGGCGTTCACCCGTCCGACGTCGCCGACCCCGACAACGCCGGTGCCGTCGCCCGCGTGGTCGGACGACTGTTGGACCGGGCCGACCGGTACTTCGACGACGCGCAGGCCTATCTGGAGGCGATGCCCCTCTCGAAGGGCAACACGTTGTCCGCCTGGGCCATCCCGTTCCTCCTGGCCGTGGCGACGGCGCGCGAACTCCGCCGTCGACCGGAGGACGTGGTCCGCGAGGGCGACGTCAAGGTCAGCCGCGCGGAGGTCCTCGCGCTCGTACAACTGTTCCAGGAGGAGGACGTGGACCGGGAGGCCATCGGCGACCTCAGGGAACGGATCGCCCGCCGGCCGTTCGAGTGAACGCACGTTCCCCGCCCGGTGGGGACGAACGTACCAGCTACGTTACTGAACGCCCCTTCTCCGGAACTTTTTGACGCCGGCCCGCCGAGTGTGCCCCATGACTCGACTCGGTCAGATCATCGGCGAGTTCGTCGAATACGTGACGGCCTCGACAATTGGCGGGGGATACGCCGTCACTGAAACCCGAACGAGACGGTTCGACGCCCCACCGTCACTGACAGTGTCGTCGACGAACGGGAGCATCGCGGTTCGGAGCGAGGACCGGGAGGACGTCGTCGTCGACGGCACCTGGCGGGGACGGGATCGATCCGCCCTCGAGACCGCCACCCTCGTGGATTCGGGGGGCGACGACGAACCGCTCCACCTCGAAGTCGACCACGGGGACGTTGCGAGCGACGTCGCCGTCGAACTGTCGATCGCGATCCCCGAGGACACCGCCGTCGATCGGCTGGAAACGGCCAACGGCGAGATCAGCCTCTCGGACGCCACCGGACCGGCTGACCTCTCGACGAAGAACGGGTCGATCACCGCCGAACGCGTCGCGGGACCCCTCGACGTCCGCGCCCACAACGGGGAGATCACCGTCAGGGAGTGTGCGGGACTCGAGCACGTCGAAACCCGGAACGGCGCGATCCAGGTCGAACTCCTCGACCTCCGTGAGGACGCGACGATCCGGACCGCGACGGGACGGATCGAGGTCGCGCTCGACCCGGCGATCGACGTCGATCTCACCTGCGAAACGAACGTCGGCGGGATCGAGGTGCCAGTCCTGGACCGGTCCACGACCGGCGTCGGAAAGACGACCGTGACGGGAACGCTCGGGGCCGGCGGGCCCGAACTCCTCGCGACGGCGAAGGTCGGGTCGATCGAGGTGAGGGCCCTCGAACCCGACCGCGTCCAGTCGGGCTGATCCCGTTCCGCGTCGGATCGGCGTGGAAAGCGTCCGTACGTCGGTATCCGGGGGCGTTCGATCGTCCGGAAGCAACCCCGAAAGGAACGAGATTACTACTTCAGTGATAAAACAATCAGTGTCTACTGATGGCGATGAGGGATAATTTTGTAGCAATTGTTATATAGATATCGGGGCCATATTGCAGTCGAGGATTATCATCATGGCACTTACGCGATCCGGGACCGTCGGCGGTCCGACGTACGTTCTTCGGGAGGGCACTCGCCGGACCCAGGGACGGGCAGCCGGGGATTCGAACGTTCTGGCCGGGCGGGCCGTCGCGAACGCGGTCCGGACGACCCTCGGCCCCCGCGGAATGGACAAGATGCTCGTGGACGCGACCGGGACGGTCGTCATCACCAACGACGGTGCGACCATCCTCGACGAAATGGACGTCGACCATCCGGGTGCCAGGATGGTCGTGGCGGTTGCGGAGGCCCAGGAGGCGGCGGTCGGCGACGGGACGACCACGGCGGCGGTCCTGGCCGGCCAGCTGCTCGTGGCGGCCGCGGACCTGTTCGACGAGGGCGTGGCACCGACGACGATCGTCGAGGGGTACCAGGAGGCCGCGAGGCTGGCCCTGGCCGCGATCGACGCGAACCTGCTCACGGACGACGTCGACGACGACCTCCTCGCGACGGTGGCAGCGTCCAGTATGACGGGGAAGGGCACCGGGAGCGTCGGGCCCGGGACGCTCGCCGACTCCGTCGTCGAAGCCGTTCGCCGGGTCTCGACGGACGGCGAGCGGGTCGACAGGGAGGCGATCCGCATCGCGTCCCACGTCGGCGAAAGCGCCGGCGCGACGGCCGTCGTGGAGGGCGTCGTGCTGGACGAGGAACCGATCGCCGACGGGATGCCGCGCGGTCTCGCGGACGCCACCGTCGCCCTGCTCGACGTCCCCCTCGAGGTGCGGACGAGCGCCGCCGGCGTCGCATACCGAGTCACCGGTGCCGACCAGCTGGCCGCGGCGATGGACGCCGAGGTGGGCGAACTGCAGGGGTACGTGGCGGCCCTGGCCGACGCGGACGTCGAAGTCGTGGTTTCGACCAAGGCGATCGACGACCGCCTGGGATCGTTGCTGGCCCGCGAGGGCATCCTCGCGTTCGAGCGGGTGCCGGTCGACGACGCCAGGGCGGTTGCGCGGGCGACCGGTGCCACCCGCGTGGCAACGCTCGCCGACTTCGACCCCGCGGACCTCGGGGTCGCCGAACGGGTCCGGATCGAGCGGTTCGGCGGGGAGGACCTGGCCGTCCTCGAGGGCGGGGCGGCGACGAAGACCGTCACCCTACTCGTCCGGGGCGGCACCGACCACGTCGTGGCCGAACTCGAACGGGCGATCGACGACGCGGTCGACGTGGTCCTGGCGACCCTGGAGACCGGCGAGGTCGTTCCGGGCGCCGGCGGGATCGAGATCGCCATCGCCGAGCACGTCCGCGACCACGCGGCGGCGATCGCGGGGCGTCGGCAACTCGCCGTCGAGGCGTTCGCGGCGGCGATCGACGCGATCCCCCGGACCCTGGCCTCGAACCTGGGAATGGACCCGATCGACGCCGTCGTCGACCTCAGGACGCGCCACGATCGGGGCGAGCGGGTCGGGATCGTCGACGACGGGGGGATCGGCGAGATCGCGGATCCGGTCGGGGCCGGGGTCATCGAACCGGCCGCGGTCAAGCGGGAGGCCGTCGAGAACGCGACGGAGGCGGTCCGGATGCTGCTCCGGATCGACGACGTCATCGCCGCACGATAGGGGCTCCCCCGTCAGCCGGCGTATGTCGGTCGCCGTCACCCATTCCCACGTTTCGGGAACGCCTGCCACAACCTTACTTTCGGGCGCCCTAGTACGAATGGCCATGAACGACAACCGTTCAGGAGTACCACGGGACGATGCGGACCCGAGCCCCGTTCCACATCGTGGACGACGATCGTGGTCGCGGGACGTGGCGGAGCGCGCGCGATCGACCACCCGGCGGAGCGTGCTGGCCGGGGCCGGAGCGACCGTTGCGGCGTCGCTCGCCGGCTGTTCGATGCTGGATGGCGGGTCGACTCCCGCGGCGGTGTCCGTGGCCGGCCGGGCGAGTTGCGACGTCTGCGGGATGGTGATCTCGAAACACCCGGGTCCCAACGGGCAGATTTTCTACGCGGACCACGACCCGCAGGACCACGACGCCCCGTTCCGCTTCGATTCGCTGAAGGCCTGCGCCTTCGACCACTACTTCCGGAAGCAGCGGGGTGACTGGTCGGTCGAAGCCTTCTACGTCACCGACTACTCGAGCGTGGACTACTCGGTGTCCGAGGAGGGCGGCAAGGCGTTCATCAGCGGACACGAGAACCCCGAGAGCTTCGCGACGGCCAAGTCGGTCTCGTACGTCGTCGACGCCGACGTGTACGGGGCCATGGGCAGGGACTTCGTCCCGTTCTCGGACGAGGACGACGCGAGCAGCTTCGCCGAGGAGTACGGGGGCACAGTGGTCCCGTTCGCGGACATCACCCCCGCCACCCTCAAGTGACGGGCATTCCGACGTGAGGACGAAGGATGGACGAGTTCGGTTCGGCCGGCGTGGCCGGGGTCGCGCGCGGTGGAGAGGGGGGTGACCGCCCCTGACCGCCCCGGTCGGGCGCTACGTCCTGGCGGGTGTTCTCGCGCTCCTGCTCGTCGCCAGCACCGTCTTCGCGGTGCCGGTGGTCCAGGGGTCGAACCTGGGGCCGGCCCCGTTCGACGACACGCTCACGATGTCGAGCCTGACGCAGGCCGAGCGTTTCCGGGCCCAGGAAGCGGGATACGCGATCCCGAAGGCCCAGGCGTTCTACTCGGGGTACCGGTACGTCGTCGGGTATTACGGGATCGACGCGCTGGTGGAGGAACTCCACCGTGACGGCCACCGCCGACAGTTCGGGCTCCCGCTGGCGATCTACGTCTCGGACTTCGCCGGGACCGAGGTCGCCCTGACCGACGACGGCTACCTGACCATGCCCGAAAGCCGGACGACGGGCTGGGTCCCCGTCGAGGAGGCCGCGTTCGTCGTCGACAGCGGGGCCAAGACCCCCGGCGGCCCGGCGGTCGTTCCGTTCTCGGAACGGCCCGCGGCCCGACGGTTCGCCGGACAGTACGGGGGTGACGTCGTGGGGTGGGACGAGCTCCGGGACCGCCGGTTCGGGGGCGACGAGGTGACGCGCGACGCGATGACCGAGGCGGTTCGGTCGCGATCGACGTGGGCGAACGGGACCGTCGACGACGCGCGGTCGCTGCTCGACCGGCCGGTGTCGGTGGTCGTCGGGCGGGACGCGCCGTCGATCGCCGCCGCGATCGAGCGCGCGCCGGCGAACACGACGGTTCGGATCCCGGCGGGGACGTACCCCGACCTGAACGTGACGGTCGACAAGCCGCTGACCCTGGCGGGCGCCGGTGCCGACGCGACCCACCTGAACGGGACCGGCAACGGGACCGTCGTCCACGTCGAGGCGCCGCGAGTCGCCGTCGCGAACGTCTCGGTCGCCGGCGTCGGAACGACGAAACGGCCCGAGGACGTGCCGGTCGAGGAGGGATCCTGGGACTACAACATCAAGATGGCCTACGGGTACGCGGACGCGGGCATCGTCTTCGATCGCGCGAACGGGTCGCTCGTGAAGGGGGTGACCGTGGACACGCCGACGAACGGGATCGTCTTCCGGTACAGCGACGGGTCGGTCGTCGACGACGCGTTCGTCCAGGGGCGGACCCCGTGGCAGGACGGGTTCATGAGCGTCATGGTGCTGAACTCGCGGATCGTGGTCCAGGACTCGCGGTTCGTGAAGGGCCGCGACGCGGTCTACACGCACCGGTCCCACGGGATCGTGATCCGGGACAACTACATGGAGGGGCTGCGCTTCGGCGTCCACGAGATGTACACTTCGGACGCGCTCGTCCGGAACAACGTCGTGAGGGACGCCGGCACGGGCCTCATCGTGATGACCCGCCCGACCGGGAACGCGCTCGTCGGCAACGACGTGCGCGAGTGCGACCTCGGCATCAGCGTCGCGGGCGCCGAGTCCTTCGTCGCCGACAACGTCCTCGTCGACAACCGGGTGGGACTGGACCTCACCGCCTACCGGACCCTCTACACGGGGAACGTGATCGCGAGGAACGCGGTGGGGATCAGCGCGTCCACGCTCATCCCGACCAACCGGGTGTACGGCAACGACGTCGTCGGGAACGAGCGGTACGTGGAGTCGATCATGGGTCCGGTCCGCGTCTGGACGGTCGACGGTCGCGGGAACTACTGGGGCGGTGCCCCGGGCTTCGAGGGGGGTGACGGCACCCTCGACCGGCCGTTCCACCCCACGGGGCCGGTCGACGGCCGCGCCCACCGGGCGACCGGGAGCCACACCCTGGCGCTGTCGCCGGCCGTGGGCGTCCTTCGCTGGCACGGGAATCACGTTCCCGGACTGCGCTCGACGGGAGTCGCCGACGCCGCGCCGCTGGCCGAGCCGGCCCGCCCGGGCGTCGTCGCGAACGTGACCGGAACGGGGGGAGCGTCGTGACCGCCGAGTCGGCGGAAGACGTGGATTCGGCGGACGAAGCGGCACCGACCCCCGCGACGGACCCGCGCAAGAGCGGGCCCCCCATCGTGACGGCGGAGGGGATCGCTCACGCCTTCGACGGGGTAACCGTCCTCGAGGGGATCGACCTGGACGTCGACGCCCGTTCGATGACGGCCCTCGTGGGCCCCAACGGGTCGGGGAAGACGACGTTGCTCCGGATCCTCGCCGGGTTGCTCGCGCCGGCCGACGGGCGGGTTCGCGTCCGCGCGACCGGCCAGCGCCCGCTGGGGTTTCTGCCCCAGGAACCGACGTTCCGGGGCCGGTTCACGGTCGGGGAGACGATCGACTTCTACGCCGAACTCCTCGAGACGTCCGTCGATCGGGACGCGGTCCTGGAACGGGTCGGCCTCGACGTGGTGACCGGCCGTCGGGTCGACGCGCTCTCCGGCGGGATGCTCCGGCTGCTCGGGCTCGCCGTCGCCATGCTCGGCGACCCGCCGCTGGTGGTGCTGGACGAACCGGCGAGCGGCCTCGATCCGAAGATCCGCGCCCACGTCTTCGAGGCGATCGGGCGCCTCGCGGACGAGGACCGGGCCGTTCTGCTGGCGACGCACCACCTCCAGGGAGCCGAACTGGCGGACCGGGTTCTCGTCCTCGACCGTGGGACGGTGGTGGCCGACGGCCCGCCCGAGGAACTGCTGGCGGCGACCGGGGCCGACTCGCTCGAGGCCGCGTTCCTCGAGTCGGTGAGCGAAGGCCTCGCCGTCCAGGCCGGAACGGAGGGGTCGGAGTGAGTCGAGCGGGGCGACTGCTCGCCGTCGTCGACCGGGAGGTGGCGACCGTCCTCCGGGCCCGGGCCTACGCGGTCGTCGGGCTGGGATACGCTGCGATCGTTCTCGGCCTGGGATGGCAGAGCGGCGGCGGCTTCGTCCCGTTAACCGTGGACCTGCTCACGCCGGTCGAACTCCTCGTCCCGCCGGTCGCCACGGCCTTCGGCTACCGGGCCGTGCTCGAGGACACCGAAGGCAAGGAGATCGAGGCACTTCGGACGTATCCCCTCTCGCGGCTCTCGTACGTCCTCGGCGTCTACCTCGGGCGGTTGGCGGCCGTCCTGGTCGTCGTCGTGACGCCACTGCTCCTGGCCGCCCTGCTCGTGCCGGGCACGGCCGGCCAGGGATCGGGCGTCGTCGCCAGCCACGAGGCGGCGGGCACCGTCCTCCTGTACCTGCGGTTCGTCGTCCTGTCGGCCGTCTTCGCGGCGGTCGTCCTCGCCGCCGCGGTCGCCGTCTCGACGGTCGCCCGAACCGGCCGGGCCGCCCTGGCGCTCGCGGTCGTCCTCGTCGTCGTTCTCGTGATCGGTGCCGACCTCGGGATCGTCGCGTCGCTCGCCGGCGGGCTGGTCGGCGACGAGGGCCTCGCGCTGCTGATCGCGGCGAGCCCCGCCAGCGCCTTCCGGGGACTCGTCCTCGGGACCGTCGTGAGCGTCGTCGCCAGCGAAACCGTCCGGGCGGGGTCGGCGATCGCGAACGGTCTCGGGCTCGGCGCGTGGCTGGTCGGATCGCTCGCCGTCGCCGTCGTCACCGTCTGGCCCACGGTGGGCGAGTACGCCTGGCAGGTCGTCGACCCCGGAGCGGACGAACCGGACGACTGAGTCCGAACGTCCGTCGCCGGACCCTCCGACCGTTACAGCTCGTCTTTGACCCGCCGGACGATGTCGTCGACGTCGTACTCGTCGCCCGCCTCCGCTTTATCGAAGACGGTCTCGGCCCCGACCTCGACGCGGAACACCCCGCTGTCGCCCGTCACCAGGGCCACCCGGTCCAGTTCCTGGCCGAAGTTCTCGAGCAGTGCGCGCTGGACGTCCTGTGCACGGGGCAAGAACCCGCAGGGGACGCAGTATTCGATCCGGACTGTCGACATGGCGGGCGGTCGTTCGACTGGACGGGCATAAGCTCCCGCCTTCCTCTCGGGGGTGGTGATCGACGGGACCCCGCTGGTGATCGGTGGGGTACCCCGTCCCCGTCACCCGGGTGGCGCGATCGCCGCCCGGATTGCGCGTCCCCTGATCCGTTCGACGGGACCCCGGGACAACACGTGTCGCGCAATCGTTAATATCTCGGACGCCGTCTGTACGGTCGATTCTTACTGAATCGGATGATTTCGATGGCCCAATACGAGACGCAGTCGGTTACCGAACAGTCCACCGAACGCAGCGAATCCCGGTCGCCACTGACGCGGTACGCCGGCCTGGCTGCGATACTGGGCGGCGGCATCTTCGTCGTCCCCTGGACGCTCGGGGATCCGGCCGTCAACGTGGCGATCCTGTCGGCGATGGTCGTCGGCCTGCTCGTCGGCCTGGGCGGCCTCCACGTCACCTATCGACGGTCGTACGGGTGGCTGGCGACCGCCGCCGTGGCCCTGATCGCGCTCGGCCTCGTGACGGTGACGGCGGGAGCGATCGGTCTCGTCACCCGGCTATCGTCCCTGGACGGGATCGCCACTGGCGAGCTTGAGGCGATCCCGGACGACGTCATCGTCGCCGTGGCGGCGGTCGCCGTCGGCCTCTTCGTCGTCATGACCGCCGCATCGGGGCTCGGGGTCGCGTTCTGGCGACGACGCCTCGCGACCCGACTCGTCGCGGCCCTCCTGATCGCCAGCCTTCCCGCCCTGATCGTCGGCACGTTCTTCCTGGAGGCGTCGGCGTTCGGGATCGAGGCCGGCGAGATCCTCATGACCCTCCCGTTCGGCCTGGCGATGGTGGCGCTCGGCTACCACCTCTGGTCGGGTGACGCTGAGGGGTCGCCGCGGTAGGACGAGTCTTCTCCGGGGGGTCGTGGTGAACACGCTAGCTTTTTCAGCTACGTCGAAATACTCGAAGACTGGTGACATCCTCCCCGCGGTGACGGCGGGGCTTCCCTACACAGAGGGACCCCGGCCTGCTGCCGGTCGGTTTCAGGAGTTTCTCTCCCGAGGTCGGTGGAGCGGGTTTCGACCCTCGCTCGGGAGCGTCCTGTGGCCCTGTCACGGGGGCTCCCATCCGCAAGCGAGTCATCGCCGCGCGGTTTCTCAACGCGGCTCTCTCCCAAGCGGTCGTACCTCGCGGCACATCCACCGGCGCGGTTCACACCTTTTCGGGAACAACGCATCACCCGGGCTTCCCGCGCACCGCAGACATGAGTGGAATGCGGCCCGACTCCCGCCGCGTGCCGACGGCAGGAGTCGGCGGACCCCGTGTGTGAACCGTCGGCACGGTCGACACTAAGCGTTGGGGTTCCTGCCGGGCAGACACCAGTGGTCTGTGGCACGGAGCGTGCACGATTCACGCCCGCGCTAAAGGCGGGATTCTCTCGCTGTTTAAAGACAGAA
>Ga0207797_1000182_pt1 | contig 45630 bp, 37 predicted proteins | sample PRCRCaboRojoPR_6_FD_187275 | JGI IMG/M metagenome (GOLD analysis project Ga0207797, IMG submission 187275) | Marine sediment microbial community from Cabo Rojo, Puerto Rico - PR CR 10% Liquid 1 (SPAdes) | ecosystem: Environmental > Aquatic > Marine > Coastal > Sediment | place: Cabo Rojo, Puerto... | reverse complement strand
TGGGCAGCCGATAGAAAAAACCCGAGACGGGGGTCGTCTCGGGTTAGGAGTGCCGAAGGTGGGAGTTGAACCCACATGGGCATAAAGCCCACTGCGCCCTGAACGCAGCGCGTCTGCCTGTTCCGCCACTTCGGCCTGACGCCCCTCTGGGGCGATCTTTATTCTACATGAAAACGCCGCCTTGTCAAGTGCACGTCGGCGCGCGGTCAGTAGGGCAGCGAGGCCTCAGTCTCGCTGACGAAGACCCGCCGGTGGACGATCCACCAGTTGAGGATGGTCCGGAAGCGATCCGCGGGGTGCATCAGCGGCCCGATCTGCACGTCGTTCACGCGCTCATCGACGCCGTAGGTGTAGATCGGCACGTAGAGGGGCAGCGAGGGAAGCTCTTCGGCGAAGAGCTGTTGGAACTCCTCGTACAACACCAAGCGCCGGTTTTCGTTGGGCGTCACGCGGGCCTGCTCGATGACCTCGCTGATGCGCCGGTGAGAGAGCCCCGAGTAGTTCTGCCCCTCCTCGATCTGGGTCTCGTGCCACAGGGGGTAGGGATCGGGATCGCCGGGTAGCTTCAGGTGCGCCAGCACGGCCTGGAAGTCCCTCGTCTCCAGCGCATCCCGCAGCCTGGCCGCGGGGACCGTCTCAACGGTCACGTCGATGCCCAGGTCCGCCCACTGCTCGGCGAGCATCTCGGCCACCGCCTCGCGTCGAGGATGGTTGGAAGCGAGGAGGGTGAAGGCGAACGGCGTGCCGGCCTTGTGTCGCGTATCGCTGCTGGCCGCCCGGACCCATCTCAGGTCCTCCAGGAGCGTCTCCGCTCGTTCCAGGTCGCGACGGTAGCTGGGCGCGTCGTCACTGTAGGCCCACGTCCCCGGCACGATGGGACTGTCGATGACGATTCCCTGTCCCCCCAGAACCTGGTCGATGACCTGCTGACGGTCGATCCCCAGCATGAGCGCCTGACGAGCCTCCTGATCCTGGAAGAACGGTGACTCCGGGTCGTTCAGGTTGAGGAAGACGACGCCGTACTCGGCGATCTGCGCGGAGAAGAGGTTAAGCTCGGTCAGCTCGCGAGCCCGCGAGATATCGTCCTGCCGCACCTGAGCGACGCCCTCCACCTCTCCCTCTTCGTAGGCGTCCAGCACCTCCCTGTAGTCACGGTAGAACCGGAACTGAATCCGATCCAGGTAGGGACGGGCCCGGAAGTAGCGGGGGAAGTGCCTAAGAACGATGGAGGTGATCTCCCCCTCCTCGCTCTCGATCTCCTCCACCTGGAAAGGCCCGCTGCCCACCGGCGCCATGTTGAAGGAGGACGCCGCCAAGTTGGCGGCCGGGATGCCGGCTATCTTATGAGCAGGCAGAATGCCGACCGTGGTGTAGTCCAGGAACGGGGCATACGGCTCCTCCAGCTTGAACTGCACGGTACGATCGTCCACCTTCTCAATATCCACCATGCGCCAGACATCGGCGCCCAGCTCCGGCGGCCCCGGGAACTCTGGATCCTGAAGCAACCGAATGGTGAGGATCACGTCGTCGGCGGTGACCGGGGTGCCGTCGTGCCAGTAGGCGTTGGACCGCAGATCGAAGGTGTAGGTGAGGCCATCGGCCCCGATCTCCCAGTCGGCGGCCAGATCGGGCTGCAGCTTGCCGTTCTCATCCAGACGGGTCAGGCCGCTGAATAGCAGGGAACAGATGTCGTGGTCCGGCCGGCTGTAGCCGCTCAACAGGGGGTTGAGCGTGTAGGGCTGGCCCGCGATGCCCTCCACGTAGGTCCCCCCGTGACCTGGGCGGAGCACGGTGGTGTAGTTGATGGCCAGGTAGGTGAGCAGCAGCACCAACAGCACGACGCCAAATAGAATGAGGAGAAACTGCCAGCGGATGGAACGTGTCACGCGCAGACTCTCCCGCCTCTAGGGCGAGCCCGGCGGCTCGACGGCCGCCCGAAGCTCCGCATAGTGCCAACCAAGGACCGGACCCTATCCATCACGTGGAGATCAAGACGTCTGGGGACTGACGCAACAGCGCCCCGGGGAACGGGCCGTGCCCCGAGGCGACGCTGGTGGCGAGGATGCCGGTCAGGCTAGCCGGTGGCGATGACGTTGACCAAGGTGATGATGAAGAAGGCAACGGCCAGCCCAATGGTGATCTGGAAGATGGTCTTCTCCAGGCCCCGGCGCTTCTGATAGATGGCGCTGCCGCTGCCGCCAAAGACGCTGCCGCCAAGGTCACCGCGGCGACCCTGGAGAAGGATGATGGCGACCAGCGCCACGCTGATGACAATCTGCGCAATGTCGAGATAAATTCCCATGGACTACTCCCAATCTGCGTGAGACGAAGAGGCACTCGCTCTCCGAACACCTATGTCTGATATGTCCGATATGTCTGAGGTAGATTATAGCACGCCCGCGGCGAGCCAGCAAGGCGGCGCGGTGTGGCCGGCCACGTTGCCCAGAAGGGGGATGATGACGATGCCCAGGAGGACCTCCGTCCAGCCCACGCGCTCGATCACCTGCTCTACCCCCCCCACCAGCACCTCGTTGGACCCGGCGTGAAGCCCGCGGCGACGAGGAGGACGATCAACGCCGGTTGGAGGGACCAGCGCGGTTCGGCGTCGGCGTGAACCGACGGATGGGCGGGCCTGGCGGCGTCGAAGGACCGGTTCCCTGTCAATCGCCCTCCGTCCCCTCGGTGAGCAGGTCGGACGGCATGCCGGGAGGAGCGATGATGCGCAGCGCGGAGGGCAGCACCTGCATTCGGGCCGGCGTGCTCCCCAGGGGATCGCCGTCCACCTGGACGGGTATCGTCTCCTCGGCGCGGATCTCGACGCGCTGCGCCTGCCGGTGGACGATCTTGGGATCCTCGAGATAGCGCTGCGTCAGGACCCTGAGCAGATGGCGGACGACGTAGGCGAAGCCGAGCCCTTTGAAGACGAAGACGTCCAGGAGGCCGTCGTCCAGCTTCGCCCGCGGTGCCACATCCACCAGCCCCCCGTACTGCTGGATGTTGTTCACCACGACTAGCAGGGTGCGCCCGCGCACCACGTCATCGTCCAGGGTGATGGTCGTCCGCACCCCCTGGAAGGTCCGCGCCACCAGCGTGGCGGCCACCAGGTAGGGTAGGGCCCCCAGGCGCTTGGTCGTCCTGTCCCGTGGCTCCATCTCGGTCGTCACCTGGGCATCCAGGCCGGCGCTCGCCCAGCAGAGGAAGGCATGCCCGTCGACCTCGCCCACGTCGATGGTCTGCATCGTTCCCTCCACCAGTCCGCGGGCCGCCCTTCGGAGCCGGAGCGGGTTCGCCAGCGTGTAGGTGGGCACCCGAAGCTGTTTCGCCCACAGATTGCCGGTCCCGACCGGCAGCACGCCCAGCGCCGTGCTGCTGTGCACCAGGCCGTTGACCACCTCGTTGACCGTCCCGTCGCCGCCGGCGACGACCACGGCATCGAGGCGTTCCACGGCGGCCTGGCGTGCCATCCGCGTGGCGTCGCCCGGCTGCTCTGTGGACCGCAGCTCGATGGCCCAGCCGCGTTCTCGGAAGAAGGAACAGACGCGTTCCAGTTCACCGTGGACGTCTCGCGGGCCGGCGGCCGGGTTGTAGATCAGGCAGGCATCCATGACGCGAGCGATTATAGCATAGGTGGCCCATCTTAAAAATCGAAGCGCAGTGGCGAAAGCACGCACCGGGCTATTGCTCACCCGGCAAGGCATGCTATAATGCCAAGTCCCTGGATCCATGCGATCGGGGGAGAAAGGGGCGGCCCACGCGATGGCCTCCATGTCGCGGTGATATGAGCAAGGAAATCCTATGCGCGTCTTGATGGTCTCCAAGGCCTGTTTGGTCGGCGCCTACCAGCGTAAGCTTGAGGAGATCGCGCGCTTCCCCGACGTCGACCTGATGGTCGCCGTCCCCCCCTCGTGGCGCGATGGCACCCGGGTGCTCCACGTGGAGCGGGTCCACACGGACGGGTACGAGCTGGTGGTCGAGCCCATCCAGTTCAACGGCAGCTTCCATTTCCACTTCTATCCCCGGCTGGAACGCCGCCTGCGGTCTTTCGGACCTGACGTGGTGCACATCGACGAGGAACCCTACAACCTGGGCACGGCCCACGCTATGTGGCTGGCCAAGCGGGCCGGCGCGCGAGCCCTCTGGTTCTCCTGGCAGAACCTCAATCGCGACTACCCCCTGCCCTTTGATCTCATAGAATCGTACAACCTCCAGAACGCGGACTACGCCATCGCGGGGAGCGAGGGAGCAGCGGAGGTGTGGCGCGAGAAGGGATACCAGGGGCCGCTGGTCGTCATCCCTCAGTTCGGCGTCGACCCGCGCATCTTCACACCAGACAGCTCCTCGACGCGGGACGGGAGGCGAAGACGGCACGACCGAGCTCAGGGCTTCGAGATCGGATACGTGGGACGCCTGGTGCCGGAGAAGGGCATCGACCTACTGCTGGACGCGGTGGCCGATCTGAAGGGCCTATGGCGCCTCCACATCCTGGGGGATGGGAGTGAGAAATCGGCGTTGAAGGCCCAGACCCGCCGCCTGGGACTGACCACCCAGGTTACATTCAGAGGCTGGCTGCCCTCGATGCGCATGCCCGCGTTCTACCGGCAGCTGGATGCCCTGGTCCTTCCCTCGCGCTCTCAGCCCAACTGGGTGGAGCAGTTCGGGCGGGTCCTGATTGAGGCCATGGCCTGTGAGGTGCCGGTGGTCGGCTCCGACTGCGGAGAGATTCCTCACGTCATCGATGACGCCGGCCTGGTGTTCCCTGAGAACGACGCCGCGGCCCTACGGGCCTCCCTGGCCCGCCTGATGGAAGACCCGGAGACGGCGTCCAGCCTGGCCACACGAGGTCGAGAGAGAGTCCAACGCTACTTCACGCAAGAGAGCATAGCCGCCAGAACCGTGGCCGTCTACCGCAAGATCAACGAAACGTAATCCGGTCACCTAAGCGCACGTCCGTAGCGTGCCCTTCGGCGCATCCCCACAGCGCGGAAGAGCCAATCTACGAACCCGTCCTGATCCAGAAGGAGGAGCTCAGACATGTTCAGCTCGTTCGAAGAAGCTCGGAACTACGTGGAGACACAGAGCATTCAGATGGTCGACCTCAAGTTCACGGACCTGTGGGGGCGCTGGCACCACCTCACCGTGCCGGAGAACCAGTTCACACCCACCCTGATGGAGAACGGCGTCGGGTTCGACGGCTCCGCCGTCGGTCTCAAGTCCGTCAAGGCGGGCGACATGGTGTTGGTGCCGGATCTCTCCACCGGGTTCGCTGACCCCTTCTGCGAGGCCCCGACCCTCAGCTTCATCTGCACCACGTTGGAGGCGGACACGAAAGCCATCTTCGACAACGATCCGCGCAACGTCGCCCGCCGGGCGGAACAACGCCTGATCGACACCGGCGTCGCCGACAAGAGTCAGTGGGGACCGGAGTTCGAGTTCTACGTCTTCGACGCCGTGGCGTACGACAACGAGATGAACCGGGCCGGCTACAGCGTTGAGTCGAGCGAGGCTACTTGGCGCAGCGGCGTAGCGGGCCACGGGCACTACATCCCGCTGCACGGCGGCTACCACGCCATCCCTCCCAAGGACGCGCTGCACAACCTGCGCAGCGAGATGAGCCTGTTGCTCCAATCGATGGGCGTCCCGGTGAAATACCATCACCACGAGGTCGGGGGCCCGGGACAGTGCGAGATCGAGACACCCCTCATGGGCCTCCTCCAGGCCGGCGATGCGACGATGATCGTCAAGTACGTGACCAAGATGACGGCCCACCGCCACGGCCAGACCGCCACGTTCATGCCCAAGCCCATCTACGGTGAGGCCGGGTCGGGCATGCACTTCCATCAGCACCTGTTCAAGGATGGGCAGAACGTCTTCTACGATCCCGAGGGGTATGGGCTGATGAGCGAGACCGCCCTCCACTACATCGGGGGCCTGCTCCACCACGGACCCGCGCTGCTGGGTCTGACGAGCCCAAGCACAAACTCCTACCGACGTCTGGTGCCCGGCTATGAGGCGCCCGTCAACGCCTTCTTCTCCATCGGCAACCGGAGCGCCGCGGTCCGCATCCCCCGTTATGCGACGCAGCCGGACGAGGCACGCCTTGAGTTCCGCCCTCCTGACGCCACGTGCAACGTCTACCTGACACTGGCAGCCCAGCTCCTCGCCGGGCTGGACGGCGTGCGACGCCAGATCGACCCCACGGAGGCCGGCTTCGGTCCTTTCGACGCCGACATCTTCTCCTGGTCCGAGGAGAAGCGCGGCGAGATCAAGCCGCTGCCCAGCTCTCTGAAGGGAGCGCTGGACGCCCTGGAGGAGGACCACGACTTCCTCCTGGTCGACGAGGTCTTCACCGAGGATCTGATCGAGCGGTGGATCGCGTTCAAGATGGATGAGGAGTACTATCAGGTTCGCAACCGACCCCATCCCTACGAGATGGAGCTCTACTTCGACGCGTAGGAATGCGTCAGTCATAGAAACCCGACCTGCTGACTTGTGAAGGAGATGCCCCGTCAGGCGGGGCTTTGACACAAGCCCTCTCTGGGGCTATAATCGACTGTGAAGCCGGATCCAGCAATCCTACACAGTTGAGCTGAGACCGGCACGACAATCCACCCCGCACGTCTCCAGTCGGCGAACCCGCTGAGGCTAGAGACGCGGCAGAAGACCAAGACGTGTTCAGAGGAGTTCACTTTGACCATCAGATTCGGAACCGACGGCTGGCGCGCCGTGATATCGGATACGTTCACGTTCGCCAACCTTCGGCTGGTGGCTCAGGCCATCGCCGACTACGTGCTGGAGGAGACCGAAGCGAGACCAGAGGTCGTGATCGGATTCGACACGCGCTTCCTCTCGGACCGTTACGCGGCCGAGGTGGCGCGTGTGTTGGCCGGCAACGGCGTCGTCGCTCATCTAACCCGGGCCGACGCGCCGACGCCCGCGATCTCCTACGCCGTCTTGCACAAGAAAGCAGCGGCCGGCGTCATGATCACCGCCAGCCACAACGCCCCTCGCTACAACGGGTTGAAGCTGAAGGCGGACTTCGGCGGCTCGGCCCTGCCGGAACAGGCGGAGCACGTGGAGGCCTACCTGGCCCGCAACCAGGAACGAGCGCGCTGGCCGAACGTGATGGACTACGAGACCGCCATCGACCAGAACCTCATCCGGCGCTTCGACCCGGCCTGGGCCTACTATGAGCACTTGGGGAACATGATCGATCTGGACCTCATCTCCAGTAGCGAACTGCGGGTGGTCGCCGACGCGATGTTCGGATCGGGACGGAAGTGCATCGCCGACATGCTGGCACGGACCCGCTGTCGGGTGGTGGAGATTCGCGGCGAGATGAATCCCGGGTTCGGAGGCATCCATCCGGAGCCCATGGGCCATTACCTGAGTGCACTGGCTGCGGCGATCCAGGCCCACCACGCCGACGTGGGGTTGGCCACCGACGGCGACGCCGACCGGCTCGGCGCGATGGATGCCCTGGGCAACTTCGTCGACCCGCACCACATCTTCAGCCTGGCACTCCGGCACCTGGTCGAGGAGAGGGGGTGGCGCGGTACGGTGGTCAAGAGCATCTCCACCACCCGCATGGTGGACCGACTGGCCTCCCAATACGACCTGCCACTCGTCGAGACGCCGGTGGGGTTCAATCACATCGCCGACCAGATGCTGAACGACGACGTCTTGATCGGCGGCGAGGAGTCCGGCGGGCTGAGCATCAAGGGCCACATCCCAGAGGGGGATGGGGTGCTGATGGGGCTCCTCCTCTTGGAGATCATGGCGAGCGCTGCGTCTCCCCTCCACGAGCTGGTGGAGGCGGTACAGCAGGACGTCGGTCCGGCCCACTACGCACGCCGGGACATACCGCTGCGCACACCGGTCACCAAACGGAAGATGGTTGAGCGCCTGCTGGACGAGGCACCCGACGCTCTGGCCGGCGAGACCGTCATCGAGACAGATACCCTCGACGGGGTCAAGTATCTGCTGGCCGATGACTCGTGGATTCTGATTCGCCCGTCGGGCACGGAGCCAGTGCTGCGCGTCTACGCCGAGGGGCGAGATCCAGAGATGGTGGACACGCTGCTGGCCTACGGTGAGCAGATGGCCAAGGGGACATCTTAGGCGGAAGAGGAACCGTGGCCCGGGGGCCGTATGGGATATCGCTGCGCACTCACACAGACGAGCTAGATGCTATGATGAAACCTTTCTTTCTGGCCATCGAAGGGGCGATCGGGGTCGGCAAGACGACGCTGGCCCGACTTCTGCAGCCCCGTTTCGAAGCCAAGCTGGTGCTGGAGGCTTTCGAGGAGAACCCCTTCCTCTCCAACTTCTATAGCGATCGCTCGCGCTACGCTTTCCAGACCCAGCTGTTCTTCCTCCTGAGCCGCTACCGTCAGCAACAGGCAATACCATCCCTGGCCGCCGAGGAGCCCGTGATCGGGGACTACACGTTCGGCAAGGATTCGCTCTTCGCCCATCTGAACCTGGAGGGCGACGAGCTGGACATGTATCGCAGGCTCTACGGGGTGCTGGCCGATCGCATCGCCGTCCCCGACCTGGTGATCTACCTGCAAGCAGACACTGACGTGCTAATGGCCCGCATCGCGGCCCGGGATCGGCCCTATGAGCGAGAGATGGACCGCGACTACATCGCCAAAGTGAACGAGGCTTACGAGCAGTACTTCGCCAAGGATATGGGACCTGCTCCCCGTACGTCCTCCCTGCTGACCATCGACACCAACGATCTCAACTACGTCCGTGATGCCAGCGCTCTCGCCTTCGTGGAAGGGAAGGTGAAGCGAGCCTTGGACATCGGCGCTTATCAACGACCGCTACCCCAGATCGAAGAAGTGAGCCAGGTTCGGATACAGGCCGGAGCAGGCAGTCCCCGCCCGACGGTACCAGGGGAAGCGCTGCATGCTTTCCTGGCGGCCAACGAGGCCGTAGGTCGCGTTGGGACTCTCTTGGCCAGCCAGGGAGTAGAACGCTCTGGCCAGCAGGTCTCCAACCTGAGATCGTCCCTGCAGCAGGCCATGGAGCGGCTGACCTCGCTAGCGGATTCAGTCGGCGTGGATCTGACTGCCTGAGCGTTTGACGAGCCGTCCCGAGATGCTGATATGACCAGGATCCTGATCGTAGACGACGAGGCGACCAACCGGGAGACGTTCCGGGCGTTCCTGGAGAAAGGCGGCTACGAGGTCTCCACCGCATCTGACCTCTCAAAGGCCGATGCGGTGTTGACCAAGCACGCCTGTGACGTCATCCTGGCGGATCTGGCTATGATGCAGTCCGACGGGATGCAGCTGGCAGACGACCTGGACGAGGATAACACCCCGCTCCTCATCATCACCCCCGAGCCGGACGGCGCAGCGGCAGCCACTGCCATGCGCTTGGGCGCCTACGATTACGTCAGTCAGCCCGTCTCGTCGGGAGGATTGATGCTCACCGTCGAGCGCGCAGCGGAGTGGAAGCGGCTGCGGGATGAGAGCGAGCGCTTGAGGGCCGAGAAGGAGGCCTATCAGGCGAAGCTCAAGAGGGAGGTTGCACAACGAACCGCCGAGCTGAAGAGGAGCAAGCAGGAGCTGGACGCGCTGACCAGGATCGGGCGCGAGGTTTCCGCCACGCTGGATCTGAGAAAGGTGCTGAAGCGGGTGACTCAGCTGGCCGCCAACGCCTGCGGGGCCCATCGCTGTACGATCGTCCTGATCGGCGACGATGAGGAGATGTTGATACCCGCTATGTCGGCCTTCAGCGACGGGCACGGGGACGAAGATCTGTGGTATCTCTTCCAAGAGAAGAGCTATCCCGTGCCGCTGGCTGAGGTCCCAGAGGCGCAGCAGGTTGTTCGTGAGCAGAAACCTCTCTTCATCCCCGATGCGCCAACCTCCTCGTTGCCCAAGAGCCTCGTCGAACCTTTCGGCATCAGGAGCGTCCTCTTGGTTCCTCTGGTCAGCAAGAAATGGGTCGTTGGGCTGATGGCTCTGGATCACGTGGAGGAGGACCGTCGTTTCACCGACCGACAGGTAGACATGGCGACCTCAATCGCCGCGCAGGCCACGATGGCCATTGAGAACGCCAGGCTCTACAAGCAGGCGCGCCGCCAGGCAAGACATGGCACCCTGCTCAATGTGGTGGCTCAGCAGACGTCCACCATCATCAAGCCGAAGCAGCTCCTTCCAACCGTGGCTCGGACGATCCACGAGTATTTCGGCTACGACAGCGTGATACTGATGCTGGTAGACGAAGTGAGCGGCGACCTGAGGGTGGCTGGCAAGGCAGGAATCGGAGCGGAGATGGTCCCGAATGCCTTCCATCAGCACCTGGACGAGGGCATCATGGGCTGGGTTGCCCGCCACGGCGAGCACATGGTGAGCAACGACGCCGACCAGGACGAGCGATACTTCGCCCCATTCCCTGACCAGTATAGAGCCGGCTCCGAGCTCGCAGTCCCCTTGAAGATCGAAGGCCAGGTCGTCGGGGTGCTGGATCTCCAGTGCCAGAGCAGACATCGGTTCGATGAGCTGGATATCGCCACCGCGTACACCCTGGCGGGCCAAGTAGGAACCGCCCTGCAGAATGCTCGACTCTACGACGAGGCTCATCGCCGCGCGGTCCAGCTGGAGGCCGCCGTCGAAGTGGCCCGGGGGGCCACCGCCATCCTCGACGTAGATGAGCTTCTGAGCGAGACGGCCCACCTGATCTGCGACCGATTCGACTTCGCCCACGCTGGCGTCTATCTCCTGGACGAGGAGCAGAAGCGTGCAGTGCTGCGCGCGGCCTTCACGGAGGGTGACCATCCCTTACCGCAGCGCACGTATAGCCTGGCGATTGAGCAGGAAGGTCGGGAGCCGCCCCCCGTAGGCCAGGCCGCCCGGACCGGGAAGGCGCAGATTGCCTCACTCGGGCGGGACGATCCCCCCTCCTCGACCGCCAGCAGCCTGCCCATGACGGGTTCCGAGATAGCGCTACCCCTCGTCAGCCGAGGCGTCACCATCGGCGTTCTCGACGTCCGCTCGATGGAAGGATCCGCCTTCGACGAGAAGGATGCAGCCACCCTCCAGGCGATGGCCGATCAACTGACCAACGCCATCGAGAACGCACGGCTCTACGAGGCGGCACAGCGACGGGTCGCGGAGCTGGAGGCAATCCGCCAGGCCGGCCTGCACATCACCTCTTCTCTGGAGCTGCAGCCGGTCCTGGAGTCAATTCTGGAAAGCGCCCTCCAGCTGATCCGAGGAGCGGATGCTCACATCTTCCTCTATGAGGAAGGGGAGCTCAGCTTTGGCGCCGCTATGTGGGCCGGCCAAGGCCAACAGGAGCCCTACGCCGAGCCGCGTCAGAAGGGCGTGACCTACGCTGTTGCACGGAGCGGGGAGAGGCTCGTCATCTCCGATGCTGCGCATCACGAGCTCTTCCAGGATGGGGCCTACGGCGAGTGGGCTGGGGCCATCGTCTCCTTCCCTCTCAAGATCGGCCACCAGGTGCAGGGGGTGATGAACGTCGCTTTCGACGAGCCACACACCTTCAACGAAGACGAACTGAACGTCCTGGAATTGCTGGCCGATCAGGCAGCCATCGCCGTGGAGAACGCCCGGCTCTACAAGGAGGAGCAGCGCCACGTTGAGGAGCTCACCGCGCTCCACAACATCGATCTGGCGATCACGTCGACGCTCAGCCTCGATGAGGTGCTGGAGCGCATCTACGAACAGCTTAGCAGGTTGATGGACATCACCACCTTCTACATCGGGCTCTATGATGAGAAGACAGACCAGCTCCGTATCTCACTGACTGTCGATCAAGGGAAGCATCTCGATCCTCTCACGTTGGATCTCCAGGAACGCGGCGGATTCGCCGGCTGGGTGGTGCGCAACAAGGAACCGCTCTGGGTCGAGAACTGGGAGCGGGAACAAGAGGACCTGCCCGTGAAGGGAATCGCCCGCGGGACGCCGACGCAGTCGCTGATGGTCCTCCCCCTCCTCATCAGAGACAAGCCGATCGGTGTGATATCCGCCCAGACCTATGAGCCCTACAGCTTCGACGAGGATGATCGCCGGCTCTTCTCCGGCATCTCCAATCAGGTCGCCATCGCTGTAGAGAACGCCCGCCTGTTCGAGGAGGTCAACCGGCGGCTGAAGGAGATGCGCTCCCTGCAGAGGATCATCATGGCCGCCTCCTCCACCCTCGACTTCGATCAGGTGCTGGCCCGGACCGTCGAGACGCTGCGGGACACCCTTGGCGTTGAGCGCCTCACGTTTGCTTTGCCCAGCGAGGACGAGTCAACCATGGTGGTCCACCCCTCCACAGCTGGCCTTCCGTCGGCAGCTGAGGGGTCCTGGCATCTACCCATGGACGAGAGTATCGTGGGACGCGCCTACCGCTCCGGAGAAGCCTTGCTGTTCACCGACATCAGCGACGTCTCATCCTCGCTGAATGGAGCGCCCGCCACCCGGACCGAGATGGCTGTGCCAGTTTGGGATGGCGACGAGGTGGTCGCCGTTCTCAACGCGGAGAGTCCGTTGCCGAAGGACTTCGATGAGGATGATCTATCCCTATTCTCCGCCGTGGCAGCCCAACTGGGGGTCGCCCTGAAGAACGCGCGCCTCTTCGAGCAGACGCGCCGCCGGCTGACCGAGACACGTCTGCTCCAAGAGGTGATGCAGGTCGGAGCGATCAGCCTCGATTTCGACAAGGTGCTGGAGCGAACCGTTGAGGCGCTACACCATATGCTCGGCATTGAGTACCTCTCATTCGCCCTCCCCGTCGAGGATGGGACAGCCCTCAAGCTGCACCCCTCCCAGATCGGCTATGCCCCAGAGACGGTCCACCTGAGGATACCGGTGCATCAAAGCATCGCTGGGCGCGCCTATACGACCGGGGAAGCTCAGATGATCGGCGATGTGCGTAAGTCGCCAGTCTACTTCGAGGGAGCGCCCGTGGTCCTCTCGGAGCTCAACGTACCGGTCAAAGTCGCCGGCCGCGTCATCGCGGTTCTCAACGCAGAGAGTCGAACAACCGATGCCTTTGATGAGGACGACATGCGGCTCTTTCAGGCCGTGGCCGCTCAACTCGGCATCGTGCTGGAGAACGCCCGGCTCTACCAAACGCTACAGCAACAGAGGGATGAGCTGAGCCAGGCATATGAGGAGCTGAAAGAAGCCGAGCGGCTGCGCACCGAGCTGGTACAGAACGTCAGCCATGAGCTTCGCACCCCCTTCACGCTGGTGCAGGGGTACATCGAGTTGCTCATGGCCGGGGACCTGGGCCCCCTCTCGGAGAAGCAACGAGAGGCGCTGACGGTCATCCGGAAGCGCGTCGAGGTCCTCCAGCGTCGCACCCGCGATCTCATGACGTTGGACAAGCTATCACGGAAGGAAGCCAAATCCCAGCCCACCTGCGTGCTGAGCGCCCTGGGAAGCGCAGTGGATGACTTGAAGGCCCGGGCGATCGGGGCAGACGTCCGCGTCTCCCTGGAGCTACCCGAGTCGCTGCCCCAGGTGCTGGCCAACCGTGAACACCTGGTCCAGGCCTTCACCCACCTGCTCGACAACGCCATCAAGTTCAGTCCCGACGGCGGAACGGTCACCCTTCGAGCCTGGGAGGAGGACGGTCACACGTGCGTGGCTATCCAGGACGAAGGGATCGGGATCAAGCAGAAGCATCTGGATCACATCTTCGATCGCTTCTATCAGGTTGATGGCAGCATCAACCGCCGCTTTGGCGGCATGGGCATTGGGCTGGCCCTCGTATGGGAGATCGTGGAGTTCTATGGAGGGCACGTAGAGGTGAGCAGTTCACCGCAGGCTGGGAGCACGTTCGTCGTCTCCCTGCCCGCGGCGGGTTCGTCCGCCTTGAGACACGGGGCCGCAGAGAGCCGACCGACCGGCGCGGATCGCAGGAGGATTCTGCGGAAGGACACCTACCGATGATGAGAGGCACCATCGGCCTACGTCACATCGTTCACCGCCAGCCGCGCGCTGCGCAGCGACGCTCCCTGTCGCATCCACTGACCTAGCAGGCATCGCCACCACACGATCATGAAACGATTCGTCGCTATTGCCGGTAACATCGGGGTCGGAAAATCAACACTCACGGAGCTGTTGAGCAGACGGCTAGATTGGGAGCCGTTCTTCGAAGCCGTCAACGACAATCCGTATCTGACCGATTTCTATGAGAATATGGAACGGTGGAGCTTCCATTCCCAGATCTACTTCCTGTCGCGTCGTCTGCGTCACCACTGGCAGCTGCTTCAGCGGGCCAACTCGGTGGTGCAAGATCGTACGGTGTATGAGGATGCCGAGATTTTCGCCTGCAACCTCTATCGTCAGGGGTCAATGGATGAACGGGACTACCGGAGCTACTGTGAGCTTTATGAGGTTGTGACCACGGTGCTCCCTCCACCGGACTTGATCGTCTACCTGCGCGCCTCCGTTGCCACGTTGAAGGAGAGAATTCGACACCGGGGCCGTTCCTACGAGCAGAACATCTCCACCGCTTATCTCGAACAGCTGAACGAGCTCTACGAGGAATGGATCAAGGACTTCGCGCTCTGCCCGGTACTGACCGTTCCCTCCGACGCTTTGGACTTCGTGACAAACCACAACCACCTGGAATTGATTACGGAGAAGATACTGGAGAAACTCCATGGGCGGGAGGAAGTGGTGTTTGAAAACTTATGAAAGGGATCAACTCACCCGATAGCCTCGAACGGATCCGGCGCCTCGAGTCGAAGGTGCGCGAGCTCTCCTTTCTTCACGAGACCAACCAGTTGTTGACGGCTACGCTGGACCTGGACAGTGTGCTCCGCTCGTTGATGAACCAGGTGCGCGCCTACTTCCAGGTGGAGGCGGTCTCTGTGGCCCTCCTCGACGAGGAGGGCTCCGGCAGAGAGAGCTCCGGGCAGCTCACATTCCGCGTCGCCGTCGGCGAGACGTCCGAGGCCGTCACCGGTCTCCGCATACCGGCAGACGAGGGGATCGCCGGCTGGGTCGTCCAGCATGGGGAGCCAGTCTTCATATCGGACGCCTACAGCGATAGCCGCTGGTACCCCGGTGTCGACCAGAAGACCAAGTTCGAGACGAAGGCTCTGCTGGCCGTTCCCATCATCACGGACCAGGGCACCATCGGCGCCATCGAGGCGCTCAATCCCACCACAGACACACTCGACGAGCAGCGCGCCTTGGAGGTGCTGAGCCAGGTCGCCGACCAGGCCGCTATGGCGATCACCAACGCGGAGCTCTATAAACGCGCTCGCCGGGCCGAGCTGCGATACGAGAGGCTCTTCCACAGCAGCCCGATGCCCGTCTTCGTCCTGGACCTCGACACGGAGATCCTCGACGTCAATCAGAGAGGGACGGAGCTGATGGGACAGCCGGCGCGTGCGCTGATCGGAACCCGTTGGTGCGACCTGCTCGGCGAGGAGCAAGCTGCCTGTGAACAGGTCTTCCAGGACCTCCCCGACGACGGCGAGACGAGTCTGGAGATGAAAGTGCCCTCCCCCAACGGTCTACGTACCTTGAGTGTCCATATGACGACCATCGATTACGGAGGGCAGAGGGCCATCCAGTGGATTGGGCACGACATCACCGAACTGACGGAGCTGGAGCGTATGAGAGACGATCTCATGCACATGATCGTCCACGACCTGCAGAATCCGTTGACCAACATCCTGGGCAGTCTACAGATGATGAACCATGCGCTGCGGGAAGAGGACAAGAGCCTGCCGATGCTGGACGTCTTGCAGGTTGCCATGCGAAGCAGCAAACGGCTGCGACGTCTCATCGACTCCCTGCTGGATCTACGTCAGCTGGAGGAGGGAAAGGCAGACCTGAACAAGATCTTGGTGCCGCCCCGCTTGCTGGCCCGAGAGGCAGTCGAGGTGGTCCAGCCGGTGATAGAGAAGAAGCGACAGACACTGAGCATGGATATGCCCCCCGACTTGCCCCCGATCCGCGTCGACCGCGATATGATCACCCGCGTCCTGACGAACCTGCTGGACAACGCCGCGAAATTCACGTCGGTGAAGGGGGAGATCGCCCTCACCGTCGAGATGGGAGAGGATAACCTGATGTTCACCGTCTCCGACAACGGGCCTGGGATACCGCGCGATGCCCAAGGCCACATCTTCGAGCGTTTCACGCGCCTGGAAAGCACCAGAACGACGAAGGGCACCGGTCTGGGGCTCCCCTTCTGTAAGCTGGCCGTAGAAGCTCACGGCGGTGAGATCTGGGTGGATAGCACACCTGGAGAGGGGAGCCATTTCACGTTCAAGCTGCCTCTGGAGGGATGATGACCGAGCGCCTTTACTACAGCGAACCCTACCGCACGCATTTCACGGCGAACGTTACCGAGACGCTGACCTGGCAAGGGCGCCCTGCGGTCATCCTGGATCGCACCGCCTTCTACCCGACGTCAGGAGGACAACCGGCGGATCGAGGTACGCTGGGCGACGTGACCGTGTTGGACGTGTTTGAAGGCGAGGTCGAGGGCGATGGACGCAAACCCGTGATCCACGTCCTCGCACACGCCCTAGCGGCCGGTGATCGGGTCACGGGCGAGGTCGCCTGGCAGCGACGCTTCGACCATATGCAACAGCACACCGGCCAGCACGTGCTGTCAGCAGCGTTCGAGCGCGTTCTCGGAGAAGCGGGCACGTCTCGCGCTGCTACGGTAGGCTTCCACCTGGGGGAGACGTCGAGCACCATCGACATCGACGTCGCGGACCTGGAGATGGACGACGTGCTGCCCGTCGAGACGTTCGCCAACCGGGTGATCTGGGACGATCGCCCGATCAGCATTCGCCTCGTCGACAGCGAGGCGCTGGCCGATCTGCCCACCGTCGAGCCGCCGCCCGATGTCGAAGGCCCTATCCGTCTGATCGAGATCCCCGGCCCTTCGGGAGCCGATAAACCTCCGCTCGACGTCAACCCCTGTGGGGGGACGCACGTCGCCCGCACGGGAGAGATCGGCATGATCAAGATCGTGGGCCTGGAACACCGCGGGGAGGATACCCGGGTCGAGTTCCTCTGTGGGGAGCGGGCGCTGCGGGATTACGAAGCCAAGCGTAGCATGGCGAGCACGTTGGCAGCTATGTTGACGGTCGGAACCTGGGAGCTGGACGAGGCCGTCGAAAGGCTGCAAGCCGAGATCAAGGAGCTGCACCACGTCGAGCGTGGACTGAGGCGCCGGCTGCTAGATATGGAGAGCGCCGAATTGGCGGCGACGGCGACAGGGCACGGGCGGCATCGCGTCGTTGGCACGGTGTGGCAGCAGCGCAGCCCGGACGAGCTGCGCACGCTGGCCCGGAAGCTGGCGGAGCACAATGGCCTCGTCGCGCTGTTGTTTAGCGTTAACGAGCAACGCACCCACTTCTGCTTCGCCCGTGCTGACGACCTGGCCCTGGACGTGAATCGCCTCCTCCAGGAAGCGTGCGCCCAACTGGACGGCAAGGGGGGCGGGAGGCCCCAGGCCGCTCAAGGCAGCGCACCGAAAGCCGATGTCGAGTTTGTCGAGAGCGTCCTGCAGAACCTGGAAGCGTTATTGGAGCGAGAGGACTGATAGGGAAGGACTATGAAACAGATCGCACCCAACGTCTACGTATCAACCGAGTATGCCTACGTCAACGTCGGCTGCGTCGTCGGACCGACGGGCGTCGTCGCCCTGGACGCGCCAACGCTGCCCCAGGAGATCATAACCTGGCGCCGGCAGATCGCAGAGCTGACCGATCAGCCCATCGTCTACACAGCTCTCACAGACGCACATCCGCACCGATTGCTGTGCGCGTCTCTGCTGGAGGCCCCCATCGTCACATCACAGGATGCCTACGAGCAGGCGGCCAACTACAGCCGGGGATTCTGGCGCAACGTGCTGCGACGGCTCAAACGCGAACACCCGGAGCAAGAGGATGCTCTGAAGACCGTCAGACCTGGATTGCCCCGTCTGCTGTTCAACGACAAGCTGACGCTCCACAAAGGCGGTGCCGACGTGACGATTGAGCGGACCGAAGGTGCCGCTCCTGGCAGCAGCTGGGTCCATTTCGACGATGAGGGCATCATCTTCCTCGGCGATACGCTGGTCGTGGGCCGTCCGCCGGTGATGGAGGAATGCCCAGACACCAAGGCGTGGTTGAACACGCTGACCCGCCTGCGCACGTCCCGCTTCTCCGACGTCACCTTCGTGCCGGGGCGAGGGCCGCTGCCCGAGCGGGGCTCAGCTAGCCAGTCGACGACGGAACCCCTAAGCGAGTACATACGCCTGGCGCGCCGTCGGGTGCGTTCGCTCCACCGGAAAGGCCAGCCGCGCGACGACGTGGTCGGTTTCGTGGATGAGCTGCTCTCCGTCTTCCCCCTCTCCGACGAAGAGCGCTCACACTTCCGGCGCCGAGCGCGCAACGGGATCAAGCAGGTCTACGACGAACTCGAGCCAGATCAGGACAGTGAGTAAGCTATACGTCCCGTCTAGGACGCACACCCCGGTCGACCGCGTTCGCGAGGCGCTGGACCGGGCCGAGCGAGCGGTCTCCAATCTGGGAGATCCCGGCGCTGAGGCGCTGCATCTGCCCCATCTCTTCGACCAGATCGAACGTCAGCTGCAGGAGTTGGAGCAGCAGGACGTGGACGTCCGCGTGGAGCGGACGCAGTTCGAGACGGTTCAGCGGCAGCTGAAGCGCCACAAAGGGCGCTTCCTGCGCCAGGCAGGACGGAGCCTGAAGGAAGCGCGGGAGGAGGCCGAGCCACCGCGCTCCCGGTGGTGGTGGTACCTGGACGAAATAGCTGTGAAGCAGCGCCGCCGCCGGATGGCCCGGATGGCGGCGGGGGCAGCGGCTGCCATCGTCCTTCTGGCCGGAGCGTGGCTGGCGTACAAGCGATTCCTGGCCCCGCCTCCCGAGGTGGGCAAAGCGTATCGCTATATGCAGATGGGGCAATCCGAACTCGGGGTGGGGGATGTGCGCGCTGCGCTCGCCGATTTCGACGCAGCGACGGAGCTGACGCCCGACGACCCCGAGCCCTGGCTCTGGAAAGGCGCGCTGCACCTCAAACTCGAGGAACCGGACCAGGCCAACGAGGCCTTCGCCACGGCCGAACCCCTCCACGAGACCCGGTTCGATTTCATCCTCAACCGGGCCCGGGTCCATCTGCATGCGGGCAACGTGGAGAGGGCCAGGGCCGATGTCGAGACTGCCATCGAGTTGGAGCCCGCTTCGGGGTGGGGATACTACCTCCGGGCCGGCATCGACGCCCAGGAAGGCAACTACGATGCCGCGCTGGCCGATCTCGAGCGAGCAGCTGACCTCGCCCGCGAGGGAGGCGATGGCCGACTCCAAGCCCTGGCCAACGAGAAGCGGGCGCGGTTGATGCAGATGAGCATGATACCGACGCCGGAGTAGATCGGCGCGAGGACGGAGGCCCGAGGCACTCCGCCGGGATAGGGAGGGCGTATGCCGATATCAGAAGAGCAGATGCGGCAGCTCCGACGCGTTAAGACGGCGCACGAAGGCGAGCTGATGCGAAAAGCGAACGTCGTCGGCGTGGGCATCGGTTTTCGGAGGCGGGGAGGGAAGTTCACGGACGAGCCAGCCATCGTCGTCTCGGTGACGCGCAAGGTGCCCCGCTCGAAGCTCCGCGAAGAGGACGTCGTGCCCCACGAACTGGAAGGCGTACCGGTGGATGTGGAGGCCGTGGGGACCTTGCACGCCCTCGAAGGGGCGTAAGGCCGTGGGCGTGGAACGGCAGGAGGGAAGGGAGCGATGATGGAGGACAGTCTCGCCCGGATTAGGAGCGCCAAGGAGACTCACACGGGCCACCTGCTTCGGAAGCGGAACGTGGTGGGGGTCGGCCTGGGCTATAAGATAAGCCACGGGGAGAACACCGGAGAGCTGAGCGTCGTGGTGTCGGTGACGCGCAAAGAACCGCCTACCGCCCTGGCGACGCAAGATCTGGTGCCGCCCCAGGTGGAGGACGTCAAGACAGACGTGGTGGAGACCGGTCTACTGCGCGCCATGCCCGGCGACGACGAGGAGCTGGGCCCGCGAGACCGATGGCGGCCCGTCGTCCCTCCGGGCGTCTCGGTGGGGCACTACCTGATCACGGCCGGCACCTTCGGCTGCCTCGTCCGGCGGGATGAGGAGCTGTTCATCCTCTCCAACAACCACGTCCTCGCCAACGCCAACGACTGCGAGACCTGGGATCCGATCCTCCAGCCTGGGAGCGCCGATGGCGGGGGGCCGGAGGACCGCATCGCCAGGCTGGCCGAGTACGTGCCTCTGCTGTTCGAGACCGAGCCGTCGGAATGCGCCGTCGCCGACTTCTCGACCAGGCTTCTGAACAGCATCGCCGGAGCGGTCGGCTCGCGCCACGAGCTTCGGGCGGTGAAAAGAAGCGAGGGCAGCAACCGGGTAGATGCCGCCCTGGCGCGACCGCACTCGCCCAATCAGGTGACCAACGAGATCCTGGGCATCGGCGCGCCGACGGGCGTTGGCACAGCCTCGCTGGGCACCAAGGTCCAGAAGGCGGGCCGGACCACGGGCCACACCGAGGGCGTGATCACCCAGGTCGACGCCACGGTGCGCATTGACTACTACGGGCCCAAGGCGCTCTTCACCGACCAGCTGATCGCCAGCCCTATGAGCGAGGGCGGGGACTCCGGGTCCGCGGTGCTCGACCTCGAGAAGCGCGTGGTAGGGCTCCTCTTTGCCGGCTCCACAGCGGCCACCATCCTCAATCCGATCGACGCGGTGCTCTCCGCTCTGGATGTGGAGGTGGTGGAGGACCGCGGAGCCCCCTAGCAGCCGACCTGATCACCTGCGCACGTGCAGACTTGCGCACTTGCAGACTTGCAGCCTAACACTCACTGTAGCCACAGTTGTAACAGTGGCGACAGCCCTCCTCGAAGACGAGCGACGCTTGACCACACTCGGGGCAGAGGTCACCCTCTGGGAAGAGTGGCAACTGCTCGCCTCCCCGGACTCGCTCCATAGGCTCCGCCAGCCCCAGATGCTCGGCGAGCACCTGCGCCACGCCGTCGGGTAAGCTGCGCACCCGCTCGCGTCCGAAACCCAGCGACCGCCCGCTGCCGATGCCCCTCAACTGCCGCACGACTTGATTGAGCCGCCGCCTCGACGAGAGGGGTGACGGCAGGCGGAGAATCAAGGAGATCAGGCGCCCGATAGCCTCCGCCACCGCCGCCGTGTCCGAGCCCGCTTTGCCCACGTTGAGGAAGACCTCGAACGGCTCGCTATCGCCGTTGACGTTGACCGTCGTATACGCTGTGCCGAGGGGGGTCTGCACCCGGTAGGTCTTGCCGTCCAGCGTGTGGGGACGCGGCCGCACCTCGGTCGACATCAATCGGGTCGCAGAGCGCTGTTTGGCCTCTTTCGTCTCCTTCGTCTCCAACACGACCTTATCGCGCGAGCCGGTCACGTAGACCGTGAGGCCCTTGCATCCCAGCTTCCACGCCAGCTCGAACGCCCGGGCCACGTCCTCGGGCTCCGCATCGGACGGGAAGTTGATGGTCTTGCTGATCGACGCGTCCACGAAGGCCTGAAGCGCGGCCTGCATGCGCACGTGCTCCTCCGCCGGGATGTCCTGCGCCACGACGAAGACCTCGCGGATGGCCTCCGGCACCTGCTCCACGTCCTGACAACTCCCGGATTCAGCCACCTGGTCGATGATCTGCTCGCGGCTCTCCTCGTCCACCCCGGCCTCCTCCAGCGCCCGGCGGAACAAGGGGCTGGTGTACTTTAGCTCCACGTCCTCGCCACCATCGTTCATGTGACGCACGTAGGCCAGGGCAAAGACCGGTTCGCAGCCGTAGGCCTCTATCCCGGCGATGGTTGATCGTGTGCCCGTCGGGGCGATGGTCGTCTGCGCCGCGTTCCGAATCCCGTAACGCTCGATGTCGGCGACGAGGGCCTTCCAATCGAGAGAGGGCCGTCCCCAACGGCCGAGCCAGCGGAAGGGCTCGATGGGCTGGGGCGGCTCCCAGCGGACGTCCTCAGGATCGTAGATACTGCCCTCAATCGCCGGGAAGGGCCCCCGCTCGCGCGCCAGATCGACGCTGGCCCGCATGGCGTGATAACGGATGAAGGCCATCAACTGCCCGACCAGATCCCGAGCCTCGGGGCTGCCGTACCGCACGCGGAGCTGATAGAGCACGTCCCCCAGTCCCGTGATGCCCAGGCCGATGCGTCGCGTGCGGTGGGCCGCCTCCTTCAGTTCCGGCACGGCCGGAACGTATCCATTGGCATCGACCACGTCATCGAGAAATCGCACCGCCTGATGAACTGTCGTGGCTAATCCCTCCCACTCAACTGCCCTCGCCTCGCCTTCCTGGTCACCAGACGGCTTGACGTGCTGCGCCAGGTTGATCGATCCCAGGCAGCAGTTCTCATAAGGAAGCAGAGGCTGCTCACCGCAAGGGTTGGTCGCCTCGTAGTCGCCCAGATGGGGCGTGGGGTTGTCGCGATTTGCGGTGTCCAGGAAGAGCAAGCCCGGCTCGCCGTTCCGGTGCGCCGCCTCCACGATCTCGTCAAACAGCTCACGCGCTTTGACGGTCTCCCACACCTCGCCGTCCTGGGGATTGACCAGCTCGACAGTCTCATCGTTCGCGACGGCGCGCATGAAGTCGTCGGTGGCGCCGACGGAGATGTTGAAATTGGTGATGTCGTACTCGCTACACTTGCAGTGGATAAAATCGCGAATGTCTGGATGGTCGACGTGCAGCACGGCCATATTCGCGCCCCGCCGCGCCCCGCCCTGACTGATGATCTCGGATGCGGTGTCGTAGACCTGCATGAAGCCGACGGGGCCGGTCGCCTTGCCACCGCTGGAATGGACGATGGCCCCCTGGGGCCGCAGATTCGAGAATGAGAAACCGGTCCCGCCACCGGTCTGCTGGATCAACGCCATGTCTCTCAGCGTCTCAAAAATGCCGTCGTGCCTGCGCCCCATATCGTCAGAGATGGGGAGCACGAAGCAGGCCGCCAGCTGCGATAACGGCGTGCCCGCCCCGGTGAAGGTCGGCGAGTTGGGCAGAAAGCGAAGCTGGGTCATGAGATCGAAAAAAACCGTCTCCGCCTCCTGAGCAGCACCGTCCAGATTCTCCTCGACGGCGGCGATATGGGAGGCAACGCGGCGGAAGACGCCCTCCACCGTCTCCGTGGGCCGTCCGTTCGAGCCCTTGCGCACGTAGCGACGGCGAAAAACCTTCAAAGCGTTCTCGGAAAGTCTATCTGCAATGGATAAGTCCTGATCCCACCTATGAGTCTCTTTGGATGCTTGTCTCGCCATATCCTCTCCAATCATACTGTATCAAGCCCCCCCTCCACACGCAACAGCGCACAAGCCGGCGCGCCAGACGGAGCGTGCAGACAGGTCTAGCGGTTACCCTCCCCGCAGGCGCCACGCGGGGACTGCTCAGACGTGAAGCTGACCCGAGGCCGAGGGCGGTCGTTGACCTCCAGATGAAAGACGTCGGGTCGTGCGTAGTGGCCGTCGGTGTCCAGGGCCAGATGTCCCTCGGCGGTGCGATCCAGTGAGACGTCCGCGAAGACGAGGCACGCCTCCTCGTACACCGGGCCGGCGACGAACTCGGCGTCTGGACCGATGACGGCGCTGCCCCCTCTCATGATCCATCCCTCGGGGTCGCCCGGGATGCCCTCCAGGATCTCGATGGCCTCGCTCTCTACGTCCAGCGAACGGTAGCCCTCCAGGACGTCGCCTTTGGTGAGCACGGAGCCGGCCGCCATAACGAAGCATTGGCCCTCGAAGGCGTAGTGCCGGCTGGCGATATGGTGGAGCTCCCTCACCCACGGCCACTGGGCCACGTGGATCATCTCATGCCTGGCGTGCATCGCCGCTCTGGCCAGGGGCATCCAATGCTCCCAGCAGATCAGCCCACCGAGATGGCCAAAGTCGGTGGGCAGGACCCTCAGGGTACTCCCATCGCCCCTCCCCCACACCAACCGCTCGGTGTAGGTGGGCATCAGCTTGCGATGGATGCGGTACGTCTGACCGTCCCGGTCGAGGATGATCAAGCTGTTGTAGAGCGTCCCACCCCGACGCTCGTGGGCCCCTATGACGAGATAGGCCCCGGCGCCGGCAGCCATGTCGAGCAGCGCGTCAAGATGAGGGCCGGGCAGGCTGACGGCGTTCTCCGCCAGAAGGCGGTAGAGCGCCTTCGCCGGCGGATGATCCCAGAGCGCTGCGCCGGGCGACGCGTCGAGCCAGACCGGATACCCCGGCAACCACGTCTCTGGAAAGACGATCAGCTCGGCCCCCTGACCGGCCGCCTCCTCCACCAGGCCGCGGGCTTTGCGCAAGCTCCCCCCCAGGTTCAGGAAGACCGGGGGGTGTTGCACGATGGCGACCTTGACCGTGTCGTTCATAGCGTCAGCTCCTCCTCAGCGACAGGGTGAAGACCCGTCCGTTCTCTCGCTTCTCCTCCACCTCGAACCCGACCTGTCGTGCCGTCTCCACGTAGTGATGGGCGCCGAACGACTCCTCGGGCCAGACAATCCCGTAGCCCGTCTCCACCTCTATCGAGGGCAGCTCCACCAGGAGCGGGAGGACCAGCACGTCCTGCTCCTCGTCGCGGCGCTGGGGGACGCTCATCCCCCAGATCAGGAAACGCCCCCCGGGCTGCAGCACTCGCCACGCCTCCTCGAACACCTGTCGATGATCCTCCTTATCGAGGTACATCAGCGTGAAGAACGACGTCACCACCTGGAACGCCCCGTCCAGGAACTGCAGGTCACGCGCGTCCATCACGATCTTGAGCGGCCCGTCGGGCGCTTCCTCCAGCTCATCCCGGTCGGCGTCGATGGCAATCACCTGTCCGCCCTTCAAGCGCCCGATGATGCCCTCGCCGCCCCCGCCCAGGTCGAGGACGAAGCCCGAGGCGTCGAACTCGTCGACGACCACCCGCTGCCTCTCTAGAACGTAGAGTCGCTCCTCCGCCACTCCCATCTGCCTGTCGCTCACCAAACCTCCCTATGCCTCCAGTCCACAGTCTTAGTCCTACCCATAACAAGCCTTGATCTTCTCTCCTGCTCGCAGCCTCCGTCCTCGGGGACGTTCGGCCCCAACGAGACGTCTTAACACGCGTCAGCCGCCTCGAGGACGGGGCTCAGAGCAAACAAGAAATCCAGTGGACGCTCAAAACGTGACCACCGAGCCTTCCGAGCGGATCCAGTCGGTCAGGAACTCTCCGCTGTAGAAGACCTCCACGCCAAGCTGTTCGAGCTCCTCCGTGACGGGGTAGCTGTCGGCGCAGGCCTTACAGGCGCCCACCCAGACGCCCAGGTCGAGCATCTCAGCCAGCTCCCCCTGGACGTCCTCGTCCTCCGCCAGGAGCTTCTGCGAAGGTCCCCAGACGAGGAGGTTGACCTCCTCCCACCAGCCGTGCTTCTTGGCATTGGCGGTGTACATGAACACCATCTTCAGCGCAACCTCACGGTCGCCGCTGGTCCAGACGACCAGCAGTTCGTTGGCCTTCATAGCCCCTCCTCCCACAAGATCCATAGAACCCCTAAGCTCCTTCCAAGGAACTCCCTCGCTGACGTATGCCTTCCACCTCGATGAGGATCCGGAAAAGGTTCCGCCACTGATGCATAAAGGTCTCCTCGTCCTGCCAGAAGAGACCGTGGTGCTCCAGCCTCTCGGCGTCGGACGCCCGTGCGTAGCCCGGATCGACGAAGAGGAACCCACGGCCGGGCAGCTGCCCGAAGAGAATCTTGACGTGCGCCCATCCGACGTAGGCCCACCTCTTCCACGGCCAGAGCGCGTCCGTCTCCACCCTCCTCCATCCCCATGGCTCTCCCAGGATGACCATCGTCAGTCGATCAGCACGCAGATTCCGCTCCAATCTCTCCAACGTCCCAAAGGGACGCCACCGTGCGCGGAAACCCTGCTTCTGCAGGTAGTAGACGATGCCCCAGGGAAAGGTGGCCCAGTCGGGAATCCGGGGCACCACGATGTGGGGAAAGGGACGCCACGCGAAGGCCACGCCACTCATTTCCTTGGCCACGTCCGGACCCTCGAGCGCCCGCTCGCCCAACAGCGCGTTCACCGCGATCGCCACGCTGGTCGGACCGCAGTCGTTCGTGTACCCCTGGTACTGGTGATAGCGGTAGACCGGTTTGGACAGGCGCAGAGACACACCACTCAGATCCGGCGTCACAGCCATCGCACTATCGCTCCCCCCGGCGCTCTTCTCCTTTGAACCATGGTCATCGTCACCTCACCCATAGGAAGAGCGACCGGCACAGACCTATGGACAGGCCTCACCTCAACCTCTCAACCGCACGGCCGCGTAGGCCTCGCCCCTCAACGCTGCGACCAACTCCGCTTCGGAGCGGACGGGCCGGGCGAAACGCGTCGCTGCGCTGCCCACCATATCGACGGCGTGGGCGTCGCTCCCGCCGACACCCGGAACGCCGAGCTGGTGCGCCAGCGTCTGAGCCTGGGCGTTGGCATCGGCCGCCACCTGCCCGTTGACGACCTCGATGCCGTCGAGCTCGCGGAGGACGGCCACCTGATCCCAATCCTCGCCCAGGTCGAGCCCGCGCTCCCGAAAGCCGAGGGTGAGGCTGGGACCACCGCCGGTGTGGAAAGGATGCGCCGCGAAGACCAGGCCTCCCGCCTCGTGCACGCACCAGCAGAGGTCCTCCAGGGAGATCCCCTCCGGAATATCCCGATAGGTGCCGAAGACGAGCATATCGCCCAGCGTCGTGCGGGCCTCCACGGCGCGGAAGACCGGAAAGCCCATAGCCCGACCAAGCTCCTGGGTCACGTTGGCGCCCTCAATGGAGAAATGGTCGGTCACACAGATGGCGTCCAGGCCCTCACGCATCGCTGTCTCAATCAGCGCCTCGGGCTCAAGCACGCTGCAGCCGGAGGAGACCGTGGTATGGGTGTGTAGATCGATCAACGTCCCCTCGCCCACGCTACCCCTGCTCCTCTAGCAAGCGATTGACCTCCGCCCGCACCTCGTCCAGATCCTCCAGCCCTAGATAGACGATGGCATAGCGGACGTAGGAGACGGGGTCCAGGGACTTCAACTCCTGGATCACCACGTCGCCGATGGTGCGCGTCGACACCTCGGTCTTCCCCAGTTGACGGATGTGGCTCTCCACTCGGTCGACCATTCGCTCCAGGTCGCCCGCCGACACCGGACGCCGGGCGCAGGCCACGCGCAGGCCAGAGAGGACCTTCTCGCGCTCGAAGGCCTCGCGACGGCCGTCGCGCTTGACCACCAAGGGTGTGGTGAGGATGGCCCGTTCCATCGTCGAGAACCGTTTGCCGCAAGCCTTGCATTCACGGCGACGGCGGATACTGTGCTCCTTCCGTGCCGTGTCTACGACCCGGGTCTCCTTGCTATTACAATAAGGACACTTCATAAAACGTTCTCCTCCACTGAACAAAAATACCCTCAGCTTGAGGGCAGAAGTCCGGCGCAGCAGCGTCTGATGCGCTTAGGTCACCACTATGCGGTTGAAGAGACGGAGTGCCTACATATGGGGTCTTGCGGGGTTGCAAACCCCATATATGGGGGATAATGTAGCGCGATTATACCACAGCGCCCCAGAAGAGGCAAGCTCCTGAGGCGTCCATAACCTTAAAGTTCATGCGATCAGGGCGAGATCAGCCATCCCGCTCACGGCGCCCTGGCTCCGGATCCGGCATTGACGAGCCCTCTCATCCGATATAGAATGCCCGACGGTAGGAACGACGGAGACGCTGCCGCCCGCAGCTGGTGCTGCGGGCTGGCAACAGCATACAAGGAGCCAAGAGGAGTCCTATGACTTACACCTTCGATCAGCGCATCGACCGACGTCAGTTCGAGAGCATCAAATGGCACCGCTACGGGGAGGACGTGCTCCCCATGTGGGTGGCGGACATGGACTTCCGAGCGGCGGAGCCCATCATCCGCGCGCTGCACGAGCGCGTCGAGCACGGCGTCTTCGGCTACGGCAGCGCCCCGGACGAGCTCCGTGAGGTCGTCGTCGACCGCCTTCGGGAATGCTACGACTGGCGCGTCTCGCCGGAGAGTCTTATGTTCCTGCCGGGCGTCGTGCCCGGCTTCAACCTGGCATGCCACGCGCTGGCCTCCCGCGGAGACGGCGTACTCATTCAGACGCCGGTCTACCGTCCCATTCTGAACGCGCCGGCCAACGCCGGGCTGGTGGGTGAGGAGATGGCCCTCACCCGACAGTCGGACGGGACCTACGCGATCGACTTCGATCTCTTCGAACGGACCATCAGCGACCGCACCCGAATCTTCATCCTCTGCAACCCGCACAATCCGGTGGGGCGCGTCTTCCGGCGCGACGAGCTGCAGCGGATGGCCGAGATCTGCCTCCATCACGACGTCATCATCTGCTCGGACGAGATCCACTGTGACCTCCTGCTCGACGACAACGTACACACGCCGATCGCCGCCCTCGCCCCGGAGATCGGGCAACGGGTGATCACCCTGATGGCGCCCAGCAAGACCTACAACATCGCCGGGCTGAAGTGCTCAGTCGCCATTGTGGAGAACCCGGAGCTCCGCGAGCGTATCAAGACGACTCACCAGGGCCTGATGTCGAGCGTGAACGTGCTGGGCTATGCGGCTGCTCTGGCGGCCTACCGCCACGGTCAGCCCTGGCTGGAGGCGGTGCTCCAGTATCTGGAGGGAAACCGCGACTGGCTGCTGAGCTACGTAGAGCGGGAGCTGCCCGGGATCACCATGGGCAAGCCGGAGGGCACCTATCTGGCCTGGCTCAGCTGCCACCAGACCGCCATCCCAGGAAACCCTTACGCGTTCTTCCTCGAACGGGCCAACGTGGCGTTGGTTGACGGTGAGGTCTTCGGAGAGGTGGGAGAGGGATTCGTGCGTCTGAACTTCGGCTGTCCGCGCCCCATGCTAGTCGAGGCGCTCAGGCGGATGAGGAAGGCCCTCAACACCCTCACCGAGACCAGCCGGGGATAGGGGCGACCGCGGTAGAGCCAGCCCGTCCCCCATCGCGCGCCCGGATCAGGACCGCCGGGCTGGGGAGAGCTGGCCTCCACCGTCTAGACACCGACACAACCGCCCATCAGGGCACCTGCCCTGCCCGGGGCGCAAGAGGACGCACCGCCTCTGGACGATGCATCCACCCGGAGCAGGAGCAGATCGTGCCGCAACCTCCTCTGGGCACGGCACGCACGGGCTGAGACGACGCACGGTTGCCAAGAACCGCGCGTCAACACTGCCAGGCCTCACCCTCCAGCATCAGCCTGTGCAAGGATAGAATGGCGCTTAGAACGTGACGGACGAGCCTAAGACCGACAGGCGCCGCAACAGCTGGCCGCTATAGGTGATTCTATACCGGTCAGCTACTCCGCCGCCAGCGAGAGACGCGCCGTCAACTGCGACGTCGCAGGAAAGCCGGGATCTCGATGTCGTCCTCGTCGAAGCTGGAGACGCCAAAATCGACCGACTCCCGCTCGTCCTGCTTCGTCGACGTGCGGACCGACCGGGAGCGTGACCCCGTCTGATCGAAACCGGTCGCGATCACCGTGATGCGGATCTCGTCCTCCATCTCCTGGTCGACCACGGCGCCAAAGATCAGGTTGACGTCCGGGTGCGCCGTCTGCTTGATGATGGAAGCCGCCTCGTTGACCTCGTAGAGGCTCAGGTCCGCTCCGCCGGTCACGTTGAACAGGATGCCCCGCGCACCATCGATGGTGACGTCCAGCAACTGACTGGAGATAGCCTGCTCAGCGGCCTCGAGGGCCCGTTCCTCCCCGCTGGCACGGCCAACGGCCATCAGCGCCGCCCCACCTTCGGCCATGATCGTCCGTACGTCGGCGAAATCGAGGTTGATCAGGCCGGGCACCGTGATCAGCTCTGAGATGCCCTGGATGCCCTGACGCAGCACGTCATCTGCCAGCGAGAAGGCGTTCTGGAGGGTCACCCGCTTGTCGGTGATCTCCAGCAGTCGGTCGTTGGGAATCACGATCAGGGTGTCGACCTGCTCTTTCAGCCGTTCGATACCCTGCTCCGCGGCCTTCGCCCGCACCGAGCCCTCCCAGCTGAAGGGCCGGGTGACGACGCCGATGCTCAGAGCGTCGACCTCTTTGGCCACACGGGCGATGACGGGCGAGGCTCCGGTGCCTGTCCCGCCGCCCATGCCGGCGGTGATGAACACCATATCGGATCCCTCAAGGATGTCGTAAAGCTCGTCGACCGACTCCTCCGCCGCCTCATGACCCATCTCGGGATCGCCTCCTACGCCCAGCCCGCGCGTCAGCTTGTCGCCGATGCGCACGCGCACGGGGGCGTCGGAAAGCATCAGAGCCTGGGCGTCGGTGTTGACCGCAACGAAATCAACGCCGCTCATACCCTCGGTGATCATGCGGTTGACGGCGTTGCTACCTCCGCCTCCCACACCGACCACGCGAATCTTAGCGAAGCTCTCCGTCTGTGATGCTCTGTTCATGGTTCCTCCTTCAATGTCCTGATACGAGCGTGCCATTCAATCCTCTTTCCACTCTATCTTCTTCCCGATCCTCCCCCACCGTCACGACCTCAGCCGCCTCCTTGCGCCGATAGCGGCTCGATCCGTTACCACGAGGGACCAAGACTACGTTTGCGCGATGCGACGTCCGGGACCATCGATCACCCCGGAAGCAGGGCGCGCAGCCACTTCAGGAAGCGCCCTCCTCCACTCGGTCCAGGCCGAACCTTGAGCTGCGGGCGCGCCTCCTCGGTGCTCCCCCAGGTCATCAGCCCCGCTCCCACGGCGTGAGCTGGGTTATTGACGCTATCGACGAGCCCGTGGAGGTTCCTGGGGGTTCCCAGCCGTACGGGCAGGCCCAGGACCTGGCGCCCCAGGGTCCGCATACCGGGCAGCTCCGCCGTGCCGCCAGAAAGCACCACGCCGGCCGGCAGCAGCCCATCGTATCCGGAGCGCTTGATCTCCTTGTTGATCATCGAGAGAATCTCCTCGGCCCGGGCCTGGATGATACTGGCCAGCTGCCACCGGGGAACGTCCTGCCCCACCTCGTCACCGAAGGAGGCGACGTTGAACACCTCCTCACTGTCCACGTCCTCCGGGAGCGCGTGTCCGTACCGCACCTTGACCTCCTCGGCCACGGCGGGAGGAAGGCGCAGCCCGATGGCGATATCCTGGGTGATATACGCCCCACCTATGCCGAGCGTGACCGTGTGCCAGACGGTGCCGTCGATGAAGATGGCCACGTCCGTCGTGCCGGCCCCGATGTCGGCCAAGACCACCCCCATCTCGCGCTCTGTCTCCGCCAGCACGGCGTCGCCGGCGGCTATACCCGCCGAAACCACCTCGTCGGCCGCCAGGCCGGCTCGACGCACACACTTCAGCAGATTCTGAATCGCCGTGGAGGAGGCGGTCACGAGATGAGCCTCCACCTCCAGCCGGAAGCCGTACATTCCAAGGGGGTCCTGGACCCCGCTCTGCCCGTCCACCACGTATCCCCGCGGGATCACGTGGATAATCTCCTGGTTATGGGGCACAGTGACCGCACAGGCGGCGTCCAGCGCCCTCTCCACGTCATCGACCGTGATACCGGAGCGGCGATGGGACACGCCGACGACGCCCTGGCTGTTGAGCGAGGCGATGTGTTCGCCGCTGATGCTCACGTACGCTCGCTCAAGCTTATACCCGGAGGAGCGCTCGGCCTCGGTGATGGACGCGGATAGAGCCTCCGTGGTCTCCTCCACGTTGACCACCACGCCCTTGCGCAGGCCGCGGGCGGGGACAAGACCGACACCAACGACGCGCAGGTCGCCGTCATTGCCGACCTCACCTACCATGGTGCAGATCTTGCTGGAGCCGACATCAATGCCAACCACGGTTCGTTCCACGGCTCTCCACTCCCCACCTCAGAGAGGTGCTTTACCCACGTCCGGTCGGGCGCTGATCATCCTGGCCTCCTACTCCCCGCCAGGCGCGTAGTAGGGTACCTCCGAGAAACGCACGTCCACGAAGCGCGGCGTGACGCCATGCGCCTCCAGGTGCGCGACCAAATCCTCCATAACCCGCAGACGACGGACCATCCCGGAGCCTTGTCCGACGACGATACGCCAGCCATGCTCATCGACGAAGCTCAGCCCCTGGGCTGGACCGTACTGAAACGTGTCTGGCAGGTCCCATCCGCTCTCCCACAGCTCGGCCAGCCCTACGCGCACCTCGTCGTCGAGGTTACCCTCGGCGTCCCGCGGCAGGGGGCCACTGATGAGCCATCGCCCCGAACCGTCGCTCACGCCCTCGGTCTCCGTCCCAGAGAACACGGCGCCCTGCTCATCGATCCACCAGCGCGTGCCGTTCTCGTCCCAGAGGACGCGAGGGCGGCGCTCCACGACAGCGATCTCGCACGTCGAGGGCAGCCGACAGCTGGCCTCCACGCTCTTGAGCGAGGGCTGCGCCTCCAGGATACTTGCCTCTATCGTTCCTGAGCGCGCCCAAAGAATGTGCAGCCCCCGCAGGCCACTGGCGTCGAAGATCTCCTCCTGGGACAGGCGACGGTTGCCCACAATCCGGGCATCGTAGATGTAGAAGCGGCTGTCCACGGTGAGCCAGAGGCCCAGTCCGCCGCCGACCACGGCCAACGTCAGAATGACCCAGAGCCCGATGTGCATCCAGCGAATCCTGTACAAGGAGACGGGCGCCTGACCGAGCTTCACGCGGTTCAAGACGACGGCGCCAGCCTTGTCGTACCGCTTCGCGTCGCGTTTGGGATGCCAGGTCTTGGTCATCGCTCACTCCCTTGGTTGATACGAAATCTCTGTGCGCGCCTTGTCACGATGTCGCTCGAGCGCCAACTCGATCAAGCGATCAATCAGCTCCGAGTAGGGCAGGCCGCTGGCCTCCCAGAGCTTGGGATACATGCTGATCTTGGTGAAGCCCGGTATGGTGTTCACCTCGTTCACGTACAAATCCGCCGTCTCACCTGAAAGCAGGAAATCGACGCGCGCCAAGCCGGCGCAGTCGATGGCCCGATACGTCTCCACCGCCAGATTCTGCACGCGCCTGGTCATCTCCGTCGAGAGCGGGGCGGGGATCAGCAGGTCCGAGGCCTCCTCGCCGTCGTCGATGTACTTCGCCTCGTAATTGTAGAACTCGCGGCTGGGAACGATCTCGCCAGGGAGCGAGGCGACCGGGGCGTCGTTGCCCAGGACGCTGACCTCGATCTCGCGCGCTGCCGGCACGGCCGGCTCGACCAGAAGCTTCCGGTCGTAGCGGGCCGCCTCGCGCAGCCCGGCAATCAGCTGCGCCCGATCGTGGCACTTGGTGATGCCGACGCTCGACCCCAGGTTGGCGGGCTTGGTGAAGAGAGGGTACCCGAACCGATCCGCGATCCGGGCCAAGACGTTGTCCGGCTCGCTCTCCCACCTCTTCCGCTTCACCACGACGTGCTCCACGGTAGGCAGCCCGTGAGCCCGTATCACGTCCTTGAAGATCACCTTGTCCATCGCCACCGCCGAGGCGGTCACCGGAGCGCCGACGTAGGGCAGCCCGGCCAGCTCGAGCAGACCCTGGACCGTGCCGTCCTCGCCGTAAGGGCCGTGCAGGACGGGAAACACGACGTCAAGCTCCGCCAGCGGGGTCGCTCGGATGACCTCTCCCGACTCGTCCAGACACATCAGCCCTTTCTGGACGTTCTGGACAGATGATAGGGTCGACTCAGTCACCTTGGTCGACTCAGTCACCTTGGTCGACCCAGGCGACCTCAGCAGCGCAGCCGGCTGGCTGGCGTCAGGATCCCCGGACGTCAACGCTCGCATCGGATCGCCCGACGCGAGCCATCGACCATCCTTGGTGATGCCGATAGGCACAACGTCATACTTATCCGTGTCAACGGCGTCCATCACGGATTGAGCGGACTGCAACGAGACCTCGTGCTCTCCCGAGCGCCCGCCAAAAACGATTCCCAGGCGAATCTTGCGCATCAGCGTCGTCCTCTCTCCCCCCAACCAACGTCTCCCATCGCGATTCAACCAGATAACCGGGTCGACGCAGCTACGACCATCCCAACAACTCGATCTCCGGGATGAGCTCCACCCCGAACTTCCGTTTCACCTCCGCCTGGGCGTGCCGAATCAGAGCAAGGACGTCCTCGGCCGTGGCATCGCCCCGGTTGACGAAGAAATTGGCGTGCTGCTCCGAGATCATGGCCCCACCGACGCGGTATCCCTTCAACCCAGCCTCGTCGATCAGCTGCCCGGCGTAATGGTCGGCCGGGTTCTTGAACGTCGACCCCATGGTGCTGCCCGAGGGATGGTGCGCCCGCCGCTGCGCCAGCACCTCATCGAAGCGAGCCTGCAGCGCCGCTCCATTGCCAGACTCCAGCTGGAAAAAAGCCGAAAGCACCACGCGTTGGACACGTGCGTCACCCTCCGCCGTAGCCTCCCGCTTGAGCCGACTGTCCCGATACGCAAAGTCAAACCAGGCGTGCCCCCTCTCCACCACGGCGCCATCAGGCTCCAGCACCATAGCGCTGCGCAGCGAGTCGGCGATCTGACCGCCGAAGGCGCCAGCGTTCCCCACCACGGCGCCGCCGACCGTGCCCGGCAGGCCGGCCGCCCAGGTCATCCCGGACAGGCACTTCTCGACAGCCCTCCGCGCCACGACGGCCAACGCCGCCCCCGATGCCGCCCGCACGCCCTCATCCTCGAACGCTGTGGAGGCTGCTCGGTTGATGATCACCAGACCCCGCAGCCCCTGATCGGCGATCAAGACGTTGCATCCACCGCCCAGCACCCGCCAGGGGACAGCGAGTCGACGTGCCTCTTGGATCGAGTGGGCCAGTTCATCCAGGCTCTCGACGACGATCAGGAGGTCAGCCGGTCCCCCAATGCGCATCGCGGTAAACGGCGCCAGGGGCGCCCGGCGTCGCACACCGGGTCCCAGGGCCTCAGCGAGCGCATCGAGCGCGGCCGGCGCGGGGCGGGCAACGTCCAGGTCAGCCATCATCCTCGCGTCTCCGCTGGGCTTTCACCAGCTTCATCTTCGATCTCACCACACTGCAGGAGAAAGCCGAACGATCCTGTTTGCGCTTGCTCACTGCCCGCAGAACGTTCTTCAACCCTCCACCCTGCTCGCGCCCCTCCGGGGCCCTATCATCCCTCTGCATTCCGCTGCCCTCCCAGTTCGGCCAGCAGCCGCTGACCAACGCGGTTGCCATCGCCCGCGCTCAGCGTCAACACCACGTCCCCCGGCTCTACGTCGCCCAGCAGCCAGTCCCCTGCCTCCTCCATCGACCCGGCCACGCGCACCTCGACGCCCCCCATGCGATCCGCCACATCAGAGGCGCTGACGCCCAACGTATCGGTCTCGCGCGCCGGATAGATCGGGAGAACAATGACCTGATCGGCATCGTCGAACGACGCTGCGAACGGATCCAACAGCTCCTTGGTGCGGCTGTAGGTGTGCGGTTGCCAGACCGCCCAGATCCGACGCTCCCGAAAGCGGTCTCGGGCTGCCCGCAGCGTGGCCCGGATCTCGGTGGGATGATGAGCGTAATCATCGATCACCACCACGCCGCTGGCCTCACCCTTGATCTCGAAGCGACGCGCGACGCCACGGAAGCTCCTCAACGCTTCTCGTGCCACAGGAAAGGGAACGCCGAGATGATCCGTCACCGCCAGCGCCGCCATCGCGTTGGAGGCGTTGTGGACGCCAGGCACCCGAAGCCGGACCAGGCCGAGCGTCTCGCCGTGGCGCACCGCCAGGAAGTCGACACCACCCGCGAAATTGGGATGGATCTCCTCAGCCCGCCAGTCGGCGTCCTCGCTCAGCCCAAAGAACCTGACCAGGGGACGATCCGTCTGACGTCCGATAGCCCGGGCCACCGGATCGTCGCCGCAGACGGCGAGCAACCCCTCCTCCGGCACCAAGCCTGCAAACGACTCGAATGCCGACTGGAAATCGGCAAACGTGGGGTAGCAGTCCGGGTGATCGTGCTCCACGTTCGTGATCACGGCCAGATCCGGCTTCAGACTGAGGAAGGTGCAGTCGTACTCGTCGGCCTCTATGAGGAAGAGCGGCTCAGAGCCGGCCCGCGCGTTGGTCCCCAGGTCGTCCACCACGCCACCGACGATGAAGGTGGGGTCGCGCTCGGCCTTCATCAGGATGGTGGCGATCATGGCCGTGGTGGTCGTCTTGCCGTGCGTGCCGGCCACGGCCACGCCCTGCCTCCCGTCCATCATCTGGCCCAGAAAGGCCGGCCGCCGCAGGACGGGGATGCCCATAGCTCGGGCCGCCCGAATCTCGACGTTCTCCTCAGGGATCGCCGACGAGACCACCACCACGTCGGCGCCCTCCACGTTGCTGGCGTCGTGGCCCTGAAACACACGAGCCCCGTCGCGGGCCAGAGCCTCGGCCACCGGCGAGATGACCAGATCGGAACCGGAGACCTGCGCTCCTTCCTCCAGCAGCACGCGCGCGATGGCGGAAAGACCGGCTCCGCCGATCCCGATCAGGTGGATGTGCTTGTTGGCGACGTCAGACATACCGTTCAAAGCGTCCTCACAGCCGATTGGGCTCTTCCATAGACTTCATCAAGACTTCATCAAACCGTCTTGATAGACTCAGTTTGCTCAGCCTGGATCGCCAGATCCAAGGCAAAGACGGGGCTGCCGCTACGCTTGCGGAAATCCCCTGGAGCGATCCTGGATCTACTCAGACTAGAACGATCCCGCGCAGACATCCGGTCAACCACCCTAGACGAGCACGACGATGACGAAGACCGATGCGAAAGAGAAAGCCGTCAAGAGGACAGCATCGGACAGCCAGAGCGGCGGCAGGTAGCTGGTGGCGAAGGCCGCCGCCATCGAGTTTGGCGGCGGTGGAGCGATCCCCAGGACGCCATAGCCGGCGGCGTCGAGGAAGTACCAGATCGATCCGATGATCAGGAAGCCGTTGATGGCCCCGATGATGAACCCCAGCATGATATCCTGGAGCGTCTCACGCGCCGACACGCCGGCCAGTCGCCCAGACACCGCCGGCCCGGCGTAGCCGCCGATGGCCATGATCACGATCAGCCCGGAGTAGAGGTAGAACTGCTGCACCGGCGGACGATCAAAGAAATCACGAGCAATGGGCACGTACTGGCTGAAGATGAGACGCATGGCCAAGGCCAGGATGACGCTGAACAACACCAGCATCTCCTTCGACCATCCTCGCAAGGCTCCCATCAGGGCAAAGAGCAAGACAAAGGCGAACAGCGCTGTATCCAAAGGCATCATATCACACCAACCTATGGTAGTCGGAGGAGAGTCTCCGCCAAGCGAGCCGCTGCATCGGGCCGAGAGAGCGCACGGGCCCGATCCTCCATCTGCACCAGCCGTCGTCTATCCATCAAGAGCTGCTCAAGCGTCGACAGCAATGTGTCCCTCAACCTTTCATCTCGTACGGTGACCGCCGCACCTCGTTCCGTCAGCCACTTGGCGTTCACCCGCTGATACCGCCAGGCATGCGGGTAGGGCACCAGCACCGCAGGTAACCCGAAGAAGGGGAGCTCTCCCAGCGTGGAGGCTCCCGCCCGGCAGAGCGCCAGATCTGCCGAGGCCAGAGCTTGCCCCATCTCGTGCAGGTAGGGAAAGGCAGCGTGGCGCGCCCGCAGCTTCTCCGGCAGCCCATCCCGCTGCTCAGAGACCCAGGGCCAATCTAGCTCTCCGGTTAGATGTATCACCTGCGCCATCTCCACTATCTGCTCCAGGTTCTCACACACGGCGCGATTGATGCTTCGCGCCCCCCGGCTCCCCCCCATGACGAGAAGGACCGGCGCGTCGGCCGTCAGCCCCAACGCCTCCCGCGCCTCCAGTCGATCCACATCCTGGAACGCTCCTCGCACCGGATAGCCGGTCACCACGACCTTCCGGTCGGGGAGATAGGCCCGCGACGCCTCGACGGTCACCGCCACTTTGGACGCCAGGCGGGCGATAAAACGGACGGCCAGCCCCGGCTCCACGTCTGGTAAATAGACGAGTATCGGCACCCGCAGCATCCAGGCCGCCAATGCCACGGGTACGCTGGCGTAGCCACCGGTGGCGAAGAGCGCCGCGGGACGTTCCCGAAGGCCCAGCGTGTAAGCGGCCCGCCAGCCGCGTAGTAACTTGAAAACGTTCTGTACTGCCCGCTGCGGCGCAAGGCCGTGCACCCCTCCGGCCGGAATGCCCACGAAGTGGACATTAGCCCGTGCGGCCAGGGTCCTCTCAATCCCCCCTATACCACCCACGTAGGTGACATCTACTGAACCGACCTCGGCTACCGCGCTGGCCAGGGCGTCGTCACCGGCGGCGCGAAGCGCCTGTACGACGGCGAGACCGGGATACACGTGTCCCCCGGTTCCCCCACCGGCGATCCATACTCGCATACTGGCGGCTACCCTCCCGTCTATCCGTGCGTCGACTCGATTGCTCGCCGACACTCCGCCCCCGTGAGACGCTGAGCAGAAGCCCCACGCCGGCCAGCGAGGTCACCATCCCAGAGCCGCCACAGCTGATGAACGGCAGCGCCATGCCCGTGAAGGGGAGCAGTCCAGTGACGACTCCCACGTTGATCAAGGCCTGGAACGTGATCCAGCAGGTCACCCCACACGCCAGGAGCGCGGCGAAGGGCGCCTGGGCCTCCATCGTGATCTTGAACCCACGATAGGCGAAGACGGCGAAGAGACCGATGACGAAGAGACAGCCTATGAGGCCAGCCTCCTCCCCAAGCACGGCGAAGATCGCGTCGGTGTGCCGCGTGGGCAGGTAGCCGAGCTTCTGCTGTCCCTGCCCGATCCCTACGCCAAACAGCCCTCCGCTGCCCAGGGCGATCAGCGTCTGCTGCATCTGGTGCCCGGCGTTGAACGGGTCCTTCCACACCTCGATCCACTCGGTGATACGCCGCGAAGCGTGTGGAAACCTGCTGACCAGGAACAAGAACGTGATCATAGCGACGACGCCTCCGACGGCCAGCTGCATGATCTCGGCGCCAGCGAAGAAGAAGACGGCCATAGACGTCAACCCGATCAGGGCAGCGGTTCCCAGGTCCGGCTGCCCGACGATCAAGCCGCTGACCAGACCAATCAACACGGCGAAGGGGATCAGGCCGTAGGATACGTCGCGGATTCGCTCGCCCTTGGATGAGAGCCAGGTGGCGATGTAGATAATGGTCGACAACTTCGCCAGCTCGCCGGGATGGACGGAGCCACCAAAGAAAGAACGTTTGGCGCCGAACGCCTCGTCCCCGATGAAGAGAACCAGAATGAGCAAGACCAGGGTGACTCCCATAATGGGCACGGCCATATCGCGCCACCACTCGTACGGTATCATCATCATCGCCACCAGAGCGACAATCCCGATCCCCACCCATTGGGCCTGTCGCAAGGCCATCCGCAGGGAGTTGCCGTGAACCTGATAGGACCAATCGAAGGTCGCGCTATAGACCAGAAGAAGACCGACGATCACCAGCCCGCCGACCGCCAAGATGAGGCCGTAGTCCGGCGGATCGGCGCGCTGGACACTACCCTTCCAAAGCTGTCGCACATCGACCGACATCATTCCCTCCCGCAAAGCTCCTGCACCAAGGCTTTGAAACGATCGCCGCGTTCGGCGAAGTCCTCGAAAGCGTCGAAGCTGGTGCCGCCCGGCGAGAACAACACCACGTCCCCCGGCTCGACCAGGCGAGCGGCGGCCACAACCGCCTCCTCCAACGTCTCGACGCACGTAATGCCCTCCAGCCTCCGCGCTACCTCCTCACTCCCAGACCCACCGTCGCCCCCCTGCTCCATCGCCGCCTCCACCTTCCGGGCGATCATCGGGCCTGCCTCGCCGAAGGTGATCAACTGCCGCACTCGACGGACAGTCTCCTCCGCGAAAGCATCCCAGGGCAGATCCTTGTCGCGCCCCCCGGCGAAAAGCACGATGGGCTCATCAAACGAACGCATGGCCGCCAGAGCGCGCTCCGGCGCCGTGGCGATGGAATCGTCGTACCAACGCACGTGGCCCGGGGACGGGCGGCCCGAGGACGGGCGGCCCGAGGACGGGCTGGGCACCTCGCATATCAGCTCCAGGCGGTGCTCGACGCCGGTGAACGTGGTGGCCACCTCCCGAATTGCCGCCAGAGGAACCCCAGCCAGATGACCCAGGGCGCTCGCTGCCAGGACGTTCAGCAGGTTATGCTTGCCCAGCAACTGCACCTCAGAGGCCTTGCAGATCTCGCGATCCTCTCCGTCCATGCGCAGCGTCAGCTCTCCGTTCGTCTTGAACGCCCCGGCCTCCACCTCGGCGCCGCCGCTGAAGAAGAAGAGCTCCGCCGGCGTCTCCAGGGCCAGGGCCCGGGCGTTGGCGTCGTCGTAACCCAGCACGGCCACGTCCTCCCCCGTCTGATGCGCCACGATGTTCCGTTTGGCGGCGATGTAAGCCTCCATCGTCTTATGTCGATCCAGATGATTGGGGGTGATGTTCAGCACCGCCGCAATGTGCGGGCTGGTGGTCATCAGCTCCAGCTGGAAACTGGACAGCTCCATCACCACGCAATCGTCAGGTCCGATCGTGACTGCCTCCTCATCGGTCGGCTTGCCAATGGCGAGATCGGCGATCAGCGGATTGCCGATGTTGCCCCCCACCCAGGTACGCAATCCGGCGGCACGACACATCTCACCTACCAAGGCCGTCGTCGTCGTCTTCCCGGCTGAGCCCGTGATGCCAATGACGGGGGCCGGGCAGCGGTCCAGGAAGATCTGCGCATCGTTGCTCAGCGGAATGCCCCGCTCCCGCGCCTCCTCGACGATGGGTATCGCCAACGGCACCCCGCCGCTGAGGCAGAGTAGATCGGCATCGTCCAAGAGATCGATTGGATGGCCACCCAGTACATAACGAATTGAACAGTCTGCCAGTTGCTCCCTTTGATCAGCCAGGGCCTCCTCGTCCTGGAGATCGGAAACTGTCACCTCGGCACCCAACTGAGTGAGGTAGCGGGCCAGCGCCACCCCTTGCCGGGCCAGGCCGAGGATCACCACGTGTTGGTCTTTCAGACTCTCTCCTTCCGTCTCATGTCGAACCATCACAGCAGAGCAAGCGCCACGCCCGCCATGGCGGCCAGAAGCTCCACCAGCCAGAACCGCTGCACCACCTGGGTCTCCGACCAGCCCAGTAGCTCGAAGTGATGATGGAGCGGGCTCATCTTGAAGACTCTCCGCCCTTGCCCAAACCGCCGCTTCGTATACTTGAAATAGAGCACCTGGATCACGACCGACAGCGTCTCCGCCACCGGGATCAACACCACGATGGGCAGCAGCAACCACTGCCCGGTCATCAACGCCACGGTGCCCAGCGTCGCGCCGAGGGCCAGACTCCCGGTGTCTCCCATGAACATCTGGGCCGGGTGGGCGTTGTACCAGAGAAAGGCAAAGGACGCCCCCACGACGGTGAAGCAGAAGCGGATCAGATAGAACTGCCCCTGCAGCCGCGCGATCACGCCGTAGGCGGCAAAGGCGCTGGCCACGATGATGCCGGCCAGACCGTCCAGCCCGTCGGTCAGATTCACGGCATTGGCCGACGACAGAATGACGAAGGCCGCCAGCGGCACCCATACCCAGCCCACGTTTACCATCTGGGCAATACCCGGCACGCCGACCTGTCCCGCGAACTGGATGTCGGAGGCCAGCATGAACAGGGCTATGCCCAGGGTCAAAGGAACCTCCCAGAGGAGTTTGTTCCTCGCGGTGAGGCCCAGGCCGCGGCGCACACCGCGGACGCCTGCCAGATCGTCTATCGCACCGATCAGGGCGTAGATCAGCATCACGCCCAGCGGCACCAGGATAGAACGCCCGATCAACGTGCGCCCCAACAAATTGTAAATGTTAAGCACGAGGGTGATGAGGAGCACCGGAACCACGATCATCAGCCCCCCCATGGTCGGCGTCCCCATCTTGCTCTGATGGTCGTCAGGACCATCAATACGGATACGCTTGCCAATCTGATAGTGGCGAAGGATGCGAATCAACAACGGACCCCACACCACTGCCAGAAGGAACGAGATGCTCGCGAGAATAAGTGCTCTGTCCATAGATTGCGCCAGGAATGTCAGGACGTCGAATCGTCGGAACGCTGGAGGCGATTGACGATCTCCTCCATCTTCAGGGCTCGCGAGCCCTTCACCAGAATCATGGCTCGATGACGCTCACCCCCCCTTTCCAGGATATCCTCTAACAAGTGGACAGCCTCATCGTTGTCGTCCACCATGTGCACAGTATCGGGCGACATCCCCCAGCGGATCGCCGTCTCCCCGATGATACGCCCCAGCGATCCCAGGGTGACCAGCACGTCGGCGACCTCGAGTGCCCGCATGCCGACCTTCTGGTGTCCCTCCTGCTCATAATGCCCCAGCTCCAGCATGTCGCCCAGGACCGCGATCTTACGTCCCTCCAGCTCATCCAGGAGGTTCAGAGCCGCGATGGTCGAGGCAGGGCTGGCGTTGTACGTATCGTCCAGGATGGTAGCACCAGCAGGGCCACGCACGGCCACCAGGCGGAGCTGATCCGAGGGCTCCACGCCGTGCAGGCCCTCTATGATCTCCTGCCAGGTGAGGCCCTCCACCAGGCCGAGGGCGGCAGCCCGCAGGCTCGTGTGGACCGAATGGCGTCCCAGGAGGGGGACCTTCACGTGCAGCGCATCCTGCCCATAGTGGATTCGGAAACGAATGCCCTCCAGCCCCAGGCCCTCGATCTGATCGGCCCAGATATCAGCCTGCGGAGAGAGCCCGTAGGTGAAGACGCGGGCCTCCGTCGACTTCGCCATGTTGCGCACGTTCTCGTCATCGTAGTTAAGGATCGCCACGCCCTCGGGCCCGGCCGGGAGCGCCTCGACCAGCTCTGTCTTGGCTTCCACGATGCGCTGGAAGGACCCCGCTCGCTCCAGGTGTACGGGTCGGACGATGGTGACGATACCGACGTGGGGCTGTCCCATGCGTGCCAGATCGGCGATCTCGCCCACGTCGTACATCCCCATCTCCAGCACGGCCCGTTCGTGTTCGCTGGTGAGATGAAGGAGCGTCAGCGGCAGGCCAATCTCGTTGTTGTAGCTCGCCTCACTCTTGATCGTGCTGTAACGCCGGGACAACACCGCCGCCGCCAGCTCCTTCGTGGTAGTCTTCCCCACGCTCCCCGTGATGCCGATGACGCGCAGGTCCTTCTGCGATCGCCGCCAGAAGGTCGCCAGACGCTGCAAGGCCTGGAGCGTCCGATCCACTTTCAGCACCAGCGGCAGCGCGGGCGCCTCAGAAAGCGGCTCGAACATCGTCGTGAGATCGACCGTGGAGGCCTCCACCGCCACCTCGTGCTGAACGACAGCCGCCACGGCCCCTCGGGAGAAGGCATCGGCCACGTAGTCGTGTCCATCCGTGTGCTCACCCTCGAAGGCAAAGAAGAGCGCCCCTGGCTTGGACTTGCGGGAATCGATGACGCTGGTCGATATCTCCTGCCGCAGCCCCTCGGATCGTCGATCGAGGGGGATAGACTGCGTCCCAGGAATCGTGCCCAGGCCCTCCAGCACGTCCGCCAGCGTCAGAGAACGACGCGTCATGATCCTGCCTCCGCCAGCACCGCATCCCCTCGCGGCGGGATGCCCAGCACGGTGAACAGCTGTGTCGCCAGCCGCTGGAACGTCGGCGCCGCCGTCTGCGAGCCCCATTCCGAGGTCTGGGGATGATCCAGCCTGACCAGGATTACCAGGGCCGGGTCCGGCACCGGGCCAAAGCCCACGAAGCTCGCGATGGTCTTCTCGGCATCATAGCCGCCAGGGATGGGGACCTGCGCGGTGCCGGTCTTGCCCGCCACCCGATATCCCTCCACCTGGGCGTTCGTCGCGCCCTCCTCGACGACCTGCACCAGGATCTCGGTGAGCGTGCGCGCGGTCTCTGGGGCGATCACCCGCTCTTCCAAGACCGGGTGGAAGACCGATTCGGCACCGTCAGACGCGAAGCGGCGGTTGACGATGTGGGGGCGCAGGCGATTTCCGTCATTGGCCACGGTCGCCACCGCGGTGACCATCTGCAGCGGCGTCACAGCCAGACCCTGCCCGAAGGCGTTCGTCCCCAAGTTCGAGGGGCTCCAACGCTCAACGTCCTCCGGGAGCGGCACCTGCCCCGCCACCTCCCCGGCCAGATCGACGTTGGTCGGCTCGCTGAAACCGAAGTCCTGGACGTAGCGGTAGAAGATGTCCGGCCCCATGGTGCTGCTCAACCAGGCCGCGCCCACGTTGAGCGATTTGACAAGGATGTCGGTCACCGACTGAATCCCACGGTGATCCCTCGAGTTTCGAATTGGATGCCCCCCGACCTCTATCCACCCCTCGTCTTGATAGGTCGTTTCCGGCGTCACAATCCGGGCGTCGAGCGCCGCAGCCACCGTCACGATCTTAAACACGGATCCCGGCTCATACTGTTGGCTCACCGCCGGATCCTCGAACAACGCCGGGTTCATATCCGCAAGTCGAGCGTAGTCCTCCGGGTCGTAGCTGGGCAGGCTGGCCATGCCCAGGATTCCAAAGGTCTCCGGCTCCATAACGATGATCGTCCCCGCCTCAGCCTGGTACGTCTCCAGCGCGCGGGCCAGTTCCGCCTCGACGAGTCCCTGCACCGTGCGGTCCAGCGTCAACTCTAGATCTACACCCCGGCGAGGGAACTCCCCCGTGATAGGCTGCCAGGGGATGGGCGCGCTCCCGGGATCCAGGGGTCCCTTCCACACCACCGGTTCAGGCTGGAGGATCTCGTTGTAGAAGCCCTCCACGCCATAGAAGCCCGTCATCGGGGTGGCGAACCCCAGAGCGTGGGAGGCCATGTCGTCCTCCGGATAGGTACGCTTCCAGAGCGGCTTGACGGTGACCCCGCTGATCCCCAGGTCGACCACTCGATCACGAACCTCCTGGGAGACAGGCTGCTCGATGCGAATCCACTGTCGGTAATTGCCGTGTTCGTCCCGGCTGCTCAGCTGATCCAACAGGTGCGAGGCTGGCTTGTGCAAGACCGCAGCCAGGTCCCCCGCCGCTCCTTCTCTATCCTGCACCGACGCCGGCGCCGCGTCGACGGCATACCGCAGATCGTTGCCGGCCAACAGATGCCCATCCCGGTCACGAATCACGCCCCGCGGGGGTTGGTCCATCCTGATGGAGCGCACCTGCTGATCCAAGGCCCACCTAAGGTAGAATTCGTGCTCCACGATCTGGACCTTGACCAGCTGCACGACCGTGAAGAACACGTATGCCACCAGCAACGTGATCAGTAGACGCAACCTTCTCTTTGGTCCTTCAGTCATGGCGCACTCCGAGCTCTAGTCCGACTCCACCAGGAACTCCACCTGCTCCGCTGGCACGAAGCCCAGCGCCCTCGCCCGCTCTATGAGCCGAGGGTAGGCACCCGCCTCGGCGATCTTCACCTCCAGCTGCTCATTCTCGCGCTGGAGGCGAAAGATGTCCGTCTGCAGCTGCTCAATGCGACGGCCTTGAGCAGCCGTTCGGCCGACGAGCCCCAAGTAGAGCGCGGCCACCAACGTCAGCACCACGACGATGGTGACCAACAACACGACCGGCCGGGAGTCCAACTCGAGCCATCCCCGCTTCGCGCCGTGGGTGGCCCATTCCAGAAAATCAGAC
>Ga0207797_1000181_pt1 | contig 45776 bp, 43 predicted proteins | sample PRCRCaboRojoPR_6_FD_187275 | JGI IMG/M metagenome (GOLD analysis project Ga0207797, IMG submission 187275) | Marine sediment microbial community from Cabo Rojo, Puerto Rico - PR CR 10% Liquid 1 (SPAdes) | ecosystem: Environmental > Aquatic > Marine > Coastal > Sediment | place: Cabo Rojo, Puerto... | reverse complement strand
CGCGCCACAATATATCATACGGGGAGCGAAGTGCACCGATAATACGGGGAGCGAAGTGCACCGATAATACGGGGAGCTAAGTGCGCCGGCCCCCAGGTCCCGCCCGATGCGCGCCTACCGGGTGGCCTACGACGGGCGGCCGTTCCATGGCTTCCAGCGCCAGCCCGATGTCGGTACCGTCGAGGACACGCTTTTCGACGGCCTCCGGGCACTCGGCCTGTCGTTCGACGACGCTCCCGAGGGGTACGCGGCGGCGGGTCGCACCGACGCCGGGGTCTCGGCGCTCGCCCAGACGGTGGCCTTCGAGGCCCCGGACTGGCTCGACTCGCCCGCGTTCACGGCCCAACTCCCGGAATCGCTCCAGGTCTGGGCATCGGCGGCGGTTCCGGCGGGGTTCCACGCCACCCATCACGCCCGCTCCCGTGAGTACACCTACCACCTCCACGCGCCCCGGGCAGAGGGCCGACGCGTGGAGCAGGTCGAGTGGGCGCTGTCGGGCGAGCACGATTTCCACAACCTCTCGGCCGACGACGAGGGCACGGTGCGGGACCTCGGACTCGCCATCAGTCCGGTGGGTGACTACCTCGAGATCCGCGCCAGGGCCGACGGGTTCCCCCGACAGCTCGTCCGGCGGCTGGTCTCGTTGATCGACGCGGTGGTCTGTGGCGACGAACCGATGGACCGCATCCCGCAGCTCCTGGGGCCGGAGCCGGTGGACGGACCAGAAGGAATCCCGCCTGCACCGGCCTATCCCCTCGTTCTCACGGACGTGGTGTACGACGAGTGCGACTTCGACGCCGACCCGGAGGCGGCGAACGCGGCGCGGGACCGGTTCGCGGACCTGGCGACGACCCACCGGACCCGGGCTCGGGTGGCGGAGACCATCGCCGGCGGGATCGAGTAGCCTGCGCGCTCCCCTCTCGCCTCGGGTCAGCTGCGAGTTCGCCCAGGCGTCGAAATGGCTGCAAACTCGTCTACGATCTCGGGCGGGCTGCACGCTTGCCCCCGGCGTCGGGTATGTGGGTCGGTTCCCGGTCGCATCTCGCAGGGACAAGCCGGCGGTGACTCGGAGGCGGTTCGAGACCGCGATGCGACAATATTTAATCCGTTACCACCGCCACGACGGGTATGGCAAGTGTCCCCGAGCGAGCGGAGCTACCGACCGAGTACACCTGGGACCTCGAAGCGATCTACGAGAGCGACGAGGAGTGGGAGGCGGCGTTCGATCGCGTGGAGGACCTGATCGAGGAGATTCAGGACTTCGAGGGACGACTGGGCGATGACGGCGAGAGCCTGTTGGCGGCCCTGGAGGAACGCGACGAGCTGGGCCGGGAACTCGAGCAGCTGACCTCCTACGCCCGGATGCGGTCGGACGAGGACACGCGGGACCAGGAGTACCAGGCCCTCTCGGCCAGGGCGAGTTCGCTCGCCTCGGAGGCCAGCAGCGCGACGGCGTTCTTCGAGCCGGAGATCCAGGCCCTCTCCCAGGACGAGGTCTGGGCGATGATCGAGGCGACCGAGGGCCTCGAGACCTACGAGCACTACCTCGACGACGTGATGCGGGCAAAGCCCCACACCCGCTCGGCCGAAGTCGAGGCCGTGCTCTCCGATCTGGGAGAGGTGCTGGGCGCGCCAAACGATATCTACGGGATGCTCACGAACGCGGACCTGACCTTCCCCGAGGTCGAGCGCGAGGACGGGACCGGCGTCGAGATCACCCAGTCCAACTTCGCGGTCCTGCTGAAGGACACCGACCGCGAGTTCCGCGAGTCGGTCCACGAGGCCTTTTACGAGGAGCTGGGGTCCGTGCGCAACACGGTCGGGGCGTCGCTCAAACACCAGGTGAAGAAGGCGGTGAAGCTCGCGGAGATCAGGGGCTATGACTCCGCCCGGCAGGCCGCCCTCGACGATCCCAACATCCCGGTCTCGGTCTACGACGCACTGGTCGAGACGGTCCACGACAACCTCGATACCCTCCACCGCCACGCCGAGCTGAAAGCCGACGCCCTGGGCGTCGATGAACTCGCGATGTGGGACCTCTACGCGCCGATGGCCGAGGGCGAGAGTCCCGAGATCGAGTACGAGGAGGCGACGGACATGGTAGTCGAGGCCATGGCGCCATTGGGCGAGGACTACCAGGAACGGGTCGCGGAGGGCCTCGAATCCCGGTGGGTCGACGTCTACGAGAACCGGGGGAAGCGGGCCGGGGCCTACTCCGGCGGGACATATGACACCCACCCCTACATCCTCATGAACTGGCAGGAGGACACCTCCTCGCTCTTCACGCTGGCCCACGAACTCGGCCACTCTTTGCACTCCGAGCTGGCCCACGAGAACCAGCCCTACGTCTACGGCTCCTACGAGATATTCGTCGCGGAGGTGGCCTCGACCGTGAACGAATCCCTCCTGACCGACTACCTGCTCCGGACCGTCGACGACGACCGCTTCCGCGCCCACGTCCTGGACGAGTACCTGGAGCGGTTCCGGTCGACGCTCTTCCGCCAGACCATGTTCGCGGCCTTCGAGCAGGAGATCCACGAGCTGTCCGCGGCGGGCGAAGCGCTCACCCCCGACCGCCTCGACGAGGCCTACGGCGATCTCAAGGCCCGGTACTACGAGCCGGCCGCGGTCGACGAGTACATCCGCACCGAGTGGATGCGCATCCCGCATTTCTATTATAATTTCTACGTCTACCAGTACGCGACCGGGATCAGCGCCGCAGTGGCGGTCGTCGACCGCATCCTCTCTGACGGCGCGGATGCCGCCGAGGACTACCTCGACGCTCTTCGGCTCGGCGGCAGCGAGTACCCGCTCGACGTCCTGGAGACGGCCGGCATCGACATGACCTCCCCCGAGCCGGTCGAGACCGCGATGACCGAGTATTCCCGCCGACTCGACCAGATGGCCGAGGTTCTCGAGTAGGCGATGGGGACTCCGCCGTCGGACGAGCCAGGTGAGCCGGCCCCTGCAGACCACCCGGACCGCCCCAGTGCCGGGATCGACCCGGAGGCCACCATCGAACTCCTGCAAGAGCTGGTCCGGATCCCGAGTCCGTACTTCGAGGAGGCCGAGATTGGGGCGTTCGTCTTCGACTGGCTGGCGGAGCGGGGACTCGACCCCGAGTATCACCACGTCAGCGAGCCGGCGGTGACCGGGTTCGAGGGCGACAACGTGGTCACAGGTCTCGAGGGAACAGATCCAGCGGCGCCCTGCGTCCTCCTCAACGCACACATGGACACCGTCCAGATCGTCGAGGGATGGGCGGAGGACCCGTTCTCGGGCCGGATCGAGGACGGGCGGCTCTACGGGCAGGGCGCCTGCGACATGAAGGGTGGTCTTGCCGCCGCGATGATGGCGTTCGCGGCGCTTGCGGCGGGGACCGACGACTCGGACCGACGGGGCGACGTCCTGTTCACCGCGGTCGTCGACGAGGAGGGGCCCTTTGGGCTCGGCACCGACGCCCTGATCCGGGACGGGCTGGTCGAGGACTGCGACGCGGCCATCGTCCCGGAACCGGGCCCCATCCTGGCCCAGGAGCCGGTCGAGAACCCGGCGCTCTTGCTCGGCGCGCGCGGTCGGTTCCTGCTCGAGATCGAGGTTACGGGCGAGGCAGCGCATGGCTCCCGACCGGAGCGGGGCCGGAACGCTGTCGTGGCGGCGTCGAAGATCGCGGCTGCGATCGACTCGATGCCCGTGGGGAGCCACCCGGAACTGGGGAGGGGCTCGGTCTGCCCGCTGCGGATCGAGGGCGGGTCGGAGACCCTCTCGGTCCCGGAATCCGCGACGCTGCTGGTCGACCGGCACGTGGTCCTGGGCGAGACGCAAGCCGACGTGCTCTCGGAAGCCGAATCCCTCGTGGGCTCGCTCGGTCTCGACGCCGACGTCTCTGTGCGGCTCCGGGACGCGCCGGAGCCCGAGATGCGGTACGGCCCGTACGTCACCGACCCGGAGGAACCGGTCGTCGGCGCGCTGGCGGCTGCCGCGCGGGAGCAGGCCGGCCGCGAGCCCGACGTCGGGTACTTCTCCAGCGTCGGCGACGTCAACTACCTCGGCGACCGGGCGGGGCTCCCGACGGTCATCCTGGGGCCAGACGGCGGGAACATCCACGGCGCCGGCGAGTACGTCGAGACGGACCAGGTCGTCGACGTCGCACGCATCCTGGCCGACGGGATCGCTCGCCTGATCGGGTGAGCGGGTCCGGAATCGGTGCCCCGCTCGCCGCGGCTCGTCCATCTGTGCCCCGATGATCGCGGTCCACGCTTCCGAGTGGTGTACGTTGTGCCATGGTCCATGCATCCGAGTGATGCACGTTGTGCCATGGTCCATGCATCCGAGTGATGCACGTTGCCCCCATTCTAGAATGCGCGCGAAGCCGGGCGACAAGCAGGGACCGGATTTTGACCTGGGGGAGTGGAGCTAGGAGCCAAGCGTGCAGGAGGAAGACGAGCCGAAGGGTGGGCAGCGGGCTGGAGCTGTTGAGTCGCGGAGAAACCGCTCGGTCAGTCGAGCGAGTCGGCGATGCGGCCTGCGGCCTCGCGGGCGTCGCCCACGCGACCGATGATGCCGGCCCGTTCGGTGTAGTTCGTCACGAACTCGATGCCCTCGGGCGGGTGCAGGTCCTCCATCGCGCGCCAGGATCGGTCGTAGGCGGGCATGCCCGGGATCCAGCGGTGGATGTTGAGCACCTCGGCCTCGCTGCCGGTGATCGCTTCGAATTCCTCGGCGGCCAGCTGGCCGATCGCCTCGTCGGACTGTTCGACGAGGTCCGCGTTCCGACTGCTGCCCATGTAGGAGGTGTAGACGCCGTCGCGGTCGAGCATACTGGCGTTCCAGGTCATCCCGAGGGTGGTGTAGCCTTCCTTCTCGAGGATCTGGCAGCCGTGGCCCTCGCGGTCGTAGTCGGACTGGAGGTGGGCCATCGCGAGCGGGTTGTAGTTGAAGCGCCGGAGCACCTCGGCGAGGTCCTCGTCCGTGGGCTCGAGGATGTCCGCTGCGGTGGGGGCTGGGGTGGTGACGCCGACGGCGTCGACGTCGTAGGTGCCATCCGCCGTGACGATCTCGTAGCCGTCGCCGGCCTGTTCGATCGCGGTCACCTCTGTCGAGAGGTGGACGCTGTCCGCGTAGCGCTCGGTGATCGCCTCCGGGAGCCGCTGCATGCCGTCCTCGAAGCTCACGATCGGGGGCGGGTCCCGGCCCTTGAGGACGTAGGAGGCCACCTTCAGGAGGATCGAGCCCTCCACGCCGTGGCGCTCGAGAGCCTTGCCGAGCGAGTACTCGACCAGCATCTCGTCGGGGTCCGAACCGTAGAGCCCGGTGTACAGCGGCCCGAAGTACCGCCGCGCGGCCTCGCGGCCGAACTTCCGCGAGAGGAACCCCTCCACGCTCTCGCCCGGTTGCGGCCCGCCGGTCAGCGGTTCGGCGAGGATGCGAGCCTTGCCCGGCCACGAGAGCAGGTCGGTGGCGATGGCCTCCGAGAGGGAAAGCGGTGCGACGCGGAACGTCCCGTCGTGATAGATGAACAGGGGCTGGTCGGTGTTCCCCTCGAACAGTTCCTCGGTCAAGTCGAACTCGTCGACCAGATCCCGGATGGGCTTGGTCAGCCGGAGCCGCTGCGGGCCGAGTTCGAGGACGTTGCCGTCTACCGTCCGGGACTTGATGATCCCGCCGGGCTCGTCGTCGATCTCGAACGTGACCGTGTCGATGCCCCGCTCCCGGAGGAAGTGGGTGAGAGCGAGTCCGGAGATGCCCGCGCCGACGATCCCGACCGTCATCGCGACCCTCCCGGGCGCGCCTGTCCGCGGTCGTGGCGAACGGACTGGCCCGCGGTCGACGAACCGACGGAGTCGTTCATGCACGCCTCTACTGCCCCCAGCCGGTAACGCTTTTTTGCTTTCACCCGCGACCGTGCGAAGAAATACCAGGCACGGGGCCGACGGGAGTCATGCGTTGCTGCACGGGCGTGCCCAGGGTGGCCATGGGAGAGGAACGGACTGGGAGAAACGGGATGCAGCCGGACTCAGACCTCGGGTGCCGGCTCGCTAACGAGTTCGTCGACGTAGGGACAAAGCGGGTCGCTCGCCATCGGGTTCTCGGTGACGGCGTAGGCACGGGACCGCGAGCCACCACAGATCTCGCGGTGCTCGCAGACGCCACAGCTGCCGGTCAGCGTATCGGAGTCCCGGAGCATCCGGAAGAGGTCCGAATCCCGGTAGATGTCCACCAGGGACTCCTCCATGACGTTCCCGCCCTTGGTCGGCATGAAGCCGGAGGGGTAGACGTCACCCTCGTAGCTCACGAAGACGAAGCCCTTCCCCGCCCGCGTCGAGCCCACGGTGACGCCCTGGCCGGAGGTCTCGCGTTCGAGGTTGTCCGCGACGACGCGATAATGCGGCGCCTCCACGGTGATCGTCCGGAAGGGCGCGCCCTTCTGGCGCTCGTAGAGCCACTCCATCACCTCGACGGTCTCCTCGGGCTCGAGCTGGGCTAGCTCCTCGCCGCGGCCGATCGGGACCAGGAAGAAGACCTCCCACATGGCCGCACCCATCTCCTCGACGAGGTCGGCGATCTCCGGGAGGTCCTCGACGGTGTTCGCGGTGACGGTCGTGTTGATCTGGATGCCCAGGCCCGCCTCCTTGGCCATGCGCGCCCGCTTCATAATGAGGTCGAAGGAACCCTCTTCGCCCCGGAACTCGTCGTGGGCCTCGGGGGTGGCGCCGTCGAGTGACAGCGCGATCCGCTTCACGCCGAGGTCGGCAAAGGTGTCGAGGACCTCCTGGTCGAGCAGGGGTGTCGGCGCGGGGGTGACCGCCGTCGGCAGGCCCTGGTCCGTGGCGTAGTCGATGAGTTCGAAGAGGTCGGGGCGCTTGAGCGGGTCGCCGCCGGAAATCACGAAGACCGGCGAGGGGTGGCCGAAGCCCGCGATCTGGTCGATGAGCTGCTTGCCTTCCTCGGTTGTGAGTTCGTCCGGGTCGCGGTCCGGTTGTGCCTCGGCCCGACAGTGGTCACACTCGAGGTCACAGGCCTGGGTCACTTCCCAGGTGGCGATGAGCGGGGTTTCGTCGTAGTTTCGGCCGTGGGGGCTTCCGCCCATGCTTTTGCTATCGCCGCCAGGGTGCCCGCGCGGATGGCCTCCCGGATGTCCCCCCGTACTGTCGCCCGGGTGTCCGCCACCCTCGCCCCCGGGATGTCCCCCGCCGTTTCCGCCGGGGTGTCCACCCGGGTGACCGCCACCCTCGCCCCCGGGATGTCCCCCGCCGTTTTCGCCGGGGTGTCCACCCGGGTGACCGCCACCGGTGCCCTCGGGACGGCCGGAGCCCTCCCCGTCCGCCCGTCCCGAACCGTCGTCTGAATGTCCGTGGGCCATTGTCGTAGTTTGTGACTATCGCGTGCGTGGTAAAAAGGTCAGTTGCAATTCCAAGTTCCTGGGGCCATACCCGAACGGGTCCCCGGAACGGGCCATTCCGCGGGTCCGAGACGCCGGTCCCGTCCTGGCGATCGCGACCAGTCACGCTCGAATCGCCGAGTTGATAGGCCTGGACCCCTGAATTCCCCGTAATCGATGGGACCGAATGAAAGGGACCGCTCGAATCCGGGCCGTAGACGGTCTGTGGGCCTTGTTCACACGGCAAATGGCCGAATATGATGGGTTCGAATTTATATCCGATAGACCGATTAAATATTACTAACTGAAGGGTGTAGACTATGGAGGATGTTCACGCGCTTGTTATCTCGCACAAGCGGGCGCCGGTCGAGCAGATTCAGGAGTTGACACAACGACCGGCGGCCGACATGCTCTCGCGGCTCGAGGAGGGTGGGGCGACGGAGGCGTTCGTTCTCCACACCTGTAACCGGGCCGAGTACTACGTCACCGGCGCACCGCGTGCGCTTGAGCGGGTCCTCGAAGACGCGAACCTCTCCTCGGACGCCGTGCGCCGGGTCGACGGGCCGAAAGCGGCCGAGCACCTCATGCGGGTCTCGGCCGGGCTCGAGAGCATGGTGACCGGCGAGGACGAGATCCTGGGACAGGTTTCCAGCGCCCAGGACGAGTCCCTCGATTACCTCAAGAACGGCCTGGGGACCGTCGTCGAGAAGGCTGTCAGGGTGGGCAAGCGGGTGCGCTCGGAGACCCGGATCAACGAGGGGAGCCCCTCGATGGGGACCGCGGCGGCCGAACTCGCGAGCCAGCACCTCGGCTCGCTCGAGGGCAAGCGGGCCATCGTGATCGGCGCCGGGGAGATGGGCAAGCTGGTCGCCCAGCCGTTGGCCGACCGCGGCGCGGACCTCCTGATCACGAACCGGACCTACGAGTCCGCCAAGGAACTGGCCGACCGCGTCGACGCTTCGGCCATCTGCTTCGACGCGATCAGCACCAAGATCGGCACGGTCGACCTGGTGGTCTCGGCCACCGACGCGCCGCACCCGATCCTCGACGAATCCGCCTTCGAGGGCGTCGAGGTCACGGTCCTCGACCTGGCGAATCCGCGGGACGTGACCGCGGGCGTCGACGAGATGGAGGGCATCACGGTCTTCGACATCGACGACATCGGCGAGATCGTCGATAGCGCGGTCACGACGCGGCGGGAGGCGGCCAAGGAGGCCGAGGGCATCGTGGCCGAGGAGCTCTCGCGGCTCAAGCAGGAACTCAAGGAGCGCCGCGCGGAAGCGATGCTCTCGAATATCTACGCACAGGCCGAACGCCTGCGGGAGGCGGAGGTCCAGCGCGCGGCTTCGCGGATGAAGGCCAATGGAGGGCTCACGGAACACGAGCAGGAGATCCTCGAGGACATGAGCTCCGCACTCGTGAACAAGCTGCTTTCGACGCCGACCCAGTCCATCAAGGAGGCTGCGGTCTCGGAGGACTACGAGACGCTACAAGCCGTCGCGGAGGTCTTCGAACTGAGCAGCCAGATGGAACCCCCCGGCGAGCGTCCCTGACCGGGCCGGTCCGATTGTTGCGCCGCGGTCCGATGGCTCCCCGGCGGTCCTATTGTTCCCCGGTGGTCCGACGCCTGCCTGTCTCGGTCAGACGCCTGACCGGTTCGGTCCGACGGCTGTCGGTGGTTTGTTGTCTCGATCCCGGGCCGGCAAGGAACCCGCACGCCGCTCGGAGCGGTCCGGAGACCGGTCTCCGATTCTCAGACACTGAAACCGGTGGCAAGGCCAAATAGTCCCGAGAGCCAAGCTGTGCCCATGCGACGGCAAACTACGCTCGTCCTCGGTGTCCTCGTCATCGTCTTCCTCGGGGGCGTGATGATGACCTCCATCGGGTCGACGACGCAGAAGATCACGCCCCAGGACGTCGCCGAAGACGACTTCGGCGGCGAGGTGGTCAAGGTCGAGGGCGTGATCAACTCCGAGGTGCGGATGGGCGATACGATAACCTTCCAGCTCGCCGGTAACCGCTCGATGGCGAACGAATCGGTGGCCAAGAGCGACTTCGACCTCGACAAGGCGGCCCACGTCCAGGTGGTCTACGAGCCCCAGGGATCGACGCCGGCAACGCTCCAGGAGGGGCGCCGGGCAATCGTGACGGGTGAGGTCCGCGACGGTGTCGTCTACGCCAACCAGGTGACCGTCGACGCCCACGGCTCCCAGTCCTCCGAGTCCTCGTAAGCGGCCGTCGGGCAAACCGGCGGCTCCTTGTCGCTTTTCTCTCCTTCCCCTCTTCCGTCGACCGTGCCCGACCCGTTTCCCCGGGCGAGCAGATTTCTCGTGTGCTATTCCTCTTCTGTTGGGGCACCGCGTTCGCGGAGTGATCGGACTCTCGAATCTGGTGTCCCCGCGAAGCGGCCCGACCGTACTCTAGAATGGGGTGGGGTGGTTGTCGGATTTCACCGTCTGGGAAACCGTAGTCGAGGGTGGGGACGGTCTGGTGCGGCGGAGTTGCCCACCCCATTCTAGAATGGGGCCATTCGCCGTCCGGAAATGTGGCGTCGAGTCCCCCGCCTCGGAGGCGCTGTCCTGGAAGCGACTAGTGGCTCATCACAGCACTGCAGGAGCCCGCCCGGCGATGGCTGTGGAACTATCGTCTGAACTCTGTCACCCGATCCTCCAGCCTGTCGAGGCGGCGCTGGATGTAGAGGAGGTAGCCGATGAGCAGTACGAACACCAGAGTGTAGCCGGCGAGCAGTTTGACGTACATGATCAGGTTCGACCCGTTTGTCGGAGCACGACGTCGCGCAGTTCGAGGACCCGGACCCGCATCGCGGTGACCACCGCGTACAGGACCATGATGGCCACGATGGAGATCACCAGGGTCATCGGATCGATGACGCTTCCTTCCGCGCCCGACCCGCCGATGGTCGGCTTGTGGAGCGCTGGCCGCCAGAGGCGGGTCGAGAGGTAGGAAAGCGGGATGGTCACGAAGCCGATGACGCCGTAGGTCGCGGCGTAGCGACCTTCCGAATCCCGCGTGGAGTTGAACACGACCAGGTAGCCGGCGTACACGAACCAGGTGACGAACATCGTCACCATCCGCACGTCGGCCCAGGACCAGTACACGCCCCAGATAACGCTGCCCCACAGACTACCCATCACGATCGCCGAGGTGAGCATCAGGAAGCCGATCTCGCCCGACGCCGCACCGAGCAGGTTCCAGAATCGCTTGCGGGTCCGGAGGTACTGCACGCTCCCGATGAAGGTCACGAACAGCGCGATGCCGGCCGTCCAGGCCAGCGCGATATGCCAGTAGGCGACGAGGTTGGTGGCGTTTTCCACCCCGTACATCATCGGCGACGTGAACCCGAAGATCAGCACGATCGACGCGATCCCGAGGACCGCGAGGACCGCCGGGACCGCGTACCCCGTGCTCAACCGTCTCGTCACGTCCATGGACGGTCTATTCGATGCACCGGGGAAATGCGTTTCGCACGTTCTCCCGCGGGCGGAAGCGGTGACGGATTCTGCCGGGACAGCGGGCAAACCCATCGCCCGCTGGCAATTTTCAGGCTTCTTTACCCCTCTTAAAGGTTTTGTTTTCGCCCCCCAGTTGACTTAAAGAATGGCATTATTTGAAGCAGCCTTGACGGGGGTCACGATAGTTACTAGAACTCACGTTATGTCCAGAAGAATCGTCCTGCTGTTGGCCATCACGGTGGCGGTCCTGGGGATCGTCGCCTTACCATCGGCCGCCGGACTCACCGCCGACGACGCGGTGCTGGCGACCGACGGGATGGACCAAGTCGCACAGAACGGCATCGACTGTTCGAACTGCCATAGTAACGAACCGCTAGCCTCCGGGCCGAACACCGAGACCTGTACGATTTGCCACGACCAGATCGGCAACTCGTACATGGAATCGATCCACTCGAACATGACCGACACCCACGCTAACGTGGAGTGTATGGCCTGTCACGAGGCCCCGGAAGACGGGTGGTTCATGCACTTCGGTGAGGGCCCGCACGGGGAGCAGATGCCCGGCGTGAGCAACGCTCCCGAGGACACCTGTGCACAGTCCGGCTGTCACGGCTACGCCGACAAGAGCGCAGTCCCCGAGGGCAAGACCAGCGGGGTCACCCACGTGAACAAGTGGCACCCCGAGTACCAGGCCTGGAACGAGACCGAGGACGAGGGGTGGACCAGCGAGATGGTCTCGCACTCGGAGCCGACCGAGCCCTTCGTGAAGACCCAGGAATGTAGCGCGTGTCACGGGACCCACGAGGGTGTCTTCGCGAACATCGAGGACGAGCCCGGGATCTTCGATTACGCGAACGACGCGCAGCCGGCACCCGAGGACGTCGAGGAATGGCGCATCACCTGTGTGGCCTGTCACGAGCCGCACACGATCAAGGAAGGTGACAACCTCCGTGGCGGGTTCTCCGAGGACTCGAGCAAGCTGTGTGGCCAGTGTCACAACGCCGAACTCGGTAGTGACCTGCAGGCGGCCCACATGGAACACGAGGTCCATCACTCGATGTGGGAGATGTACAGCCGCTCGAAGTTCGTGGACAACTCGAGCAGCCACCCCGAACTCGAGTGTTCGTCCTGTCACATGCCTGGACTCGACCGGCCGCCCGGCAACTTCGAGACGAAGTCCGGCGTCGCCCGGCGCACGGGTCACTCGATGGAGGTCAACACGACCGAGCTGATGAGCGACCGGGTCCGGGTGGAGGAGTACCGCAAGTGTAACGCCTGCCACCAGTCCCTGGACGCGACCATCGAAGAGCAGGAGCGGATCACCGAGCAGATGATCGATCGGGCGACGAGCATGCGGACCGAGGCGAACCAGACGGTCCACCAGCTGGGATACGCTGACGACGAGCAGCTATCCAGCACGCTCACCGAGGGCACGTTCTGGCTGCACTTCGTGGAGGCTGCCGGTACCGGCATCCACAACCCCGAGATGGCCAGCGAGCGGCTGACCGGCGCGATGGAACGCTTCGACGACGTCAAGTCCCTGGCCTACCAGAAGAAGATCGACGAACTCTCGGAAGAACCGCAGACAACGACGACCACGACCACCGAAACCACGACCACCGAGCCGACCGAGACCACCGCCACCGAGACGCCCGGTCTGGGCATCGGCGTGGCGCTGATCGCCCTGATCGGCGCGGCACTCCTGGCGGTGCGTCGCTGGACATAACGCGGTAGATACCTTTTCGTTCTTTTTCGCTCGGATAGCTGGTGCTCTCCGCCGCGCCGTGCCGTATCCCTGGGTGGGCGACAGTCAGGACTCCGGGAGACGAGGGAAGCGGCAGGTTCGAGTCCCCTCGCTGTGTCCGACTGTGGAACGTCGGTATCAGCTCCGCGGTAGTGAGCGTCCGCTGCAGGTCCGTGATGGGGGGGAAAGGAGCGGGCCCGTCATGGGGGAATGGGGCGGGTCCGTGATGGGGCAGAGTGGGGAGTGGAGGTCGATTGAGCGCACAGACGGGCGATCCGCCTCTCAGGTGCATGGGTCTGCCAGCGGGGTGGGCGGTCACCGATGATGAACAGGCCCGGAAAAGCAGGCGCCTACCCGCGCGTGAACATATCCTTCATCAGCTTCGACTCGGCGGAGCTGAGACGACTCGACAGCGCGGACTTCGAGATGCCCAGTTCCTGGGCCATCGCCTGGAGCGTGGTACCGGCGGGCTCGTCGTAGTAGCCCTCGCTCACGGCGAGGTCGACGGCCTCTCGCTCCTTCTTGGTGAGCGCGGAGACGTCGCACATGAGCGGCGGCGTGCGACCGGTCTTGTCATAATCCTCCAGGGAGATGAGCCGTTTGACGGAGACCTCGAAGTCCTTCTCGCGGATGTCCGCCACCAGATCCGAGAGGACCTCGCGCTGTGGCGGGAAGGTCATAATCGTGATGGTCCCGTCGGCGGCGTCGGTGATGTGGGGCACGCAGTCGTACCGGCCGAAGATTCCACCGACGCACTCCTCCTCGATCGCCTTCTCGAAGTGGACGACCTCGAGGGTCTCGTTCTCGACGACGACGTCTGCCCGACAGAGGCCTTCGACCTGCCGTACGTAGATGTCCCGGGCCGGCCCCTCGATGTCGGCAAGCGGGCACTGACCCGCCATGCCGATCTCGAGGACCGCACAGAGTGGCCGCTGGGAGACCCGCTGGCCCACCTCCTCGGGCAACTCCGTCGATCCACAGATACGTGTCATTCTATCGAACTCTCGTGGCGCCGGGGCCGGGTTTCGGCGTCTCGGCGAATTGATTTATTGTCGGTTTCGAATGAAAGGAGTCCCGACTCACGCCGATTCGGGCCGCTCCCGCCCTGCCGGCCGCCAGCCTCCATGGACGAGGTATTCGACGGTTCACATAAAGGGTCTATCGCCCTTTCCTAACTCGTGAAGGTCGGTGGGTTTTTCGCCGCTACCTGCCGAAATCGCGAGGTACGGTCGCAATTATAAGGTTCTGGTAATCAGCCGACACCCTTACTTTCAGTCCCGAAAACTGCACAGTTATGGGTCACGGATTGTTCTGGGATCCGGCCGTCCACTGGGGCTTTCAGATCGCGGTCTATCTCTTCCTCGGTGGACTGGCCGGCGGGTCCTACATCACTGGCTACGTTGCTGACGTTCTGAGCACCCGCACGGCGATCGAGGAGGAGTACGTCGCCCGGCGTGAGACCGCCCGCTGGGGCATGTACGTCGCGGTCGCGTCCATCGGCGTCGGTGGGATTGCACTGTTGACCCACCTTGGCGTCCCCCTCCGGGCGCTTTACTTCCCGCTGACGTTCACGAACTACGGCTCGTGGATGGTCATCGGGACCTGGGCGATCATCATCTTCACCCTGTGGACCTTCGGGCAAGCGTTCTGGTACACGTTCGGGGGCGCAATCGAGGGCGAGGCAGGGACCAGTTTGGTCTTCCGGCACCTCCTCTCGAAGTACGTCCGGATGGACCCCGGGGGGCCGGGCCGCTCGTTCATCGTGCGGGTGCTCGACACCATCGCGGATATCACCAGGCCGCCGCGCTCGCACTGGCTCGTCTACGGGGCGCTGGGTGCGGGGCTCGCGGCTCTGCTGATCGCCTACACCGCCTTGCTCATCTCGGCGGTCGATACGGTGGCGCTCTGGAACCGCGCCTACCTGCCCCTCATCTTCCTCATGTCGGGCCTCTCGACGGGCATCGCGGCCGCGACGGGGCTGACGATGCTCTTCGAGGGGCTCTCGGAGACGGTCCACCAATACAGCCTGGCCGACGACGCCATCATCGTCGTGGAGTTGCTGATCATCGGCGCCCTGCTGGCCACGCTCGACGGCCAGGGCCTCTCCGGCGAGATTACCATGTATCTCATCAACGGTCCACAGGCACTCCTGTTCTGGGGCGCTATCATCGTCGGGGGCCTGTTGCTGCCCGTGGTCGTCTCCCTGATCATGACCACCATCTGCTATCCGGAGGGGCACGAGGCCCTCTCCGAGCGGATGCACGACCTGATCCACGCCGGATTCGTCGCGAAGTACGCCCTCGTCCTGATGGGTGGGTTCTTCCTCCGCTTCGTGCTGTTGCTCGTGGCCGTCCAGCAGCCCTTCGTGCCCATCGGCGTCCCCGGTGTGTAGGCGGGGTCGGTCGACCGAACAATTCTGTTGGTTACGACTGGAAACCGCGGGTTTTTCTCGGCGCGCTCGAAGTGGGCGAAACCGGCAGCGCCGGGCGAGGGACCGATTTCGGGGAATTGCGTAATTTGCACAAAGCGGTACTCTGCCTCCCTTTTTAAGCGCCACATCGGCGAATATTTCAGTGGTGACCGAGCCTTGCGTGACGACCACGTACCCCCGTTTCTCTCCACGGAAGCGTGGGACCGCCGAGCCGAACGCATCCTCGCCGATAGCGAGTACGACACGGAGCTGGGAAAGCGGATGGCCCGCGACGCGCTCCGGGTCACCAAGGGCGAGCTAAGCGAAGCGGCGTTCCACGAGAAGTATCACGAGGACGTCCTCGAGGAGTTCGGCGTCGACGAGCGACCGACCCGACCGACCGAGGAGGCCGCCGACGAGGCCGACGGATCGATGCCGGCCGAGGCTGACGATGAGTGACGGTGCCGCGATCTCCCGCCGCGATCTCCTCAAAGTCGGCGGCGCGGCCGCCGTCGGCCTGGGCGTGAGCACGAGCGGGTGTCTCACGGCCGTCGAGGCCCCCATGGACGTCGAGCGGGGAAACGTCGCGACCCAGTGCTGGATCGGCAAACAGGACTGCTCCCTGTACGCCGGGAAGGCCGGCGGTCGCCTGATCAAGCTGAACGGCAACCCCCAGGACCCGCGGACCGAGGGCGGGGTCTGCGCCAAGGGCCAGGCTCAGCTCTCCCAGGTCTACGAGCCGACGCGAGTCAAGCGCCCGATGAAGCGCACGAACGCGAAGGGCGAGCACGGGACCTGGACCGAGATCAGCTGGCAGCAGGCCCTCCAGGAGATCGGCAGCGACCTGCGCGCCAAGCTGGCCGATGACCCCCGTCGCGTGATCTTCCAGACGGGCCGCGAGAAGGCCCCGGTCTGGCACGCCGAGGGGTTCGTCGAGGCGATGAATCGCTTTGCGGGCGCCGAGGAAGGGGTCCGCTACTACACCAACGAGGGTGTTAGCTCCGGCGCGGTCGAGCGGATGAACGAGCTGACCTTCGCCACGGAGGGCGGGACGGAATCCGACTTCGAGCACTGCGAGTACCTCATCGCCTGGGGGACGGGCCTGTCGGTCTCGGGCGGTGCGCACATGTGCCAGATCACCTGGCCGCGGCAGATCGTGCGGGCGAAGGAGGAAAACGACATGAAGGTCGTCGTCCTGGACCCGCAACGCCGCCCCGGGGGCGGGGACATGGTCGACGAGTGGCTCCCGATCAAACCCGGCACGGATCTTGCCTTCTTCAACGCGCTGAACCACGTCCTGCTTCGCGAAGGGTACATCGACCACTCCTATCTCCGGTTCTCGACGAACGCGCCGTGTTTGGTCGACCCCGAGACCGGCCACATCCTCCGCTGGGACCGCGCCGAGGACCCCGCCGAGGAGTGGGCCTGGCCGGACGGCGAACTCGTCTACGACGAGGATCGCGGTCGGATTCGGCCCCACGAGCAGGCGATCAAGCCCGCACTCCGCGGGACCTACGAGTACGAGGGTCGCGAGGTCACGACCGCCTTCGAGCGATATGCCGCACACATCGAGCAGTACACGCCCGAGTGGGCCGCCGAGATCACCGGGCTCGAGGCCGAGACCATCGAGCGCATCGCGATGGAGTGGGGAGAGCACGCCAGCATCGGCGAACGCCGACAGACCGGCTCGCAAAACGTCCCCGTCCGGCCGGTAGCCACGCACGGCTTCCACGCCGGGCAGAACACGGAGATGGGCTTGCCGACGACCCAGGCCCAGCAGCACACGAGCATGCTCGTGGGCGCCATCGACGTGATCGGCTCCACCAGGCCCCGTCGCGGCAACCTGGACGGGCCGAGCGACGCACGGGCGAGATGGCGCCGGTACGCCTTCCACCCCGACAGTATCGCCGAGCAGCCGGACGGGCCGGCTCTCGAGGGAACGGCCTACCACCCGATCACTTCGGACGGGTACTCGGTGGTGCCGCGGGTGCTCGCGAACGCCGACGAGTACGACCTGCCGTATGACCCCGCCGAGATGGGGATGGTGGTCCAGATGGCCAATCCGGTCATGAGCGCCCCCCAGACCGACGCGGTCGTCGAGGGGCTCTCGACGCTCGGAACGGTGGTCGTCGTGGACCCGTTCCTCAGCGAGACCGCGGACATGGCGGCGGACTACGTGCTCCCTGCGGCGACCCTCGACAAACTGGAGGGTCCCGGGCCGAACGCGAACTGGGACGGCAACGCCTCCATCACGTCGCTGCGGAATCCAGTCATGGAGCCGCTCTGGGAGAGCAAGCCCGATCCGGTGATATACATCATGCTCGCCCGGGCGCTGGGCATCGAGGCAGAGTACGCGGCCGCGGTCAGTGACGGCCTGAACCTCGACCGGTTCGACCGGCTCACGGCCGAAGAGTTGCGGGGCATGGCCCCGGAAGACCTGCTGCGGACCGCCCTCGACAGGTGGGCCGAGACCCAGGGCGAGGATCTAGAGTGGTTCACCGACGAGGGGAACGTCAAGGTCGAAGAATGGGGCGAGGAGGATCCGCGGCGGTACGGGTATCTCTGGTCGGACGAGGAACATTCCCCCTACGGGGCCAAGCACGCCTTCTACGCCGAAACCCTTTCGCGGCTCGGCGACGCGGTCCGCGAGCGAGGGGTCAGCGAGTCCGAGTTCCCGTTCGTCGCGGACTACAACGGCTTCCCGACCTGGCGCGAGCCGACGATGACACAGTCGCCCGAGGAGTACGGGTTGACTCTCGTGACCTACAAGCAGGCCGAACACCAGCACTCCCGGACCGCGAACAACCGGATGCTCAACGAGATCATGCCGGGGGCACCCATCAAACTCAATCCGCAGACCGCTCGCGAGCACGGCGTCAAAGCCGGCGATCACGTGGTCGTCGAGACACACAACGCGGTAACCGACGAGACCTATTCGGTGAGCGGCCGGGCCTCGATCGTCCGCGGGCTCAGGCCCGACACCGTCGCGGTCGCCCACCATCACGGCAACTGGAACGAGGTCGCCGAGGCACTCGACGAGGGACCGAACGTAAACGCCATCATCCCGAGCGGACCCGGCTACGTCGGGATAGACGGGGGCCAGTCCTTCCACGTGAAAGCGACCGTGCGGAAGGGCGAGGGAGGTGAGCACTGATGACCCGCTTTGGCATGGTCATCGACCTGGAGCGGTGTACCGGCTGCCGGGCCTGCATGGAGGCCGACAAGGTCGAGAACAACACGCCCCGCGGGGTCTTCTGGATGCACGTCTTCCGGTACGAGGAGGGTCAGTATCCCGACGTCGAGCAGAAGTTCCTCCCGTTACCCTGCCAGCACTGCCAGGACGCTCCCTGTACGAAGGTCTGTCCCACGCAGGCCCGGTTCACGCGGGAGGAGGACGGCATCGTCCTCACCGACTTCGATAAGTGTATCGGGTGTAACTACTGCTGGGTGGCCTGTCCCTATGGGGTCAACTACCTCCAGGAGCACCGGGAACACGGCCAGTACCTCCAGGCAGATGACGTCCCCGAGGACAAAAGCGAGACTCCTCCGTGGAAGAACCCGGAGATGACTGCCCGGTACAGTCCGGACGACACGCCCACGGCGGGTGGCCTCCAGCCTAACGGCGTCATGGGCAAGTGTACGTTCTGCGTGCACCGGCGGGGCAACGGCGAACGCACGGCCTGCGAGGAGACCTGTCCGGTCGACGCGATCCACTTCGGGGACTTCGACGACCCCGACAGCCGCGTCAACCGGGTCCTCGAGGAGAAATCCGACCGGCCGACCTTCCGGCTGATGGAAGAACTCGGCACGGAGCCCAACGTCATCTACATCGGGGAACCGCCGGCCACGCCGGAGGAGTTGGAGGAACTCGAGTTCGGCAGTGAGGCCCACCCGATCGAGGACAAAGACGAGTTCAAGGATCCGGGCGAGGCGATCGCGGCCGAAGAGGACATCGACCACTCGCTGGGGGCACAATGAGCACGACGGAGGATTCGGGATGGGGACACTCGGGCCCGGGCGACGAGTCGGGCCGTGTCTTCCACCTCCTCGGTCGGCTCTGGCTCGAGCCCCCGGACGAGGCGCTCCTCGAGGAGGTCGCCACCTGGGCCACCCGGTGGCGGGCGGCCGACCCCCCGGCGGAGATCGACGCGGCGCTGAAACCGCTTGCGGCGGTCGATCCGGAGGACGCCACCCGCCTGAACGAGGCGTTCACGCGCCTCGTGCGGGGGGTGCTTCCGGGCTCGCCGGATCCGCCTTACGAGTCCCTGTATCGGGACGGGGCCCTGGAAGGGCCGAGCGGGGCGGCGGTCCGGTCGGCCTACCGGTCGGCGGGGGTCGACCTGGCCCCCGAGAGCGGCGAACTCGCCGACCATCTCGGCATCGAGTGCCACTTCGTCGGCACCCTCCGTGAGCGCGGAGACACGGCCGACGCGGACGCGTTCCTGGCCGAGCACCCGAGCCAGTGGGTGGGCGAGTTCGCTGCGTCGGTCCGCGAGCGCGATCCGCCACCGTTCTACCGTGGGCTCCTGACGCTTACGGAGATCGCCCTGTCCGGGGAGGTGCCGGCATGAGCCGGGCAGGGACCCCCTCGTTTGGCGGCCCGAGCCGCCACCCAGTCGCATCGCCGTTCGGTCTGGCCCCGAACGAACCATCCATCGACCATCGGATTACCGCACAATGAACCGCGATATGCTCTCTCCCCGGGTGATCGGCGTCGTGGTCGTCGCGCTGCTGGGCGTGACGATCCTCGCGTCGATCTCGGCTCCGGCCGTACAGGCATCGAACGACGCGTCGCCGGCCTTCCAGCAGGACGGGGTCGCGGACTGCAGCCGCTGTCACAGCGGCGTGAAGGGCAGCGGGGTCAACCCGCAGCTCTGTGGCGAATGCCACACGGAGGCCTTCGAGTCCTGGCAGGAGTCGGGCCACGCCCACTCGCTGTCCGAGGGGTCGGCCCAGACCCGGATCCTCTCCGAGGACCGATGTGAGTCCTGCCACGTGGAAAACGCCGTGAAGCAACGTGAGGACATCTCCTTCCAGACGAAGGACATCGAGGCCGGCGAACCCACCCAGCCGATCACCTGCGAGGCGTGTCACGCCCCGCCCGCAACTGGCTGGTTCGGCCACTTCGGCAAGGGCGGCGACATGTTGGAACCGGCAGGTGACGGGCCGCACGGGGCCGGCGACGCACAGGTGAGCCCGCCACAGGAAGTGTGTTCGGCCTGTCACGGGAACAGCGTCGTGCTGACACTCGCCAACCAGTCGAAGATCGATCCGCACGCGGCGGCGCTGGTCGGTGACGTGGACGGCGGCTCGGACGACCAGGTCGACCCGTCGACCACCACGACGACCACGCCCACGGAGACCACTGACACGCAGGTGCCCGGACTCGGAATCGGGGTGGCGGTCATCGCCATGCTCGGTGCCGCGCTCCTGCTCCGACGGCGGTAATCCCCACGCTTTCGGGGCCAGAAATCGGACCGCCGGTCTCAGTTCTTCGATCGTCAGGACGGCTCGAGCGGCCGCGAACGGGCCGCAAACGTTCTCACGGAGTGAAAATTCTCCAGCCTTCTTATTGCCGCGGCCTGCAAAAAAGTAGATAGTGTCCCTGCCCCCGCCCCCGGTATCGTGGGTTCCCAGCCCGCCCCGGGAGGGAGCCGGGAAGGTAGACCAATGAATACGAAACGGGTACTCGTGGCGGCGTTTGCGGTGGTGGTGGTAGTCGTGGGTGCGCTGTCGGCCAGCATGATGCTGGCGAACGCGTCGTACAATCCCCACGATGGCGAGAAGTGGCGGACGGACGTCTCGGAGGCGAGTCAACTCGCGCAATCGGAGGACTCGCCGGTGCTGGTCTACGTCTGGATGGACGGCTGTTCGGGCTGTGAGCAGTTCAACGGCCAGCTCCAGAACGATGGCCAGCTCCAGGGCGCGGTGGACAAGTACGTGCTCGTCTCCACCAAGCTTGGCGAGAACCCCAAGCTCACCCAGCCCTACGGCGTGACCTCGACGCCGACGGTCGTGGTGATCGGGACCGAGGGCGAGATGGTGGCGAAGTTCCATCCGACACAGGTCGATACCGCGAGCAAGCTGAACGAGGTCTACGAGACGGCGACGCAGTGATCCCACGATGATGATCGGTAATCTCCTGATATACGGCGCAGTCGTAACGAGCGCGGGAAGCACCGCTGCCCTCGCCTGGGCGGCGACGAGAGACGAGTCGATTGCGGCGTACGGTCGATACCTCCTCTACGCGACGGCGGGACTGTTCGTCGCCGCGTACGGCCTCTTGACCTACCAGTTCGCGACCCTCGATTACGCGAACAAGTACGTCTGGGAGTACACCGCGGATTACATCTCGCTGTTCTACCGAATCACGGGCACCTACGCCGGGGTCAACGGCTCCCTGTTGCTCTGGGCGACCTTGGTGGCGGTCTTCGTGGCGTGGCTCGGTCGCGACGCCCGCGACCGCGAGCACGCGCTCGTGGCGTCGATCGGAGCGGGCGTCATGACCGTCTTCGCGCTGATGGCGGTCAACCGGACCCCCTTCACACCGTTCACTTTCGAGGGCGCGGCACAGATCTTCGGTCCACAGGGCCTGCTCCCGCTCCTGCTCAACCCGTACATGGGGATCCACCCCCCGATCACGTTCGTGGGCTACGCACTCACGGTGCCCCCCTTCGCGATCGCGGCTGCCCACTTCTACCGGCGGCTGCGGGGCCGCGAGGGCCTCTACAAGCGCTGGCTCCCGCGGACGATGAGCTGGCTCCGCCTCTCCTGGCTGTTCCTCACGGGTGCGGTCGCGTTGGGAGCTCTCTGGTCGTACAACACGCTCGGCTGGGGCGGCCTGTGGGCCTGGGACCCGGTCGAGACGGCCGTCCTGGTCTCGTGGCTCGTGGTGAGCATGGGGGTCCATGCGGTGGCGAACTACCGACGGCGAGGCCAGAACCGGCTGCTCGCCCCCGCGATGACCGCCGTCGCGCTCCCGGGCGTGCTCTTCGCGCGCTTCATCACCCAAAGTGGCACCTCGCCGCTCCACAGCTTCGGGGTGAAGTTCTCCACGTTGCTGGTGGCCCTGATGATCGTGAGTTTCCTCATCGCCGTGGTCCCCGCACTGATCTTCTGGCTGCGGGCCGGCGAGGAAGTTGGCCGGGACCTGGACGACCACCTGCTCACGCTGGGCAATCTCCTCTACCTCTCGGTGCTGGTCATCGGTGTCCTCACCTTCATCTCGGTGTGGGGGATCGGCCTGCCGGCGGTCGGCAAGCTGTTGGCCGGCACGGAGATGGACATCGGCGTCAACTTCTACAACCTCTGGAGCTACCCGGTCGCCGTGGCGATGTTGCTCCTGCTGGGGCTGTACAACGACTACGTCGCCAACGGTCGCGACTGTCTCCGGATGTTCTACGGCGTGATCGCGATCACGCTCCTGGTCGCGGTGATTCCCCTGGAGGGCTGGCAGATCGCCCCGGACGCATCGGGGCTCTTCTACGGCATCCTGGGCCAGGTGAACGCGCTGGTGCTCTTCCCGCCGGTCGCGTACGTCTTCCTGGGTGTCACCGACCGCCTCATGACTGTCATCCCGCGGCTGCAGTCACGGGACGAGCAGATCGCGTTGACCGGCCGCGGGCTCGTCCACGTCGGGCTGGCGCTCATCATCCTGGCAGCCCCCTTTACCTACCTCTTCGCCGCCTCGGGCGCGGGCATGGTGCCCGTCGGCAGCACCGGGATGGGGTCGGTCACGCTGGGCGATTCCCAGTATGCAGTCTCCATGGAGAACTACCGGAGCGTCGAGCAGCCGACCGTCGCGGACCTGAGCGAGACCCAGCGGCAGGCGCTGATGGACGAGATCGAGGCCGCGTCGATGCAGGCCTCGCAAGTCCAGGGCCAGAACCTGGGGAGTGCCTTCGTCTACGGGGAGATCACGGACTTCCGGCGCAACTCCCAAACGGTCTCCCTGCAGCTGAGCGGAGCGAACGTCTGGGTGCCCGTCGGCGCGGTCCAGTCGCCGCAGAACTTCGTGGGACGCACCCTCTACCTCCAGGGACGGGTGCAGAGTGAGGCCTCGGGCGAGACAACGGTGCAGTATCGGACCATCGGTCAGTTCCCGATGGTCGGCTTCGCGGCGCTGGACGCCGTCGTGCCGCCACACCGCTTCACCCGCCACCAGGCGACGGTGCAAGTGTACAAGAACGGGAACCAGATCGCAAACGGTCAGGCAGGGCTGCGGAACAACGCCCTCTACGGCTCCGTGAGCGAGATCTACATCCAGCACGGCCTGCTCAAGGACACCTACGTCGCGCCCCAGCAGGTCCAGACGTTACAGGGCGGGACCCCGGCCATGTACATCTCGGTGAAGGAGGTCCCGCTCATGAACGGCGTGCGGCTGGGTATCGCGGTGATGCTCATCGGCGGCTTCCTCATCTGGCGGTTCGACCGCGGCGAAGCCGAGGACTGGGACTGAACTGGCCCGGGGCGGCCCCCGCTTGGGACCGATTTCGGCAGCGATGCACGTCTCCCCCGCTTGGGACCGATTTCGGCCGCGGCGCACCTCTCCACCGGCAGGGGCCGACCTCGCCCGCGAGGACGCTACGCGGTTTCCGATTCCGAGCGTGCGCGGGCACGGGTGCGCACACTAGTAATTGGCCATACCGGGAACGAGGTGAGCCCACCAGTCAGCGGGAATTATTCCAGTGACCTGTCACACTGGCGCGCTGACGTGGTTCTGTAGGCTCGACAGCCCGGTGCAACCGTCTAACGGTGCCCTGACTCGACCGGCGGCGCCGTTTCTCACCGCATCAACTCGCCGAAGACGAGCAGCCCCGCCGTGAGCATGATGCCGTCGTAGCTCAGCAACACCGTGATCCAGGTCGACTGGCCGGTGGCCATCAGCTCGACGCCGGCCAGCAGCGCGGGCACCACGAGGGGCACGAGCAGGACCGGGAGCAGGAGCGCAGAGATGCTCGTGAACGTGGCGATGATCGAGACCACGACCGCGACCGCCGAGAACCCCAGCGAGAACAGGAAGACCACCATCAGCTGGGTCGCCAGGTCGGAGACGGCCGGGGTGGCCTGGAGGAACACGGAGATGGCACCCATCGTGATGACCCCGATGATGGTGACGAAGATGGTACTGGATATCACCTTGCCGAGGTAGATGGCCGACCGCGAGATGGGGACGAGCAACATGCCGTCCAGCGCGCTGTTCTGGGTCTCGACCGAGATGCTCTGCATCACCCCCAGCGTCCCGGCGAAGATGAACGCGACCCAGAGCGCGCCGGTCCCCTCCGTCGCGCCGCCGAAGCTGAAGGCGAACGCGACCACGATCAGAAGCGAGAGGGCGATAGAGAGCGGCAGTGCCTGTTTCGAGCGCAGTTCGAGGATGAAATCCTTCCGGGCGACGGCCCACACGACCCGGAGGTACTGGAACGGTCCGCCGTCGTAGGTGCCGTAGCCCTCGGCGGGGATCTCGATGCCCCCGACGTCCTGGGCGGTTTCCTCGCTCATCGAACGACCTCCCGGCCGATTCCGACGCTCATCGAACGACCTCCCGGTACGTCTGCCGCAGGGCCGGCAAGCTCTCGACGGACTCGGCGGGCACGTCGTGAACCACTTCGCCCTTGTCGAGGATCACGATACGGGTGCAGACGTCCAGGGCCACCTCGAACTCGTGGGTGACCAGGAGCACGGTCCGGTCGGTCAGAAGCTCCTTTACCGTCTCGGTGGAAAACTGGTCCAGGCCGGAGAACGGCTCGTCCATGAGCAGGATCTGTGGCGGGTCGAGTTCCGCCCGCGCGAGGGAGAGCCGCTTTTTCATCCCGTGAGAGAACTCCCGCGGGAGGCTGCTGGCGCGATGACGCAGATCGACCAGCTCGAGGACGTCGTCGATGCGGTCCTCGGGGACGCCCCGGAGTTCGGCGTGGAACGCGAGGTTCTCCCGGGCGGTGAGGTTGTCATAGAGCATCGTCTCGTGGGCCACGTAGCCCACCTTCCGCCGCACGCCGTAGGCGTCCGGGGCGTACTGCTCGCCGTCGATGGTCACCTCGCCGGTCGTGGGGGAGTTCAGGCCGGCGAGGATCCGTAGCATAGTAGTCTTCCCGGACCCGTTCGGCCCCAGAAGGCCCACGCGCTCGCCGGAGCCCACCTCCAGGTCGACCCCGTCGAGGGCGGTGAAGGGCCCGTACTGCTTCGAGAGCGAGTCGGCGTGCAGGCCCATTTGCTGCACCTGGGGCGTCGCCGCTAATGAACCCTCCCTTTCGTACCGCCGCTGCGGTCGCCCCGACGGGTTCCCGCGGCCCCCAGGCGCCCGGCTCCGCTTTCGTTTCGTGGGAACGTACGACGAGTTTTAGGGCCCCGACGACCGAGAGACCCGTAGATGCAGCGACGGGAGTATCTCGCCGGCGGCGCCGGCCTCGCAGCCCTCCTCGCCGGCGGCGCCTACGTCACGCTCGGCGATCGGCGGGGCCCCGAGCGACTGCAGGCGACCGAGGTCCGGACGCTGGCCGTCGACGGGGCGGCTCCGGCGACGATTACCGTGCCCGTGCCGGACACCTACACGGTGCTTGACATCTTCTCCTATGGGTGTGGCGAGTGCCAGAAGCAGATGGGCACCCTCGAGACGGCCAGGGCGGCCCTGGGGGACGCCGCCCAGTTCGTCTCGATTCACCCCTCGTATATGGTCGATGATCCCACCGACCCCGAGCCCGTCCTCGACTTCTGGGCGAACCACGGCTCGGACTGGCCGCTGGCGATGGACCCCGGTGACTACTTCTACGAGGCCTTCGAGAAGCCCGCCTTCCCCTTCACGGCCGTGATCGACCCGGACAACCGGGTCCTGTGGTCGGCGACCGGGGTCACCGGACCGGGTCCCATCGAGCGGGCGGTCGAGGGTGGGGACTGAGCCATGGGTGTCCTCGATTTCTCGGTCGTCGCCGCGGCGTTCAGCGCCGGCGTCTTCAGTTTCTTCGCCCCGTGCGCGTTCCCGCTCCTGCCCGGCTACGTCGGCTACTACGTCGCGAGCGTGGATTCGGACGTCTCGCTGGGTGGCGCCGTGGCGCGCGGCGGGGCAGCGGGCGCCGGAGCCGCAGTGGTCTTTGCGGGGATCGCGCTCGTGGTCGTCACCATCGGGCGCTCGGTGCTGAACCAGCTCAAGTACCTCGAGCCGATGGTGGGCCTCCTGCTGATCGCCCTCGGCATCCTGTTGGCCATCGACCGCATGCCCACCCTCCACGTCCAGTTGCCGGGTCGGCGGGCCTCGGTGCTGGGATTTGGCCTCTTCGGTGCCGGGTACGCGATAGCGGCCGCCGGCTGTTTCGCCCCGGTGTTCGTGGCGGTCTTGCTGGAGGCGATGACGCTCTCGGCTGCCGGGAGCGCGATCACCATCGGGGCCTTCGCGTTCGGGATGGCGGGCCTGCTGCTCGCGGCCACTGTTGCGATCGCGATCGGCCACGACGTCGGCGCTGGGACCATCCCGCGGTACACCGACCGCGTCAAGCCTGTCGCGGGGCTCGTGATCATCGCCGCGGGGCTCTACCAGTTGCACGAGGCCGCGATCCTCCTGGGCTGGCTCTGACCCCGCGGCGAGCCAGCACATCCTGTTCGCCAGGTACGAGCCTGCCGTCCCCCACATTGATGGGCCGGCAGCCTCGCGTCGGACGGCGGTCGTCGGTCACCCAAAGGAACTTCATTCTCCCGGTCCTAGGGCCACCAACGGATGTCCCGGAGTCCATCCCTTCCGGATCGACCGACCCTCGATCTGGACCCCGAGTCGTCGCCCCGCGAGCGATTGCAGGCGTTGAAGGCCCATTACTCGGACATTCTGGAGGTTAACAGGGAACTCGAGCGCCAGCTCACCCGTATCCAGGACCGGCGGGCCGAACTCCGGGAGAAGGTCGACGCCCTCCAGCGCGAGAACGAGACGCTGAAAACCGCCTCGCTGTACGTCGCCACCGTCCAGGACGTCACCGAGGCCGAGGAGGCCGTGGTGAAACAGCACGGCAACAACCAGGAGGTACTGACCGAGATCTCACCCGACCTCGCTGACACCCTCGAGATGGGCGACCGGGTGGCGATCAACGATTCCTTCGCGATCCAGGAGATCCTCGACGACGAGACGGACGCTCGGGCCCGCGCCATGGAGATCACCGACTCGCCGGCGGTCTCCTACGCTGACATCGGCGGACTCGAGGACGAGATCCGGGAGGTACAGGAAGCAGTCGAGGACCCGCTCTCGCACCCGGAGCGCTTCGAGGCGGTGGGCGTCGAGCCCCCGAGCGGGGTGTTGCTCCACGGCCCGCCCGGGACCGGGAAGACGATGCTCGCGAAGGCCGTGGCCAATCACACCGACGCCACGTTCATCAAGATGGCCGGCTCGGAGCTGGTCCGGAAGTTCATCGGCGAAGGCTCCCGGATGGTGCGGGACCTCTTCGAGATGGCCGCGCGCCGCGAACCGGCGATCATCTTCATCGACGAGATCGACGCCGTGGCCTCCAAGCGGACCGATTCGAAGACCTCCGGGGACGCCGAGGTCCAGCGGACCATGATGCAACTCCTCTCGGAGATGGACGGCTTCGAGGACCGGGGCGAGGTCCGGATCATGGCCGCGACGAACCGCTTTGACATGCTCGACCGGGCGATCCTCCGACCCGGGCGGTTCGATCGCCTCATCGAGGTTCCGGACCCGGACGCGACCGCGCGCGAGGAGATCCTCCGCATCCACAGCGAACGGATGAACCTCGCCGAGGACGTGGATTTCGAGGCCCTGGCGCGACGCACGGAGGGCTTCAACGGCGCCCAGCTGGAGAGTCTGACGACCGAGGCCGGGATGTTCGCGATCCGGGACGACCGCGAGGTCGTCAGGATGGGCGATTTCCGGGAGGCCCACGAGAAACTCGAGACCGAGGCCTCCCAGGGCCGGCCCCCGTACACGACCTACATTCAATAACTGTCCCGGGCCGGGCGCGAACCACCGCCAGGAGCCACCTCGAGACCCACCAGGGCCCCGACCGAACCTGCCCGGCCCGGCGAATCGACATCGTTTACCCCCGCCAGTGTTTTCTCCCGGCCGATGAGCGATACCCCCGACGCCGTCGATCCGGCTCCCACCATCAGGGTCGTCTGGGGCACCGGACGGGGGCCCACCGAGGTGGCCGCCTACGACGCGGCGCTTTCGGACGCGAACGTCCACAATTTCAACCTCGTCCACGTCTCCTCCATCGTGCCCGCGGGCACCGCGGTGACCGCCGTGGGCGAGGCCCCCGAGCTTGGGTCGCCTGGTGACCGGCTGACGGTTGTCGAGGGGTCGGCGACCGAGTCCGGTCCCGGAACGGTCGCTGCCGGACTGGGATGGTCGACCGGCGAGGGCCCCGGACTGTTCTACGAGGCCGCGGGCCCGACGGACCGCGAGACGGTTCGGGCGGAGATCGAGCAGGGGCTCGAGGCGGGCCGACGTCTCAGGGACTGGCCGTTCGAGGATACACGGGTCCGGACCGTCTCGATCGAGGCCGAGGCCGGGGAATACGCCACCGCCACAGTGCTTGCCGTCTACGGCACGGGCGACCCCCTCTTGTGACCGGGGGAGTGGATGCTGGTGGCGTAGGGGCTGGAAACCACCAGCGGGCGAGCCGGCCGGTATCGACCGAAAGCGTTTACGGTCGCGGGTCGCGTACAGGGGCCCCATGTACGGAAACACGCCGTACGCGGGCCAGCCCGGTGGGCCGGAGGAGCCGGCGGACCTGTCGCCCGCGACGCGGCGGGCGCTCCAGGAGGGGGTCTCGCGGGTCGCGGCCAAGACCCGCCGCTACCTCCCGGATGACTATCTCGTGGGATCGCAGGTGGGCCGGACCGCCGACGGCCCGAGGGTTACCATTTCGGTCCAGCCGCCGGTGGGGAACCCGGTGAGTGCGGGCTTCTCTCCCGACGCGGATGCCGATCCAACGGAACCGATCCCGGCGGAGGACGAGGAGGAGGTCGCCCGCGGGCTGGCTGCCAGCGCGGCGCTCCAGGTCAAACAGGCCCTCGGCGACGACGTCCCGCCCGTCGGTCGGTAACCAGGACATCTCCTTCGAGCACCGCGTTCCCGAGGTGCTCTTTGACCCCGGCAGGCGTCGCACTCCGTATCCGGCCCCTTCGAGGAGACCGGTTGGTCATCGATTCGTGCCAGCGGCCTCGATACCCTATTGCCTCCAGCCACGGCTTCGGGGCGGAGGAACGTGGAAACGTGGGCGCCGGATGGTCCGGCGACCGGGAGGGCAGTTGGTGTGGGGCCGTGCGGGGCCTTAGCTCGCGCGGCAGGTCGGACAGGTGGTGTCCGTGGCGTGGTGGTCCACGAAGCCCACGGTCCGTCGGCCTGTGTCCCGCCAGTACGTCTCACAACTCGGGCATTCTCGGATACGGTGGAATTCTGTTCGGCGCTCCATCGTACCCGGATTCTTCATGGTTGTGCACTTAAGGTTTGCCCTGAACGCACCCTCAACAGTATTACTACCTAATACAAAAACCATGAATATTTAAGGTCTTTCAGGGCACCCGCTCGCCCGAGAAGGTCACGTCCCGGCCGTGGATTCCGAGTTCGACCCAGATTCGCTCGGGGGCGTTGCCGCCCCGTCGCGGGACCCGGACCAGCAGCGTGGTGATCACGCGGTCGTCGCTGTGCGGCGGTTCGTCACGGAGTGCCAGCACGACCGTGAGGTTCACGGGCGTCAGCGCGAGGTCCACGACGTCGAGAAACGTCGAGGAGTTGACGCCAGCGACCTGGATGACGCCCATGAGCTGGGTCGCGAAATCGGTCCCGTCCAGGAACGCCCGGGCTTCGTCGGTGAGTCGGGCCCGCAGGAAGCGATCGGCCCCTGCCCGTTCCAGGACGAGGGCGGCGTAGAACGCTTCGTCGAGTTCCGAGGTCAGCCCCGGTCCGTAGAGGTGGCCGTCGTCGACCTCCACGGCCTCGTGCGGCGGGCTGGACGAGGACGGCGAGGTGAGACAGCCGGCAACCGGGACCAGGGCGGCGATTCCAAGCAGCCGGCGGCGCGTGAGGGCCGGGCCGGCCGATCGGGTACGGGTATCGCAGCGGTGCATTCCCATCGTCCCCATTTGGGTTCGAGCGCCAGCGCGAAAGCGGTTCTGCCCGCGCGCGGTCGCGAGCGCCCAATAATTAATGGGCCTTGATACCGTATCGCACGATACGATGCTCGAGGGCTACGCCTTCGACTCGCAGTGGGGACGGGACGTCGGGCTGGTGGTCCTGGGATGGTTGCTCGCGAGCGTGCTCGCCATCGTCCTGCTGCTCACCCTGGTGCGGGGCGCGCTCGTCTGAGTTCCCCGAACCCAGCGTGAGAGGCCGATCGCCGGCCGCGAAGCCCTCCTCCGACCAGCGGGTCCGGTCCCGTGAGGCCCGGGGTGTGAAGACGGTGGCGTGAGGCCCGGCGCGCGAGGAGTTTGGGCAACAACACACATACCGGAGGGTGTCGTAGTTCCAGGGGAATGGCGCTGGACGAGGACTGGGGCGCGTGTCGGCACTGCGGCGCCCACGTGGGGTCCGGTCGAGGGGTGCGGGTCGAGATCAGGAAGGAGGACGTCTCGCGGTCGACGGTGCTCTGCGAGGAGTGTGCGTCGCTGAACTGCAGCAACTGCGGGGCCTCGATCCCGCTTTCGGCCGCGCTCGAGGAGGAGCGACGGGGCGCGAGTCACGTCTTGACCTGCAGCCGTTGCGAGGAGGACGTCCTGCTCGCGGACATGGTCGAGATCCGCCGCGAAGGCGACCCGAACTACCGGAAGCGGGTGTGCGGGGACTGTCTCGACGAGATATCGGTACCCTCGGGCTACCAGGTAATCCGGGACGTCCCCCCGGATACCGCCTGAGCAGTACCGTCTTCACTGCCACGGCGTGTTGGGAGGGCACCGCTCGAGGGCCAGCGGCCACGACTGCTAAGTCCCGTCCCCGCGTCTGTCCGGTATCGAACCCCGACACCGAGGTTCGGGAGCTCCAGCCCATGTCGACGATCTTCAAGTACGAGGCCCGCCGTCGGACTTTCGGGACGGTCGTCCTCCTCGTGTTGCTCGCCCTCTATCTCCTGCTCATCATCGCGCTGTTCCCCTCCATCGAGGCGGCCTCGGGCGCCATGGAGGAGTACGCCCAGGCGCTTCCGCCGGCCGTCCAGGAGTCCTTCGCCGTGGACGCCATCGGCACCATCGAGGGCTTTCTCGCCGCCGAGGTCTACCAGTTCGTCTGGGTGCTCCTGCTCGGCCTGTACCTGGCCTACATCGGCGGTGGCATGGTGGCCTCGGACCTCGAGACGGGCCGGATCGACCTCCTCCTCGCGACGCCGGTCTCGCGCAAGCGGGCCATCGTCGAGACGTACCTCTCGACGCTCGTTCCCATCGTGGCGCTCAACGTCGTGATGCCCGTGGTGCTGTTGGGCGGGCTGGTGCTCATCGACCAGTCGCTCTCGACCCAAAATCTGCTTGCACTCCACCTCTTCTCGATCCCCTACTTGCTGTTGACCGCCGCGATCGGTCTGGCGCTGTCGGTCGGGTTTCGGCGGGCCGATCTGGCCCAGCGTGGCGGCCTGGCCCTCATCTTCATGTTGTTCATCCTCGACTCGGTGACGGCTGGCACCGACGTGGAGTGGCTGGGGGCGGTGAGCCCGACCCGGTACTACTCCCCCGCCGACATCCTCGTGGACGGTATCCTCGACGTGGGCGGGGCGGTGGTACTGCTGGTGGCTGCGTTCGTGCTGGTCGTGGCCAGCGCCGAGTACTTCCAGCGGATGGACGTCTGATCCGCCGGGCCGCTACGGGGATTTGCGCTGGAACTTGTAGTACGCTATCGTCAACTCCTCCATTGCGATCTCACCCCGGGCACTCGCGTCGAGGTCGGGCGCCGTGTACTCCATGGGCCAGGCCTTCTCGAAGACCCACTTTGCCACGGGGGCTCCCTGGGGTCCCGCCTCGTTGTACACCTGTACCGTGATCTTCTTCCGCGCCGCTGCCAGCTTGCCCTGGGTCACCTTCTTGAACCAGTCAAAGAGCTTCGTCCCCTGGGGCTGCCCACTTCCCGGAACCACCGAATTCCCGGCGCTCGCGGGCTCGACGCCCCGGCGCATCACCAGGGGCTCGTACTCGGTTCGGCCCCAGAGTTGACGGTCCTGCTCCGGCTCGTTGCCCTCTCGGTAGTTGGCCTTCCCGATGCGGACCGACGGCATCTCGATCTGGTACCAGCCCGGAACCTGGATATCGTCGATCTGGACGGTGAACCGGCTCTTGCGGACCGGTCCACGCCGGTCGCCGTAGACCGGTTCGTCCCGCTGTTTGCCTGCCGCGCTGTTCGAGAAGAGGCCGGCCAATCCCGCTGCACCGAGGACTTTCATCGCGTCGCGTCGTTTGATGTCTGGTAGCATGTGGCGTGCTATCGAGTCGCTGCAATCGTCGTTGTGGGTCAATCGTGCGAGTCCCCCGCCCCGCGGCGCCCGCCCGACGCCTCCCGCCGCACCGATGGTGATGGCCCGTTTCCCGAGTCTATCATCAATAATTAGTATAATTATTGGGGAACGAGCGAATCCCACTCCTATCGGGGCGGGGGAGGAGACCTGCGAGTGCGCCGGCAGCCACCGTCGCGCGGAGCAGCGGTCCGGCTACCAGGGTCTGTTGGGCTTACTTGCCCCAGAAGGGGTCCCGGTTCCGCATCGTGTCCAGGAACTGCGAGAGCGCCTCGCGCTCGTCGGCGGGCAGGTCCTCCCGGAGCTCCTGTTCGAGGACCTTCGCGTGTTTCTCGGGCAGGTCGACCCACAGTTCGTCGCCCTCGTCCACGCCGCGGCCGATGGTCGGTCCCTCGATCGAGACCGCGGCGCGGCCGCCGGCCCGGAGCTCGTCGAGGTCCTCGCCTTCGTCCTGGATCGACTTGAGCACCCCGACCCGGGTGAACTCGTTGCCCTCGAAGTAGCCGACGGGGACGTTCCGGCGGAGGGTCCCGGAGTTGACCTCCACCCCGACGACCGCCGGATCGGACTGCCGGAAGACGTGATCGCGAAGGACGTGGAACCGGGCGGGACGGATGACGTTCTCGACGACAGCCTCGCGCTGGCGGCGCTCGATGGCCGCGACGTACTCCTCGTAATCCTCGATGAGTTGGTAGATCACGTCGTCCTGGAAGACGGTCACGTCCTCCTGCTCCGCGCGGTCGCTCGCGTCTTCGAGCATGTCGACGTTGAAGCCCAGGATCACCCGGTTTTGCTCCTCGTCGACGGTCGTCGCCACGCTGACGTCCCGGGGCGCGATGTCGCCGACCTCGGCGCGCATCACCGGTATCTCTGCCTCGTCGAGGGAGTTTGCAAGCGCCTCGAGGCTCCCGAGGGTGTCGGCTTTCACGACGATGCCGTCCTCCTGGGTGCTCACGGCGACCTCCGCGAGCTCGGCCTTGACGGTCTCGATGACTGCGTCGCGGTTCTGGTCCCGGACGACCCGAACGGGAGCGCCCGCCATCGCCCCCTCGAGGTCAGGGGCCGCTATCTTGAGCCCGGAGGCCGCGCGCTGCTCCTCGACCTGCTCGAAGCGTTTCTCGGTGCGGATCTCGGCCAGCTCCCGCGGCTTGAGCAGCGCCCGGACTGTGGTGACGATCGGTTCCTGCATGCCCCCGACGACGATGGTGTCGCCCTCGCGGATGGTCCCGTCGTAGAGGATCACGTCGAGCGTGGTGCCAAACCCCTGTTCCTCTTTGACCTCCAGGACCGTCCCCGCCCCGGGGCCGGAGATGTCGACCTCCATCTCCTCGGCCATGTACCGCTGAGCGAGACCCATGAGCACCGCGAGGAGGTCCGGAACGCCCTCGCCGGTCTCGGCGCTGACCGGGATCACGCCGACGTTCTTCTGGAAGTTCTGCACGCGCCAGTAGAGGTCCGAGGAGAACCCCGCATCGGAGAGGTCCCCGATGATCTCGTAGAGTTTCTCGTCGAGGGCGGAGCGGACCCGATCGCTCTGGCTCTCGTAGGTGGGCTGGATGGGCGAGCCCTCCTCGGGGTTCCAGCCCGGCAGTGTATCGACTTTGTTCGCGGCGACGACGAACGGCGTCTGGCTGTCCTGGAGGATCGAGACCGCCTCCTCGGTCTGGGGCTGGAAGCCGTCGTTGACGTCCACGACGAGGATGGCGATGTCGGCCAGCGCGCCGCCGCGAGCCCGCAGGGTGGTGAATGCGTGGTGGCCGGGGGTGTCGATGAACAGCAGGCCCGGGAGGTCGAACTCCTCGGGGTCCACGAGGCTGCCGGCGATGCTGGAAACCACGTCCAGGGGAACAGCCGTCGCCCCGATGTGCTGGGTGATCGCACCGGCTTCCCCCTCGATGACGGCCGACCCGCGGACTTTATCGAGCAGGCTGGTTTTCCCGTGGTCGACGTGCCCGAGCACGGCGACGATGGGTGTGCGGAACTCGGCGGCGTCGTCGGAATCGGCGTCGGACATTGAAGGAACCTCCGAGAATTCGGTTATCTGAAAGCTGTTGGTGGTGATAGTTAACTCCGTCGTATGGGTGGCGCGCGAGTGACGCGAGGCGGCCGACGAGCCTCGAAACGGGCAAAGGCCGAAGCCGTGTGCAACCGAGCGCGTCAGCGGGACCAGAAGAGAGTCCGGCACCGCGGCCCCGAAACTCGACCGAAAGCCCAGCTGCGATTGGCGATCCGTGACATCCAGCCGCCCCCTGGGCCCGACGACCCACCTACCAGCCAGGCCCGAGTCACGACGTGACCACCCAACTGCGATGTTCATCGACAGCTGAGTGGACCAGGCGCCGGGTCGCCCCCGCGCCCGCCCACAAATAGTCAATACTCACCGACCACGCGCGAGATGGTGACCTCGGCAACCACAGCGAGGACGACGAAGGCGACGAACGCGACCCCGATCCAGGACCATTCGGTCAGTCCCAGCGGGACGACGTCGAAGAAGCCCGCAAGTGGGGTATAGAGCACTGCGAGCTGCAACACGAGCGAGGAGGCGATGGCGCCGACCAGCCAGGGGTTCGAGAACGGCGACAGCCGGTAGCGCGAGCGGATCAGCTGGATCCGGAGCACCTCCACGACCACGAGGAAGGTGAAAAGCAGGGTCTGGGCCACGAGCAACTCGCCGGTTACGTCGAGACCGTAGAAGAACAAGCCCAGGCCCGTCACGGTCATGAGCACGCCGATGGTCCCGATCGAGACCAGCACGCGGCGGTCGATGACCGGCTCCTCATCGCCGCGGGGCGGGCGGGCCATGATGTCCGCGGCTTTCGGGTCCGCGCCGAGGGCGAGCGCGGGCAAGCCGTCGGTCACGAGGTTGATCCAGAGCAGCATGACCGGGGTGAGAATCAGGGCCTCCGAGGCACCGGCGAACCGGGTCGGGAACAGGGCGCTCCCGATGATGACACCGAGGAACACGACCAGGACCTCCCCGGCGTTGGCCGACAGCAGGTAGTTGACGAACTTCCGGATGTTGTCGAAGATGCCACGTCCCTCCGCGATGGCGTCCCGGATGGTGACGAAGTTGTCGTCCTGCAGGACCATGTCCGAGGCCTCCTGGGTGACGTCGGTGCCGCGCTGGCCCATCGCGATCCCGACGTCTGCGGTGCGGACCCCCGGAGCGTCGTTGACCCCGTCGCCGGTCATGGCCACGCGATGGTCCTGGGCCTGGAGAGCCTCCGCCACGCGGACCTTCTGGCCGGGGTCCATCCGGGCGAAGACGTCCGTCCCCTCGACCGCCTCGGCGAGGGCCTCGTCCGAGAGCCCCGCGACCTCGGGCCCGGTCAGCGCGCCTTCGGGGTCGAACCCGATCGACCGGCCGATGGCTTTGGCGGTCTCGAGGTTGTCCCCGGTCGCCATCACCACCCGGATGCCCGCGTCGCGGCAGTCCGCGACCGCCCGCGGGACCTCCTCGCGCGGCGGGTCGATCATTCCCTGGAGGCCGAGGAAGACGAGCCCGGATTCGATCTCGGCCTCGTCGGCTTGCGGGTCCTCGACGGACCGGGTGGCAAAGCCCAGCACCCGGAGCGCGTCGGCCGCGAGGTCGGCGGTGGTCTCCAGGACCGCCGCGCGACGCTCGTCCGTCAACTCCTGGATCGTCCCGTCAACGAGGATCCGGTCGCATCGCTCGAGCACTGTCCGGGGTGCGCCCTTGAGATAGGCCGTGTAGCCCGGATCCCCCTGGGAGGACGCTGCCGCCGCGGCCCCCTCCTCGTCCTCGACCACGACTGTCATGCGCTTTCGCTCCGAGGAAAACGGGATCTCGCGGACGCGCGTCGCGTTCGGTTCGATGCCAGCTTTGGCCGCGGAGACCAGCAGCGCGATCTCCGTGGGGTCGCCGAAGTACGCCTCGTTGGCGGATTCGGGGGCCAGTTCCGCATTATTACAGAGTGCGCCACAGCGGATCACGGGGCCGAGCGGGTCCGGGTCGACGGGTTGGCTCTGGTCGGCCTGGACTTCGGCTCCCGAGTCGACGATCTCGTCCTTGCCGCCGAGGCGTCGGAAATCGCCCTCGGGGTCGAGGCCAGCGCCCGTGACCTCGTACAGCGAGTCCCCGAGCCCGACCCGGGTGACTGTCATCTGGTTCTCCGTGAGCGTCCCGGTCTTGTCGGTGAGGATGACGTCGATCGAACCCAGACTCTCGACCACCGAGAGTCGACGGACGAGGGCGTTGCGGGCCACCATCCGGCGCGAGCCCAGCGCGAGCGTGAGCGTGACGACGGCGGGCAACCCCTCCGGAACCGCGGCCACTGCGAGGGTCAGCGCCGTGAGCACGATCGGAATGGCGCCGGCCTGCGTGAAGAGGAACTGGACGGCCGCGACGAGCGCGATCAGTCCCATGATGCCGAGCCCGATGCGCCGCCCGAGGGCTTCGACCTCCTCCTGGAAGGGGGTCTGGCCCTCCTCGACCGACCGGATCTGGGTCACGATGCCGCCCACCTGGGTGTCCATGCCAGTCCCGACGACCACGGCGCGGCCCCGGCCCGTGACCACGTTCGTGTCCATGTACACCATATTGTGACGCTCCGCGAGCGCCGTTTCCGGGTCCACCACGCCCGGGTCCTTCCCCACGCTCGTGCTCTCGCCCGTGAGGGCCGATTCCATCGTCTCCATCGCCGTCACCTCGATGAGGCGCGCGTCGGCGGGGATCGCGTCGCCCTGCTCGAGGACCAGGACGTCGCCCGGCACGACCTGGGTGGCGTCGATCCGCCGCTTCTCGCCGTCCCGGATCACGGTCGCGTCGGGGCTCGAGAGGTCCTGGAGCATCTCGATCGAGCGCTCGGCCCGGTAGTCCTGGACGAAGCCGAAGACGCCGTTGGCCAGCAGGATCACGAGGATGAGCGCGGCGTCGACCAGGTTGGGCGATTCCCCGGGGAGCAGCCCGATCCCCACCGAGAGCAGTGCCGCGAAGAGGAGCAGATAGATCAGGACGTCCTGGAACTGGGAGACGAAGATGGCGAGCGGCGAGATGCCGTCCGCTTCCCCGATCTCGTTGGGTCCATACGTCTCGAGGCGTCGCTTCGCCTCGGCCCTGGAGAGTCCCTCCGGGCCCGTGTCCAGTTCCTCGAAGAGCGCCTCGGTACCCTCGGCGTGCCAGGTCGCGGTGCCGGCCGACGCCTGGTCCCCCTCCCGGGACATTCCTATCGACGGGTTGGTCCCCGAGCGGGCGGGCGGCAGCCGATGCCGTCGGGTTGGCGGGCTGGGCGGGGACGGTCCATACGTCCTCTTCGGGTGCCCGCGCCTTAATCGTAGGTCCAAATCGGTGGGGAGGCCGCCGGCACGCGGTTATCAGCCCTGAAAACCCGACTAGAATACTTATATATTGACACGATCGGAGCAACAGACGAGCGGAGTCGGATAACCGGAGCGAGGGGCCGAGGGGGATGCCACCGAATCGTGGCCCGTCGGCATCCCAGGCGAGGCCCGGAATGCCCGGGCCCAGAGCAAGGCGAGGACCAGCAACCTATCGGCCTGCAGCAATCCGACGGCCCCCGAGGCGTCGGCCCCAGCAACCCGATGGTCCTCGAACCCTCGCCCGTCAGCCACCCGACGACCCGCGAACGTGACATGAACGACCCCATCCACCGGCTGCCGACGAGGTGGGTCCCGTCGGTAGTCATACTGCTCGGTCTGGGACTGGTGGTGTTCACGGCCGTGGAGGTGGGGTTGGCCATTGCGGGCTACGGGAGCCGGAGTTCGGTGTTCGTCGCCGGGGTGATCACCAGCCTCCCCATCAGCGTGGCCATCGTCGCCGGCGGGTACTGGCTCGAGCGCTCGTCGCTGGGGCCCGAACGCTACGGTCGGGTGGCCTGGTGGACGCTCGGCGGCTTGAGCTTCGTCACCACCTTCACGGTCGTGATTGCGCTCACGGTCTCGGAGGGAGTCCTGGTCCAGATCGCGACGGTTCGGTGGGGCACCGCGCTCGGTACCGGAAGCGGGTTCCTGATCGGGGTCTTCGAGGCCAGATCGATCGAGGAGGCCGTCGCGGCCCAGCGCATCCGGGCGTCGGAACTCGAGCGCCGGCGGGAACTGCTGGATTACCTCAACGGCATCCTCCGGCACGAAGTCCTCAACACGGCGACGGTCATCCAGGGCTACGCCGATCTCATCCACTCGACGAACGGGTCCCACGACGGCGTGGGCGAGTACGCGACGACTATCAAACGCGAGGCCCAGGACCTCACGTCGGTGACCCGGGACGTTCGGCGCCTGCTGGAGACCGCCGACGCCACCGGGGACGGCCACACGGTCCACCTCGAGGAGTGCCTGCGGGCGGAACTCGAGGCCCTCCGCGAGGCACATCCGGAAGCCACGATCGAGACCGCCATCCCGGCGGACATCGAGGTACGCGCCGACGACATGCTTGACCGGCTGCTCTCGAATCTCCTCGAGAACGCGGTCGAGCACAACGACGGCGACCCCGAACTCTCGGTGCGGGCCCGACGGAACGGCTCATCGGTGCGCCTCGAGGTCGCCGACAACGGCCCCGGCATCCCCGAGTCCGAACGCGAGGCCCTGTTCGACCCACGCACCCGGACCGACACCAGCCACGGGATGGGACTGACCATCGTGGCGATGCTCGCCGAGCGCTACGAGGGGACGGTCGAGGTGGCCGAAACCGGTTCGGCGGGCACCGTCTTCGCGGTCGACCTCCCGTTGGCCCAGACATCCTGACCAGCAGGTCCGCTCGGCCGATCTCGTGAGTTCATCCTGCCCGGTCCCGGCAGAAGCCACGCGACCATCGGTTAGGCACTGCCTCAATCGGGGCGCGGGAACGCTCTCAGTGACCGCCACGAAGGGGCCGAAGAGCCGGCTGAAACCGCCCAGTATCCGCGCTATACTTACTATCGAGTGCGGTGTCTAGACGTCTACAAATGCGCTCCCGCTCGCTCGTGGTACTACTCGTTTTACTCGCCGTCGTCCTAGCCGGCTGTACCGGCACGAACGTCGACGGGGAGGGATCGGACGGTGAGACCGGCACGACGGATACCGGATATGGCCCGACCACTGATGACGGCGACGACGGCGATTCGCCGGTCAGTGACGACGGCGACAGTGCCGAGGGCGAGATGGTGGACCTCGGCGACCCGGACACGCTCTTGCGCGAGGCCGGGAGCTTCACCGCCGGCTGGGCGTACACGTTCGAGGAAGCTGACGAGGTAACCTCCGGCTTCGAATACGAAGTGGCCGTCGACCTCGTCGCCAATCACTCCCGGGAGTTCTCGCGAACGTCCGACGCGGTCCAGGAGGTCGTCTTCGAGCGGTACAACGCCGGCGGCATGAGCTACATGAAGTACGGGAGCGGCGAGGAGTCGGTGTACATGGCGATGGCCCAGGACACCAACCCATTCGCCGAAGCCGTCAGTGACGCCATGGTCGGGGAGATGTCGGACTACGACCGGAAAGGGACCGAGACCTTCGACGGGGTCACGGTGACCCGGTACGAGTTCACCGACCGCACGCTCTGGCAGGCCTACGGCCTGGGGACCGTCGACGAGGACGACGTCGAAGTGACCGACTTCACGCTGGTCGTCCTGGTGGACGAGGACGGTCTCGCCCGCTCGACGAGCTGGACGCTGGTCGGCGAGACCGAGGACGGGGAACGGGTGGCCGCCGAGTGGCGCTACACCCTGACCCGGATCGGCGAGACAGTCGTGGCGGAGCCGGACTGGCTCGAAACCGCGAAGTCCCAGGGGATGCCCGGGGGAGACAACTGAGCGGCGACCCGGCCGTTTTCGGCCCGGATCAGGCCACGCTGTCGGCCATCCGCTCCGTGAAGTCCCACCCGTAGACCACCGCGGGCTCGATCCTGATCGTGACCTCCTCGCGGTCGTCGGCGAGCAGGCGGCGCGCGAGGGGCGTGTCCGTGCTCCCCAGATAGCGCTCTGCGAGCTCCCGGAGGAGCGCTTTGTCCGGATCCGGGCCCACGGTGGCGGTCCCGTGGCCCCGAACACCCTTGTACGGCGGGTCGTTCGTCGATATCTCGAAGGCGACCGTGGGTTCGTACTCGACGTATCGCACCACGTCGGCGCCCGCACTGGTCGCACAGAGCAGGTCGCCGTCCCGATAGCGGAACCAGAGCGAGAGCATCCAGGGGTTCCCCGCGGGCGTGCGACACGCCAGCCGCATCGGGATGCGACTCTCCTCCAGGAACGCCTCGATGGTCGCCCGGTCGAGGGCGCCGCGAATGTTCATACCTCGAACACGTACGGAGACGGTTTAATGCCCTGGGTACCGGTCACAGGACCCATACGGTTGCGGTCGGGTGGGGGACGTGAGGGGCCGGACTCGCGTGGCCCGCGGCGAGCGAGCACGTGGCATACTGTAAAGTATATTACCTTTCAACGCAAACACATGTTGACATGAACCGACGACGTTTCATCGGGGCGGGCGGTCTCGCGCTGGCGACCGCTCTGGCGGGCTGTATCGGGGGGTTGGACGGCGAACGCGGCGAACTGGTAGAGCAGACGTTCCCGTCGCCCGAAATCGAGGAGGTCCGCGTCCACAACGCCATCGGCGACGTGGAGGTTCTCGCACAGGGCACGGGCGGGGTGACGGCGCGGGTCGAGAAGCGGGCCCGGAGCGAGGCGGGCCTCGACAAGATCGGGGTGGACATCGGAGTCGCGGACGGCGTGCTGAGCGTCGAGACCACCGTCGATACGGGGGTCTTCGAACTGAGTGGGGATTCCCCAAACGCCGCAGTCACTGTCACCGTCCCTGCGTCGGGTCCCGGGCCCGTCGTGTCCGCAGTGCTGGCCGACATCGGGGACGTCACGGTGATGGGCACACGGGGGGACGGGCGGGTGCGCTCGGGACTCGGTGACATCACCGTGTCCGGGGTCGACGGCTACCTCACGCTGGGCTCCCAGCTTGGAGCCATCAGGGCACAGGACGTGACGGGCCTGGACGACGTCCACACCGAACTCGGCGACGTGATGGTGGACGTCCACGGGGTCCGCGGCGACCTCTCGATCGGGACCGAGCTGGGCGAGGTGTCGGTCGGCGTCGCCGAGGACCTGGATCTCGACGTGCTCGTGGAGACGGAGGGCGGCATCACCTCCAACCTCCCGCTCGCGGATAGCCAGGTGGTCCATTCGCGACTCACCGGGCGGTTGAACCGGGGTGGGAACCGACTGCACGCCTACAGCGAGCTGGGCGACGTCTCGTTGCGATCGATCACGAGCTGAGTCGCGGCTCGGGTGGACCCGTCAGACGGTCGTCGGCGCGCCCCGCGGCCTTTATACTTGTGCGGACGGTCACTCCGACCATGGCCGATATGCTGGCAGAGAACCTCTCCGGAAAGTCGGTTATGGGGGCCGACGGCACGGAGCTCGGGCGGCTGTACAACATCACGATGGACCTGAAGACGGGACAGCTTCACGACCTCCTCGTCGAACCCCTGGAGGATAGCGCGGTCACGCTCGACTTCCCCCAGGACGACAACGGCAATTACAAGGTACCGGTCTCGCGGGTGCAGGCGGTGAAAGACTACATCGTCATCGAGCGGTAGATGTACGTTCTCGACGCGTCAGCCTTCATCGAGGAGTACGACACCGAGGAGTCCATCGCCACCATCCCGGCCGTCCGCGAGGAACTCGCCGACGGCGCGGGCTACCGGTTCGACGCCATGGAGGGTGCCGGGATGCACATCCACATCCCCGACGAGGGCGCAATCGACCGGGTCAAACAGGCCGCGAACGGGACTGGCGATCTGGGAGTCCTCTCCGAGACTGACATCCGCCTGCTCGCGGCCGCGATGGAACTCGACGCCACGCTGGTGACCGACGATTACGCAATGCAGAACGTCGCCGATGCTCTCGACGTCCCGGTGGACGTCATCGCGAAAGCGGGCATCGAGGAGCGCCGTGATTGGCACTTCCAGTGCCAAGGCTGTGGACAGGAGTTCGACGAGCACCACGACCGGTGCCCGATCTGTGGCGCCGACCTCGCCCGCAAGAATCCGACGTAGTTGGGCTTGCCACCGACGGCCACTCGCGAGTCTGTCCGGTGACCGCTGCTCGCAGGCGTTGTTGGCAGCCGCTGCTCGCAGGCGTTGTTGGCAGCCGCTTTCCGCACGGCTTTGCCGACGCCGTTCTCGGCCCGTCGAGGCGTCTCCTGTGCCTCGGTACGACGTGATGGAGAAATCCGTTCGACGATCGTAGTCGGCCACAGCTACGCGCTTACCGTCTCGAGTCCGGCGTGGACCAGTTGCCGGGCCACCTCCTCTTCGGAGGTGTCATGCTCCTTCGCCAGCCGGGCGATCTCGGCGGCGAGGTCGTCCTCGCACCGGATCACGAAGGTCCGGGACATCGCTACACAGTTTTTGAGCCCACGATATAAACCTATGTCAGACGTCGGTCAGATGGACGCGCCCGTCAGCGACGCATAGGCCAGCCCGAACTGGATCGCGTCGTATGTGCCATGGACCAGCGCGGCAACGACGACGTTCTCCGTTCGCTCGTAGACCAGGCCCAGCACGAGCGAGATGGCGAACAAACGCACGAGGGTGCTGAAGACGGCCGCCGGTTCGGCCGTCAGATACGCGGGGAGGTGGATCACCGTGAACACGCCCGTCGCCACCAGGACCGCCCCGTAGCGGGAGAAACCCTCGTAGAGGTACTTCTGGACGATGTTCCGGGAGAGCAACTCCTCCCCGGGTCCGATGGCGAGCCAGGAAAGCGGGATGAAAAGCAACAGGAGCGTGGGATCGTCGCGGGCGGCTTCCAGCAGGCTGTGCTGGGCCGAGGGGATGCCCAGCGCGTTCGCCAGCAGCCCCAGACCGAACAGGATCACGTACATCGCCACCACCCCCACGACGACGTACGCCCAGTCCCAGCGCCCGGGCATCTCGACGTCGAAGTACGAGAGGTCCCGGCCGGTAACGGTCACGAAGCCGACCGCGACCACCCCGAGCCCGATGCTGAAGGCGCCCGTGCCGATCCCGCTCCGGAGGATGTCCTCGGTCCCCGGATACAGCGAGACGCCGACCGCGGAGAAGCCGAACCCGACGAACAGGCCGAAGATACCGATGCCGAGGGCCCCGGTGGCGAGCTGCGAGCGGGTCAGGAAGTCCTTGCGGTCGAAGCCCCGGTACTCGGCGAACGCGACCCCGGTCCCGATGACTCCCAGGACGAAACCGACCGCCAGGCCACCGCCGATCGCGGTCGTCGGCGCGTCGGTCGCGACCGGATAGAGCAAGGCGACCGTGGCGATCCAGATCAGACTCACCGCGCCCAGACCTGCAAGCAGGCTGGCGCGCCGGTCGAACAGTTCGTACCGCCTGGCGCCGAAGCCGACCAGCATGGCCAACCCCGCGAGCACCGCCGGCAGGCTCTCGAACGGGCCGTACGCCACGGCCGGCGACCACTGCATGAAGCCCGCGGCGACGGCGAAGCCGCCGAGCACGAATCCCACGGCGGGGACGAAGCCCTCCGGATCGGGCCCGTCGGAGTCACCTGGCTCACTCGAGTCGGCTGCGTTCATGTCAGTCCTCGACCACCAGGGTGGGGGTCTCCGGAAGCGATCCCTCGCCACGCAGGAGGTCCCTGGTTGCCTGCTTGCCCCATTCCACCGCGGGTTGGGTGAACGTCTCGACGTCGGAGAGCTCCCCGACCATGATACAGGCCGCCTCCATCCCGACCAGGAGTTCGCCGATGCCGTGCTCGTCGATCGCGTCGATCGCTATCTCTACGGACGGGACACCCGACTCGGCCAGACTGGCTGCCGTCGCGTCGAATTCGGCGTCCAGCAACCCGCCGAGGTCCTCGCCAGAGAGGTATCCGATCCCGTCGAGCTCCGTCTCGGGGATCGGGAGATTCGGGCGGTCTCGCGGTCGCACGAGTGTGATCAGCTTGTCCCGGGGCCCAGCCCGATAAAGCTGGAGCTGGGAGTGTTGGTCGGTCGCGCCCAGGGCCCTGGCGGGAGTCTGCCCCCGCCGGTCTTTCCCCAGGCTCTCGGCCCAGAGCTGGGCGAACCACTCGGCGAAGGCCTCCAGGGCTTCGGCGTACGGCATCACGGCATTGATGTTCGCGCCCCGCTCCTCGAGCGCGTAGGCCGTTGCCCCATAGGCGTAGGCCGGCGTCTCGAAGAGGGAATCGCCCAGGCCGCCGGCGACCCGCTTACCCCCTTCTAGAATGGCCTCGATATCGGCCCCCTGGAAGGCGGGCGCGAGCAGGCCGACCGGAGAGAGCGCGGAGAACCGGCCCGGGGCACCGTCCGGAACCGCTAGTACCGGGAGGTCGTGGGCTTCGGCGAGCTCGCGGAGGTTCCCGGAATCCCCCGTGGTCACCACCGTGCGAGTCGTCCAGTCCACGCCGGCCTCGTCCATGACCTCCCGCACGACCAGAAAATTCGCGAGCGTCTCGGCGGTGGTGCCCGAGCGGGAGACGACGTTGAGGGCAGTCGATTCGAGGTCCAGGTCATCGAGGAGCCCTCGCGTGTGGGCCGGGTCGACGTTATCGAGGAACAGCGTCCGGCCATCCTCGCCCAGGGCGCGGGCGAGCGTCGCGGCCCCGAGCGAACTGCCACCGATGCCGATCGTCAGCAGCGTCTCGGCGTCCGCGAGCGACGCGGCGGCCGACTCGATGGGGGCCGGATCGGTCCGCTCCGGGAGGTCGAGTGCAGCGTAGCCGAAATCCGCGGCCGCCCGACCCCGCTCGATCCGGTCGGCGGCGACGCCCACCCGCTCGTCCAACCGGTCGAGATCCGCCCGGGAGACCCCGAGCGGCGTCGTCTCCGCGAGGGCCGACCCGATAGCAACGCGCATAGGGGAACGCCGGGCCCGGCGGGTAAAGGCGTTTTCCGCTCGGGGCCGACAGGTGGAAGGCGCCCCGCACCGAACCCGCAGCCGATGGCCGACAAGCAGGGGACCTTCCTGGTGACGGAGGTCGACGGGGATCGGGCGGTACTCTCCGATGTCACGGACGGACAGATCCATCCCGTCGAGGGGCACCCGGACCTCGAACCCGAGGAGGTCCTCGAGGCAACCCTGGCCACGGAACCGCCACTCGACGTGGTGTGGCGGGTCGACTCCCTCCACGAGCGGCGGCGAATCGAGGTCACCGTGGCCGACGAACGCCCGACGAGGACCTCGCGGGAAATCGCCGAGTCACTCGCGGTCGGTGACCTGGACCGTCGAGAGCGCGCCGATTACGGGGAGATCCACGTGCTCCGGGTGCCAGCCGAGGAGACCCACGCGGCTGCCGAGGACGTCGCGGCGGACATCCAGACCGTCTCGCGGGCAGCGCGGCTCGGGGTTCGGCGGGTCGAGATCAGGGCCGCTGACGGGGTGCTCTCG
>Ga0207797_1000180_pt1 | contig 45843 bp, 43 predicted proteins | sample PRCRCaboRojoPR_6_FD_187275 | JGI IMG/M metagenome (GOLD analysis project Ga0207797, IMG submission 187275) | Marine sediment microbial community from Cabo Rojo, Puerto Rico - PR CR 10% Liquid 1 (SPAdes) | ecosystem: Environmental > Aquatic > Marine > Coastal > Sediment | place: Cabo Rojo, Puerto... | reverse complement strand
ATGTACCCGCTGTCGCGAGCCACGACCACCCCTGGCAGGTCAGCGACCCGCTCCACCAAATCGTCGACTTTCACGACGGCCGATATGTTGCTGCCGCACTGACAGACATACACACCGATGCGAACGTCCTCCATACCCAACAACTCCTCTCTCAGCTCTCGGCTGCCTGGACGGATCGCCAGAGCAGCTCCACGACATCGACAGCGCGGACCCGAATGCGATTCTTTCGCGCCCCTTCCTGGAGCGTGCGCTCGCATTGTTGACATGCGGAAACGACGTATTTGGCGCCGGTCGCTTCCACCTGGGCCAGACGCTTCATCGAGACCCCAGTGGGGACATCGGGATCCACTGTCTCCACGTCCCCGCCGCCCCCGCAGCAGAGGGCATCTCGCCGGCTCATCGCCATCTCCCGGAAATCCAGACCCGGGATAGCAGCCAGCACGTCCCGAGGCGCATCGTACACGCCACTCTTGCGCCCCAGATCACAGGGATCGTGATAAGTCACCGTCTCCTCGACAGGACCAAGCGGCAGCCGATCCTGCCTCACCAGCTCGGCCAGGAGCTCGGTCGCGTGGAGGAGCCGAAGCCCTGACGTCTCACTGAACTCAGAATAGAGATCCGACCAAGCGTAGTGACACGAAGGGCACGTGAAGACGACCCGCTCTGCGCCAGCCGCTCGAACTCTCGCGAGGTTGTGTTCAACCAGACCCGCCATACGATCGCGCATCCCCGCCACGTAGAGAGGGTAGCCACAGCACCATTCGTCCCCACCTAACGTGGTGAACTCGAGCCCGGCCCGGTCCATCACCTGAACCAAGGCACGCGGGATGGCATACGTGCGCGGGTAGAAGGAGCTGACGCAACCGACGAAGTAGACCGTCTCCGCCACCTCACGAGGAGGCTTCACGCCTACGGGGGGATCAAGCAGATTCTCACTCCAGACGAGGCGATTGGCGTTGTCGTCCCCGGAGATGTTGTGCTGAGTCACAACCGTCTCGCTCAACACATCGAGCCTTTCCGGGACCTGAACGCCCTCGCGGACCGCCCACTCTTTGAGAGCGACCATGGCGTCCTTGATGTCAATGCCTCGTCGGCAGCGAACCTGGCAGGCCGTGCAGACTGTGCAAAGCCAGAAGGTTCGGCTGTTCAACACCTCTTCCACAAACCCAAGCTGCAGCAGGCGCCAGACTTGACGCGGCGTGTGATCCATGGCATAGGCCGTCGGGCACGAAGCTGAGCAGGTACCACACTGTATGCAACGCTTGATAAGCCGACCCGCTGAACCGAGCTGGTCCACAAAAGTGGTATCTCGCTTCACCGTGCTTAAGTTAGTCAACTCAGAACTTGCCAAAGTACCTCCCTACGTAGAAAGGCCGCTGACCGGGCGTAGGCTGCCAGAGGACCAGCTACCCATGGGTCGAGGTATGACAACGGGTTCGGGCCCACCCGGGTCAAGCGCCGAATTGGAACGACTAGCCCAGGACCTCTGCGTACTCCTCGGCTTCCTGCTCAATGAAGGCTTTGAACTCCGATGAGTCGGCTTTCATCAGATTATCCAGCTCCGACGGATCGGACATCTCGATCCTGACGAGCCAACCCTCTTCGTACGGGGATTCATTGACCAGCATGGGCTCCCATTCCAGCTCTTCGTTTGCCTCCATGACCTTGCCGCTGACCAGGGCAGGGATGCGGCCCACCCACTTCCCCGATTCCATCGACATGAACGTCTCCCCTTGCTCGACCTGCCGACCAACGCGGGGCATCTCGACGAAGACGATTTCCTGGGCGATCCGCTGCCCGAAATCGGTCATTCCCTGGACCACCACGCCATCCTCGACGCGAGCCCAGTTGTGCTTACGATCGTAGTAGAGATTCTCGCGAAACTCAATCCCAGCGATGTCCATAGGATTTCCTCCTCGTGATGAGTTATGAAGTGGCTCCGCTAGCAACGGAGGATTATAGCATGCATACGGGGAAGCATCAAAGCAATGAGCGCCCCTACTCTACAGTGACCGACTTCGCCAGGTTGCGCGGCTGATCGACGTCGCAGCCGCGGCGGACGGCCAAGTGATACGCCAGAAGCTGAAGGGGGATCACGTTCACTACCGGAGCGATCAACGGCGGTGCCTCCGGCGCGTAGAGTACGTGATTCGCCTTGTCCGCGATGGCCTCGTCTCCCTCGGTAGCCAGCGCAATCACGATGCCGTCCCTGGCCCTGACCTGCTCCACCTGACTGATCATCTTGTCGTAGACCCGATCACGAGTCGCGATGGCAACGACCGGCATCGCCTCGTCGATCAACGCGATGGGGCCGTGTTTCATCTCGCCGGCCGGATATCCCTCAGCGTGGATGTAAGAAATCTCCTTCAGCTTGAGCGCCCCCTCCAGGGCGATGGGATAGTTGATTCCTCGTCCCAGATAGAGGAAATTGGCACGATCATAGAACGTGTGCGCCAGTTCCTCATACCTCTCGCCGTGATCGAGCACTCGCCCCACCAGATCGGGCAGCGCCCCTAGAGCGTCCACCGCATCCCGCAGGCGCGTCCCTTGCAGAACGCCCCGCCTTTCGCCCAGGTAGAGCCCCAGCAGATAGAGATCTACCAGGCTGGCGGTGAACGCCTTCGTAGAAGCCACGCCGATCTCCGGCCCAGCGTGCATCAAGATATGGCCATCGGAGATACGGTGGGCCTGGCTGCCAATGACATTGACGATGGCCCAAAGGCGGGCGCCCTTCTCGCGTCCCTCCTCCATCGCCGCCAGCGTGTCAACGGTCTCCCCGCTCTGCGTGATGGCCAGCACTGCGGTGTTCTCATCAACGATAGGATCCCGGTAACGGTACTCAGAGCCGTAGTCCACCTCGACGGGGAGACGCGCCACCGACTCGATGATGAACTTCCCCACCAGCCCGGCATAGGCTGAGGTACCGCACGCGACAATCACCATCTTCTGCAAGGAACGAGCTTCCTCTCGAGTAAGGGTCAGGTTCTCCAAGTTCACTCTTCCCAGCTCGAAGTCGGCCCGCCCTCGAATGGTGTCCGTAATCGATCGGGCCTGCTCGTAAATCTCCTTCTGCATGAAGTGACGGTAGGTGCCTTTGGCCGCCGATACGGGGTCCCAGGGGATCGTATGAACCTCGGCTTCCAGTGGCTCGCCCGTGAGCGTCGTCAACGCCACATCGTCGCGCGTGAGCACCGCCATTTGACGATCCTCGAGGAAAACCATCTCGCGGGTGTGCTCCAGGATAGCTGGGATGTCGGAGGCAAGGAACATCTCGTCGTCGCCGATGCCGATAGTCAGGCCTCCCGCATTGCCTAGGCGAGCCGCCACCAGCCGATCGGGCTCGTGCTTGCTGAGAAAGACGAAGGCACTGGCGCCCTTGATGTGAGGCAGCGCTTCCCTAACCGCCGTCTCCAGATCGCATCCCTCGGCCATGTACGTCTCGACCAAGTGGACCACGACCTCGCTGTCAGTATCCGAAGCCAGCTTCCGCCCCTCCTCCCGCAGCTCCTGGCGCAGGGCCCGGAAGTTCTCGATAATGCCGTTGTGGACGACGGCTACGTCACCGGTGGTTCCCAGATGAGGATGGGCATTGCGCTGACAGGGTTCGCCGTGAGTAGCCCAGCGCGTGTGGCCAATGCCGATCCGCCCACTGATTGGCTCGGCGTCCACCATCTCCAGAAGAGCTTCCATCTTGCCGGCCTCCCGCCGCACGGCGATGCCACCGCCATTCTCCACCACCGCCAGGCCAGCCGAATCGTAGCCGCGATACTCAAGTCGCTTCAGGCCATCGAGGATAATCGGGGTCGCGTTTCGCGGCCCCACATAGCCAACAATACCGCACATTTGTCCCTCCCTATGATGTATACGCTTGTCTGTGGCTCCGTATCGCCTCCGTCGTTACCCACCGGCGAGACGGGCCACAGGCTCGAGAGTGGTCACCGGGATCCCCTTTGAGCCAGAGATTGCTCTCTGGATTTGTAAGGACCCGCCGTTCTCTCAGGAGGGAAAGATGGGGTGTGACCATACCCAGACGGCATCCGCCGAACGTTCGATTTCCCCTGTTCTGCAACAGGAACCGCCTCCTCGTCACCCGGATCCACTGCCGAAGAGAACCATTCGCTCGAATCTTCTCCTCGGGGCACCATACCCTGCGTCGCCGAAGAACTGCTTGATCAACCATGGATCAATTCACAGTCCGGCTGCAGCAGCAAGATGGTGCCTGGCTTCGACCGGGTCAGGCGCTGCTTCCCCCCAAAAGGCTCTGCTCGCTCTGCCTCACTTCCCTCTGCGCGATCATCTGGCCCGTCGCTAGGGCGCCAGGATCTCGCTCAGCACATCCACCTGCAACTCCCTGTCACGGAGCGCCTCAACCATCGGAGCTATGCCAAAGGCATCACCGACCACGTGGCCTGTGACAATAAGCTGCCCGTCGTCGTGCTCCCGCAACCGTCTCAAATCCTCAGGGGAGACGTGGATGTAGATCACAGTATCCACGCCATGTCTGAAGTAGGCTCGGGCAACGTGGTATCCTCCGTTCGTCAATGCCCCGTGGGCCACCACCGTCTTCCCCGCCCGGGCTGTGGCGTCGCCCAGGTGTGCAGTCACCTCCGTCTCGGCGCGTTTTGCTGCGGGGAGCCCGGCCAAGGCATGGACAAGATCTTCAAGCGTCGCTTCGGAATCGGCCGCCAGCACCTCATCTACCGTCGACTGCATCACACGACGTCCCAGCTCGTCCAGCGGGCAGTGGATATTCAGAAACGGCATACCCAGTCGGCGCGCTGCCATCGGTACTCGCTCGTAGTTCCGGGTCTGACCACGCACGCGCAGCGTCTCCATCTTCGGTTCCACAGCTTCGCGCGCAGCCTCCTCGGGAACGCCGGCGCTCACGAGGAACTCCACGTGACGCTCGAACACCTGCCAGGATCGATGTCCCACGCCGACCGGGTGGTGCGCGATAACGCAATCGTAACCCAGCTGGTCCGCCATTACCAGTTCTCCAACACCGATATCAAGCCCAAACAGCACGCGTTCTACCGCGTCCCCGGGAACGTAGATCCGGCTGTCGGCAGGAACAGCATCGAAATCGACCAGATCAAGGGCGACCTGCATAAGATCACTAGTATTCACCGCGTCCTCCTAATCGGCTTGTCGAACCAAATGCCGGAGTCGGACGGCATCGAGTCGCTTGCGATCGACTCGCACGCCCAATCCGGGTTCGGACGGCACGCGAAGCGTCGAATCATCGTTCAACACGAAGTCTGGCTCGGCGATGTCTTCGTGGTAGTAGCGCTCCGAGGCCGAGATATCCCCAGGAAGTTTGAAGTTGGGCAGCGACGCCAGGGCCACGTTTGCCGCCCGCCCCACGTTCGTCTCCAACATCCCGCCACACCAGACCGGGACACCCCACTCCTGGCAAATGGTGTGAATCTCCAGCGCAGCGGTCAATCCGCCCACCCGCCCCACCTTGATGTTAACGACCCGGCAGGCGTCGATCTCCAGAGCCCAGCGAGCGTGGCTCGATGACTGGATGCTCTCATCGAGGCAGATAGGGGTGTGGCATTGCGCTTGCAGTTTCGCGTGATGGACGATGTCGTCGTGATGGAGAGGTTGCTCGATCAACAGCAGATCGAACGGCTCCAGCTCTCTCAAGACCGGTGCATCGTCCAAGGTGTAGGCAGCGTTAGCATCGACCTGGAGCGGCAGGTTCGGCCAACGCTCTCGCACAGCGCCGACGACGGAGACATCCCAGCCCGGCTTAATCTTCAGCTTCACGCGGCCGTAGCCCTCGCCGACGCGCTGCGCTACCTTGTCCAGAAGAGCGTCTAGCGACGGCTCGATACCGAGGCTCACGCCTACCGGCACCCGATCTCTCCGCCTACGCTCTTTTCCGGCCATCGACGAGCTTCCGGCTTGCGGAAGATGATCAGCCAAGAGATCTGCCAGCGGCACGCCCTCCGCTCGCGCGAAAAGGTCCCACACAGCATTCTCCAGGGCAGCACGGGCCATTGGATGGCCCCGAATGCGCCGAAAACGATACGCGACGTCTGAGGGGGATGCTATCTCCTCACCCAGGACCAGCGGAACGAGGAAGTCTCGCAGCACGTGCCACGCCGTCTCAATCGTTTCGTATGAGTACCACGGCTCGGCCATAGCCGTGCATTCACCCCAGCCCGTACAGCCACCGGCTCGCGCAGCCACCAGGATGCAGGGGCGGGTAATCTCGCGTCCAAAGCTTGTCTCGAATGGGTGTACCAGCGGTAGATCGATGTGATGTAGGGTGATCTCTTCAACTTTCATTCGCACTTCCAGTCCTTGACGAGACGATAGCAGCTCCGTTCCTGCTCGAAGAGGAGATCGACTACAGTGTAGCCCCTGGCAAAGGCGGTCTCAAACAGCGTTCGGGTCTGCTGCCGCCACGCCCGAGCCAGCGCGATGTCAGTCGCACGTACGTCCTGGAAGTGCGCCGGAATCTGAATCAACACCTCCTCGCCCTCCACGGGAAGTACGCTCTGAGGCGGCCGCGGACGCTTCGCTGGCAAGAAGCGGTTCAGAATCTTGACACCGCTGGCTAGACGTTGCGAGATCGTGGGGCCTCTCTGACGTGAAGCCGGAGCGGCCTCACGCTGCAGCCGCTCGGCGACGTGTTTGGTGGCGATATACCACGCTACCTGGAAGCGGTCACTGGGCAGCCCGCTGTTTAGCTCGTCTCGCATATCGCCGTAGATGTCCCGAAGGTATTGCGAACAGGTTCCTCCCAGTTTGCGGAAGTTGAGATTGGCGTTTCGGCTCTCCAGCGGGTCGAACGTCCAGGTGATTAACTCAAGTCCCTGGGCGAGCACGTACTCCCGCTGGGCCACTTTGAGCAGATAGCCCACGCCTCGATTCTGATGGCTGGGAGCCACGCCGACCATGTGCGAGCAGTGTTTCAGCGCACCCTCGGGCGTGAATCCGGCGAAACCGAAGGCGAAACCGACCACCCATCTTCCACCTTCAGGACAGGGTTCGAACGCACCCAGCACCAGGCCGCCGTTCTTCTGCGCCGTGATCAGGACGTGATCGGGCACAATCTCCACTTCCTCGAGACGCCACGCATCTCGCTGAATGTCCTCGACCGCCCGGTAGTCTTTCAGATCCCGGATCAGGTCTACCTCGACGACTGTCACTTCCGACGTTGACTGGTCAGCTGAAATCATCTTCTCCGAAGTAGCCGTCACGGGAGCCCGACCACCACCGGCCGCCCTAGCGCTTCCTCCACGTCGGCGGGCCACATGTCATCCACAGACTGGCCCTCTGGCCCGTTGAACATGGCCGGGGGAAGCAGAACGACCTCATCCGAATCCCGATCCTCCAATTTGGCTATGACGTCACGTGCGGTCAGCAGCCCGGCCACGGTGACCGATTCGCCGAAGAACTGATTGACCACGGACACCACTTCCGCGCTCGAACCGGCAACGGCAGTGCGGAGCACCGGCGCAAAGAGCGTGCCGGTCACCAGCGTCAGGGCGCCGCGATCGGAGACCATGGACATCAACTTCTCCTGCTGAGTATCCAAGAACTGGCGCACCAGGCCAACGCCGTTCTCCGTCAGGTCCAGGCCATTGTAATGCGCCATAGGCGGTACGTCCTCAGCTAGACGCAGGTACCATTCATCGGACAGGTAGGCAAAGGCAGCTCCCAGGCGATCGCGGAGCCGGGCCTGCCACGCCTCTACCTGACCCACGACGTCTCTCATCTCGGCATCGGTGTGAAGACGACATCTGAATCGATGATAACGGGTCAACCCTACGGGGACAATACTGACGGAGCGAACTGCCGGATAGAGCGCTGCAAGATCCTCAATGGAGCGGTCGAGATGCTGTCCACCATTGACCCCGGGCCGGAGTACGATCTGAGTATGCATCACGATATCCATCGCAGCCAACCGGCGCAGTTGAGCGACCACGTCTGGTGCAGTGGGATTACCGAGAAAGCGACGTCGAAGATCCAATTCCGTGGCATGCACGGAGACGTAGAGCGGGCTGAGATGCTGTTCCTCAATCCGCTCCCAGTCAGCGTCCGTCAGGTTGGTCAGGGTAACGTAGCTGCCGAAGAGGAACGAAGCGCGGTAATCATCGTCCTTGACGTAAAGCGATGGGCGAAGGCCGCGCGGCATCTGGGCCACAAAACAGAACTCACATCGGTTATCGCAGCGCCGCATACGGTTGAAGATCGGATCCTCAAAGGTCAGGCCCAGCGGCTCTCCGTGGCGCCTCTCGACCTCCAGCAGACGCACCTTGCCCGATCGCCGGACCCGCAGCCGGAGCAGTGGATCTGATGCATAGTAGCGGACGTCGATCACATCCCGCACCGGATGACCGTTGACGGACAAGAGCTCATCACCCACCGCAAGGCCGACACGATCGGCGAGGCTGTCGGCAGCAACGGTAGAGATCACGCCAAAGGTATCGTAGCCCTCGGCATTGACCGTCACGGGCACCCTTGGTCTTCGACGAGACGCTCCGTCGTGTCCACGACCGTTTCGACGTCCATCTTGGTGGTATCGATCTTGACAGCGTCCTCGGCAGGCCGGAGGGGGGAGACATCCCGGCTGCGGTCGATCTTATCTCGGCGCCGCATCGACCGCAGCACGGCCTGATAGTCAGCGTTTTTCCCTCGCTCCTTCATCTCCCGCCAACGTCGCCGTGCCCGCTCCTCGACGGTAGCATCGAGGTAGATCTTCAGATCGGCTTCCGGCAGCACCACCGTGCCGATATCTCGACCAACCATGACCACCGCTGTGTCGGCCGCAATCTCTCGCTGCTTGGCTACCAGCGCTCGACGCACGCCTCGGTAAGCCGAGACCGCCGAGACGTTCGCGTCCACTTGCGGCGTTCGGATGGCCCAGGTAATGTCAATACCGTCGGCCAGCACAGTATACTGACGACCATCATTCTCGGTGACGTCGGCGACGCGTATTCTGAGCTGCTCTGCCAACTCCGTGACGGCTTCTTCATCGTCAACATCTATGCCGCGTTCCAGCGCAGCCCATGTCACGGCGCGGTACATCGCCCCTGTATCGAAGTAGAGATAACCGAGACGCTCGGCCAGAGACTCCCCGACCGTGCTCTTGCCTGACGCGGCTGGTCCGTCAATCGTTATGGTCCTAGGTTGCACGTTTACAGCTCCCCACGGGCTGACGCCTCCGGAAAGGTGCGCTCAGCCGATTCCCGATGCAGAATCCCGGTCAAGCAGCCAATGCCTCCGGCGGCCTTGACCAGCTCATCTATATCAACCGTCCTGCAATCGATGCCCGCCTCCTCATAGAACGATCGCGTCACATCGTTTCCAGACGGCATCAGCACCCGCCGCGGGCCCAGTGTCACGAAGTTGAGCGCCATGCCGTACTTAGCCTCGTCCTCATCCGGCAGGAAGAGCACTTCGAATCCTCGGCTTCGCAGCGCCTCAACCGCCGCATAAGGCACGCGCCCGGGCCAAGCCACCGCCAGATCCCGATCCGCGAAGCGCAGCTGGCCCATCAGGTGCATTGCCCCGTACGGTAGACCGACCTGGATGACCTCCACGCCCATCTCCTCCAGCAAGCTCGAGACCTGCGCCGCCCCCTCGGCGTTCGTACGCAGCCCTCTTGCCAGGAGGACAGTCGCCGGATCAACCCACGCCGCGTCGGCTCCTTCGAACGTGCCGGCACCGCGAACACTGCGGAGGATCGGAATACCTAACTCAGCCAGCCTGCGGGCAATGAGACGCTCCTCACCAGCGCGCACCGTCGAAGCTGGACGCCCCAGGATCGCTCCCTCCGGCGTCATAAACATCAGATCGGCGACGAACATCAGGTTCGGAGGCGCCGCTGCATCAGGGTCCACGTCGTGGACCGCTACCCCGGCATCTCGATAGGCGTCGCCGAGATTCTGGTGTTGACGCCGAGCACGGGTCACGTCGAGCGAGGCCACCATCTGCGCCTCGTCGGGATCCGTCACCGACTCTACCTCCGGGCCAGGGCGATGGAGCAGGATTTCTCGCAGGGGAGCCCACTCGTTATCAACACCGCAAGGATGCCAAATAGAACCGATCTCGTCGCTCAGTCCCCTCTGTCGAGGGGACCAGCCTTCGCCTCCGTAGGCGGCAGCCGAGAAAAGCTCCGTCACCAGCGTTCGTGACGCACCAGGTCCTCGAGCGATTTCCGCTTCTTGGAGCCCGGTTCGTCGGCGGGATAGCCCAGCGGCGTGAAGGCGATCGGCTCCACGTCGTCCGGCAGGCCCAGCACGTCCCGCGCGGCATCTGGATCAAACGCGCCGACCCAACACGTTCCCAGTCCCTCGTTGGCGGCAGCCAGGATCAGGTGATCCATAACGATGGCGACGTCGACGTCCACGTAGCTCTTGCCGTCCCGGCGGGTCCATCCTCGCTCGGGAAGGCCGCAGGCGCAGATCAGGAGTGGCGGCTCGACGAACCACGCCTTACTGTAGACGTCGTAAAACGCTTCTTCCCTTCCTTCCGTGTGGATGACGATAAGCTGGAAGGGCTGACGATTGGCTGCCGTCGGCGCCAGCCGGGCTGCCTCCAGCACTCTTTCCAGTTTCTCATCCTCTACCGGATCCGGCTTGTAAGCGCGCACGCTGTACCGCTCTCGAACAAGCTCCGAGAATTCCATAGGTCACACCCTCCTCAAACTCTCAACTGAAGCAATTCACGCCATCTCAGCGGTTGCTGAGATCGTACACACGTCTCTTAGGACATATCTCCCTCATCCGCTCCCCCTTCTCCCTCTGGCCATGGATAGAAGGGGTCCAGCCACTGCATAGGATTCACGTTCACGCCCCCGATCCACATCTCCCAATGGAGGTGTGACCCCGTCGATAACCCCGTATTGCCGATCCTGGCAACTAGGTCGCCTTGCTCGACGCGCTGTCCCACGTCGACCTCAACCGTTGAAAGATGCCAGTAACCCGTCAGTACACCCCATCCGTGGTCGAGAACCAAGGCGTTGCCTCGGACGACCAGCTCATCAGCCAGCACCACCTTTCCCGCCGCGGGCGCATAGATTGGCGTACCCGTCGCTCCCCGCAGATCCACGCCACCGTGATAGCTCGTGTAGGGCCCCTCATTATAGGCCCGACGCGTCCCGAAATAGGAGGAGATCGTCCCCCCGCACGGGGGTTCAAACGGACCCAGCCACATTCTCTCCTCGGTGAACCGGGGCCGCAGTGCGTTGAGGCGCTCCCGCTCCGCAGCGACAAGCGCGGGGTCCAGCAGGCTGGGAGATGTCTTAATGCGCTCATAGCCGAATGGATCAGCCTCGACCACTACATCCACAGTGATCTCCGTAACCCGACCTTGAGCGTCAGTCGCCGTCAAGACCGCCTCGTACAAACCTGGCTCGGTGAAGACGTGCACGCCGGCAAGCCCATAGTAGACACCATGCTCCTTAGTGAAGCGGATCGTCCGTTCAAACAACTGGCCCGTTAAGGTCACGGGCTCTTCCGTGCGTACAGCAAAGACGAGACTCTCTCCCTGATCGGCCGGCAGAGGGCGTAGATCGACGGCGTTGAACGGCACGGGCAGTCCACCGGTACCGCCACCGGGAATCAGGATCGGCTGCCCGCTGTAGGAGAGGGCGGGATTCACCCGACCATTGACGTCCATCAGGACCCAGGGCGCCACATCGTAACGCAGCGCAACTTGGAAGAGGAGCTCTCCATCGCCTATGATATGGAGCCCTCCGCGGTGCCCGCCAACGCCGTCTACCGTCGGAACCTGGATTACCTGTCCAGCGTATAGCGCGCGGGGAGAGATCAATGAATTGAGGCTGACGAGATGCTCCCAGGACGTGGCGTGGCGTTTGGCGATGCCGGCCAGCGAATCAGTCGGCTGCACCACGTATGAGGTAGTGATCTCAGGGACCATCTCCGCCCTTGCACCGGGAACCCTCAGCCGCTGGCCGACGTAAATCCTGGTCGGATCGTGCAAGCCATTGGCGTGAGCCAGAGCATCCACTGTGGAACCGTACCGCTGGGCGATCGAAAACAGCGTCTCACCTCGCCCGACCACGTGAAACGTATCTTGCGGCGGATCCGCCGGCTGCCGGCTCCACTCCGCCTCGGAAGAAGCCCATACTGGCTCAACCCGCGGGCCAGCCATCAGGCCAGGGATCAGGGAGAGGATCAGCAGGAGGATCAGTGGGGGAAGGGTCTTCCTACCCACGGGGCACCTCCCCGAAGCGCAGTTGCTGACCGATGCGAACCCGGTCGAGAAGCTCCACGGGGCCTTCGAGTATGTCCTTGGCCGGTGCAGAAGGAACGTACAGCGGGCAGAAGGGGCGTGCTAGCTGCGTATCCACTACACGTCCTCTGCGATTCAGCCAGACTACCGCGATGGGGAAGAATACGAACAGCATGTGAATCGCGGCATCCAGCCGGTTCTCTCGCCGACCGACAAGCAGCAACCCCTCATTCTCATCCAGACCAGGTCGGAAGGTGAGACCGCGGAGGCGACAGAGGAAGCTGGAACAACGACGTACCCGGGCCAGCAGCCGCTCGCCCTGGGTCTCATTTCGCACCTCGAACCAACTCATGCCCTCTCCTCAGCTCTCTCGCGTGCCTTGCAGAGCGCGTCGAACAGTGACTGTGAGACCCGACACGCGAAACTGGCTCTTGAGGCCTCCTCCCAAAACTCCTCCAGCCACCGATTGCCCGTCGTCTGTTCGTAAACGTACGCTTGAAGGAGCATATCCAGGCGATCGGCATCACGGACGAGCTTACCCTCGATGCTCGACTGTTCTTCATACTCGCGCCACCACCCTCGCCACGCCTCAGCGGCCGGAAAGCCGTCAAGAAGCGCACTCAGCACGTCGAATTCCGCTGTTGTCTTCGCAGTGGGAGGCAGGTGACGCGACGCCGGTGAAGGGATATCACTCAGGACAGCTTCCGGGAGGTCGTGAAGCAGCGCCAGGGTAAGGAGTTTAGCCGTATCAACGGGCTGTTCCATCTGCTGAGCAAGAACAAGGGCGGTGAATGCCACACCGAAAGCATGATCGGAGACGCTCTCAGCGTCCACCACACCGCGCATGACCCAGCCGGTGCGGGGCACGCGCTTGAGCTGATTGGCTTGCAGCAGCAGAGCTAACAGAGAGTCGGTTTTCACATTCCAGCCCCATCACGAAACCCGGCAGACAAGGGCAGAGGGCGACAGGACACTCCACCCGCGCCACATTCTAGAGCTTGTAGCCAATGGCACGGAGTAGGCCCTTCCGGTTCTCCACGTCCTCTTCGGTCTCAACGCCCTTCGTCTTAACCCCATCGACCACGCCCAGGATCCCTCGCCCCTGCTCCGTCTCGGCCAAGACTACCTCGACGGGGTTCGCCGTGGCACAGTAGATGCCGCACACTTCTGGAACGTTCTTGACCGCGTTCAACACGTTAACGGGGTAGAACCCCTCGCCCAGAAAAACGATGAAACAGTGGCCCGCACTTAGGGCTAGCGCGTTCTCCTTCGCCAGTTCAACCAGTTCGTCATCGGTACCTGTCGCGCGAACCAAGGCAGGGCCTGATGACTCGCAGAAGGCCAAGCCGAATGTGATGCCCGGCACCGCTGTCACCAGCGCTTCGTGAATATCTTCCACGGTCTTGATGAAGTGAGACTGTCCCAGGATCAGATTCAGAGCCTCTGGCTTCTCGATCTGGACGACCTTGAGCTCCATAGCTATACTCCTCTCCCTTGCGGGATCTATCAGGCACCCGTGCACCCGCGCTCGGCGAGACCCTTACCGCCGACCGATCGACCACCACGCCGCTGGACTGAGAGACGATCGAAGATGGACATCCGGTAGATTATCGGAATCAATCCCTCAACTCCAACTCCATAAAAACAGAAGGGCGATGGTCACGAGAGCAAACCCGCGCCATCGCCTTCAAATAGCCGAGAGGACCACCGATGGCTTGGCAGACTCCCGGTGATCCACCAAGCACTGTCACGCGAAATCGCCAGCGTAGCAAAGTAACCGACAGAGCCGAATCAGATACGCCAGGGGAACCTCCGGAGGCGATGCCCACTTTGTTTCACAACCCTTCCAGCCGAGACGACACCGTGCCCGCAACCAGGGTCTCGGAAGATCAACGAGACCTGCCCAAGCCTGGAGTCCGGCAAGCTCACTGGTGGATGCTTGCTTCAGCATTCTCAACGCCGAGAATGTCATTGACGCTCTCGAGAAGCTCGTGAGGACCGAACGGCTTGGTGATATAGTCGTCGACCTTAGCAATATGAAGGCCCAGCACCCGATCGATACTCTGTGCCTTGGCAGTGATGACGATGACCGGGATCTGACTCAGTTCCTTATCGGCCTTCATCTGACGATAGACCTCCCACCCGTCTACGTCGGGCATCATCAGATCTAGCAGGACGAGATCTGGCTTGAGTCTACGGACGGCATTGAGACCTTCTCGTCCCCCTACAGCACCCACAAACTCGAAGTCAGCGCGTCGAAGGATGAGCTTGACGAGGTCAATCATCTCAGGCTCGTCTTCGATACAGACGACCAACTTCTTTTCATCCATCATTGAACGCCTCCTAAGTGTAATGCCACTGCCGGCCCGGCGTGGTGGTAGAGATGACACTTAACGAGGCAAGTGTACCATCATCGCCCGTTCAAGTCAAACCAGGACCCGGTAAACTCCCATAACAGCCAGTCACAGGTGCTGCCCGGTGGCGCCCCCCGCCTTATGCCACTGAAAGAATGGCGCAACGGGGCCTGTTCCGAATCTTGTAGCAAAAAGCTCTATTTCTAGTATAATATGTCTCCAACAACATGCCAAGACAACGGCCTTGACCGCGGTCACGGTGCTCGGTTGGGCACGCGATTAAGATGTCTCGGTTTCAGTGGGACGCGGTCAGCTTCAGGAAGTCGTCAGCTAGGTGAGCCGAAGTGAACTGCCTACCTCCTCACGGTGTGGGGAGAGAGGCTTCGCTCGGACGATCCAACGTTGACCCATCCCGGGTGGTTGGCCTGGGTGACTCCTAGGATTCTTAAGTTTTGTGATGAGTTAAGGGAGGAACGAAGACAGCGTGAGCCCGATCGTGCAGGTCTTGATCATATTCCTCTTCGCCGTCTTCAACGGAATACTGGCGATGTCCGAAATCGCCGTGGTATCGGCGCGTCGGGCCCGCCTGCGCCGAGCTGCGGAGACAGGCGATGAGCGAGCCCGAGCAGCTCTAGAGCTGTCGGCCGATCCTACGCAGTTTCTTGCCACCATACAAATTGGCATCACCCTGGTCGGCATTGTCGCCGGAGCCTTCGGGGAGGCAACGCTGGCCCGAGCCATCGCGTCTGCCCTCTCCACGATTCCAGCTCTGGTGCCCTATGCAGCAACTATCGCTACGGCCATCGTAGTTGTCAGCGTCACCTACATCACCCTGGTGATTGGCGAATTGGTGCCAAAGCGGTTGGCCTTGGATAACGCAGAGGGCATTGCCGCCGCCCTCGCCGGACCGATGCACACCCTCTCTGACATCGCTCGGCCTGTCGTCTGGTTGCTCAGCGTCTCCACAGACGCCGTCGTACGGCTCGTGGGCATCAAGCCATCGGAACAGCCCGACATCACCGCCGAGGAGATTGAGACGATGGTCGAGCACGGAACCGAGCTGGGTGTCTTCGACAAAACGGAGCGCGATATGATCGAGAGCGTCCTCCGTCTGGACGAATGGCGGGTAGATGCTTTTATGACGCCCCGGACACACGTCACTTGGATCGACGTGAGGGACCCAGCAGATAAGGCGCGTGCAACATTGCTCGACGCGAAGCATTCCCGATTCCCGGTGATGGAGGGGAATCCGGACAACGCCATCGGCATGCTCTACACCAAGGACCTGGTGGTCCGCCAGCTCAGGGGCGAACCGTTCGACATTAGGGCCTCCCTACGTCCCGTCCTCTTCGTCCCAGAGAGCATGTCGACGCTCAGAATCCTGGAGATCTTCAAGCAGGAGGGCAAGCATATCGCACTGGTGACCGACGAGTATGGAAGCGTCGAGGGAATGGTCACCGATATGGACATCCTGGAAGCCATTGTGGGAGAGATCCCGGCCGAGGGAGAACCCGCTGAACCCACAGCGCAGCTGCGAGAAGACGGTACTTGGCTGGTTGACGGCCTCCTCCACGTCAACCGGTTATGGGAGGTCCTCGATCTCGAGGCCGAGATGGAAGACGTCTACCGCGGGTATCAGACCGTGAGTGGGTTCGTCATGACGAAACTAGACGGCATTCCCAGCGAGGGCGAGCGCTTTGGATTCCACGGCCATCAGTTCGAGATCATCGACATGGACGGTCACCGCGTGGACAAGGTGCTGGTGACACCCGAGGCTCAAGAGCCGGTCGAGATGGACGCTGACGCGCCAGACCCTGAAGCGGAGAAGCCCACCGAGTCGGACGCAGCATGAGGTGGCACGAGGCGCGGCATGTGATCAGACCTCGCGACAGCACCTCCGCAGGCGACCGCCAGGACTGCGCGGCCCTTTCCCCGCTGGAGAAACAGACCGCTTCGTCGATCGTTCCACTGGTCGGACCCTGCACGGACAGACGCTTGAAGTTGCCCTGTCGGTGAACTGCGCTATAATTGAGCGCACCGTGTGTGCAGTTCGTGAGTGCGAGAGAGCAGGTTTCGGCAGGAGACCGTTCCGATATGGATTCCAGCTCGACGAGAGTAGTAAGAGAAGAGACCTGGGCTAGACCAGGACGAGCTCTTCGACGTTATTTCGCGCTCCGTGGAGATCCTGTGCGCGCAGGGATACGTTGAGTACAGACCAAGAAGCGCAGACAGCCCAACCCGGAGCCCCGGCTTTGCTAATGGGGCGGGACCGGAAAACATCCATCATACGGCTCGAGCCGGGGGCCGACTTCCACACCCATCGCGGGACCATAGCCCACGATGACCTGATCGGCACAGCGTGGGGGACGCAGGTCACCACTCATCTAGGTGTTCCTCTCATCCTACTCCGCCCATCTACCGACGACCTGGTGCGCAACCTGGAACGTTCCACGCAGATCGTCTATCCAAAGGACGCTGGATACATCCTCATGAAGCTGAACATCGCGCCCGGATGCCGCGTTCTTGAGGCAGGAACAGGCAGCGGCGGTCTGACGCTGGTCTTTGCGCGGGCAGTTCAGCCTACCGGTCGGGTCTTCTCCTACGAAAGCCGAGAGGACGTACAGCAGCTGGCCCGGGAGAATCTGGGTCGGCTGGGGCTGGCTGAATACGTTACCTTTAGGAACTGCGACATCGTTGAGGGATTTGAGGAGCAGGGGGTCGACTCGCTCTTCCTGGACGTGGCCAATCCCTGGGACTACATGAACCAGGTTCACGCGGCACTCGCGGGTGGTGGGTTCTTCGGCTCCATCCTCCCCACTGCCAACCAGGTCATCCATCTCATTGATGCCCTGGAGAGCGCTGACTTCGGTCTAGTCCAGGTTGAGGAACTGCTTCTGCGTCCCTATAAGACCGCCTCCGCCCGACTGAGGCCTAAGGATCGTCTGACGCCTCACACTGGCTATCTGGTTTTTGCTCGAAAGCTATTGCTATCAGAGGAGTGAACGTGGGAAACTTACGACGTCTTGTCATCGACGTGTTGAAGCCTTTGGAACCGAGTATCGTTCAGCTGGTGCAGGTGCTGGCCGACTTTGAGGGTGTGGACGGGGTCAACATCTCGATCTACGAGATCGACCGCCGTGTGGAGAACGCCAAGCTCACGGTTGAGGGGCACAATATCCCTTACCGGGAGATCATAGACCTGATCGAGGAGAACGGAGCTGCGATTCACTCCATCGATGAGGTGGCTGCCGGCAAGGTGCTCATCGAAGACGTGATCACGCCACAGGACTAGGACAGGAACGATGGAACCTCTGGACTCCGCACGTCAACGGCTTGACCGGAATCTGGACGTGATGCGTGAATACGAACGCATCACAGGCTTCTGGCAGATCGCACGGCGTGCGCTGGCCAATAACTCGTTCGACGGTGTCTTAACGATGGTTGGCGTACTGACGGGCAACTACCTGGGTGGCATTCGAGATGCCGCGACGGTGATCCGTATTGGCGTTGCCGCCTCAGTCTCCATTGGCGTCTCTGGGCTCTGGGGAGCATACCTAGCAGAATCAGCAGAGCGTGATCGAGAGCTGGCTCAACTTGAGAGGATCTCCCTCATCGACCTGAGTGACACAAAGTTCAGCCGCGCTGCACGCGTGGCCGTCGTGGTGGTGTCCCTGGTGGACGGACTTTCGCCCCTCGTCTCATCGCTGATCGTACTTTTCCCCTTCTTCATCGCGCCCCTGATCGGCAGTATTGGATTGAGTTACGCACTCGCCCTCATCGTCGGCCTGGTCAGTCTCTTCGGACTGGGTATGTTCCTGGGGCACATATCCCAGCGCAGTCTTGTGGGCTACGGTCTCCGAACCGTAGTCGCCGGGATCGTCGCCATCGGCCTCAGCTTCATCCTATCACCGCCGGGAGACTAGGTCGATCGCCCCGCTCCAGACGCGGGACGGCAGGAGCTGCTCAGCGGTCGCCGCGGCGGGACGTAGACGGCATGGACTGGCCCGGTGTGTCCCTACAAGCGCCTCCCTTCCCTTTCGGTCCCAGCTGCCGGCAGTCCGCGGGGGCGGGGCGCAACTCTTTTTCCCGTCCCGTGTTCTAACCTACTGGAACCTTCGAGTGTAGACCAGGAGGACTTATTATGGCTGAGAGAGTAGCAGTAGTGACCGATAGCACCGCCTGTATCCCGGCTCGAGCGCTGAACGGGCTCGACATTCCCGTCATCCCGCTGTGGCTCATCTGGGAGGACGATCGATACCGCGACGGCGTCGACATCACCCACGAAGCCTTCTACCAACGGCTCCAAGAGCGGGACACCATTCCCAGCACGTCACAACCCTCGGTTGGGGAGTTTGTGGACTTCTATCGGCGGGTGGCCGAGGACAAGAAGACGGACACCATCGTCGGCGCCTTCATCTCCAGCAAGATCAGCGGGACCGTAGACTCTGCCAGGGCCGCCGCTGCCCAGGTGCCCGATCTTAACGTCACCGTGATCGACTCCTTCTCCACATCGATGGGACTGGGCTTCGTTGCCCTGGCGGCAGCCAGAGAGGCTGTGGCCGGTGCATCGGCCCTAGAAGTCGCTGCCACCGCTAACGAGGTGCGACAGCGACTGACCGTCTTCTTCACGGTTGACACCCTCGAGTACCTTCATAAGGGAGGTCGCATCGGCGGTGCCAAACGCTTCCTCGGCACCATGTTGAACATCAAACCACTTCTCCATCTGAACGAGGGGTGCGTGGAACCGATGTGCCAAGTACGGACCAAACAGCGGGCTCTTTCCGAGATGCTGGACAGAGCCGAAGACCGTCTCCACGGCAAGGAGATGGCCGAGGTGGCGGTCATCGACGTTGACAGCGCCGAGGAGTGCGAGGTCGTGGCGAAGCGGGTGAAGGAGCGCTTCCACGTCTCCTCGGTTTACCGAGCACCTGTTAGCCCTGTCATCGGCACCCACGCTGGCCCGGGGACGATCGGTATGGGCTTCTACTCCACCCCCTGACTTAGAGCGGCCTCAGCACCAGCCGGAGCTTGCTCCATCGCCCGCGACCGCGTCCAGACTGGACGCGGTCGTTCGCACTCAGTTCCTTCGAAGAGTAAGTGGCACGTTTCGTCGCTTGTTGTACAATAGACACCCGGCAATCGATACCGCGCTTTCTCACATTCAGGAGGGTGTCCACTTAACATGGCTTTCAAAGATAAGCTCCTAGAAGCGCAACGCTTCAACGACTCCTGGCTCTGCGTTGGACTCGATCCGGTCATGGATCGCCTGCCCGACGCGGTACGCTCAGCCCCATCTCCTCTGCTGGCTTTTGGTCGCGCCATTGTTGAGAGCACAGCCGATCTCATCTGTGCGTACAAGCCGAACCTCGGCTTCTGGCTGGCTGAGGGCCCGGCGGGCGTTGAGGCTCTCCAACAACTCATCAGCGAGATTCCCGAGAACCTACCAGTCATTCTCGATGCGAAGTTCAACGACGTGGGACACACAGCCGAAGCCTATGCACACGCGGCCTTCGAGGCCCTCGGCGCGGATGCTGTGACGCTCAACCCCTACCTCGGCGCTGATACGCTTCGGCCTTTCCTGGATACGGAAGAGTACGGTGTCTTCTTGCTAGCACGAACGTCCAATCCCTCGGCGCCCGACGTCCAAGATATGGACGTAGCGGGAAAGCCTCTCTACCAGCAGATCGCTCAGTTGGCAGCCGGGTGGGATGAAGAGTTCCCCGGGACTTGCGGGCTGGTGGTCGGCGCCACCTATCCCCAAGAGCTGAGCATCGTGAGGGAGATTGCACCGGACCTCCCCCACCTGATCCCGGGAATCGGTGCCCAGGGCGGCGACCTGGAGCAAGCTATCGTACACGGGCCCGCGTCCGACGGCACAGGCCCTGTGATAAACTCCTCCCGCGGCATCATCTACGCCTCCTCCGGACCTGATTTTGGGGAAGCGGCCCGCCAGGCTGCGCTGAAGATGAAAGAGCGCATCAACCGGCAGCGGGAGGGAATTCGATGAGGAAGGGGATCAGACAGCTGGCCTATGGGCTTTACGATCAAGGCTGCGTGAAGTTCGGCACCTTCAAGCTGAAGTCCGGCATCACGTCCCCCATCTACATCGATCTCCGCCTCCTGGTCAGCCATCCAGCGCTGCTCCGGAGGGTAGCCCGCACGCTTGCGGATATGACAGAGGGGCTCACCTTCGATCGTATCGCCGCCATCCCCTACGCAGCCCTTCCCATCGGTGTGGCTATGGCGCTGGAGCTTGAGCAGCCCTTGATCTATCCCCGTCGAGAGGTTAAGCAGCACGGCACGCGCCGCGCCATTGAGGGAGCGTTCCGTGGCGGTGAAGAGGCGCTGCTGGTCGATGACCTCATCACCCGCGGCGGCAGTAAGCTGGAGGCCATCGAGACTCTGGAAGCCGCCGAGCTGGTCGTCCGGGACGTACTGGTGCTGATCGATCGAGAGCAGGGGGGCGCACAGGACTTGGCTGAGCAAGGATATCAGCTCCACGCAGCGCTCACCCTCACTGACCTGCTGGACGCGCTGAGGGAGAGCGAGCGGATAACGGAGGACCAACATAACGAGGTCACGACCTATCTGGAGCGGACCAGGGCCGCGTGACAATGAGCGAAATCGACCTATCGGTTGATCTGTGCGGCTTCCGCTTACGCAACCCGACGGTTCTGGCCTCGGGCGTTCTCGGCCTGAGCCATCCCGTCCTGGCTCGAGTGGCTCGGTCAGGTGCCGGTGCCGTCACCACGAAGTCCTGCAGCCTCAAGCCTCGCTCTGGCTACCCCAATCCCACGATACTTGACTGGGGGCCAGGACTGATCAACGCCGTAGGCCTATCCAACCCCGGCGTGGAAGTGATGGTGGAAGAGGTTCAAGCTGCCAAGTCCCTACTGGCACCGAGGGGCGTGCCGGTCATCGTCAGCATCTTCGCGGACACCATCTACGACTTCGGCACCGTGGCACGCTTCATATCTGAGGCCGAGCCCGATCTCCTGGAGGTCAACGTATCCTGTCCCAACCTCGACGATCGCTACCAACAGATGTTTGCCGCGGACCCCTACGTCTCCGCTCAGGTTACCCGGAGGGTAAAACGGTATACCAACGCGCCGGTCCTGGTCAAGCTGTCACCCAACGTGACCGACATAGCAGAGATAGCGGAAGCGGTCGTGGAGGCAGGAGCAGACGGGATTACGGCCATCAACAGTGTGGGACCAGGCTTGATTCTCGACGTGGAGACGCGCCGGCCGATCCTCGCTCATGGGACCGGGGGTCTCAGCGGTCCCGCCATTAGGCCCGTCGCCGTGCGCTGCGTGCACGACATCTGCAAAGCGGTGGACGTGCCGGTCGTGGCCACAGGGGGCGTGACCCGGGGAAGGGATGTGGTGGAAATGCTTCTGGTAGGCGCCACCGCCGTCAGCATCGGGTCGGCGATCCGATACCGGGGGATCGAGGTTTTTCGCAAGGTCTGCGAGGAACTCAAACGCTACATGGTGAAGCACGGATATGAGAGCTTGGAGTCGCTGCGAGGATCGGCCGTGATGGAGACCTGAGAAGAGGGGTCGATTCGTTACCTCCAGGAGAACCCAGGGCCAGAGAGCTTCTCCTCACTGTCAGTCACGCCCTACGAAGAAGCATCACCCACTAGCTAGAGCCGCTCTCCCCGCGAACCGCGTAGCGGACCCGCCCCTTCTTGAGTTCTAACAAGGACGACCGTCGGGCTCGGTCAGTGACGCAATAACGTCGAGCAGTTCGGCCTTTCGATAGGGCTTCGTCAGATAGTAGTTAGCACCGAGCTCCGCGGCTTCCTCTTTAGTGGTGGGGCGCGCTCTTGCCGAGGTGATGATAACCGGCACGTCCGCTAGGTCGGGATCGTTCCGAAGCTGACGCAGCACCTCAAAGCCGTCGACCTCGGGGAGCATCAGATCGAGCAGGATCACGTCGAAGGGTCGACGTCTCACCGCGTCCAGGCCCTCCCGCCCATTTCTCGCCATCACAGCTTCATAACCCTGAGACCTCAGAATGAGCTCCATCAACCTGATAGACCGGGGGTCGTCTTCGATCACCAAGACAGTGGGTGCCATGGACGCTTCTCCATACTGATTACCTCATCCTCGCGCGCTCCTGCGCACCTGCTCCTGCGCCAGAGCCATTCTATCACAACTCTCATTCGAGGACAAGAGCCTCAGCCTATCACATCCCGTTGATCGTTACCTCGCCCTCTCGACAAGCGGGATGAGTTCCCCGGTCGTATCGAGGTCGACAGCGCGATCAAAAGCTTCATTCGCTTCGCTCTCCCTTCCCTGGGCGCTCCGCAGCAGGCCGAGATGATAGTACGCCGACGCCAGGCTGGCATCCAACGCGATGGCGCGTTGAAGATGACTCTCCGCTGCCTGGTACCTTCCGGTCTGAAAGGCAGCCCATCCTCGGAGATCGTGAGCTTGAGCACTGTTTGGGGAAAGCTGCACCAGGCGCTCCACGGCCTCGGTTGCCCGATTGCTGGACGTGATGCTTCGATCCAGATAGAAACGTGCCAGGACCTCCCAAAGCGCGGGATCGTGCGGCCGCAGCGACACCGCCTCTCGCAGCCAGATCTCGGCGGCAACGTAACGGCCCTCAGCCGCCCACGTCTGGCCCACCTCGACACAGATGGCCGGATTATCGGGTGCCAGGTCGTGCGCCTTCTCGTATTGGAGGCGGGCGGCCCTTGTATCTCCCCACCGATCGTGGTGTAGGCCCAGAAAAACGTGAGCAATGACGGACGTTGGCGCCGCGTTCACTGCCCTGATCAACTGAGACTGCGCAGCCTCCCGATACCCCATCTGATCAAGAGCGTGACCGAGATAGGCGCGAGCATCGGGGTAATCGGGACGGTCAAGAACGGCGCGCTCAAGGTGGTGGGCCGCCAGCGCCCATTCCTCACGTTCAATCAGGATCCGTCCCAGCTTGGCATGAACGTAGGATGACTCCCCCATCGTTGAACCTTCCATGAAGGTCGTGAGGAGACGCTTAGACAGCTCTGTCCCGGAGATAGAGAGGTGCTCGAAGGCCTTGGGGTCATCGCCCAACATCAAGGCACCGAGCCGCTCCCGGGCTTCAGCGTAGGAGGGGTTGGAGACGAGGACTATCTCATAAGCCGACTGCGCAGCTGGCCCCTTCCGGAGCTGAAGATAGGCATGCGCAAGCGTCATCCGGGTCTCCGCATCGCTGGGCTCAAGCTGTAGCACCCGCTGGGCGTGATCGGCAACAGCCTGCCAATGAGAGAGCCTGTCTCTGACCCCGGTGCGGGCGGCCCTCGCATGGACGCGCACACGCAAGCGCTCCACCTCAGCCAGTTCGGCCCCCAGGCGCTCGGCCGCACCAAGGGCTTCCAGCGCTTGCTCGCTCCGTCCCCAGTCAAGATAGACCTGAGCCAGCTCCAGTTGGGGGTGTGGATCGTGAGGATGGAGCGACGCAGCCTGGCGGTAGACCGCCACAGCAGCGGTGCGCTCCTGTCTGTCAGCGTGCAGCTTCGCGCGACGCAAAAGCTGAGCGTACTCATTGCGGCAGGAACGCAGGCCTAGGACAAGTCCCGCAATCAGGAACGCTAGAGTCGCTACCCCGACGAACGACCGACGATCGAATAGACTAGACACGCCGTCATTATAGCGGGGAGGAAGTCAATGGCAACCATATCCGCCGAGCACGAAAGCCGCCACCGATTTGTGTCAGCGGAGTTCTCTCTCCACCACCGCGAAGAACCGATCCCGCGCCCCTCGCTCGATCCAGGGCTTGTGGCCGCACGCTTCGAGAAGCACGAAGTGAAAGTGGTCCAGAACGGCCGTGAGAGGTTTCTCCACACCCTCTGCCGGATGGGGATCGTAGTCACCGTGGATGGCGACCACCGGACATCGGATCTGCCCTCCTAACGCCAGGAGCTCTCCGCTTCTTCTCATCGCCGCAGCGCGGGCCCATACTGCTTGGAAGACGTCGCCGCGAGCACCGACCCGGTTGGAAGCGTCAGCGTCGCTCGGGACCGGATCGTAGGTGTCTGTCTTGCTGGCCAGCACGCCGAGCCGGGTGATCAGCGTATCCTTCTTCTCGCCCTCCGGATCAGCGAGCGCCTCGGTTATCGCCTCCCATTCGGCTCTCTCTTCTCGACTCAAGCGGCTCATCCGGGTCTCGTGGAGTTGTGGTACATACTCCTCCCTGAAGGGACCGCTCCCCACAAGAATCAGCTTTCGGACGAGATTGGGATGGCGTGCCGTCGTGATGAAGCTCAGCCACGCCCCCCACGAGAAGCCGATGAGGGTAACCGGTGGGTCTCCATAGGTCTCGAGGACCTCCCTCAGCTCGTTGACCTGACCTTGGAGGGACATCTCCATCTGAATCGGCTCCAGAACGCCCCGCTCCGAGGCAAGCCGGCGCGCCACCGGGGCCATTTCCCCTCCCGCCCCGGGTCCGCCGTGAATCACCGCTGTCTCGTAAGGTGAGTCTCCATACGTTCGCAAACTCTCCACCGATACCCTTCTCCCTGGCTGTGGTGAGCCACGCATACTGTCCCAGCCCTCACGTCTCATCTTCCCCATTGGCATCAGGCTCTACGCGCCAGTGAGCCAGGAGATAGAACGCCAGCAACCCTCGGTACGGCTCGAAAGGGGCCAGAGCCTGCTGGACTGCTTCAGGCGCCATCCGAGACCCGTCCCCCAGGTAATGGCCAACCACTGTCCGCACGCCCAGATCGTCGACCGGCACGCAGTCCAGTCGTCCCAGTCCGCGCACCAAGATGTAGTCGGCCGACCAGGGACCAAACCCACGCAGATCCGTGATAACCGAACGTACCTGGTCGTTCGGAAGATCCCTCAGTTTCTCCAGATCCACGTCCTCCTCAACGATGGCCCGAGCCAGGCCTCTGATATACTCAGCCTTTCTTCTGGAGAGGCCGCAGGCCTTCAGTTCATCGAACGGCGCCGACGCAATCGTGTCGGGCGCAGGAAAGACGTGCAGGAGATCCGTCTCCTCGTCTTCCGAACTGACCTCGACCGGATCGCCGAATGCCTCGACGACGCGCGACCGAATCTGATAGGCAGCGGCCATCGATATCTGCTGTTCGGTCACGGCGGTCACCGCCATTTCAAAGAGAGACGGCGGTCGCGTGGGCTTGAGTCCATTAAGACGGCGAACCACGTTCCCCAGCACGTCGTGAGTCTCGACCATCTCATAGAACGGGCGAAGATCCAGCTCTGCGAAGAGCATCCACTCTGCCAGTGGGCGAAGGGATCCCACGACCTCCTCAGGATAGCCAGTGACCTTCAACACGGCAGGGCGGCTCCCCGCCTGGCATACGTCCATCACCGCCGGTAGGCCGTCTGCCCTGACCGCGGTCCGGAATTCGTTCTCTTTCTGATGGGACAGAGGGTGGAACCGATCAGACCTGCTCAGCGAAAGGACTAGATCATAGGGACCTTGAACCTGGCATCGCCTTGGTGTGGACATCGTTCTTAGACTGAATCCTGTCTGGGAACGACAGCCCCGACTAAGGGGAGCCGGCGGCCATCTGTGTAGGAGCGATCGGCTCGAAGGCTCCTCGCTTGAGAATCGACACCAGCGTATCCATGTCCTCCGGCCGATGGTCGAGCACGTTGTAGTAGCGGCCAAGGTCGGACACGTGGTGCCCATCCGAGTTGGAGAGGAGTGGGATACCTAGCTTCTTGGCCAGCTCCCGGATTCTGGGTGCCGCCGAACGCGGGGTGTTCCGGGAATACACCTCCAGGGCGTGCGGCGGGTACCGCTTGACGTCCGCGCCTACCCGATCGGAGGTGAAACGATACGGATGCGCAACAGCCAGGAATCCATTCCGCTCCTCGACGAAGGTGTAGAGATCGGAGTACGACCACCAAATCCGCTCGAGGGCCGGGTCGTGGACACCCAGGACCAGGATATGCTCTTCCCGTGCCGTGACTTCAACGCCGCCAAAAACTCGGAACGGTGCGTACTTGGCGTTTAGATGGTTCAGAACCTCCGGGGGCACCAGCCTATCGTGATCGCTGATGACCATCCCGTCAAGGCCTGCGTGGACGGCGGCGTGAACCATCTCTTCGGCCGACGAATGAGCACATGGCGACCGCTCCCCGGTATGTACGTGTAGATCGATCCTCACGCCGTCTCCGCTAGCCGAATGGCCAAAGCCTCGATCGCGGAGCGGTTCTCGACCTTCTCCCGCCACGCCTGCGGAATGGCATCCACGCCCAGGTACGCCCCGGAGATAGCGCAGGCCATCGCGCCCAGGGTGTCTCGGTCACCGCCGTTCAGAATAGCGCAGAACAGGGTCTGTTCGAAGGAGCCGGGATGCCGCAGGAAGCAGTAGAGCGCAAACGGCTGCGACCTATGAACCGCTACCCCCTGTCCCAGCTCCCTTGCCGCCCTCTCAGAAGAAACGTCCTCCTCCAGGAGATCGCCGACGAGCGTCAGCTGTCGTCCTATCTCTCCCGTCCTGGCAGTATCCAGCAGGGTCTCCAGGAACTCGTCAGATGGAAACGGGTCGTCCGGGTCCAACGACACAGCCTGGGCCACCGCCCGAGCCTGCACAGCAGCCCCGTCGATCCCGACGAGATGCGCGTGAGTTACCGACGCCGAAAGCCGCGCCATCTCGTAGAGCTCGGGGGTATCCGGGAAGAAAAGCCCAACCGGCGCGACGCGCATAGCGGCTCCATTGCCAAAGGAGCCCTCACCGCCGTAGAGCGTCCTGGCCGCCTCTTGGTACGAGACACCCTCGCGCTCGACCTTCGAGAAGACGGTGGGAGGACCCGAGGCGTACCCTCGCCAGGGTTCACGCCCGAAGTTATCGCGAAAGGTGTCACCGAGATGCTGCTGGTCGAGTCCACCGACTTCAACGATCGATTCAGCCAGGCCGATGGCCATCGCCGTGTCGTCGGTGTATTCCAGCTCACGCCTTCGGTCCACCGCTGCTAGGAGCTTCTCCCTGGACGGATGGCGGAACGCCAACTCGCCGATAGCGTCCCCCACTGCCGTGCCCACCAAGCCGCCGATGAACTTCTTCTTGCGCTCACTCCGGCTGTTCATCACTCCCTCGCCTCCCCCAGAACTAACCACCAACGAGCAATCGACCGGCCCAGTTGAACTGCGCTTCTCGACCAGTCCTAGATGACGGACACTCCCGATTCTGCTTACTCAACAGCGACCTCAATCGTTCGACCATCCCCTACAATCAGATCGCGGTAAGGCCCCGGCTGACTTCGCCACATCAAGCTGAACCCCCAGCCGTGCCAGCGCCAAACGGAGATCGTGCGTTCTCGTGAGCCCTTCGATAACGCCTCCAGGACGATCAGATCCTCTGCACGATCTCCGTCCACGTCACCGAGCTCAACTTCGTTAATGGACCGGCTCACGGCAGACCCACCCCACAGCGTACGGTAGATCCCGCCGCGGTGGCCGATGATAAAGGGTCGGCTCCGCGGCGTGCGCTCTTTCCAGGCGCTGGGCGGCTCCAGACCATCCAGCCCCGGTTTCCAAAGAGCAAGCATCAGCTCGCTGCGACCGTCATCGTTGGGATCACCCAACGCCAAATCGACGATCCGCCAATGATCTGGGCTGCGCCAGGCCTCGACGCCCTCTTCATAGATGATAACACGTCCCTCCCTCCTGCGCACGTGTTCGGGGACGCCGTCGCCCGTTAGATCGACGCGCCCGCCCCAAAACACGGCAGACCTTTCACCGCGAACCTCGCCCGGAGGCGGCTCGACGAGACGGCAGCCGTTCATCTGACAGGCAAACACCCTGCGAGGCGCTGCCCGGCCCGCTCGGTCAAGAAAACGCTGGGCCTCCTCGACCGTCATCAGCTTGGGCTGCGGACCGGCCCGAACCGGCAGAGCTTGGATAGCCCGCGTGCCCTCCTCGTCGAAGAAAGCTCGCAGCAGCAGACCTTCGGCCGTCTCTCCCTGCCCTTGATCGAAGACGAAGTTTCCGAGGCTGTACGCCACACAGCGCCCGTCCGAAACCTCAAACGTCTGTACAACATGGGGATGGTGTCCAATGACGAGATCCGCACCAGCCCGGAGCAACGCGTGGGCGGCATCGCGTTGGGCGGGGTCGACCCGGGTATCGTACTCATAGCCCCAGTGGATGGAGACGATCACAGCGTCGGCGCGATCGTGGGCCGCGGTCACAGCGGCTTCGGCCCGTTCAAGATCCCAGGGAGCACGCACCCAATCCCCCTCATTCTGCTCGTCAGGCAACGCATTGAATGCCAGGAACGCCAGCCGAACACCGTCCACCTGGCGTATCACCGGCTCCAAAGCCGCTTCGGCGTCGGGACCGACACCGGCGGCTGCGATTCCAGCCGCACGCAGCCGCGCGACTGTATCGACGAGGCCCGACGCGCCGAGGTCAAACGTATGGTTGTTCGCCAGCCCCAATACGTCGAATCCAGCCCGCCGAAGGTGAGCTGCCCTGGAGGGATCCGCGCGAAGTGGAGCAGGAGACCCGATCTTCCCTGGAGTTCGAGGGGTTGAGCTGGGCGCAAGGACGCATTCCAGATTTCCCACGGCAACGTCGGCTCGACGGAGCAAGGAAGCCGTCGCGCCAAAAGGTTGGGGCTCGTCCGTCACGCCACGACCGAGCATCACGTCCCCCACGGCAATCACCTCGACGACGCCATCGGAGGACGTCAACGGCTCATCATCGCGCAGGTAGAGCCAGGGATAGGTCGCCAGATCGAAGGTATGAGAAGACTGGAACTGACCAAGGAGAAGAGCCGTAGCTAGGAGGATCAACGCCGGAAGAGATGAAAGGGAGGGCGCGAGGGAGGAAGCTTCCTCCCTCCCCCGACCTCTCCCTCCCCTCATCTCTCGGTCTCTCGCTGCTCCCGACCTACTGCCATTGGGGCGGCTGGTTAGCATAGACGGCGTTCGTCACCTTCCAGAGCGTCGGCTCGGACTGCTCGAGCGTATAGGTCACATCCAGCGTATACGGACCGCGCTGAGCGATGGCCTCCTCACCGTAGCCGGGTCGATCACCCGTGAACGCGTACAGCGTGTCCCGCCACGTCTCCCGTACCGTCACCACCGCCAGATTGTCTGACTGCCGGTCGAACGAACGGAAGTCGAGGCCCATCAACTTGCGCCCCTGGTAACGCTGCTCCGAACGGAGAGCTTCCACCCGGGTCGCCAGCTCCTGTGCCAGTTCGTCCCCGGCGAACACCTGGTCCGGCTCCAGGTACCAGAAGGCATTCACCACGGAATCCTGGAAGCGGGATACGCCCCGTCTCAGCGCGGCATGCTCGCCCTCCTCGGTGTAGAAGCTGCTTATCCAGCGCGGGCGAGGTGGTGCCTCGCCCTGCTCCAGCATCTCCCGCCACTCTTCGTCCGTTAAGCGGTCGTCGGCCGGCCACTCGAACTCGTAGTAGGAGAAAACGCCGCCCTTGGCAACCTGGAGGGTGATCGATCCGTCGTTCTCGACGAGCGGCACGACAGCGTGGATGTGATTGATGCGCCCCACCCCCATCTCCAGCACCACCGGGTTGGGCGCGCCGTCGCCGTCGGGATCGGGGTCGGTGGCAACGTCAGCGATCACCGCCGCCTGGGGCTGCTCCTCGGGCATCACCTCACCACCGACGCCCTGTTCCTGGCCCGGGGTGTCAGCAGAGGCCATGGTCAAATGCTCCAGCTGGCCCCCATAGAAGCGTATCGTCTCGTGTTCCTCGTCGGTCAAGGGCTCACCGCGCAGCTCCTTCTCCGCCATAGTCTGGAGGGACCGGGCCAGATCGCCGAGACGCTGCAAGCTAGCTTCGTCTTGCGGTACGAGCAGCCCTCGGTCTGCCAGCCCTTCGCGTGTCATCTCTGTGAGGGCAGCCAGTCGCGCGTAAAACTCGGGCACAGGCTCCACGTAGCCCCGGGGGGGCTCTGGCGGTGGGGGCGGCGGAGCTCCGCCCAACTCAGCATAGGCCTGTTTGGCATAGAGGATCGTGTCGTGCTTCAACTCTGCGAAACTGCCCATCACGGTGTTTAGCTGCTTGTCCACCCAGGCCAAGGACGTCATGAAGGCCGGGTACCCGCCCCCGGGGACGTCCAGCAGAGGCTGGAAGCTGTACAGCCACGAGTTGTAGAGTGTCTCCGTCCACTCCTCGACGGTCAGATTCGAGAGCCACGTCCGCAGCTTCGCCATCTGATCATCGTAGTTCTCGAACTCCGTCTCCCCCATCTGCGCGAGGTGCTGATAAGCGCGCGCGGAGCCCATCACGGCCGGGATATCCAGTCCATTCGGCAGGCCCCGCCTGTCTGGCGGCGTACTATGCCCCACGTTGCGGTAGATCAACTGACGGAAGATGAAGGCATCAGGCACAAACCGCTGCCCCATGAAGCGCAGCCCTTTGGTCTGCTCCTCCTCATCCTCCCAGTCACCGATGACGATTCCCAGAATGCGCGGGGCTGGCAGTTCCGAGGCTGCGTCGATGAACGCCTCCAGCAGGGCCTCATTAACTAGATCCCGAACGGTGGCGTTCTCCCCGTAGAGCCAGTCCATCAGCTCGCCGTACTGGAGTACGGTCAGATCGTCACTCCGGCCGACGAAGAAGACAGTGGGAGTGTAGAGCTCCTTCCAACTCTCCAGAGCGGGCCGCCCCTCGACCTCCGCTGTGCGAAGCGCGTGCACGAGCAGCAAGGCGGACCGCGTTTCCGACAGCTTGCTGACACGGAACGTCATCCGCCCGTACCACATCATAGCCTTGAAGTAGGCCTTCAGCGCGTCACTCTTGGTGTAATGCCCGCGCGGCACGTATTGCGTATAATCCTCACCGTGCTCTAGCTCGGGAAAGATGGGAGACGTCCGGATGCCAGCGGCCTCTTCGATCAGAGCGATCTCTTCGCTGACCAGCCCCTCAGCGTAGGTCGGCACCTCCGCCTCTGGGTCAAGGAGCCGGCTGGCCACACCGATGAAAGCCACCGTGCGAAGTGCCGGATCCTCCCACCCGCTACCCAGCAGTTCTGTGTACTGCTGGTGCGTGCGGTCCAGCATAGCCTCGTTCAGGTCGTTAAGCAGAGGAATGAAGTGCTCCACCTCAGCCGTTCGCAGGACCTTACTGAACAACAAATGGTAGACGTGAAGGAGTGAATCGCTGGTAACGAAGATCGGCACGTTATTGTATCGAGCCTGCTCGTAAAGGGTGAAGAACTCCTTCTCACCGCCCGGGCTCACGGTGAAACCATCTTCTGCCAGCTGACCCAGCTGAACTTCCGAAAGCAGGAATGGGTTCTGTACGTTGCTCAAGTCCGGGGCAATGCCTTCGTGATGAATCACCGGTTCGGCCTTTACCTCCGGCTCATCGAAGGAAGCGAAGATGAGCTCCGTGCTGCTGGGGGGTGCGGGCGTAGGCCCCGTGCCAGGCAGAGGAGTCGATGTGATGGGCGTGGTAGCCGTCGGTTCCTCTTTCGAAGAGGCAGGTGTCTCGGTGGTCCGGGGCGGCGTCTCACTCGGCACACGCGTTACCGGGCGGGCCGTGGGGGGCAGAGCACAGCCGCCCAACACCGCGATGACCACCACGGACATCAGCACAAACTCAAGAATCCCTCTGATCCTCCACATCCCACCCGACCTCCTCCACCCGCTCCCACTCGAAAAGACCTCGACTTGATACGTCAGTCACGTCAGATCCCGTACGGCCCGAGTATAGTCAAGGTGCCTACATAAGTCAACAAGAAACTGCAAGGTTTCAGGATTCTATCATTCTCGTCGCTAAGGTGATCGGCACTCAGGTCGGGACATCGCCAAGCCGAGATGATGCCTATCAGGGCCTATACTATGCCTTCAGGGCGATCTCCTAAGTGTCGGTCACCTACGGCCCTTCTGATCTACCCTCGAACGACGCCTCGGTTGACGCCCCCACACGCTCGTGCTACAATGCAAAAAGCATTGGAGGGACAAGTGAACGTGCGTGAACACCGTATCTACCTCGACCATTCGGCGACCACGCCGGTCGATCCCCGCGTGGTCAAGGCCATGAGGCCCTATTGGCGGGCCACCTTCGGCAACAGTGAATCGTCCCACGCATTCGGACGTGAAGCCGCCAATGCCCTTGAACGGGCGCGGCAGACCGTCGCGACCGTTCTCGGCTGTCGCCTCTCCGAGATCGTCTTCACCGGGTCAGGCACCGAATCCGACAACCTAGCCCTGCGCGGCGCCGCTTGGGCCGCCCGCCAGACCGGTCGCGGCAACCACATCCTGAGCACTCCGATCGAGCATCACGCCGTCGGTCACACGCTGAATCAACTCCGCGACCTATTCGGTTTCGACGTGGAGTTACTTCCTGTGGACCAGTATGGGCTCGTGGACCCGGACGACGTGGCAGCCGCTCTCCGTCCAGAGACAGTGCTCGTCAGTGTGATCTTGGCGAATAACGAGATCGGCACAATCCAACCGGCAGCAGAGATTGGACAGATCTGCCGCTCGCACGGCGCCCTGTTCCAGACCGACGCCGTGCAGGCCCCTGGGCGCCTCGCGTTGAAGACTGAACCGCTGAACGTCGACCTGTTGGCCCTCTCGGCCCATAAGTTCTACGGCCCGAAAGGGGTCGGCCTGCTCTACGTCCGCCGTGATACTCCGCTGGTTCCCGCCATCACCGGGGGCCATCACGAACGAGGAAGACGGCCCGGGACTGTGAACGTCGCCGGAGCCATCGGTCTAGCGACTGCCCTCCGCCTGGCGGAGGAGGCACGCCGGAAGGGGTCGGAGCTACGCTCACTCCGGGACAGGTTGATCGAGGGCGTTCTACAGAACGTTCCGCACAGCCGACTCACCGGCCATCCTGAGCTCCGCCTTGCTCATCACGCCAGCTTCGTCTTCTTTGGCGTGGAGGGGGAATCGATCGTCCAGGCTCTCGACATGGAGGGGATCGCGGCCAGCTCCGGAGCAGCGTGCGCCGAAGGCGAACCAGAACCGTCTCCTGTGCTTAAGGCGCTGGGCCTAGAACCGTCATGGGGGATCGGTAGCCTGCGCCTCACCCTGGGCCGGTCGAGCGATCAAACCGACGTGGACCGCCTTCTGCACGTGCTCCCGGGCATCATCAGCAGACTGCGGGACAGAGGATGAGGGGATCCAAGGGGCCGCCAAAGGTTGTGGTTGCGCTGAGCGGCGGCGTCGATAGCGCTGTCGCCGCTGCCCGGCTCACAGAGCAGGACCTTGATGTCATCGGGATGACGCTGCAACTCCAGACCCGGGAAGAGGGAGAAGCCATACCATCCCCCGAAGCCATCGAGAGGGCTCGTTCCGTCAGTCGCCATCTCAGGATGCCATTCCGCCTGCTCAACGCCCAGGCACCCTTCAAACGAGAAGTCATCGACTACTTCGTTTCTGAATACGCCGCCGGACGAACGCCTAATCCATGTGTCCGCTGCAACCGGTTCGTCCGCTTCGGCCTTCTGATGGAGCGCGCTATGGCGCTGGGGGCCGACGGTCTGGCCACGGGCCACTACGCTCGAATCCGGGAGATCGATGGCGAGTATCAGCTTCTCCGCGGAAAGGACGCCCGCAAGGATCAATCCTACTTCCTCCACAGGCTGACCCAGGAACAACTGGGTCATACCCGATTCCCCCTGGGTCGTCTGAGCAAGGAGGAGGTGCGGCGCATCGCCTCTCAGCACGAACTACCAGTGGCAAAGCAGGCCGAGAGTCAGGACGTCTGTTTCCTGGTAGAGGGAGACTATCGCGAGTTCCTCAGGAGGCAGGCGCCGGACGTAATGGAAACTGGTCCGATCCGCGACACCAGCGGACGGGTGCTGGGCGAGCATCAAGGACTGGCTGGCTATACCATCGGCCAACGAAAGGGTCTCGGCATCTCGGCGTCGGAGCCACTCTACGTGCTATCCATCGAGCCAGATCAGAACACGATCATCGTCGGCACGGCCGACCAGCTCGGGCGGGACCGGTGTCTTATCCATAACCTCCACTACATCAGCGGGAGGATTCGCCGTGAACCCTACCGTGCTGAGGCGCAGATTCGCTACCAAGCCCGTCCAACGGCCGTGACCGTCAGACCGAGGCCCAACGAGCGGGCCGAGATCCACTTCGACGAGACTCAGCGGGACATCACGCCCGGCCAATTCCTTGTGCTGTACGATGACGAGGTGGTTTTAGGTGGCGGAATCATTTGCAAATCTCAAAATTCTATGCTATAATGTTCGCACTATGGAGAATCGCACTGACGCAGACCTGAGGCCTGATCGATCTCTATCGGCGCAGCCGCCGGAGCTGGTCGACGCCGAATCACCAGCAGAAAAGCGAGCACAACGTTGGTTCATCGGCGGTGCCATCGTAGTGGGCTTGCTCTTGGTGGGGCTGATCGCTCTGATGGTCTTCCTCTCCATTAACGCCTATCAAGCCGCAAGAGCTGGCGTGGGCCCCAGTCCAGGCAACGTCGTGGTGGGGCTCCTGAGAGATGCAGCCATCATCTTCGTCGCGTTCGAGTCGCTCGTCATCGGCATGCTGATGATTGTCCTGGTCCTCCAGATCCAGTCGTTAACCGTCCTGCTGCGGGATGAGATCCGACCGATGCTGGAGGCAGCCAACGAGACGATGTCGACTGTTCGCGGCACGACCAAGTTCGTCAGCCACAACGTCGTCTCGCCTGTCGTGAAGTGGTCAGGCTACCTTGCCGGAGCACGCCGTATTGTCAAAGAGGCCACCGGCCTGCGCAGCAGCGACAAGGAGACGTAATCGACTAGGTCATACGAAGCCGACCGTTCCCAACACCGGTTTCGGTTTTTTGAAGAACTTGGCAGGCCGGGTTGGGCATCAGGCTCAGCAGCGGTGGAGGTGTCCACCGCGGTGAATAGAGTAGACCACAGCAGTTTACACAGAGGATAGGAGGTAACGAATGGCTAACAACAACGGTGGCGAATTCGGTGCGTTCTTCACCGGTTTCCTGATGGGCGGATTGGTGGGGGCAGCGGCAGCGCTCCTGATGGCTCCCCAGTCCGGAGAGGAGACCCGAGAGCAGATTCGAGAACAAAGCGTAGCCCTCCGCTCACAGGCAGAGGATACACTGGCAGAAGCCCGGGCGAAGGTAGAGGCCGTGGCGGCCGACATCAAGCGCCGGGCCGAGGAGACACAGCGGCGCAGCCAACAGGTCCTGGAGGAAGCTCAAGAACAGATGGAGAAAGCCGTTGAGGAGACCAGGCAGGCTGCCCAGGACGTGCAAGAAGAAGCCAAGGCTCAGACGTAGCGGAGCGTAGAGAGCAACCTTATCCTCGCGGAAAAGCTTGGTCTCGACTCATAGAATCTGCAGACAGTCTTTGACCGTTTGGCAGAACGACGAAGAAGCTGAATAGAGGGAAACCGGACGTCTCCCTCATCATAGGCCCTGATGCCCCTTCGATTAACGAAGGGGCATTTGTTTTTCACCCTCCACCGTCACATGGTCGCAAGCCGTTCCAAGCTCCTTGGCAAACACGAGAGCACATCTCCAGCAACCATCCCTACCGTGCCAGTTTCACTGCGGGCGATCTCTCCGGCCAGCCCGTGGACGTACGTTCCCGCGACGGCGGCCTCGAACGCTCCCAATCCCTGGGCCCGCAGGGCCACAATCGTGCCCGCCAACACATCCCCGGTGCCGGCCGTCGCCAAACCCGGATTGGCAAAAGGCTCAATGACCACCCGCCCATCGGGGCCAGCCACCACAGTGTGGGCCCCCTTGAGCACCACGACCTGTCCCCACTCAGCCGCCTGCGATTGAGCGATTCCGATGCGATCCTTCTCCACCTCGTCAACAGAGCTCTCCATCAGACGCGCCATCTCGCCGGGATGAGGTGTCAGAACAGTTTCCCTGGGCAGCCTATCCGGCCAGTTCTCTAGCCCGGACAGGATATTCAGCCCGTCCGCATCAATCACCAGAGACGGCAAGTCGGACGCTCCCTCCGCCCGATGCTCGGATCCCAGGAATCCCATGGCCCGCTGATTCTCCTTCCCGCCCAACAGTCGCGCCAGGAAATTCGAGGTTTCCTTCTCGCGGCCCAGACCTGGGCCAATCAGCAGTGCATCGTACCCCTCCAGCGCCTCCTGCAGCACGTCGACTCCCGGGACGCTCACCACACCCATGGCGTGGGGCAGAAGGACGTAGGTCGCTTCCGCCAGACGGGCCGCCACTGAGCTGTGAATCGCGCTCGGCAGCGCAACGGTAACGAGGCCGGCACCCGCCCGAGTCGCCGATGCACCGGCCAGATAAGCAGCACCGGTGTAGTTGATCGAGCCCGCCACAATCATCGCTTTGCCGAAGGTCCCCTTGTGAGCATCTGCCGGCCGCGAGGGAAGCCATTGCTGGACCATCGCCGGCGTGACCACCTCCAGGGCCACGTCTTCGGCCAACGTCGGATCGATGCCGATATCAGCGACGACCAACTGACCCAAGGCACCGGATCCAGGAAAGCGGAAGTGGCCGATCTTGGGATAGGCAAACGTCACCGTAAGGTCCGCAGAGACAGCCGCATCGTCCAGTTCGCCGCTGTCGTAAGCCAGGCCTGTCGGTCCATCGACGGCGATGACGTACGGCGCAAGGCGCTGATCCAGGACGGGGCCGGGAATAAGGGAGACTGGATTCTCCTCCAGCCCCTCTCGCCGCCTGGCGACGACGTCATTCACAATGCCAAGCATCTCAGCCAGCCCGCCGCGGAGAGGCAGATGCGTTCCAGTACCCAGAAGGGCATCGATCAGGATGTCAGTCTCCTCCGTGAGGCTCCGAAGTCTGTCCCAGCCCTCGTCTTCCTCTGCCAGAGCAGCACGACTATCCCCCTCCAATATGAGACGGAAGTTCTCGTCCTCGACGGGGTTACGAGCCCTGTACAGATAGCACGTGACCTCGGCTCCGGCCTGACTCAGGTAGCGTGCGGCCACCAAGCCGTCACCCCCATTGTTGCCCGGACCAACCAGCACCAGGACCCGCTTCTGACCGAGCTCTTCTCGTGTCTCGATCGCCTTGGCAAGGGATTGTCCCGCCTGTTCCATCATCGCAGAGTAGGAATGACCAGCCTCATCGGAGCGGGCCTCAATACGCTGCATCTGTTCCACACTCACAACCTTCATAGAACCCTCCAGTTGATCCACGGTTGACGGCGCCCTTCAAGGAAAAAGGGCACACAATGTGCGCCCTGAGGAGTAAGGTTCTGCAGATAACGGATACCTGGTTAAGTACCCCAGGGAGGACTTGAACCTCCAGCCCTCGGATTAGAAGTCCGATGCTCTATCCAATTGAGCTACTGGGGCTAGTGGAGCTTATTCTAACCCGGAGCCAGGCCTCTGTCAAGCAATCGAGTTCGCAAGAGAAGCGTCATCTGCCGTACAACTATGCTCCGGACCGGTCACTCGGATATGTCGGGGCCCGGCGACCAACCTTCCTCGCAAGAGACGTCGCCGCCTGAGGAACCTCTTTGAAACGGAAAACGCCACGACGTTGGTCGTGACGTTAATGACCGAACCGGGGACTGGGGTTACCGAACGGGTCGGATTCCTTTGTAGATGCGTCGCCCGGTGAGGGTGCGCAAGATCCTCTCCGGATACCGTCCGGTTATGCTACCCAGCTCTCTCGCGGTCAGCGGCTTGTTCCCTCTCGCCAGGAACACCCGGAAGACCGCATCCACCAGCGGAAGATCATCATTGATGTAGTCGGGCTGCTTGCTGCAGTGAATGTGCAAGACGTGCTGCAAGCCGTTCACCCGGCGTACCTCACCGGTCCGGTCATCAATCCAGTCGATCTTCTCCTCGGCGTCGACCGACTCGCCGAAAGCTTCTTTGTGCTCCCTGCAAAGATGGGATCGCAACTCTGTACCTATATCCAGGTCGTTCCGGTCCCACCAATCGTAATCGATATGCAAAGCAGTATCAAGCGTCGGCTTGACAAGCTCACGCAGCGATGCAGCAATCGTCATCTCAGCCATAGGCAAAATCTACGCTCCACTTGCTCCAGTATGCAGAACCCAGTAGTTGTCTCCGACCGGAGCATATCTGTCGCTGGTGACCAATACCTCCAACATTGGACCGGGGGGCGTGCGCATCACGACGTTGACTGCGCTATAAAGCGTTGCTGCGTGCACGTTCCCCTGCGGACTCAGCTTGACCAGCTCTGGGAATACGTCTCCGACGACTTCGTCCAGAGAACGGTCGTTCTGCCGCGTGCGCCTCCACAGTTTCTCCAGGTCCTCCAAATCATCCGTCGCTATGACCATCAACTCATCATAGTCACAGGCGATCTCTTCTTTGTGCATTTCGAAGGCCAACTTGCGATTCCTGATCGACGCGACCCGGACCCACTCTCTCCTGGATCGTCGATTGCGGGGTCGCACGACGATCTCCTCCGGTTCATCGCCGCTGGAAATCTCAAGGTAAGCGCCCACGGGGATCCCGTTCTCGCGATACCACTCCTTCAGACCATAGACGTAGCGTCCCTGCTGGACTACCCAGCCCGGCAGCTCCTCACCGGTGTCGCCGTCCACAAACGTAAACCGAATACGCTCGGTGCGAGCCGAGGGGAATATGCGCGACAGCCGATTCGAGAGCGGCAAAGAACCGGTCCTCCAGTGAGGATAGATCAACACGATCTCCACCGGTTCCGACACCCGGTCCGGCAGCTCGAGATCCGACCATTCATCGTCGAGTTCTCGCTCCAACGACCGCATCTCACTGGTCAACAGAGGGGGCTCGTACGGTAAGGGCTGGTACTGAAGGTAGATAGGTGTGGACTGTATCGCATCGGGCTCAAGACGCCGCAGGTACCACAGCACCTCACCTGACGGGCCGACCTCGTCGAACCGCTCGTCCTGCTGGAGTGAGAAATTCAGGGAGAATACGCGGAGCTGAGGAGAGATCTCCTCAGGTAGTTCCACGTCACCCAACAGGGCTTCCGTCGGCAAAGGCCCACCACCAGCCACGTCCAGTACAGCCTCTGCCAAGTTCAGGTGGCCCTCGTGTACCTCCACCAACAAGTCTCTGCGGAACCATTTATCCGCCAGGCGGATGAAATCGGGTTCCGACTCGAGCCGCGCACCCAATCTGTCCTCGAGCTTCGGCGCGTACTGTCGAGCTAACTCCTCAGGAGAATGAAGACCTTCGTCGCGGGTGACTGTCGCACTCTCCTCATTGAGAGGGTGACCATTCTCAAACTCGGCTGCGAACTCCCGCTCTTCGCCTTCGTCGAAGGCGACTGTGATCACCTTGAATGAGTCGTACTCGGGATTGTGACCAGGTCGAACACTCACCACTTCGCCCGCCCGGTAATCGAGTACGGGGAAAACGACCCGCTCCCCCACCTCGTAGCTCCGCTTGGGACGGTAGGGAGTTCCCTCCGATAAAGCCCGGTCTATGAGCGCCTCTTCCTGTCGAGCCTGGTGCAACACCAGCGCCCGGCTCAGCTCCTCTGTAGACCGCGGCAGCTCGTCCTCGACGAGCAACGTACTCAGATACTGGAGATCCTCAGAAGTGATCGCGTAATCGGTCCAGTAGGACGGGCTCTGCGTCTTCCTTTGAATCAAGTTTAGCTTTCCTCCGTGAAACTTGCCAACACACCAACCGGCATTATACCATTTTCAAGACATTTGACAAATTGACCAATCCGGGGCACACTTTGTAGGGGCGAAAGGAGGTTGCCAATGGAGAGAGAAACGTCACGTTTTCCGGACCTGTCCGTCATCTACAAGGCTGCAGGGTTGACGCAGGCCCACGTCATCAAGGCTAAGCTGGAGGAAGCGGGGGTGCCTGTGCTGCTGGATTACGAGAGCGCAGGACCCGTCATCGGGATCTCCGTGGATGGTCTAGGGCAGGTTCGTATTCTGGTGCCGAAGGATCGTGCTGAGGAAGCAAGAACCCTCATAGAGGGAGAGTAGCTGGCGTTCCCATTAGCGAGGTCCCGCCGAAGAAGGTGGCCCCTTACTGCGAGGCCGAGGCGTTCAGCTGTTGCCGTTCGAGTATAGCTTCACCCGCGCCAGTAGCTCAGAAACCTCCACCGGCTTGCAGAGGTAGTCGTCTGCCCCTGCCCCCAGAGCCTCCGTCCGCGTCTCCGTGTCGGTCTCGGCAGTGACGACGATGACGGACAGGTTGGCAAACTGCTCCTCGCTCCGTATTCGATCCAAGAGCGTCATACCGTCCACCCCCGGCATGTTTAGGTCGAGCAACATCACATCCGGCATGGGGAGGTTTCCCTGTGCTCCAGCCACGAGGTGCTTCCAACCGGCCTCTCCACTGTCGCAGGTCTGAACGTGCCATCCCTGACTCGCGAGAATGGTATTCAGGGTATCCACCATAACTGAGCTATCATCGACGATCAAGACGTTGGTATCCACCACCGATCCTCCAGGGTTGTGCGCGTGGCCGGACGCCGATAGAGAAGTCAGCCACGGTCCGGACATGCTGTAGCGCTTCGATCTCTGCACCACGTCGGTTCTCCTCGTGGCTCGCTTAGGCGGCTCCCATACGGACAAAGCCAGCTGTAGCTAGACAGAAAGACTCCAGTCCTTACCGGCGCTGGCCAGGCTTATGGCTCACTTAGTTGTATAGGATGACAGTGTATCAGGCAAGAAGGGGAATATCAAGGGGACTTTCGTACCATCTCAGCGATCTGCTCCAGCTCGGGTAATTCGTCCAGACTCTGGAGCCCGAAGTGTTGGAGGAACTCCGCTGTGGTACCGTAGAGGAATGGGCGCCCCACGGCATCATCGCGCCCCACGCGGTCGATGAGACCTGCATTCAACAGTGTACGGAGCACGCTGTCAGAGCCCACACCGCGAATTGCCTCAACGTCGGGGCGTGTGATGGGCTGGCGATAGGCGACGATGGCCAACGCTTCGAGCGCTGCCTGTGAGAGGTGTAAACGCGACTGGAGACCGAGGAAGCGTTCGACGTGAGGGGCCGCCTCCGGCGCCGTGGTCAGCTGAACGCCGCCGCCGCAATACTGAAGCCGCAGGCCCCGTCCCTCGTAGTCCCGCACCAGCGTGTCGAGAGCCCGCTCGACCCGCTCACTCGTGACCTCCAGCGCCTGCGCGAGGCGATGAGTGGAGACCGGCTCCTCTGCGACAAAGAGCACGCTCTCCACTCGAGCTGCCAGATCCAGACCGTTCCGATTGTCTGCCACGAAAAGCTAGCTGGGAGAGCTAGCTCTCCTCCTCGGTCGTGCCGCCTGTCTCCGACTCCGTCACAGGCGTAACCACAGACTGACGCCTAGAACGCCGTGACTCGGAGGGAGGACGTACCGTCTCAACGTTTACCTTGGGCGGACGAGCCAGCTTGAGTCCCATCTTCTGTTCCACCGTGCGGCGAATGACCTCGACGATTCGCTCAGCTTTGTTCGGCACGCCTGCCTCGGCCTCGATCCTCGCATCGACCTCGACGACGACACCTTTCCGCTTGGCCGAGACCTTCGGCTTCGCCTGCACGATCTCCGGAAGGTGGCTGAGCTCTGCCTTCAGTTGATCAGCAATAGATGCTACGCTGAGAGTCACTTCGCCACCGGAGGCCTGTTCGACCTTGATCGATCGGGACTCGCGCCGCCTCACCTCCAGCACGATAAGCAGAATGCCCAGGAGATCGATGATGAGAGCCAGGAGGATGCCGATCGGCAGACGTGCGATAGGCCGAACGCGACTGAGCAGGTCGGCCAGTGCCTCCGCCTGCCGCCCGATGATCTCGAGCGATTGTATTGGCACGATCAGGACGAAGGAGCAAAGGACCATCACAAGGAGCAGCAACAAGACAAGCACGACGCGGTTAAAGGTGTTCATTGTTTACCCTCCTGTTCAACGCTCATCTTCGAAATGCATCTGCCCATCGGCTGCGGCCCCGCGCACTGGAACGAGAGCGGGTATCGCTCCTCTCGCGGTGCGCAGCACAGCCAGGAACAGACTACGGGGCCCTGCCAGACGGAGCCCCTCGACTCCAGTCTGCATTCAATTATAGCATCGTACCAGGGTTTCGGCAATCCACCGCTCATACCCCACGAGGTCCGTCGCGCTACCTTTGAGGCTGCTTCCGTCAAGAGGATCAAAACGGAACTCTGAAGAGATTGATCGAGCATATCAGAACTCGGTTTGACTTCATCCTCTGATGACCTATAATCCCACACGCGGGAAGGCAGTTAGGCGGGGCTCATGTCCTCTAGCACAGCTCTGATCTCCAGCACCTTACGTGTGCATCTGGCTCCCCCCTCAACCGCAGCCGTTTACCCCTTTCTCGGGGCTACACATAATCAAGGAGGACTACGCATGAAGGTCCTACGGACGGTGTCGGCCTCATTCCTCTGTCTGGCGCTGTTGGCGGTCTCCTCAGCCAGCGGTGCGCAGCAGATCTCACTCTCGACAGAGTCAGCACCCAGCTCCCGAAGCAATGTCCCGCCTGCCGGCGGGGGAGATGCGTCGAACGGCGATCCATTCGACGAAGCCGGCGGACCTCGAGTTCGTCTGGCAGTCGGTGAGTTCGACCCGCTGAAAAAGCTGGCACCCTTTGACGTGGCGGATGCCGCGCGGGTCTCGAGCTACCCCGCCGACGGGACGGGCTACTACCTGGTGCAGTTCGATGGACCCGTTGGCCGCTCCGACGTCGACGCACTGACTGCCGCCGGCGCGACAGTCTTCGACTACGTACCGGACTTCACATTCCTCGTCAAGATGGACGATGCTATCCGCGCCGCCGTAGACGATATGGCTCGCGTCCGCTGGACGGGCGTCTACCAACCCGCGTACCGACTCTCGAGGGATATGTTAGCACGAGCGCAGAATGACGATCAGGACGCTGCTTTCTCACCATCAGGGGCTGATGGAGCAATCACGGAGTCTGAGGCTTTGCAGAGCGATGAACCTGTTCAGCTCATCGTCACCGTCTTCCGCGGTGAAGCACTCAGCCCCATCATCGCGGCAGTAGAAGGGATGGGCGGTGACGTCCTTGACCAGAGCCAGACGAAGTGGAAGAGCAAGCTGAAGGTGTCTATCGATCCTTCCCAGCTTACAGAGGTGGCCGCCATATCCGGCGTGCGCTGGATCGAAGAAGCCCCCGACTGGGAGCTTTTCAACAATGAAGCAGCCGACATCATGGGCGTACGCGAGATCTGGAATACGCACGGACTCTACGGGGATGGACAGACCGTCGCGGTCTGCGACACCGGCCTCGACCAGGGTTCCACGTCTCCGGGCTCTCTGCACGATGACTTCGAGGACGGAAGCGGCAGTTCCCGGGTCGTGCTCATAGAGGATCGCGTCGGCGATGGCCCCGACGACGTCAACAGCGGGCACGGCACGCACGTCGCCGGCTCCGTCCTGGGCAACGGGGACCTCTCAGGAGCGTCTCCCAGCTCACACAGCTATCCCAGTACCGCCTACGTCGGTGTGGCCCCGGAGGCTAACCTGATCTTCCAGGCCGTGGAGGATAACACCGAGGGCACACTGGCCGGTATTCCCATCGATCTGAACCATCTCTTCGCCGCGGCTGCCAGCGGTGGTGCTAGTATACATACCAACAGTTGGGGCAGCTCCGTGTCCGGCATGTACACCAACAGCTCGGAGGACGTTGACGAGTACGTTTGGGATCACAAGGATTTCACCGTCCTATTCGCCGCTGCCAACCAGGGTGTGGACAGCGATGCCGATGGCGTGGTTGACCTTTACTCGATGGGCAGCCCGGCGACCGCGAAGAACTGCGTCACGGTGGGCGCCACGGAGAACGAGCGTCCCCCCGGTTCCACGCCTACGCCAGGATACAACACGTCGTGGGGGACTGGAAGCTGGGCTGTTCCCTACCCTGCGGACCCCGTCAGCAGCGATCACGTCTCAGATGACCCGGAGGGGATGGCCGCCTTCAGCAGCCGTGGGCCCGCACTGGACGGGCGCTACAAACCAGACATCGTCGCACCCGGTACCAACATCGCTTCGGTTCGCTCGTCGGCCGCCAGTAGCACGGGCTGGGGGGCCATCGACAGCAGCTATATGTTCAACGGGGGCACCAGTATGGCGACGCCGTTGGCCGCCGGGGCTGCCGCTCTCGTCCGCCAATACTACACAGATTTGGAGAGCATCACACCATCAGCCGCTCTCATCAAGGCAACCATGGTGAACGGGGCCACCGACGTCGACCCCGGTCAGTATGGCACGGGTGCCGATCGCGAGATTCCCGGCAGTCGCCCCACCAATGTAGCAGGTTGGGGTCGGGTTGACGTGGAGGAAAGCGTTCTTCCGGCCCCGACCCGGGTCATGACCTACAGCGACGCGGCTGCAGGTCTCGACATGGGAGAGACAGATACCTACCGCTACGTGGTCGATGACTCGGGGGAACCTCTTCGCGTCACGCTGGCTTGGAGCGACTACCCAGGATCGCCAGTCGCGGCCGGCGGGCTGGTCAACGACTTGGATCTGACAGTCACCGGTCCCGGTGGGATCACCTACTACCCCAACAACGCCAGCCAACGGGGTGCCAGTGAGCATCTGGCTTACGACGATGGCGTGCCAAACGGTGGTCTCAAGGCAGATTCAGGGGTCCTGGTTTCAGTGCGTTTCACGCCGAGCCGTTACCCCGCCAGACTCCAGACCGGCCTATTCTACGTCGGCAGCGACAGCGGTTCCTATCCCAAGACGTTCGATTGGTACGTGCACGATGGCAGTGCCGGAAGCGGTCCAACCACTGTGTTGGCCTCGGGATCCACAACGATTCGTCAACCCGGATGGCACGCTGTTGACCTATCCGGTGAGGGTGTCGCCGTCTCCAGTGGCGATTTCTTCCTGGGGATTGAGATGCCCGACGCCGATCTGGCATGGCTCTACGATGACACCAATCCAAATGGGCGCAGCTGGTATTACGATAGCGGGACCTGGAGCGAGTACCCACCCGCAGACTTCATGTTCAACGCGATTGTCAAGAGCGCTGACGTCTCGACCAACCAGGACCGCGTGAATAACTTGGTGGGGATCGATATCGAAAGCCCTCCCCTCGGCGAGTACGTGGTCACCGTTTCCGGTTACAACGTCCCGTTCGGCCCTCAACCGTACGCGCTCGTCACGTCCGGGGCCGTGGCATCCGCTGCACCGTCCGGTCCCGTTGTGACGAGCATCACGCCCTCCAGCGGCGTCAACACCGGCACGGTTCACATCACCGACCTCTCCGGCAGCGGCTTCCAGTCCGGCGCCACCGTCAAGCTGACGAAGTCGGGCGAGGATGATATAGAGGCCAGCGGTGAGACCGTCATCAGCCCGTCCCAAATCACCTGTGACATCGACCTGACCGGGGCGACGACCGGGGCGTGGGACGTGGTGGTCACCAATCCTGA
>Ga0207797_1000179_pt1 | contig 45871 bp, 49 predicted proteins | sample PRCRCaboRojoPR_6_FD_187275 | JGI IMG/M metagenome (GOLD analysis project Ga0207797, IMG submission 187275) | Marine sediment microbial community from Cabo Rojo, Puerto Rico - PR CR 10% Liquid 1 (SPAdes) | ecosystem: Environmental > Aquatic > Marine > Coastal > Sediment | place: Cabo Rojo, Puerto... | reverse complement strand
ACGCCACCTTCATCAAGATGGCCGGTTCGGAGCTGGTGCATAAGTTCATCGGCGAAGGGTCGCGGCTCGTGCGCGATCTGTTCCAGCTCGCCGAGGATCACGAGCCGTCGATCATCTTCATCGACGAGATCGACGCCATCGCGTCGAAGCGGACGGAGTCGAAGACCTCGGGCGACGCCGAGGTCCAGCGGACGATGATGCAGCTGCTGTCCAACATGGACGGCTTCGAAGACCGCGGCGAAATCCGCATCATCGCCGCCACCAACCGCTTCGACATGCTCGACGAGGCCATCCTCCGCCCCGGCCGGTTCGACCGGCTGATCGAGGTGCCAAAGCCCGAGGAGGAAGCCCGCCAGAAGATCTTCGAGATCCACACCCGCGGCATGAACCTCGACGACGACGTCGACTTCGAGCGCCTCGCCCGCGACACGCCGGACGCCTCCGGCGCCGACATCAAGGCGATGTGCACCGAGGCCGGCATGTTCGCCATCCGCGACGAGCGCACCACGGTCGAGATGGACGACTTCCTCGACGCCTGGGCGAAGCTCGAACGGGCTGCCGAGGACGAGGATATCTCGAAGACGTTCGCGTAGGTTACTCGCCGAGCCGCGAACCGCCGATCACCGCCTTATCGCCGAACTCCACTTGGAAGTCACCGGTATATTCCATGAGCTGGAACAGGACGCCCGCCGCCTCGCTGGGCGGGACGAACGCCTCGAGGTAACCGTCTCGTTCCGTGTAGTCGATCACCCGAACCCCCTCTTCCTCGAGCACGGCCATCGTTCCTTCGATATCGGCCACCTCGAGGGTGACGTGGTGGAGGCCCGGGCCGCGGGCCTCGAGGAAGCCCGTCAGGAAGGACTCCGCACCATCGATCGGTTCGAGCAGCTCCAGCCGCGAGGCGTTGCCGAGCTCGTAGTAGGCCCAGGTGAAGCCCTGGTCGTCGTCGCGTTTGTGAACGAGTTTCTCGGCACCCAGGAGTTCGAGGAGGGGTTCGCCGTCGGCAATGGACTCCACGGCGATCCCGATGTGATCGACCCTGACCAGCGGTGTCATGGGGCCATCGCCTCCAGCGTGGCATCGATCTCGTCCAGGTCAGCCCCTCGGGGAAAGGAGACGGAGACCGCGTCGACACCGTCCATCGCCTCGAACTTCTTTATCTGCTCGTTCGCGTGTTCGGGGGTGCCGACGGCGCCCAGCGAATCCAGGAGGTCATCCGAGATGGCGGCCATCGCGTCCTCTCGGTCGCCCGACGCCCACTTCGCGGCGATCTCGTTGGCCACCTCCTCGTGACCCTGTCGCGCGAGGGAGTCGCGATAGTACGTCCCCATGGCCCCAACATAGAAGGCAAGATGGCCTCTGGCAAGGTCTCTGGCCCGCTCGCCGTCGTCGAGCGCACAACAGGGGACCGAGAAGGTCACCCGGACGTCGTCGGGATCACGATCCCCGAGCTCCGCGCCCCGAGAGAGGTCGTCGAGGCGGTCCCGGAGGCCGTCGCGGGTGAGCATGAGGGCGTGCCACCCGTCGGCGAACCGCCCGGCGAGCTCGACCGATTTCGGACCCATGCCAGCGGCGTCGACGGCCGGCGGAGGATCGGGGGCCTCGCACCGAAGACGGAAGCCTGAGAGGTCAAAGACGTCGCCCTGATAGCCCACCTCCTCGCCCGCGACGACGAGCTTGACGATCTCGACGGTCTCGCGGGTCCGTTTGAGCGGGCGATCGAACTCGACGCCATGCCAGTTCTCGATGACGATCGGCCCGCTCGGCCCGAGGCCGAGGCGGAACCGCCCACCCGAAAGCTCCTGGAGGGTGGCGGCCGTCTGGCCGATCAAGGCGGGCGACCGGGAATAGATCGGGAGGATACTCGTCCCGATGCCGATCGAATCGGTCCGTTCGGCGACGGTAGCGAGGACGGTCACCGCGTCGCGACCCCACGTCTCGGGCAGCCACGCCCGATCGTAGCCGAGGGATTCGGCCCTCTGCGCCTGGTCGGCGAGCGCGTCGATGCTGGGCTGGGCGGCCACCGGGAGGAATGCGTCCCGGGTCATACGTCGGGCGACTCCTCAAGCCGGGGGACGCCCGCGGCCGTCACGGTCTCGCCAACGAGATACGAGGCGGCGGGACTGACGAGGAACTGGGTGAGGTCGGCGATCTCCTCGCTCGTCCCGATGCGGCGTTCGACGGACTCGCGATCTATGTCGTCGGCGGTCACGCCCATCTGAGAGGCGACACCGGGCGTCGCGACAAAGCCTGGGGCGATACAGTTCACCCGGACGTCGTCGCTCGCCCATTCCCAGGCGAGCGTCTTGGTGAGGTTGATGACGGCCGCTTTGGCCGCGCCGTAGTGGCTCATGTAGGCCGCGCCGAACTGCCCGGCGACGCTTGCCATGTTGACGATCGCGCCGCCCCCGTTGTCGCGCATGTGCTCGCCGGCGGCCTGACAGCAGTGATAGGTGCCGTGGAGGTTGATGTCGACGATCGTTTTCCAGCCGTTCTCGCTGATGGCCTCAAAGTTGGCCATGAAGCTGGCGCCGGCGTTGTTGACGAGCGTGTCGAGACCGCCGAACTCATCGAGCGTCGTGTCGACCATTGCTTCGACCGCGTCGCGGTCGCGGACGTCGCACTCGACGGCGACCGCCCGGCCGCCGTCGGCCGCGTTGATGCCCTCCGCGACCGGATCGACGTTGTCCTGTTCGCGCGAGCAGATGACGACATCGGCACCGTCGTCGGCGAACCGTTCGGCGATGCTCCGGCCGATCCCGCTCGAGGCGCCGGTGACGATCGCCGTCCGATCGGCGACGCTGAACTGCTGGGTAGTCATCGCTCAGCCGTTCCCGCCTTGAGCTATTAAAACCCGATTGGCTATTGCGCGGAGAAGCCCCCGTCGACGGTCAACCCGTGGCCCGTGACGAACGCCGCCTCGTCGCTCGCGAGGAAGGCGATCGCGTTGGCGACGTCTTCGTACCTGGCCAGCCGTCGGAGGGGATACTGCTCGATGGTGTTCGTACGGGTCGCCTCGGGATCGTCGAAGCTCTCGAAGTATTCGTCCACCATATCGGAATCGACGAAACCGGGGCAGACGGCGTTCGCTCTGACGCCGACGGGCCCGATCTCGGTGGCGACGGCGCGGGTGAAGTTCAGGACCGCGCCCTTGGTCATGGAATAGGTCGCGAGGCCGGGCGCGCCGATCTGGCCGGCGAGCGAGGAGACGTTGACGATCGCGCCGGACCCCTGCTCGAGCATGTGTGGGACGCCGGCGTGACAGCCGTTCCAGACGCCCTCGATGTTGACACTGAAGAGGTGGTCACGATCGGCGATCGAAGTCTCCTGCAGCCAGGTCGGTGGCTGGCCGACGCCGGCGTTGTTGACGAGGATGTCGAGGCTGCCGTGATCGTCGATGACGGCGTCGAGCACCTCGCCGAAGGCGCCCCGGTCCGTGACGTCGAGGCGGCGAAACGCAGCGGCGTCTCCAGCATCGTCGATCCCGTCGACGGTCTCGCGACCCCCTTCCGCATCGATATCGGTGACGACGACCGTCGCCCCCGCCGACGCGAGCCGGTTGGCGGTGGCCCGGCCGATGCCGGATCCAGCTCCGGTCACGACGGCGGTGGAGTCAGTCAGATCCATGGGCCGGGCTCGTCGCCCGGGGGAATAAATCCCGTTACCCCGGCGGAAAATCTTCCGTGGCGGATTCCACGTGTGCCGACCGGTCGCCCTCGAGGCCGATCGCCCAGAGGGCGGGGAGGCCCAACAGCGCAGGCAGGGCGATCGCCAGTACCGCCGCATGAATCCCGTAGGCGTCGAGGCCCGCCCCGCCGATGATGGGACCGAGGGTTCCGCCGAGCTGGCCGAACGACAGCATCACGCCAGCCATCGTCCCTGCCCGCGCGGGGCCGACCCCCGGGAGTTCGCCGGGAATGATGTAGAGCATGCCAAAGAGGCCGCCGCCGAAGACGCCTGCGATGACCATGCCGAGGACGAAACTGAGCAGGTTCGGGGCGGCCCCCACCACGAGGACACCCACGATGGTGCCGAGCAGCCCGCCGTAGAGGACGGGTTTTCGGCCGAGGCGGTCGGAGAGGGTGGGCAGTCCGAGCGCACCCACGGTCGCGGCGTAGAGGGGCGTCCCGACGAACACCTCCGGGACGGCGTAAGGGACCCGATCCGCCAGGGACGGGAGGACGCCGAGGCCGCCGTTGACGACGAACAGGCTGAAGAGCGCGACGAGGCTCGCGAGGTAGGTCGCACGGATCGACAGCACGCCGCGGATGACCTCAGTCGTCGACTCGCCGGTATCGGTGATGACCTTGACCCGGCCCTCGGGGACGGAGACCCGTGGCGTCTCCGCTGGACGGGGCGATCGCACCAGGCCGATCCAGAGCAGGCCGATGCCCATTGTGAACGCGCCGTAGACCAGGAACACCCGCTCCCACGAGCCGACGGCCGTGTGAAGCGCGCCCGCCGAGAGCGAGCCGGCGATGGCCGCACCCACGGTAAACCCCGCGAGGTTGATTCCCTGGGCGAGGCCGAGTTGGTCGGGCGCGAACCACTGGGTTAGCGTTTTGATGATGTTCGGATTGACCAGCGCGATGCCGAGGCCGAGGAGGAGGCTCGTTCCGATGAGGCCGGGGAGGGTCGGGACGACCCATCGGAGGGCGGTGGCGATGCCCGAGAGGAGGATCCCCCCGCCGACCACCCATCGGAGCGAAAACCGGTCACCGATGGCGCCGCCCGGGAGCTGAGCGAAAACCAACGTGAAGCTGATCGCGGCGAAGGCCAGCAGCGCCCGCCCGGCGGTGATCCCGAGATCGGCGGCGATCAATGGCACGAGCGCCGGGACAGCCAGCGAGAGGAGGCCGAAGGCCGCGAAATGGGCGGCGAAGACCATCGCCAGTACCACCCATCGATAGGAATGTTGATCCGTGTTCATCGGTCCCACGACCCACGCCATCGAGTCGCACGAAACCGGGCGAGAAAACTCTTCCTCCGTCATGGAAGGCTTATCCGGAACGGCCGGATAGCGACAGCCAATGACCGATTCGCCGGGCGAGTCACGGGCCGCGTCCCGCCATCGAGGGGTCCACCGGCTCGAGTTCGAGGTCGACTGGCCGCCTGACCACGTCGCCGCCTACCTCATTACCGGCGACGAGCCGGTGCTGATCGACACGGGGATGGCGGGAGAGCGGGGCCGAAAAACACTCCTCAAGCAACTCGACGAACACGGACTCGGCGCCGGTGATATCGACCACCTCGTCCTGACGCATCCACACGTCGATCATCTCGGCCAAGCCGCGACCGTCATCGAGGCCGGTGAGCCCCAGGTCTACGGTCCGGCCGGGGTGGAGACGCGGTTTTCCCGTGAGATCGAAGAGCTCCGATCGACCGTCGAACGGAATGCCACTGCTGCCGGCGTGACCGGAGACGCCTGGGAGAATGTCATCGAGAAAGCCGTGGAATCCCTCCGTCGTGATCGAGCGTTACTCCCCCATGATGCGGTCGACCGGTGGGTTCAGGATACTGAGTCGATCCAGATCGGCGACATCGAACTCGAGGCTATCCACACGCCGGGGCACCAAGCCGATCACCTCTGTTACGAATCCGTGCTCGACGATGAGCGCGTCCTGTTTTCGGGCGACATGGCGATCAAACCGTTTCGGTCGGTGGCGATTCACGTGGGGCTGGACGATGGAGTCGACGAGAGCATCGATGCGTTCTATACGGCGCTCGACCGGCTCGGCGCGCTCGACATCGACCGGGTATTCCCCGGGCACGGGCCCGTTCACGACGACTTCGCCGGGAGCATCGACCGGTCGAGACGGAGCTTGGACCGGTTGCTCGAAACCAGTCTCGAGGCGCTTCGGGAGGACGCATCGACCGCCGCCGAGGTCGCGGCCCGTCGGCAGGGGCGGGACCTGATCTACCTGCTTCCCGAGACGGTCGGGGCGCTCGCCTATCTGGAGGCCACCGGCCGGGCGATCTCCCACATGGACGATGGCGTCCGACGGTACGATCCCCGATGAGTCAGGGCGACGGAATCGAGGCAGTCCTCTGGGATATCGGTGGAGTGATCCTCGATATCGAGTCGGTCCGCGAGGGCCATGTGGAGTTTGTCGCGTGGCTCGTCGAGACGTACGACCTCGACTCGGTCGACGCGGTGGTGGAGACGTGGCGGCGTGAGATTGGCGACTACTTCCGGGAACGTGACGGCACCCAGTTCCGTCCGGCACGGGACGGTTATCAGCGGGCGATCGAAGCCAGCGTCGGCGAGCCGATAGTGCGAGACGATTGGTTGCCAGTGTTTCGGGAGATTCTCGGCGACCAGCTCCGTCCGAATCCGGGCGCCTCGGCCACGATTGGAACGATCGCCGACACGGGACGCCATCAGGGTATCGTGAGCGATGTCGACGCCGACGAGGGACGGTTCATTCTCGACCAACTCGGTGTCCTTGACCACTTGGACGCCGTCACGACCTCCGAAGAGGTTGGGCGGACGAAACCCGACCGGGCGATGTTCGAGACCGCCCTTGAGAAGGCCTCCGTCGAACCCAACCGCGCACTCATGATCGGCGACCGGTACAGTCACGACATGGAGGGTGCGACTGCGCTCGGGATCCGCACCGCCGCCTACGGGGCGGAAGACGGCCCCGCCGTCGACCACCGGTTGACCGATCTCCGTGACATCCTGGAACTCCTCGGAATCGACGAGTAGGACTCGAACGAAACTATAACCCCCGGCCAGACGCAGGATCGGCCATGCCGGGAGACGACCACTCGGAGCCGTACGGCCCGGACCGACAGGTCGAGATCTATTCCATGGGGATGCTCGCCGATCAACCGCCGGAGCACCCGATCTCCTTCGAGGCGCTCGAGGCCCGAGCCGAGGAGGCCCTCTCCCCGGAGGCGTTCGGGTACGTGACTGGGGGCGCGGGCGCCGAACGAACCGTCGAACGGAACCGGACCGCGTTCGACCGGTGGAACCTCGTCCCGCGGATGCTCCGGGGGGTCGAGGAGCGTGATCTCACCGTCGAGCTGTTGGGCCGGGAGCTGACCGTCCCGGTCCTCCTGGCCCCGATCGGCTGCCAGTCGGTCCTGCACGAGGACGCCGAGGTGGCCGTGGCGCGGGCGGCCAACGAGATGGACGTGCCGATGGTCCTGAGCTCGGTCTCATCAAAGCCCATGGAAGACGTGGCCGAGGCGCTCGGCTCGACACCAGGCTGGTTTCAATTATACTGGAGTTCCGACCGCGAAATCGCCGCGAGCTTCATCGAACGGGCTGAGACGGCCGGCTACGAGGCGATCGTCCTCACCGTCGATACCCCAGTTCCCGGGTGGCGTGAACGCGACCTCGAACGGGGGTACCTTCCCTATCTCGATGGCGATGGGCTCGCCAACTACTTCTCCGATCCCGTGTTTCGCGACGCGCTGGACGGTCCCCCCGAAGAGAATCCCGGCATGGCCACCCAGCACTGGATCGATATCTTTGGCGACCCCTCGATCACGTGGGAGGATCTCGGATTCGTTCGGAAACACACCGACCTGCCGCTTGTCATCAAGGGCATCCTGCACCCCGACGATGCGCTCGAGGCGATCGATCGGGACGTAGACGGGATCATCGTCTCCAACCATGGCGGCCGGCAGGTCGACGGGTCGATCGGCGCGATCGAGGCGCTGCCGAACGTGGTCGACGCAGTCGACGGCCGGGTCCCTGTCCTGTTCGATAGCGGGATTCGGCGGGGGGCCGATGCTATCAAGGCCATCGCGCTCGGGGCCGACGCCGCCCTGCTCGGTCGGCCGTATGCCTACGGGCTCGGGATCGATGGGGAGGCGGGGGTCGAGGCGGTGCTGAAGAACTTCCTCGCGGATCTCGACGTGACGCTCGGGCTGTGTGGCCAGCGGACCATCAGCGAGGTCGACCGGTCGCTGCTCGTGGAGGCTGACTAACCGCTGCCGCCGGAGTAAAGGTCGAACCCGATGAGAAAAGAGCATGGTCGACGCACGCGTCCACTGTCTCGATCGCGGGCGGATCCGGGCCGACGCGAACTACATGCTCGAGGCCCACAACCTCTCGACGGCCTCCGAGCCGAACCCCGAGGTGACCCGGGGCGAGGGCCCGGTCTACAACCTCGTCATCGAGCACCCGGAGGCGACGATCCTCTGGGACACGGGCTCCCACCCCGAGGCGGCAACCCGATGGCCCGCCGAACTCTACGATGCCTTCGAGCACTACGACGCCGGTGACCATCCACTGGAGCGGGAACTCGACGAGGCGGGGTTCGGCCTCGCCGACATCGACGCCGTCCTCATGAGCCACCTCCACCTCGATCACACCGGCGGCCTCCCCCACTTCGCCGGGACGGACGTCCCGATCTATATCCACGAAACCGAGCTGAAACACGCCTATTACTGCGCGAAGACGGGTGACGGAGACGCGGCCTATCTGGCGGCAGACTTCGATCACGACCTCAACTGGGTTCCGGTCGCCCGCCATCGGACGACCCCCTTCGACGACCTCGAGCTCCTCCACCTCCCGGGCCACACGCCCGGACTCCTCGGGCTGCGCCTCGACCTCGGCGGCGAGACCTATCTGTTCACGGGTGACCAGGCCTATCTCCACGCGAACTACGCCCACGACATCCCGCTCGGGCCGACGCTCCTGTGGGACCGGCTTGCCTGGCGGTCGAGCCAGCGGTGGCTCCAGGAACTCGAACGGCGACATGACGCGACGGTCTTCTGCGGGCACGACCCCGAGGACTTCGACCGGCTCCGCGAGGGACTTCAGGCCGAGTAGCGGGTGACGTGTTCGACCTCGGACGGGTCGACGTCCGAGAAGGCGTCGCGGGCGATGACGCGCTTGTGGACCTCATCAGCGCCATCGACGATGCGGAACTGCCGGACGTTCTCGTAGAAGTCGGCGAGCGGGAGGTCCTTGCCGATACCGTTGCCGCCGCACATCTGGACACACGAGTCGATGACGTCCTGGGTGACGTTGGCCGCGAACACCTTGGCCATCGAGACCGGGATCCGTGCCTCCTTGCCGTCGGCGATCTGCCGGGCGGCGTGGCGGACCATCGTCCGGGCGGCGTGGAGCTCGGTTTCGGCCTCGGCGACCTCGAACCGGAGGGCCTGCTTCTCCGCGAGGGGCCCGTCGAAGGCGTGACGCTCCGAGACGTACGCCTTCGCGATGTCGAGCGCCCGTTCGGCCATGCCCGAAAAGCGCATGCAGTGGGTGAGCCGGGCCGGGCCGAGGCGCTCCTGGGCGTGGGTGAATCCCTCGTTGAGCTGACCGAGGAGGTTCTCCTCGGGGACCCGGACATCGTGATACTTGATCTCGGCGTGGCTCATGCCGGTGACGCCGCCCCCGAGGTGCGGGATGTCCCGGACGATCTCGACACCGTCGGTGTCCGTCGGGACGAGGATCAGCGAACATCCCGCATACGGGTGCGCGTCCGGATCGGTCCGGGCCATGACGATGAGGACGTCCGACTCGCTCCCCTGCGTTGTCCACCACTTGTGGCCGTTGATGATCCACTCGTCGCCGTCCTTCTCGGCGGTGGTCTTGATCATCTTCGGATCCGAGCCCGACCCCTGCATCGGCTCGGTCATCGAGAAGCCGGAGCGCATCTCGCCCTGGGCGAGCGGGCGGAGCCACCGTTCTTTCTGTTCCTCGGTGCCGACGAGCTCGATCGTGTGCATATTGCCCTCGTCCGGGGCGTCGACCCGGATGGCGGGGGCACCGAGCAGGCTCCGGCCGGCCGCCTCGAAGACCGGGAGCATGTCGCGATAGCTCATGCCCAACCCGCCGAACTCCTCGGGAATCTGTGGCGCGTAGATGTCGTGCTCGCGGGCCTGGGCCCGGAGGTCAGCGATGATGTCCCCGTCGAGCGTGCCGCCGCCGAGCACCTCGTGCTCGGCCGGGATCACGACGTCATCGACGAATTCGCGGGTGCGCCGAGCCACCTCGACCGCTTCGGGGGAGTCGTCGTACTCCATACCGTGTCAGTGGGCATAACAATGGAAAAAGTGTTACCCCGAATCTCTAGGATTGGTAACGGCAACCCGCAACTATTCGTACGGTGAGGATATATGCCCGGGCATGGCGGAGGAAACGAGCGAGGACTACTTTCGTCGGCTCGTCGACGTCGAGGCGCTCACCGCCTATCTCGATGAACGGCTCGGTCCCGCCGACTCGATCGACGTGGAGCGCCACGCCGAGGGCCATTCGAACGAGACCCTCTTCGTCACCTGGGGCGACCGCGAGCTCGTCATCCGCCGGCCCCCGCCCGGCGAAACGGCCGAGACCGCCCACGACGTCCTCCGTGAATATCGGGTCATGGACGCCCTCCAGGACACGCCGGTCCGGGTCCCGACCACGGTCCTGGCGTGCGACGATCACAATGTCATCGGCAGCGATTTCTACGTGATGGAGCGGGAGGAGGGCGACGTCCTCCGGACCGAGGAGGTCGAGCGGTTCGCCGCGCCCGACCACCGCCAACGTATCGGCGAGGAGCTGGTCGATACGCTGACCGAGATCCACAAGGTCGATTACGAGGCGGTCGGGCTCGGCGAGTTCGGGTATCCCGCAGGCTATACCGAACGGCAGGTCGAGCGGTGGCACAAGCAGTACCAGTGGGCGTTCGAGGTCACGACCGACGTCCGAGAGATCCCGGTGATCGAGGAGGTCGGCGACTGGCTCGAGAAAAACGTCCCGACGGACAACCCCCATACCCTCGTCCACGGCGACTACAAGTTAGACAACGTGATGTTCGCCCCGGGGACGCCCCCGCGGTTGGTGAGCGTGTTCGACTGGGAGCTCTCGACGCTCGGTGATCCCCGGGCCGACCTCGGCTGGATGCTGGTCTACTGGTATGACGAGAAGGATCCACCCCCGGCGGTCCCGGAACTCACGGCGACCTTCATGGCGGCCGAAGGGTATCCGACCCGGCAGGAGCTCGTTGACCGTTACGAGACGACCACCGGCATCGACTTCGAGCACGAACGGTTCTACCGGGCGCTGGCCGTCTACAAGCTGGGCGCCCTCGGCGAGATGTTTCTCAGGCGGTATCTCGAGGGGAACAGCGACGATCCCATGTACCCCAAGATGGAGGAGCGGGTGCCGGCCCTCGCCGACCGGGCGTTACGCATCATCGAGGGCGACGAACCGCTCTAATTCGCCCTGTCATTGCAGTTGATTTACCGAATTTTATCGGCTCGCCGTATTGCAATTCCATTGTTGAGCCGAGGACCGCCGGCGTTTACAGCGGAAAGGCAAGCTCGGTGGTATTAAGGTCGCCGTCGCCGGATATTCGGCCATGGACGTGAGCGACATCCACCACGTCGCAGTTATCGGCGCGGGGAGCATGGGACACGGGATCGCCGAGGTGTCGGCCATGGCCGGCTACACCGTCACGCTCCGCGACATCGAGGAGGACCTCGTCCAGGAGGGCTACGACAACATCGCCTGGAGCCTGGACAAGCTCGCGGAGAAAGACCGGCTCGACGAGGACCCCGAGACGATCCTCGACCGGATCGACACCGCGGTCGACCTCGAGGAGGCGGTCGAAAACGCCGACCTGGTCATCGAGGCCGCCCCGGAGCAGATGTCGTTGAAGCAGGACCTCTTCGCCGACCTGGACGTCTTCACCCACGACGACGCGCTGCTCGCGTCGAACACGTCGAGCCTGTCGATCTCCGAGATCGCATCGGCCACCGACCGGCCGGACCAGGTCCTCGGCCTCCACTTCTTCAACCCGCCGGTGAAGATGGACCTCGTCGAGGTCATCTACGGCGACGAGACGAGTGACGAGACCGCCGAGACGGGCTATGCGTTCATCGAATCGATCGACAAGACCCCGATCTACGTCCGGAAGGACGTCCATGGCTTCGTCGTCAACACGGTGCTCGGCCCGTTCATGGACGAGCCCGCCTGGATGGTCTCCGAGGGCGAGGCCACGATCAAGCAGGCCGACGCCGCCATGGTGTACGAACGCGGGTATCCAATGGGTCCGTTCGAGTTGGGCGACATGACGGGGATCGATATCGGCTATCACGTCCGGAAGGAGGCGGGCCAGCCGATCCCGCCGATCATGGAGGAGCGGGTCGAGGCCGAGGAGCTCGGCAAAAAGACGGGAAAGGGCTACTACGATTACGAGGAGGGCGAGGGGGCCGAATACGAACCCGAAGACGCCGAGGGATTCGACACGCTTCGCGTCGAGGCCCGGATGATCAACGAAGCCGCCCGGCTCGTCGGCGAGGGGGTCGCCACCCCGGAGGCCATCGACACGGGGATGCGACTCGGGACCGGCTTCCCCGAAGGGATCTGTGCCCGGGCCGATTCGATCGGCCTCGACGTGGTCCTCGAGAAACTCCAGGACCTCCATGAGGCAACGGGCGATGACCGCTTCGAGCCGGACGACTACCTGATCCAGCTGGTCGAGGACGGCAGGACGGGCGAGGAGGCGGGCGAGGGCTTCTACGACTATGGCGAGGCCCAGGGGCTCGGGCCGTTCCACGAGCTGAACTACACCCTCGATGACGGCCTGCTCGCGATCGAGCTCGACCGGCCGGAGCGGATGAACGCGATGTCGCCCGGGCTCTCCGAGGAGATCGTCGACCTCCTCGAAGGGGTCGACACCGACGAGGTCCGCGCGGTCACCTTCGAGGGGGCCGGCGACCGGGCGTTCTGTGCCGGGGCCGACATCGGGAGCTTCGGGGCGATGAGCCCCACCGACACGATGGACGTCAGCGACGTCTTCGAGGTGGTCGCGTCGTTCCCCCGGCCGGTGCTCGCGAAGATCGACGGCTACTGCCTGGGCGCCGGGCTCGAGCTCGCTCTCGCGTGTGATCTCCGGCTGGCGACCGAGGACTCCACCTTCGGCAACCCGGAGATCAACCTCGGGCTCATCCCCGGCGGCGGGAGCACCCAGCGACTCCTCCGGATGATCGGGGAAACCCGGGCGAAGGAGCTCGTCTACCGGGGCAATCACATCTCGGCCGATCGGGCGGCGGACTGGGGCATCATCAACCGGTCCGTCCAGGCCGCCGAGTTCGGCGACACCGTCGACGAGTTCCTCGACGACCTGGTCAACGGCCCGCCGATCGCGCTGAAGGTCGCCAAGAAGGTCATGAATCACGGCCAGAACGCGAGCCTGGACGCCGCGTTGGCCATGGAAAGCCAGGGCTTCGGCCTCCTGTTCAGCACGGAGGACATGATGGAGGGCACCATGGCGTTCCTCGAGGATCGCGAGCCGGAGTTCAAGGGGGAGTGAGGGTGGACGAGGCCGTCGAGCGGTTCGGCGGGTTCATCGACCGCCATGGCTTCCTCTCGTGGCTCGATGTCTCGCTCGAGGCCGTCGAGGACGGACAGGCCGTGATGCGCATCCCGTACGACGAGAAGCTACTCAACCCGGGGGCCGAGACCATCCACGGCGGGGTCGCCTCGACACTGATCGATACGGCGAGCGGGTTCGCCCTCCGGACGACGTTCGAGGATCCGGCCGCCGCTAGGTTGACGACGACGGACATGAACGTCTCGTATCTCCGGCCGGCCAGGGACGACCTGGTGGCGACCGCGGACGTCGTTCGGGCCGGTGGCTCGATGGGCGTGACCGATGTGACGGTCACCAGTACGACGCCAGAGGGCGAGGAGAAGGCCGTCGCGGTTGGCCGGACGACCTACCGGTTGTTTCGCCCTTAGTCCTCGATTCCGCGGAAGAACTCGTCGAAGATCGCGGGGTCGGTCTGGAATTTGAGGACGTTGTGCATGACCGAGTTGCGGATGTTGTCGACGACGTGGCCGTGCTCCTTGTAGAACTCGTGGATCCAGCGTGACTGGCTCTCCGAATCGGGAAACATCATGACCGACTTCCACTGGTACTCGCCGGTCGAGAGGAAGTAAAGGAGGGTGTGCTCGTCGGTCCGGACCGCCTCCATCGCCGGCCGCCACCCCTCGGCGAAGTGCTCGGGATTGAACTTGAACTCGAACAGGCTGAACGAGAAATACTCCTCGTTCGGCATGATGACCTCCCGGAAGACGTCCTCGTCGCGCATCTTCCGGATGGACTCGCTCACCGTCACGTGGGAGACGTCGATGTCGTATTCCCGGTCGAGGATCTCGGTGAGGTTGCGCGAGGAGATCTGGGGATTTTTTGCCAGCTCTCGGAGGATGATGACGTCCCGTTCTTTGAACTCCCAGTTCGGTGTGGGCTTCATTGTCCTACAGTAGGCGGTCGGCGATGATACCCCGCTGGATCTCGCTCGTGCCCTCGTAGATCTTCGTGATGCGGGCGTCGCGGTAGTACCGCTCGACGGGATGGTCCGAAACGAAGCCGGCGCCACCGTGGACCTGGATCGCCTCGTCGGCGACGTTCACCGCGTGCTCCGAGGCGAACAGCTTGGCCATGCTCGCCCACCGGGCCGCCAGATCGTCCTCGCCGTCGGCCACCTCACCCGCCGCGCGATAGGTGAGCGACCGTGCCGCCTCGACATCGGTGGCCATGTCGGCGATCTTGTGCTGGATCGCCTGGAACTCAGAGATGGGTCGGCCGAACTGCTCGCGCTCGCGGGCATACTCGATCGCCGCGTCAACGGCCGCCTGGGCCACGCCGACGGCCTGTGCGGCGACGCTGACCCGGCCGTTGGCGAAGAACTCCATGAGCTGGTAGAACCCGTGGTTCTCCGACCCGACGAGGTTCTCCGCCGGGACCCGGACGTCGTCGAGGATGAGCTCCGCCAGATCGGAGGCGTGGATCCCGAGCTTGTTGTCGATCTTCTCGGCGGTGAATCCAGACGTATCGGTCGGGACAAGGAAGGCGCTGATGCCCTTCCGGCCGGCGTCGGGGTCGGTTTTGGCGAAGACGAGCGCGATATCGGCGACCGTCCCGTTGGTGATCCACATCTTGTTGCCGTTGATCAGCCACTCGTCACCGTCCCACTCGGCACGGGTCTCCATGCCTGCGACGTTTGAGCCGTGGGCGGGTTCGGAGATGGCGCTCGCGGACACGGCCTCCCCCGCCGCGATCTGGGGCAGCCACTCCTCCTTCATCCACTCGTCGCCGTATTCGATGAGCATCGACGTGCCGAAGGCCGCGCTCCCGATGGCCGAACCGATCCCGGGATCGGCCCGCCAGAGCTCCTCGGTGACGATCGTCGTCCCGAGCGGGTCCATCGCCGGCCCGCCATACTTCTCGGGGATGTGGGGCCCGACCAGGTCGACCTCGGCCGCCTTTCGCCGGAGGTCCGCTGGATAGGTCCGGTTCTCGTCGTGCTCGCGAGCGACGGGCCTGATCTCGTTCTCGCCGAACTCGCGGACGGCCTGTCGGATGGCCCGGTGCTCGTCTGAAAGACGGAACGCCATGGTGGAGGGTCGGTTTGCATTGTAAAATATCTTTGGCGGTTTCCTACAACCGTTAAGACCTACAGTAATGGTGGTGTGGTCACAAGGGACACAGACATGCGCGCAGCTGTCCTGACCGACTACGGTGAACCGCTCGAGATCCAAGAGGTCGACCGGCCGTCGCCCGAGCCGGACCAGGTGGTCGTCGAGACCGAGGCCTGCGGGATCTGTCGCAGCGACTGGCACGGGTGGCAGGGTGACTGGGATTGGCTGGGAGCCAAACCGCCCCAAGGACAGATCCTCGGTCACGAGCCCGCGGGAACAGTCCTCGAAGTCGGGGACGACGTCGAAACCGTCTCGGAGGGCGACCGGGTGGCGGTCCCGTTCAACCTCTCCGACGGCTCGTGTTATTACTGCAAGAACGGGATGTCGAACATCTGCGAGATGATCATGCCCCTCGGCTTCACCAGCCTCACGCCCGGGGCGTTCGCCGAGGAGTTCCCGGTTCGAGAGGCCGATCAGAACGTGGTCCAACTCCCGGATGATGTCGATTCGGTCGACATGGCGGGCCTCGGCTGCCGGTTCGTCACGGCCTTCCACGGCCTGTCCCACCGGGCGGACGTCAGCGCCGGTGATTGGGTCGCGGTCCACGGCTGCGGTGGCGTGGGCCTCTCGGCCATCCACATCGCAGACGCCCAGGGGGCGAACGTCGTCGCGGTCGACATCCAGGACGAAAAACTCGAATGGGCCGAGAAGATGGGTGCCGACGAAACCCTGAACGCCGCCGAGGTCGACAACGTCGGGAGTCACGTCAAGGCCATTGCCGGCGGCGGGGCCGACGTCTCGGTCGACGCACTCGGTATCGCCGAAACCTGCCAGAACTCGATCGCGAGTCTCGGGCGACGCGGCCAACACCTCCAGATCGGCCTGACGACCAGCGAGGAACAAGGAGAGATCAGCATCCCGACCGATGCGATGGTGATGCAAGAGATCGAGTTCCTGGGCTCCTTCGGCATGCAACCGACCCGGTTCGACGAGATCTTCCGCATGATCGAGCAGGGGAAACTCCAGCCCGGAAAGTTGGTATCCGAGACAGTTGGACTCGAGGACGTCCCCGATCGGCTCGAGGCGATGAGCGACTTCGGTACTGTCGGTATACCCGTGATCACCGAGTTCTAACCCGCTCCCGACCATGCCGACCCGATACGATGCGGATCGTCCGCGCCAGCTGAACGAGACCGAGCGGAGCTACCGCTACTATCGAAACGCCGTCGAACGCCACTGGGATCCCCACGAAGTCGACCTCGCGGCCGACCGCGAGGCCATCACCGAACTCGATGACATGGCGCTCGAGCAGTTGAAGGTCTCGCTCGCGAAGTTCGGGGCGGGCGAGCAGTCCGTCACCGAGGACCTCTCTCCGCTCGCGGTGGTGCTCGACGGGATCGAGGACCAGCTGTTCATCACGACCCAGCTCTACGAGGAGGCCAAACACACCGATTTCTTCGACCGGTACTGGCGGACCGTGATCCACCCGGAGGACGAAGCCCGGGGGCGGGACCGATCGTCGCCGGTGGACCCGCGGTGGTTCGACGTGGACTACAACGAGCTCTTCGACCGTAACGAGGCGGCCATGTCCCGGCTCCTGACGGATGACAGTCCAGATAACCGGGCACGGGCCTACTGCCACTACCACCTCGTCATCGAAGGGATCCTGGCTCAGACGGGATATTACGGGTTGACAAAAGTCTGGAGCCCGGAGATCTCCCAACTTCCCGACCTGCCCGGGCTCGTCGAAGGCATCACCCTCATCCGACAGGACGAGGGGCGACACGTGGGGTTCGGGATGGCCAAGCTCCGGAAACTCGTGCTCGAACAGGGGGTCGATCCAGCGCTTCTCTCGGAGACGGTCACCGAATTGGTCGCGCTCGTCCGCGGGACCCTCGCACCACCCGAGGACCAGCCGACGGAGCCGGTCCTCGAAGAGAACGAGCTCACCGAGTACGCCGTCCGAAAGCACACCGAACGGATGCAGCAGATCACCGACGCGAGCGCCGAGATTCCGGAAGTCGATCAGCTGACCGCCCTCGAGGGGTAGTTACTGGCCGAGGTAGGCGTCGCGGATGTAGTCGTCGCCCTCGAACGTCTCCGGGCTTCCCTCCCGCTCGATCTGTCCGTTCTCGAGCAGGTAGATCCGGTCGGCGTGGTTCATCGCGAACGTGACGTTCTGTTCGCAGAGCAGGATGGCCACGCCGGACTCGCGGATTCGATCGATCGCCTCGCTGATGTCCTCGAGGATCACCGGGGCGAGTCCGAGCGTTGGTTCGTCCAACAGGAGCAGGTCGGGTTCGCCCATCAGCGCCCGACCGATCGCGAGCATCTGTTGCTCGCCACCGCTCATCGTCCGGGCCGACTGGTCGATCCGGTCGTCCAGAACGGGGAAGAGGTCAAGGACGAAATCGAGGCGATCCTCGACCCCCTCCGGGTGGCGGAACGCCCCCAGCCGGAGGTTGTCCTCGACGCTCATGAAGTCGAAGAGATCCCGTGACTCCGTGCAGTAGATGAGGCCGTCCTGGACGAGTTCCGAGTGGGAACGTCCCGCGACCGGGCCGCCGTGGTACTGGACCGTCCCCTGGAACGGGAGAAAGCCGGCGATGGTGTCGGCGAGCGTTGTCTTCCCCGCGCCGTTCGGACCGATCACCGAGACGATCTCGCCGTCGCTGACGGAGACATTGACGCCCTGCAGTGCCTTGACCTGCCCGTAGGAGACATGGAGATCGACCACGGTGAGGAGCTGGCCGCCGCCGTGGGGCTGATCGGGAGTGTCCGCCGCAGTCATGTCCCCTCACCCCCGAGGTAGGCCTCTTGGACGGCCGGATCGTTCCGGATGGCCTCCGGTGTCCCCTCGGCGAGCTTCGCCCCGAAGTTGATGACGATCGCCCGGTCGATGAGCTGGAGCAGTCCTCGCATGTTGTGATCGACGACGACCATGGTGATGCCCTCCTCCCGGAGCTCGGTGAGAAGCTCGGAGATCTCGGCGATCTCCGGCCCGGAGAGGCCGGCAAAGGGTTCGTCGATCAAGAGGAGGCGCGGTTCCGTCGCGAGTGCCCGACCGAGTTCGAGCCGGAGCATTCCCGCATGGGGGAGTTCGCCGGGGGTCTGCTGGAGGCGGTCACCTAGCCCGACCCGCTCACAGAGCGCCCGAGCCCGTTCCCGGGTCTCACCGCGCAGGCCCGCCATCGAGAACAGTCGGTCGGGAACGAGCGCGAGCTGCACGTTCTCGACGACCGTCCGGTCGCGGAGTGGCCTGAAGGACTGAAAGGTCCGCGCCATGCCCCGTTTGACCATCTGGTAGGCCGGCTCGCCGGTCACGTCCTCGCCGCGGTAGTACACCGTTCCCGCCGTCGGGGGATAGGTGCCAGTGACGCAGTTGAACGTGGTCGACTTGCCCGCCCCGTTCGGCCCGATGAAGCCGAGGATCTCCCCCTCCTCGACCGCGAAGGAGAGGTGATCGACGGCGGTCAGCCCGCCGAACTTCTTCGTGAGGTCGTCGATGACGAGGAGGCCATCGCCGGGGGCGAACTCGCCGTTCTCCTGATTGGCACTCATGGCTCACCACCCCCGTCTGGCTGGGCGTCGGCGGCCGACCGGCCCCGGAGCCGCTTGGCCTCCATCAGTACCCGGGGGACGAGGCCCTCCGGCAGGAAGAAGAGGAAGCCGAGCGTGATGAGGCCGAAGATGAGGAAGTACAGTTCGCTGACCGGAACGGCGAGGACGGGAATGGTCACCTCGACGTTCCGCAGCCAGGTCCGGACGAGGAAGAAGAACAATCCGCCGATCGCGGCGCCAGTGATCGTCCCGATGCCGCCGAGAATCGTGGCGACGATGAGCTCGATCGAGAGGACGAGACCAAGGGTCTCGCTCGGCGTGGCGACACCCTGGGCGTAGGTGTGGACGTAGAGGGCACCCCCTAGACCACCGATCGCGCCGCTGAGAACGAACGCGAACAGTTTGTATTTCGCGGGGTTGAGCCCGACGGACACCACCGCGTCCTCGTCCTCGCGGATGGCGGTCAGGATCTGGCCGGCATCCGACCGGGTGATCGCCAGGAAGACGGCCAGCGCGAAGACGAACAAGGCGAAGGCGACGTAGTAGTTCGTGACGGGGTCAAGCGAGATCGTTCCGATGCCGAACAGCCCGGTCTCGCCACCGGTCACGTCCGAGAAGTAGACGAAGACCCGGAGGAGGATGATGGGCGTGACGAGCGTGATCAGCGAGAAGTACGGCCCCTTCACTCGGAGTGACGGGAACCCGATCAGTAGCCCCGCGAGGCTAGCCGCAATGACCCCTGCGGGGATCGACGCGACCAGCGGGAGGCCAATATGGACGTTGAGCATCCCGCTGGTATAGGCCCCGACCCCGATGAACAGGGCGTGGCCGAACGAGATCTCCCCGGTGTACCCGGAGACGACGTCCCAGGTCATGACGTAGACCGCGAAGAACAGCGCCCCGGTCACCTGCAACACAGTGAGCGACGAGATGAACCCGATCGCCTCCACGGGGGCGGCCAGGGGGAGCACCGCGAAGGCCACCAGCCCGAGCAAGCCGAGCTGATGGCGACGCGGGAGTTCGAGCGGATTGATCGTCAGGCCCACCGTATCGGCCGTTTCGGCTTCGGTCTTTCCGGCCATCGTTTTACTCGGCGAGCTCCCGGCCGAAGAGGCCCTCCGGCCGCACCAGCAGGACGACCACGAGAACGACCAAGGCGGTCACCCCCGAGAGACGGGTACTGATCATCGTGACGGTCACCTGATCCATCAGCGCGATGAGGTACGCACCGATGACGCTCCCGCGAATCGACCCCAGCCCACCGAGCACGACGATGGCGAACGAAAGCAGCAGTGGATTGCGGCCCATCAGGGGGTTAGCTGTCAGGAACGACGCCAGGAACAGCCCGGCGATCCCGGCGAGCGCCCCGGCGATGAGCCAGGTATAGGCGTAGACGTTGTCGGCGTCGATGCCGACGAGCGCCGCCCCTTTGTGGCTCATGCTGATCGCGAGGATGGCCTTGCCCTGTTTCGTCCGCGTCACGAAGTAGAAGAGGGCGCCAATGATGAGCCAGGACAGCACGAACGCCACGATCCGGTTGTTTTCCACCCCCCGTTCGAGGAGTTGGGTCTGACCATCGACGAGGGCAGGGATGGCGAGTGGTTGCGTCCCCGCGACCACGAGAAACACCTGCTCGATCACGAGCCCGGCGACGAGGGTTAGGATCAGGACGGTGATCGGATGGCCGGCGACCTTTCGGATCATCCCCTTGTACATCCCGTAGCTGAACAGGGCCGGCAAGCCGAACGCGGCAACCGCGCCGATCCAGATGCTCGCACCTGCTTGAGTGACGTAGTATGCACTGTAGGCCCCGAGGGTGATCGACGCGCCGTGGGCCAGGTTGAGGACCCCGCCGACGCCGAAGATGAGCGTGAACCCGATCGCGACCAGCGAGTACAGCGCCCCGAGCAACAAGACGTTCACTGCCAAGTTAGCGGCATTGACCATGGATACAGGAATCCGCTAACCGCAGTTAGGCCCAGGGCGGTGGCTGGTATTCGGTCGTGGCGAGGTTGTCCGGCCAGAGGACTTCCTGGACGCCGTTACCCTCGTCGTCGGTCTGCCACTGGAAGAACACGCCCTGGGCGTAGTCGGCGCCGAACCTGACGTCGTGGGGGAACTCCTCGTCCTGGCCGTAGAACTCGATGTTGCCGGACGCGCCCGTATAGGTCATCGCCTCGAGTTCCGACACGACGGCGTCGGAATCGAGTGTTCCAGCCGCCTCGACGGCCTCCTTGTACATGTAGACGGCGTCGTAGGCGCTATACCCGTTGTACACTGGATAGCCATCGTTGGCCTCGTTGTAGGCGTTCGCGAACGGGATGGTCTTGTCCGTGACCTCGCTCTGCGGGGTGGCCGTGGTCTGGCTGAACGTGGAAATGGCCGCCCCCTGCGTCGCTGCGAAGAACGACGGCAGCTGCGTCGGGACGTGAATGCCACCGTAGCCGAACGGCCGCTGTTGCTGGGCCCACTGGACGAGCGATGTCGTTCCGATGTGGGCGAGCGCGGTATAGAGGCCGTCGACCCCGGCGTTTTCGAGCTCGTCGTAGACGGGGGTGAAGTCCTCCGTCCCCTCGGCGATCCGCTGGTCGTAGACGACCTCGACGTCGACCTCGTCGGTGAACCGTTCGTTGAGGATGGACGAGACCGGCTCGGTCCATTTGAAGTCCTCGACGATGATCCCGATCGTCTCCCATCCCATGCTGTCGAAGTAGTCCTGCGCGAACAGGATCATGCTCTCCGCGAGGAACGTGGAGTTGACCGGTCCCACCCGGAACCAGTACTTGAACCGATCGTAGTCGCTTTTCACCTGGGCCGGCGCGTCCGGCGTGGCCGCCCCGGCGGTCAGGTGGACCGTTTCCTGCTGGGCGATGTTCGGCATGAGCGCTAGGAGCTGCTCGCTGCCGAAGATGCCGAAGGTCGCCGCGACGTTCTCGCCTGTCGTCAACTCCTGATAGCCCTGGCGGGCGGTGCCGGGATCGTCCTTCGTGTCCTTGGTGATGACCTCGAGTTCCGCCCCCTCGATGCCGCCCTCGTCGTTGATTTCGTTAACGGCCAGGTCGACCGCGTTGAAGATCGACGACCCGAACGGGGCGTCCGCCGGGCCCATCGCGCCGATCGTGATAGGGCCGGTGATCGATGGCGTGGGGGTGCCCGTCGGGGTCCCGCCATCGCCACCGTCACCACCGTCGCCTCCGTCGCCGCCGTCTCCGCCATCGCCACCGTCGCCGCCGGTACATCCCGCCACCGCCGAAAGTGCCACCCCGCTCCCGGTCGCCCGGAGGAACGTCCGCCGATCGACCCGGCCGGACTTTTCATTGTTCAATTTTTCGCCCTTCGGTTTATCGGTGGACTGGTTTCCGCCGTTGGCATTATCATCGTTAACCATGGCTCGTCGTGTATATATGACCGTATAGTTATAACTATGGGGGTTGTTCACAACCCGCTTCCAACGGTTCAGTCGTGGACGAGCACGTCGAGTACGACCGGGGCGTCGTCCTGGACCGCGGCCGTCACCGCCGACCCGATCTCCGCCGGATCCTCGATCAGTCGACCGGTAGCGCCGTGGCTCTCGGCGTTGGCCGGGATGTCCACCGGCGGGTCGATATCCATCCCGACGAACTCGTAATCCCCCTCCTCGCCGCCGAAGAGTGATAGCGTGTTGTCCTTGAGGATCCGATAGTTCCGGTTGTCCGGGATGACCACCGCCAGGTCGACGTCGTACCGGGCGGCCGTATACAGCGAGTGGGGATAATAGAGGTAGGAGCCGTCACCGATGAAGCCGACGACGTCCCGCGGTTCGTCCACCATTGACTCGGCCATGGCGGCCCCGATCGCGGCCGGTAGCCCGTAGCCCAGGCCGCCACCCTTGTTCGACACGTACTGCTCGGGTTCGAACGGCCACCGGGTGAGCATCGCGTATTTCGCCGTGACCCCTTCGTCGACGATGTAGACGTCGGGGACAGCCTCGCGCATGGTGTCCACGAGCTCGGCCTTCGAGGCCCTGGGATCGTCGGCCTCGTCCTCGCCCATCGCGCGCATCTGCTGTTCGGCCATCGTCTTGAACGTCGCCACGTCCTCGAGCCTGGTGTCCCGCTCGTCGTCGGAGATCCGGTCACGAACCCGATCGGCCAATGCCGTCATAACCGCGCCGGGGTCGCCGATGATCGCCGCGTCTGCCGGTTCGATCTTGCCGACCTCCCAGGCGTCGTCACTGACCTGGATGATCGTGGTGTCACGGTCGACGAGTTCGCCCTCGTGTCTGGTGAGCGTCGTATTGGTCGAACATCCGACGAGCATGAGCGTGTCCGTGCTCATGAGCGTCCGCGCGATGGTCTCGTCAGGCGGGATGTAGGAGACCCACTGGTCATGGCCGGTCGGGAAATCGATCTCGCAGGCGAGGATCTCGCCATGGACACGGGCCCCCGTTGCTTCGGCGAGGTCGACCGCCGCCTGCACGGCGTCCTCGCCGGCCCGGGCGATGTGGTCACCGACCACCATGACGGGTCCATCGGCCTCGACCAACAGGTCAGCGGCGTGGTCGATCTGTGCCCGATCCCCCGATCCCCCGGTCGGGATAGCGCCGAGCCGCTCCGGCACCGAATCCGTCTCGGCCAATGTCACATCGAGCGGCAAACCGAGAAAGACCGGCCCCGTCGGCGGGGTGAGGGCGACGCGGAACGCCCGGCGGAGCTGCATGGGGAGGGCGCGGACGTCGAGGACCTCGTCGCTCCACTTGCAGAACTGGTCGGTCATAGCCTCGAGGTCGCCCGAGAGGATCGGTTCCCGCGTCCGGAAGTCGGTCGAGTGGTTGCCGGCCGTAATGACGATCGGCGCACCGGTCACCTTTGCGTTATAGAGGTTGCCGATCCCGTGGGCCACCCCCGGCGTGGTATGGAGGTTGACGACCCCGGCAGGCATCACCGCCGGATCGTGATGGGAATGATACCGTCGGGTCTGAGCGTAGCCGGCGGCCATGCCGACCGCGATGTCCTCGTGGAGGGCGAGGACGTATTCGAGATCGCTCTCCGCCAGCGCGTTCATGATCGGGAGCTCCGTCGTTCCGGGATTGCCGAAGACGTGGGTGACGCCGTACTGCTCGAGCGCGTCGACGAACAGATCTGCCCCCGTATAGCCACTCATCGAGAACCCCCCTTGCCGGCGAGACTGAGAGCCATGCGCGACGGGTTAGAGCGGTGTGGTCTTAAATCTCGAATCCCCTCAGTCAAGGAAATCGAGGAGGTGGTCAGTATAGGCCTCCGATCGGTCCTGGACGACCCAGTGGTAGGCTCGGTCGAGAGCCACCAACTCAGTGGGGCCGCCGAGTTCGTCGGCCAGCCTTTCGGCATAGTCGACCGACTGGAGGACGTCCTCGCCACCCCAGAGTAACAGCGTCGGTACGGCGATCGACCCGTATTCGATCTCGGTCGTGTGGTTGGTGTTGGTCGCGACCGCACACCGCTCCAGTGAGATCCGACCCTCCTCGGATTGCCACGGCGCGAGCATTCCGTCGATGAATCCCTGGGGAGGATCGTCGGTGTAGAGCCCGCCGCCGAAAACCCGTTGGAAGGTCTCCTGAAACTCCTGTTCGACCATCCCTGTGACCGCGCCCGGGAGCCCGAGGCCGTTGATGAACTCGACCGGCCAGGAGTCGAAACACCCGACGTTCGATAGGACGAGTCGATCGACGAACTCGGGGTGGTGGCACGCCACCCGGAGGGCGGCCGATCCACCGATATCGTGGCCGACGAGGTGCGCCGAATCCAGCCCCAGCCGGTTCATGAACGCGGCGATCATCGACTCCTGGGCCCTGATCGACCGGTCGAAACCGTCGTGCTGGGCGGAGTTTCCGTAGCCGAGAAGATCCGGTGCGATCACCCGATAGTGGTCTGCCAATCCAACGGCGACATCGTGCCAGAGGTACGACCACGTGGGAATCCCGTGCAGGAGGATGACGGCCTCCCCAGCACCGGCGTCGTGGTAGGCCACCGAGAGGTCGTGATCGTCGACCTGGACCGTCACCTCGTCCTGGGTCGAAGTCCAGTCTGTGTGATCCATCTCGACCGCTGAGTTTGCACCCCACCGGAATAACCTTGCCCGGGACCGGTGGGCGAGGCTTAAGGGGGCGCCCTGGGAACGCGCCGGCATGGATTTCGGATTGTCCGACAAGACCGCCCTCGTGACCGGGGGTGGCGGTCGGATCGGCGGTGAAGACTGTCGTGTCCTTGCGAACGAGGGGGCCGAAGTAATCGCGCTCGATGTCGATCTGACGGGGGCCGAGCAAGTGGTTGACGATGTCGAATCGGCGGGCGGAGACGCCCGGGCCGTCGAGTGCGATCTCACCGACCGGGACGACGTCGACGAGACGATTGCCGAGCTTCGCGAGGAGACCGACGGCATCGATATCCTGATCAATAACGCTGCGTTCGTCGATGCCCAGGCCCAGCTCAAGGACTACGACGACGATATCTGGGACCGCGATATCTCGGTCAATCTCGACGGTGCCTACAACGTCAGCCGGGCGGTCTTCCCAGCCATGTGCGAGCGGGGCTGGGGCCGGGTCATCAGCATGAGTTCGATGGCCGGGTGGTACGGCGGGTTCGGCCAAGCCTCGTATTCGGCCACGAAGGCCGCCCTCATCGGCCTCGGCAAGACCATGGCATTGGAGGGCGCCCAACACGGCGTCACCTCGAATATTCTCGCCCCGAGCATCGTCATCGGCGACCTCGCAGACCTCGAACCGGAAGAGCTCGAACAGTTCAGTCCCATGTTCGAACGTATCAGGCAGGCCACGCCCATGCGCGCGCTCGGGCGCGAGGAGGACGTGGCGAACCTGATCGCCTACCTCAGCAGTGAACAGGCGAACTACGTAACGGGACAGGTCATCGGTGTTACCGGCGGCGTCGACCTCTTCACCTTCTAACCGGGCGCGAACGCCTGGACAGTCTGTTCGCCGAGCGAATCAACGGCGTTGTTCGGGACCACCAACGTCGGCCGATCGATGATGGACCCGTCGAACAGCTCGGCCAGCCGGTCCTGAGCCGTCTCCGGTGTCGCGGCGACTCCGAGGGCATCGACCATTTCGTCGGTGACGGCGGCCGTCGCCTCGCCGCGATCGCCGGCGCGCCAATTCTCAGCCACGGCGTCCGCGCCATCGGGAAACATCTCCCCCACGGCTTTCCGATAGCCCTCACCACTGCCAACGTAGTAAGCCACGTGACCGCGGATCGCGTCCATGGCCTCGTCGTGGTCCTCGCTTACGGCGGCCGGGATCCACGGCGCGACATCGATCGACGAGGGGTCGCGACCGGCCTCCCTGGCGGCCGTTTCGACCGTTTCGAAGGCTCGTTCGAGATTTGGGAACGGGACGTTGTGCGGGATCCACCCGTCACAGAGCCGGCCGACCACCCGACGGTTGGCCGGGCCGAGGGCGGCGTGGTAAATCGGTACCTCGTGGTCGAGGGAGGGGAAGTCGGCGAGCTCGAACAGCTGGCCGTCGTAATCGACGCGGCCCTCCCCTCGGGTGAACGCCTGGACGGCCTCGATGGTCTCGTGGGCCCGACGGACGGGGCGATCGAACGCCATCCCGTGGAGGTCCTCGACGATCTTCGGGGTACTCGTCCCAACACCGAGCGTGAACCGCCCCTCCGAGACCTGGTCCAGGGTTACCGCGGTCATCGCGAGAACCGCCGGCGTCCGGGAAAACACGTTCATGATGGCAGTGCCGAGATCGATTGATTCTGTCCGGGTGGCGATCTCGGTGAGCTTGACGGCCGAGCTCGTGCCCCAGAGCTCGGGCGCCCAGACAGATTCGTAGCCGAGTGCCTCTGCAGTGACGGCGACCTCGACGGGATCCAGCTCGCCGAGTTGGGGGAGGAGCAAGCCGATGGACATCGGTCCGAGCGACTCCTGGAAGGGTCAAAAACTATCCGATGACCCCCGCCTCCCGGAGGGTCTCGAGCCGTGCGTTCGAGAATCCGGCCTCTTGGAGGACGGCGTCGGTGTGCTCGCCGTGACCGGGGACGGATTCATCGCTGCCGGATGGAGGCGTCGACTGGCGGGCGGGGAAGCCAACGCGCGGTGGCGCGTCGGCCGGCTCGATGACGAGGTCGCGGGCCTCGAGTTGCGGATCGGAAAGCATCTCGGTAGGGGTGAGCACCGGCCCGATCATCGTCTCGAGGTCGGCCAGGTCGTCGAGCCAGTCCGTCCGTGGCCGTTCGGCGAAGAGCGACGCGAGCTCCTCGCGGAGCGCCCGGCGTTCGGCCGGGTCCTGTGTCAGGTGGGCGTCGATGAGGTCCTCCCGATCGACGGCCTCGCAAAAGGTCCGCCAGAACTTGGGTTCGAGCGCGGCGAGCGTGAGGTAGCGGCCGTCACCGGCTTCATAGACGTCGTACCACGGGTCTCGTCCGGTCAATGCCGTCTCGCCCGGCCGGGGCTCCTCGCCGGCCAGCGCATCGGCCGTGACGGCCTGGGAGAGCGAGACCATGACGTCGGTCATGGCCACGTCTATGTATTCCCCGTCGGTGTTCCCCAGCGCCCGCGAGGCGAGCGCCCCGACGACTGAGAAGGCGGCGAACAACCCACCAGCCATGTCGGCGATCGGGTAGCCCGGGATCCGTGGCGTTTCCTCGGTAGAATCGCGGGTCATGTCCAACAACCCCGAAACGCCGATGTAGTTGAGGTCGTGCCCGACGCGGTCGGCGTAGGGACCGGTCTGTCCGTAGCCTGAGAGCGAGCAGTAGACGAGGTCGGGGTTGTGCTCGACGAGTGTCTCGTAGTCGATGTCGAGGCGTTCGGCGACGCCGGGTCTGAACTGCTCGAACACAACGTCGGCCTCGGTCGCGAGTTGATAGAAGACGTTCTTCCCCCGGCCGGTCTTGAGGTCGATCCCGACGCTCCGCTTGCCGCGATTGACCGCGTCGAAGAGCCGCCCAACGCCCCGGTCGGTGAGCGGTGGGAGGTCGCGTGCGTAGTCGCCAATGCCCGTATCCTCGACCTTGATCACGTCCGCCCCGAGGTCGGCGAGCAGCTGGGTCGCATACGGGCCGGGGAGCAGCCGGGAGAGATCGAGGATCCGAACATCATCGAGCCGCATGGCCCCGCAGAGGCCGCGGGGTGGGAAAAACTATAGGTGTGTCATGATCCATCACACCACGGACCATGATGGACGTTCAGCTCACGTTGGACAGGGTACTCGACCGGGCGGTCGACCTCTTCCCCGACCGGGAGATCGTGACGGCGCGTCCGGACGGCAGCCGCCACCGGTATACCTACCGCGAGGCCTACGGCCGGATCTGCCAGCTCGCCCACGCCCTCGATGACCTCGGCATCGAGCGTGGCGGCCGCGTCGCGAGCGTCGCGCTCAATCACTACCGACATTTCGAGCTCTATTTCGCCCCGGCCTGCAGCGCCCGGAGCCTCCATATGTGCAATATGCGGCTCCCCGACGAGCACTTCCAGCACACGATGAACGACGCCGGCGACCAGGTGGTGTTCGTCGATCCCGCCTTCGTCGAGAAGGTCGAGGCCAACGCCGACGCGCTCGATTCGGTGGACCAGTTCGTCGTGCTGAGCGATGCCGTTCCCGAGACGGCCCTCGAACCAGTCGTTTCCTACGAGGCGCTGCTCGAGGGGCACCCGACCGAGTACGACTGGCCCGCCCTCGACGAGGAGGACGAGTGTGGCATGTGCCACACGTCGGGGACGACCGGCCTCCCGAAAGGTGTCGCCTACAGCCACCGCGGGGTCTATCTGCACAGCCTGATGTGCTCCCACGTCGACGCCAACGGGATCAGCGAGCGCGACACGGTCCTGCCGGTGGTCCCGATGTTCCACGCCAATGGGTGGGGATTGCCCTACGCCGCCACCTTCGTCGGATCCAAACAGGTCCTTCCGAACATGCACACGGATCCCGGCCCGCTCGCCGAGATGATCGACGAGGAGGAGGTCACGATGTCGGCGGCCGTCCCGACGGTCTGGATCGGCATGGCCGAATACCTGGATGAAAACCCCGATGTCGACATCTCGAACATCGATCGACTGACCGTCGGCGGGAGCGCACCACCGGAGTCGCTCATCAGGAAATACGACGAGGAGTACGATGCCCCGATCATCCAGGGGTGGGGCATGACCGAGATGTCGCCGGTGGGCACACTGAGCGTCCTCCGGGAGGAGCTCACTGAAGCCGATCCCGAGACCCAGTACGCCTACCGGGCCAAGGCCGGTATTCCCGTCCCCGGGATCGATACCCGGATCCGCGACGACGAGGGCAATCTGGTCCCCGACGACGGGGAATCATTGGGCGAGCTCGAAGTCCGCGGCCCGTGGGTCGTCGACGCCTACCACAACCGCCCCGAGGAGTCGGCGGCCTCCTTCACGGAGGATGGCTGGCTCAAGACCGGTGACATCGCTACGCGGGATGGGCAGGGCTACATCGATATCGTGGACCGGGCGAAGGACGTCATCAAGAGCGGCGGCGAGTGGATCTCGTCGGTCGAGCTCGAGAACGAACTCATGGCCCACCCGGACGTGGTGGAGGCGACGGTCATCGCGGTCGATCACGAGAAGTGGCAGGAGCGACCGTTGGCCTGCATCGTCACGCGGGAGGGGGCTGCCCTCACGAACGACGAGTTGAATGCCCACCTCGGCGAGCGCTTCCCGGATTGGTGGCTGCCGGACGAGTACGAATTCCTCGAGGAGATTCCACGGACCAGCACGGGGAAGTTCAACAAGATGGCCCTCCGAGACCGCTTCGCCGACGTCACGCTCGAGGCCGAGTGAGCCACCGAGGCATTAAGGTCGCCGCTCCGCATTCTCCCTCATGACCGTCCAGGAAGCCAGCCCCGATTCGGGGGTGAGTTTCGCCGTCGACGAGGAGACCCGCCTCATCCTCGACAGCCTCGACGACTTCGTCGAGCAGGAAGTCCAGCCCATCGAGGACCGCCTCGGGGAAACCTACGACAACCCACGCCTGCGCCACGAGCCGGACGGCCGGTTGGTCGATGAGGTGCTCGAGGCCATCCAGACGGTGCGTCGCAAGAGTGCTGATGCCGGGTTCTACGCCATGAACCTCCCCGAGGAGGCCGGGGGCGACGACGTCTCGAACGTGACCTGGTACCGGGCGAAAAAGCACCTGGCGGCCAAAGGCTCGGGGCTCACCGAACACGTCCTGGCCGGACCAGAAGGGCCCAAACCGCTCCTCGCCCAGGCAGCGGGCGAGCAGGTCGAGCGATACCTGAAACCGACCGTCCGGGCCGAGCATTCGACGGCGTTCGCCCAGACCGAACCCGGCGTCGGTTCGGACTCCCCGAGCATGGCGACCACGGCCGAGCGCGATGGTGACGAGTGGGTCCTCAACGGGCAGAAACAGTGGATCACGAACGCGCCATACGCGGACTTCATCCAGGTGTTCGCCCGGACAACCCCCCAGGACGAGGCGGGCCGGTACGGGGGCATCACCTGCTTCATCGTCGAATCCGACGAGTACGAACTGGGATCGATGAACAACGCCGTCGGGATGGAGGGGATGCAGGCGGAGGTCATCTTCGACGACGTCCGGCTCCCGGACTCGCGGGTCCTCGGGACCGAGGACGGCGCTTTCTACGACGCCATGGACTTCCTCTCGCTCGGCCGGCTCGAGCTCGGCGCCCAGGCCGTCGGCTACGCCGAACACCTGCTCGACCAAGGCGTCGACTATGCAAACGAACGCGAGGCGTTCGGCCGGCCCATCGGGAAGTTTCAGCACATTTCGGGCAAGCTGGCCAAGGGCCGGGCGAAGACGTTTGCCGCCGATTCCGCCGGCCTGCGGTGTGCATGGGAGATGGACCGTGGCCAGCCCGCCATCGAGGAGTCGTCGATTTTCAAGTGGTTCGCCACCCAAGCCCTCTGGGCGGTAGCCGACGACACCGTCCAGATCCACGGCGCTAACGGCGTCTCCGAGGACAACCCGTTCATGGACCACCTCCACCTCGCTCGGATCCTCCGGATCGTCGAGGGGACTGACGAGATCCAGCTCAACACCGTCGCCAAGCAGATGGGCGCGCGCTGAGCGTTAGAGGTCGACCACGGCGTCTTCGATGTCCCTTCTGGGAACCGGCGAGATCCAGTCCTCGGCGACCCAGTCGTAGCTGATGGTTCGGTTCTCATCGATGACGAAGACGGCCCGCCACGCGGTCGAGACGTTCGCCATGCCCTGCCGGTCGGTGCGGAGGTCGAAGGCGTTGCAGGCCACCCCGTTGACGTCGCTGAACAACCGGAACGGGAGGTCCATCTGCCTGATGAACGCGTTCTGGGCGTACGGGCCGTCCCGCGTCACGCCAACCACCGGGACGTCGAAGTCAGCCCAGCCCGCGCGGTGATAGTGTTTCCACCAGTTCTCTGCGATCGCGCTGAAGACGAATCCGGAGAAGACGACGACTGCTCCGTCCTCGGCGACCTCGTGGAGCGCGGTCGATCGGAAGGTCTCTCCATCGCAGAGTGGTAGGGTGAAATCCGGTGCCACGTCGCCCACAGCAGGAGGCATGGCTGACCGTCAGCCCACGGCGGCGTAAATCCCCCGCCGGAGTTTTGCTGCCCGATCCCGATGGTCCAGTATGAGCCTCACGCTCTACCGGCTCGAAGGCTGTCCGTACTGCGAACGCGTCGTGGATCGGCTGGACGAACTCGACCTGGAGTTCGAGAGCATCTGGGTCGAGGGCGAACACTCGAAACGAAATGAGGTCAAACGCGTCTCCGGCCAGCGTGCCGTACCGGTCCTGATCGACGATGACCGTGGAGTGACGATGGCCGAGTCCGAGCGGATCCTCGAATACCTGGACACGAGCTTCGCCGAGGCGGCCTGATCAGTCGAGGTCGTGGGGGTCGAGCCCGGGGTCGTCGACGTTCGGCGCGCCGATCCCGAGGATGATCCCCTCGTCGTCACCGACATATCGGTGGCCGTGGCCCGTGCCGGGCCCGGCGGCGAAGAACGTCCCCGGGCCGGCCTCGATCAGTTCGGTTTCGCCCGATTTCCCGAGCTTGAGCGAGAACTCTCCCTTGATGATGTAGTAGCACTCCTCCTGTTCGGCATGGGCGTGGTACCGGATCTCCTCGCCGGGCTCGAAGTACCAGACGTTGATTCGCATGTTCTCGAGGCCGAGCTCGTCGCCGATCGACTGGACGTCGAGGTCCGGCGGGATCTCCTCGATCTGGGAGAGGTCGGTGCGCGGTACGTCATCCGTATGGACGACCCCGTAGTCCATGCTCTGAGCTTCACGCATCGACTGCGATAAATCCTCGCCGTCGCGTCAGCCCGGAAGCTCGTCGACGATGTCAGGCAGGACGGTGGCGAGGTTGTCGCGGAAGACGTACTCGGCCCGGCCATCGTGCGGGGTCGGGTCGGCGTTGACGATGATCAGGGTAGCGCCCTTCTTGGCGGCCGTGGCAGGGAGCGATGCGGCGGGTTCGACAGTCAACGACGAGCCGGCGACGATGAAGACGTCGCTGCTCTCGGCGTGTGCATGGGCGCGCAGCAAGGCGTGTTCGGGAAGGGGCTCGCCGAAGAGGACGCTGTCGGGTTTGAGCACGCCATCACACTCGTCGCACGTCGGTGGCCGCTGGCCGTTCCGGGCCTGCGTCATGGCCGGATCGACGTCGAACCGCCGGCCGCAGTGCCGACAGATGACCCGGTCGTGGGTGCCGTGGAGCTCGATGACCGCCTCGTTCCCGGCCGCCTGATGGAGGCCGTCAACGTTCTGGGTCAGGACGACATCGAGGTGGCCCTCGGCCTCGAGCGTCGCGAAGGCATCGTGCCCGGGATTCGGTTCGACGTCCCCGCCGTCGAAGGCGTCGTCGTGAAGCTCGACCCACTGCGCCCAGAACGCGCCGGGATCCCGGTCGAAGCTATCGATGTGGAAGTCCCGGGGGTTGTACTGCTCCCAGAGTCCGCCCTCGCTCCGGAAGTCGGGGATACCCGACTCCGTGCTCATGCCGGCACCAGACATCGCCACGATCGTCTCGGCGTCGGCGATGGCGAGCGCCGCGGCCCGGATCTCTTCCATACAGGAGCTACAGGTTGGAACCGGTAAACCTGTCGCCCGGTGCAGTTATGGCCGTCCGCTCCGGGGAGCGAGCCATGCGACCGAGAGCGAGGAACGGGGTTCGATGACCGGCTACGAAGCCACCGAGATCGGTGATCGGTCGGTCACGCAGAGGCGGACCATCACCGAGGCGGACGTGGTCAACTTCGCGGGCGTGAGCGGCGATTTCAACCACCTCCATACCGACGCCGACGCGATGGCCGAATCGGGCTTCGGCGAACGGATCGTCCACGGCGCCCTTCTCTTCGCGGTAATGACGGGCCTGCTCTGGCAATCACGCGACGAGGAGACCCGCGAGGCGGTCGTCGCGTTCTACGGCGTCGATCACCTCCGGTTCACCGCGCCAGCGTTCATCGGCGAGACCGTCCACGTCGAGCTCGAAGTGACCGATAAGCAGCCACGCGACCACCCCGAGGCCCGTGGGGTAGTCCGTTATGACGCCCAGATGGTCACCGGCGACGACCGAACGGTCCTGGCCTGCGAGCTGCTCTCGCTACTGCGCTAGCGGCCCTCGAAATCAGGATCCCGACCGTCGAAGAAGGCTTCGACCCCCTCGCGGTGGTCCCTCGACTCGAAAACCAGGCCCTGAGCGACCGCCTCGTCGTGGAGGGCGGTTTCGAGGGATTTTCCGAACCCTGATCCTAGCAGCTGCTTCGCCTGTCTGAGCGCGACCGTCGGTCCGCTTCCGATCTCGTGGGCCAGCTCCCGGACGCGGTCGTCGAAGTCCGCCTCGGGAAAGACGTGGTTGAACAGGCCCAGCTCGAGCGCCCGGTCCGCGTCGAGGATTTTTCCGGTATAGACCAGCTCCTTGGCGACGTTTTCGCCCACGATCCGCGGCAGGAAATACGAGGTTCCGGAGTCGACCGAGAGGCCGACGGTCCGGAAGACGAACCCGATGCTCGACCGGTCACTCCCGACTTGGAGGTCACACGCGATGGCCAGGTTTGCCCCCGCACCGACCGCCGGCCCGTCGATCTTCGCGATGGTCGGGACCGGGGCTTTCGCTACCCGCTCGACGAGGTGGTGGGTGGTCCGCTCGACCTCGCGGACGGCCGCCTCGACCGGGCGGTCGGATTCGATCCGGCGCTTGAGTCGGTCGAGATCGCCCCCGGCGGAGAACGCTCCGCCGGCCCCGTCGATCACGACACATCGAGCGTTCTCGTCTGCCGCCCGATCGAGCGAGTCCAGGATGCCGTCGGCGATCTCGCTCGAGAGGGCGTTTCGCCGGTCCGGCCGGTTCAGGGTAACCGTCGCGACGCCCTCCTCGAGGTCGAACAGGACGGGGTCGTCGCTCATGACCATGCACCCGTTTGGAAGCCACTCAGCATGGACCCGACAACCGAGCGGGCTCGCAAAAGCGTTGCCGCGGGGCGAAACACCGTAGTCGGCGCCCGACGCAACCGTCGGCATGGCCGACCTCCCGAGCCTCTACGAGAACCGCGTCCGGTTCGCCGAAACCGACCTCCAGGGGATCGTCTTCTACGGGACGTTCTTCACCTATCAGGACGAGGCACTGAACGAGTACTTCCGCCGACTCGACTTCCTCTACGAACGCATGCGCGAGGCGGGGTTCACGACCCACATCGTCCATGCGGACATGGACTACCGCGCCCCGGCGCGGTTCGATGACGTGATCGACAATCGGATCCGGGTGGACCGGATCGGCCGATCGAGTCTCTCGTTCGAGTACGAGGCCTGGCGACAGCGGGATCCGACGCTGCTGGCGGAGGGGAACGTCACACACGTGACGGTCGACCTCGAGACGGACGAGGCGATCGCCGTCCCGACGCCGCTGGTCGATCGGATCGTCGAGTTTCAGGATCGGCCACCGGACCGGACCTAGATCGCCGTAAAGATCAAATAGGGAACGAGGAAGAGCAGGACCGTCATGATCGCCAGAAGCACGAGGTAGGCACCGGCGGTCCCGGCGAGGACCCGCCAGATCGGGTGGTCGAATTCGACCATGACGAGCGATGGGTTGGGGCTGTCAAAAACCCTCCGCTCAGGCCAGAATGTCGCCGATGCGCCGCGGCTCGCCGGAGAGGGCGGGCTGCTTCTCGATCAGCTTGAGGACCTCGTGGTCGGTGACCTGGAAGTAGGGCTTCTGGGTGGCCTGTTCGACCATCTCGCGGTCGAGCCGGAATTCGGTGCCCTGGTAGATCACGTCGACCCCCTCTTCGTCGAACGAAAGCACCGTCATGCTCGAACGTGAGGCGATTACGTCGTATAAGCCTTCCAGCCACGTGAGACGTGTGTCAGACGTTCGCTAGGGGGTTTATTACCGGACGGCGACAGGGTCCGGGCGTGTCGAGCCGCGCTGATCCCCTGGACGCCCTCGTGATTCCCGACGGGACGACGGCCGAGGAGCACGACCTCGTGACCGAAGGTGACGTCCTCGTCGGCGGCCAGTCGACCGTCGAGTTCGGCGTCCGCGGGCGGAACGTGATGGCGGGCGAACGCGTCGGTTTCGGCGGTGGGATCGAGGCGGAACGCGACTGCCGCCTCGATATGTGGTGTGACGTGACCGACAACGTCCTCGTGGGGAACGATGCGTATCTCGGCGAACGGGTCCACGTCGGCGGACGACTGGTGGTCGGCGGCGATCTCGACATCGGCGATGATGTCGAAATCGAGGAGGGTTTCGAGGCCAACGGCTGGATCGTCATCCGCAACCCCATGCCAACGATCGTTCTCCTGGTGATGTACCTCTCGCACCTCCTCCGGCTCGGCGAAGAAGAAGCCGCCGAACGGATCGTCCGCGAGGTCTTCGACGAAGAAGACGACTCGGAGCCGCTGGTCATCCCGCGGGGGAGCGACGTCTCGGACGACGCCTGGCGGGTTTCGACGCCCGCCCGCGTCGGGGCGGCGTGTCGCCTCCACGGGAATATCCGGGCACGGTCGATCGAGATCGGGACCGAGACGGAGCTGTTCGGGAGCCTCCGGGCCCGGGGTGACGTGAACGTGGCCGACGAAACGATCATCCATGGCGACGTGACGACGCGGAGCGGCAACGTGACCCTGGCGGAAGGGGTTCGAGTGCTCGGCGACGTCGCGTGTGAAAACGTGGTCCTCACGCCCGGCGCCGAGGTCGAGGGCGCCATCCGGGCCCGCGGTGAGATGGAGCTGCTCAACCCGGAGGTCACCCCACCCGAATGACCGCCCGTCTCGGGGGGCCGCGGCGATGAGTCTCCGGAACGCCGGGCTTGCGCTGGCTGTCGGGGTCGCCGTGTTCGTCATCGTGGGAGCGGTCGTGACCGAGTTGGCAGCCCCCAGTATCGAATTCTCGTTGTTCATCGGGCTGCCGGCGGGGTTTGTTGCGGGAATCGGAGTGGCGGCATTCGTCTATCTCCGGCTCGGTGCCGAGGAGCCAACCCGGCGGCGGCCCGCTATCGCCCTGACCGGCTTCGGCGCCGCCTTCCTCGTGGTCCTCTTTGCGGGCGTTGCCGTCGGCCTCCGAAACTCGGTCGCCCTCCCGATCGCGACCGTTTCCGCCATCGCCATCGCGGTCGTGGTGTACGTCCGTTTCGGCAACCCACCGACGGGGTGAGGACCGCGGGGATCGAAAGGCAGTTCCTCGGTGACGGGGTAGCGATTGCAATGCTCTCGTTGGCGCTCGCCGGCAAGCCCAACGCCGGGAAGTCCACCTTCTACACCGCCGCGACGATGGCGGAGGTGGAAGTGGCCAACTACCCATTCACGACGATCGACGCCAACCGGGGGGTCTCGGCCGTCCGGACTCGGTGTCCCTGTCTCGACCTGGACGAGCGCTGCGGGAACGAGCGGTGTCACGACGGCAAGCGATACGTCCCGGTCGAGCTCCTCGACGTCGCCGGGTTGGTCCCTGGTGCCCACGAGGGGCGGGGGCTGGGCAACCAGTTCCTCGACGAACTCATGGACGCGGATGCGATCATCCACGTCGTCGACGCCTCCGGGGGGACGAACGAGGAGGGCGAGCCGGTCGAGATCGGCACGCACGACCCGCTCGACGAGGTCGACTTCATCGAGACGGAACTCGACCGGTGGCTCGCCGGGATCGTCGATCGGAACTGGGAGACGATCGAGCGCCGGTCGCGATCGCCGGAGTTCGATCTCGAGGCCGCCCTCACGGACGTCCTCTCGGGGCTCGGGCCGGGGGAAGCCGACATCACGGCCTGTCTCCGCGACCTCGAATACCCGGCGGATCCGATCCAGTGGTCGGACGACGACCGGACCGCGCTGGCGACCGCGATCCGCCGGCGGACCAAGCCGATCCTCCTCGTCGCGAACAAGGCCGATATCGCCCCCGCGGAAAACATCGAGCGGTTACTGGCCCTTGACACGCCAGTGATTCCGACCTCGGCCGATGGCGAACTCGCCCTCAGGCGAGGGGTGGAGGCCGAGGCCATCGAGTACGATCCAGGCGACGAGACGTTCGAGGTTACTGGCGACCTCAGCGAGGCGCAGCAGTCCGGGCTCGACCAACTGCGCGCGCTCATGGAGGAGTACGGCGGGACCGGCGTCCAACGCTCGCTCGACACCGCCGTTTACGAGCTGCTCGATCACCTCACGGCCTATCCGGTCGAGAACGAGACCCGGTGGACGGACACGCAGGGGAACGTGCTTCCCGACGCCCACCTCCTCCCCCGTGGCTCCACGCCCCGCGATCTGGCCTATGCGGTCCACTCTGACATCGGGGAGGGCTACCTCCACGCGATCGATGCCCGGACCAACCGCCGGATCGCCGAGGATTACGAACTGGAGGAGGGCGACGTCATCAAGATCGTGAGTACCGCCCGGTGACGGCCTACCGGCCGGGGATCCGTTCCTCGACCCACGCCGCCGCGGTCCGGACCTCCTCTGGATCGGTTCCGGTGATCTTCACACGGTTTGGTCCGTTCTGGGCGGGGTAGCTCCCGAGGACGATATCGAACCGTTCGCGCGCCTGTGCCAGGACGGCAGGCATCGCCCCTTCGGGGGCATCGGTCTCCAGGATCTCGGAGACGGCGTTCCCGTCAAACGCCTCGGCAACGGATTCGAACATCGACTGCATCTCCTCGGGGACACCGGGGAAAACGTAGACGTTTCCGAGCACACACCCGGGGCAGAGTCCGGGCTCGTTCAGGAGCGGTCGGCTGCCCTCGGGGGTAGCCGCCCAGGCGTCGATATCCAGATCCAGCTCGTACCGGTCGACGAGCTCCGGATTGCGGTCCCGGTAGTCCGCCACCGTCCGGACGACGTCCTCGACGACGAACTCCTCGGTAGCTAGCCCGGTGTCGAAGGCATCCGCGACGGCCGCCATGGTCACGTCGTCGTGAGTGCCGCCCAGCCCTCCGGTGACGATCACGGCATCGAACTGCGCACCCCACTCGCGGACGGTGTTAGCGATCAATCGTCGCTCATCGGGCACCACGAGGATGCGTGCAACGGTCACGCCCCGCTCCGTCAGCTGACGCGCCAACCAAGTCGCGTTGGTGTTTTGCGTGTCGCCGGCTAGTAGCTCGTCGCCGACGGTGAGCACCGCGACGTCCATAGGGGAGGAAGACGATGGCGCACCGTTAAGCGTTGCTTCCGGCTCAGCCCAGCGGGCGGAACCACATCGCCGCGATCAACACCGCGAGGAACAGGTACGAACCGCGGACCAGCAGCATGGTGGCGATCTCTGGATCGGCCCGGTGGGCCAGCCCGGCGACGACCCCGAATACCGGGATGGCCAGGACGGTTTCTACCGGAAAGGTGCCGATCGACGCAAACCCCAGGACGCCGAACAGCGCGAGGGCCATCAGCCCCACCGCGAGTCGGCGGGCCGGCTCGATGCCGAGCGAAACTGCGACCGTGCGTTTGTCGATCGACCGGTCGTGGGGCTCGTCCTGGGCATCGTCGATGATCTTCACCCCCGACAGCAGGACGAGAAACACGACCCCGAACGCGATCGGGACCGGCGAGAGTAAGCTGGTTTGCACGTAAAACCCGCCGACGATGGCCAGGGCGATTCCCGCGGGATATCCCATCGTCGCCCCGATCGGATGCCGATCCAGCCTTGGGGCGTGATTGTAGCCGATGAGCCACCCGGGGACGGTAAGCGCCACGGCCACCCAGTCGACGATCGCCCAGAGGACGCCCGTAACGGCGAAGAACGCGACACTCGATCCGAGAAGGGCGACCCGACAGCCTTCGGCCGTCAACGGGTGATCCTCGTCCTCGGCCCGACGGTGGAAATCGATGTACCCGTCCTTGACGTGGGCCGTGTAAACCGCCAGAAAGATGGCCGTCATGTGGATGCCTCCGTCGATCACCGAGAACCGCCCGGCGAGGATGCTCCCGAACCACGACGCCGCGACGGGCGGGAGCATGAACACGGGATGGACCTGCGAGAGGAACGCAGTCAGGACCGGCCTGGCCCCCTGCCCGTGGCGGGCGATTGCCATGTGCTACCATTCGTCTATGAATGGATAAAGCCCACAGCCGCGGCGAATCGAGCCGTGGACCCGGTGGATTCTCGGGAATCTGGAACCGGCACCGCCAATTAACCCCGATCAGAACGAATTCCACCTATGAGCCAAGGGGGACCCCTGGCCACGGATCGCGTCCTTGGGGCGCTATGGCTCGTCCTCATCGTGCTCCTCCTCATGGTTCGGGAGCTGTACCGATCGTCGGTCGACCCTGGGCTCGGCTCGGTTTGGTGGGCGGTCGGTCTGACCAGCACCGTCTTCGTGGTTCTGCTCGCGATGCTAGCTGTGCTCAGGTTGGTCGGCGACGACCGGACGATCGCCGGGAGCGTGTTGGCCGCCCTCCTGATCCTCTATTCCCCCATTCACGCCGGATTGGTGGTCGGCCTGTTCGGCGGTGTCGCCGATTTGCTCGCGTTCAACTCGGCGGTGCAGGCCATCTTCTATCCGGTCCTGACGCTCCTTGCCCTCTTCGTGCTCATGAAAAACCGGACGCCAGGGTCCGCGATCCAGCCGACCGAGTGAGCTCAGGAAACCGCTGCAGTCGCCGCCCGCATGATCTCGATGGCCTCCTCGATTTCGTCGAGACTCGTGGCGTAGGACAGTCGGGCGTACCCGCTCCCGTGATCGCCGAACGCCTCGCCCGGGACGACGACCACGCCGCGGGAGAGGACCTCGTCAACCCACCCCTCCGGGACCTTGGGCATGGCGTAGAACGCCCCCTGCGGCGTCGGGACCTCCAGGCCCATGTCAATCAGTCCATCGAGGAGGACATCGCGGCGCTCCTCGAAGGCGGCGACCATCTCGCCCACCCGATCCTGCGGGCCCGAGAGGGCGGCTTCCGCCGCGTACTGGGCCGGGGCGCTCGCACAGGCCTGGACGTACTGGTGAACCCTGAGCATCCGTTCGATCCGGCGCTCACTGGCCGCGACCCATCCGAGCCGCCAGCCCGTCATCGAATAGGTCTTCGAACATGCGTTGACGAGCACCACGTTGTCCGTCGTGGCGAACTCCATTGGCGACCGATGGTCGCCCTCGAAGACGATGTGTTCGTATACTTCGTCGGTGATGCAGAGCACGTCGTGGTCGTCGGCGATCCGGGCGAATTCCCTAATGTCGGCTTCCGATTGGACGGCCCCGGTCGGGTTGGCGGGGCTGTTGACGACGAAGGCGGCGGTCTCGTCGGTGATCGCCGCTTCGACGGCGGCCGGGTCGAGCGTCAGGTCATCACGGAGGGCGACCGGCACGGGGGTGCCACCGGCCAGCCGGGTGAGGGCGTCGTAGGAGACGAAACCGGGATCGGGGATGATGACCTCGTCGCCGAAATCGACGTGAGCCTCCATGGCGAGGTGAACGGCTTCGCTGCCGCCGGCCGTCGCGATGACGTTCCCAATGGGGATGTCGAGGTCGTTGTCACGTGCGTGTTTGTCGCTGATCGCCTCGCGGAGGGGTTCGATTCCCTTGTTCGAGGTATACCCGTCGACGACCCCTTCGTTGATCGCGTCGACGGCCGCTGTGCGGGCGTGATCGGGGGTGGGAAAGTCCGGCTGGCCGATGCCCATGTTGATCGCGTCCGAACCGGCCGCCTCGAAGACTTCGCGAATCCCGCTGATGGAGACCTGTTCGACCCGCGACGAGAAGTCGGTCATGCCAACTGGCGCGGTCCGGACGTGGATAACTCTTTACGGATTGGCAGGCGGGTGTTTCGAAACCGTCAAGCGCGGCGCGTTGGGAGGGCCGACGATGGACGTCCTGGCCCGGTACGAGCCGCTGGTCGATGACTACGCGGCCTTCCGGGCGGCGTGCGATCAACCGCTCCCGCACCTGGTCAGGGTGAACACGATCAAGGCCGATCGGGGTTCGGTGCTGGCCGCACTCGAGGAATCCGGCGTCCGGTGGGAGCCCGTCCCGTGGAACGACCACCTCCTCGAATTCGAGACGGACTCGCCGGGACTGACGTGGCCGTACTTCCTCGGATGGATTCACGGTCAAGAGGCCGTCTCGGCGCTCCCGGGGACGGTCCTCGATCCCGACCCGGGAACGCGGGTATGGGATGCCTGTGCCGCCCCCGGAAGTAAGGCTAGCCACCTGGCGCAACTGATGGCCGACGAGGGATTGCTCGTGGCCAACGACGACAACCTCGGCCGACTCGCCCCGCTCCGGACCAACCTCGACCGGCTCGGCGTCACGTGTGCGGCCGTCACCAATCAGGACGCCCGGTATTACTCGCTGCAACCCTTCGGGTTCGAGGCCTTCGACGCGGCGCTCGTCGACGCGCCCTGTTCGGGAGAGGGGACCATTCGCAAGAACCCCGATGCCCTCGATGACTGGTCGCCGGGATTCCTCGACAGCATCGCCGGTGTCCAGACAGGGATTCTCCGGCGGGCCATCCAGGCCACCCGACAGGGTGGAGCGGTCGTCTATTCCACCTGCACCTTCGCCCCGGAGGAGAACGAGGCGGTCCTCGACCGGGTCCTCGAGACCGAACCCTGCCGACTCGTCGACATCGAGGTTCCGATCGACACCGATCCGGGAATCACCGAGTGGGACGGCCAGACGTTCGATGAAACGGTCGAGCGAGCCCGGCGGATCTGGCCGCATCGAAACGACACGGGCGGCTTCTTCGTGGCGAAGTTCGAGGTGATCGAATGACTACTCCCGAGCACAAGCGGTTCGACCGGCTTCCGGCCTCGGACGCCGAGCGGGACAATCCCAAGCAGGCCACCCGAGTGGAGGTGCTGGAATGGTGGGAGACACGCTTCGGCATCCCGCCGGCGACCTTCAAAGAGTACACGTTCTGGGAGAAGGGGACCGGGAAGGTCTGGCTGCTCCACGGCGAGGTGCCATCGCCGTGTCCGATCGAAGCGCTTGGCCTTCACTGCCTCCGCACGAGGCAGGAACATTGGAAGCCGACGACGAACGCGGTCCAGCGGTTCGGCCAGGCCGCCACCCGTAACCGAATCCACCTCGATCTCAGGCAGGCCAAAGTCTTTGTCGAGGGACAGGACGTGGAGATCGAGTGGGACGGCGATTGGGGGTATCTGATCGCCACGACTGACATCGCCGATCGGTCCGTGGTTCTCGGAGTGGGACTGTACACTTACGGCGAACTCAAATCACAGATTCCCAAGGGCCGACGGGTCGCGATCGAGTGAGGGCTTCTCACTCGCTGAGAATCCAACCCGCCGTTAACCGTCCAGGCCGTCAATCCTCGGGCGATGACGATGGGCCGTCGACAATGGCTGCTACTCGCTACGGCCGCCTTGGTGGTAGCCGTCATCGTCGGCGTCGCCGCTATCCTCGCCCTCCCGTCAGCCCCGGTCGAAAGCAGTTACGGGTATTCCGTCTCGCTGTCGACGACTGCCACCCTCCAGGACGTCACGCTATTCATCCCGATCCCGGCCACCGAAACGAACGGCGCCGTTGTCGAGGCCGTGGCAGCGGGTCGAGCCGATGCTCCGGCCGGATGGGATGTGAGCATCACCGACACGGACCATGGACCTATGTTGCGGATCCAGTCCGCCGAGATCCGGGCGGAACAGCAACCCGATGGACGGACCTATTCGACGTATGGTATCTCGCTCGCCGTCCCCACCGACACCGAGATCGATACGAAGGACCCGTTCGATGACGAACCCCTCCTTCGGCCTCGGATTGACCAGCGGGAACGGCCCTGTCCAAACCAGGCCGTCCCCGTACCCGAGGAGACATGTTACAGCTACGGGAGCCGCATCTTCGCGAACTATACCGCGCCCGCAGGCGCCGACGTGGACGTGTACGTCGTGGCCGGTGGGACGAACGACCTCACCGGGGCCGGCCGTCAATTCAACCGGTATTACGACCGGGTGACGGTCTTCCTCGACGGCCCCCACTCGGGATGGACGGAGGCGGAGGGCTTCTCCTCGACGGGGGTCGGGACCTACTCGCGGTTCGATCCGTTGGCCGGTCGGTCCGGGGCGTTCTGAAATCCTTATCCCCGTTCACTGACGAACGTCCTCCATGGCCGATGCGGACGCCGAACCCGAGGGCGATGACGAAGCCGAAGCGGAGGACGAGGCGGTCGACGACCTCGTGGCCCGGGTGGCCGTCGAGGACGAAGGCCTGGCCGCCGAGGTGGGGGCGCTCGTCGACGAGGTCGACACGCTCCAGGACGAGCTCGCCGATCGGGAAGAGCGGATCGACGACCTCGAGAGCAAGCTCAAGCGGTCACGGGCCGACTTCCAGAACTACAAGAAACGAGCGAAGAAACGCGAGGAGGAGCTCCGGGAGCGAGCCACGGAGGACCTGGTCGAACGGCTCCTCGATGTCCGCGACAACCTCGCCCGGGCGCTCGAGCAGGAGGGCGAAGAGGCCGACATTCGTGACGGGGTCGAGGCCACCCTCGCCTCGTTCGACCGCGTCCTCAGCGATGAGAACGTCGAGGCGATCGAGCCGGCCGCCGGCGAGGAGGTCGACCCCGAGGTCCACGAGGTCGTGATGCGGGTCGACGGCGATCAGCCGGCCGGCCACATCGTCGACGTCTACCGGGCGGGCTACGAGCTGGCCGGGAAGGTCATCCGACCGGCCCAGGTCACGGTCGCCGAGGAGTAGGTTAGCGGTTCATCTTATATCCCGCTCTTTTGTAGCTCTCGGTTTATTGCGAATCGCAAGCATGCGGCGCCTTCCTCGGAACCCGTGGGGGCCCCTGTCTCGCAATGTTTAAACGGCAAAAGCCGTTACCAATCGACCAAGATGGCGACCGAGAAGATTCTCGGCATCGACCTCGGGACGACGAACAGTGCCTTCGCGGTCATGGAGGCCGGCGATCCCGAGATCATTGTCAACGCTGAGGGGGATCGGACGACACCGTCGGTGGTGGCCTTCACCGACGACGGCGAACGGCTCGTCGGCAAGCCCGCGAAGAACCAGGCCGTTCAAAACCCGGACCGCACGATCCAGTCGATCAAGCGGCACATGGGCGAGGGAGACTACACCGTCGATATCGGCGACGACGACTACACGCCGGAGCAGATCTCGGCGATGATCCTTCAGAAGATCAAACGCGACGCCGAGGAGTACCTCGGCCACGAGGTCGACAAGGCGGTCATCACCGTCCCGGCGTACTTCAACGATAGTCAGCGGCAGGCCACCAAGGACGCCGGCGAGATCGCCGGGTTCGACGTCGAGCGGATCATCAACGAGCCGACGGCGGCGTCGATGGCCTACGGCCTCGATGACGACTCCGACCAGACCGTCCTCGTGTTCGACCTCGGCGGCGGGACCTTCGACGTCTCCATCCTCGATCTCGGGGGCGGCGTCTACGAGGTCGTCGCGACCAACGGTGACAACGACCTCGGCGGTGACGACTGGGACCAGGCGATCATCGACTGGCTCGCCGAGGAGTTCGAGAACAACCACGGAATCGACCTCCGCGATGACCGCCAGGCCCTCCAGCGGCTCAAGGACGCCGCCGAGGAGGCCAAGATCGAGCTCTCCTCGCGCAAGGAAACCACGATCAACCTCCCCTTTATCACGGCTACTGATTCGGGGCCGGTCCACCTCGAGGAGAAGCTGACCCGGGCCACCTTCGAGTCCCTCACCGAAGACCTCGTCGGGCGGACGGTCGAGCCAACCAAACAGGCGCTGTCCGACGCCGGCTACGACAAGGGCGACATCGACGAGGTCATCCTCGTCGGCGGCTCGACCCGGATGCCGCAGGTCCAGGAACAGGTCGAGGACCTCACCGGGCAGGCGCCGAAGAAGAACGTCAACCCGGACGAGGCCGTCGCGCTCGGGGCGGCCATCCAGGGCGGCGTGCTCGCGGGCGACGTCGACGACATCGTCCTCCTCGACGTCACGCCGCTCAGCCTCGGGATCGAGGTTAAGGGCGGCCTCTTCGAGCGGCTCATCGAGAAGAACACCACCATCCCGACCGAGGAGTCGAAGATCTTCACGACCGCCGCGGCCAACCAGACCTCCGTCCAGGTCCGCGTGTTCCAGGGCGAGCGCGAAATCGCCGAGGAGAACGAGCTGCTCGGCGAGTTCATGCTCACCGGTATCCCGCCGGCCCCCGCGGGAACGCCTCAGATCGAGGTGTCGTTCAACATCGACGAGAACGGCATCGTCAACGTGGAGGCCGAGGACAAGGGCTCCGGCAACAAGGAGGACATCACCATCGAGGGCGGCGCCGGGCTCTCCGACGAGGAGATCGAGCAGATGCAGGAGGAGGCCGAACAGCACGCCGAGGAGGACCAGGAACGTCGCGAGCGGATCGAGGCCCGGAACGAGGCCGAGGCCACCCTCCGTCGGGCCGAAACCCTCCTCGAGGAGAACGAGGAGAACATCGACGAGGACCTCATGGCCGACATCGAGGCCGGGATGGAGGACCTCGAGGCGGTTCTCGAGGACGAGGACGCCGATACCGAGGACTACCAGGAGGCGACCGAATCCCTCGC
>Ga0207797_1000178_pt1 | contig 45951 bp, 34 predicted proteins | sample PRCRCaboRojoPR_6_FD_187275 | JGI IMG/M metagenome (GOLD analysis project Ga0207797, IMG submission 187275) | Marine sediment microbial community from Cabo Rojo, Puerto Rico - PR CR 10% Liquid 1 (SPAdes) | ecosystem: Environmental > Aquatic > Marine > Coastal > Sediment | place: Cabo Rojo, Puerto... | reverse complement strand
GCGCGATGACGTGCGCGTCCTGGGCTTCGTGGACGACGGCGACCTGCCGGCCCTGCGCGCCGTCGGGCACTCGTTTGCGCCGGCCAACGCCCGCGAGGTCGTCACCGACGCGGTCGACCATGTGACCGACGGCGCCGTGATCGACGGCACCCTCGAAGCCTATCGCCAGTGCCTGGCGCACAACCGCGCGGCTGCCTCCCCCTCCGAAACTCCTTCGACGTGATGGGAGTGTGAAGCCCAATCCTGCGCCGCATCGTGCTCGCCCTCGTTCCCAGAATCTGCATCCGTATGAACAGCATTCAGTGGGGGCATTCTCTTCTTGCGTTTCTCGTGGTGGGCGGGCTGTGGAGCAGCACGGCCCTGGCACAGACCGCCTCGCCGCCAGACGCCGCCGGCGCCGCCTACGCAGGGGCCGACACGGCTTCCGCGCAAGCAGCGGCGGTCGCGCCCGGGGCCGATGCATCCCTCAATCCGCGGCGCGACCGCCGGCTGTTTTACGTTGTCAACGAAGCCGCCACCCTCTTCGCCGAGGCTGACTCCACGGCGCGCGTCGCGCAGCTTCCCGTTCGCGCGCCGGTGCATCAGCAGCGGTGCAAGGAGCGGTGGTGCCGCGTGCGCACCGACGCCGGCCGCACGGGCTTCGTGCACCGCTCGGCCATTTCCAACATCTGGATTCGCGTCTCCAAAGAGGAGCGGCGCCTCTACCTCTACCGTGGCACGACGCGCATGGCCACCTTCAACGCCGACTTCGGCTACAACGCCTTCTCCGACAAGCAGCAGCGGGGCAGCACCCGCGACCCCGATCACTGGCGCACGCCGGAGGGGCTCTTCTACATCGTGCACCGCAATCCCCATAGCGCGTTCGACAAAGCGCTCGTGCTTAACTATCCTACGGTGGAAGACGCCCGGCGCGGGCTCAAGGCCGACCTGATTACTCAAGCCGAACACGACGCCATCGTCCAGGCTCAAAACGACTTCCGAATGCCTCCTATGAATACCGAACTCGGTGGCTGGCTGGAGATCCACGGCGACGGCACCGGCGGATCCACCAACTGGACCCAAGGCTGCGTGGCCCTCCACAACGACGACATGCAGCAGCTGTGGTGGTGGGCCGAGGTGGGCACCCCGGTCCTCATCGAATAACCGTTCCGGCCAGGGGCCGGCGCTTGACAGGCAAATGGCCGTCTTTGTTTTCCCCACACACGCCTCTACCAACGACCCTTTGCTACCATGACTTTCTATCGCTGTCTTGCCGCCGCACTCGCGACCACCCTCCTGGTTCTGGCCGGCTGCTCGTCGGGCGGCTCGCCGGGCCAACCGCCCGAGGGCTGGACGACCTCTGAGAACAGCTGGTGGAAACAGGGCGTCGACACCGCCATGGTGTTTCAGCCCATGGGCGACCTTACGCAGATGGGCGTGCGGGAGGAGGCCGTCAGCCTTGAGCAGGGCGGGCTGGACCGCGAGCAGTTCGTTGACGCCATCAAGCGGAGCCTCGTGGAGCTCTACCGCAACAATCCCCGGATCATCGACTCGCTCTTCCAGCAGTACGCCGTGACCTCGCTTGACACCATCGACATCAGCGGCGACGGCGTGGTGGAGGAAGGCGGGCGTCTCGCCTCCGACGTGCTGAACCGGGGCAAGAAGGCCGCCTACGACCCGATCAACGAGCACTACCGCGAGCCGCGCGCCACGACAAACCCGAGCTTGTCCTTTCCCGACAGTCTGATGCGGCAGGACATCTCCGGAACCATCGAACTGCAGATCCACCTCGACGCTTCGGCCGGAGACGACTCCACCGCCACCCCCGACGCCATCCGGGTGCTACAGAGCATCCATCCCACGGTGGACGCCTACGTCATGCGCGCCATGATCGACCGGGGCTGGCAGCCGGCCTACGTGCTTCGCGACGGCGCCTGGGAGCCCGTCGATTCCTGGGTGCACTACAGCCAATCGCTGCAGATGCCCGGCGCGCGGTAAGGCCGCCTCGAACGGGGCAACGCGCATCCCAAACGGGCACCGTCTTCTGCGGCGGTGCCCGTTTTCTGTGGGCCGCGTGCAGGCCGCGGGGGCTCTACGCCACGAGGACGCCCGCCACGGTGGCGGTCAGCCACGACGCCAGCGCGCCCCCCAGTACGGCCCGCAGGCCCAGGGCCGCAATCTCGCTCCGCCGCGACGGCGCGATGCCGCCAATGCCACCGATCTGGATGGCAATGGAGGAGAAGTTGGCGAAGCCGCACAGGGCGTACGTCCCGATGATGACCGAGCGTTCGTTCATAACCGGCTTCAGGTCGCGCAGGGATTTGAACGCCACGAACTCGTTGACCGCCACCTTCTCGCCCAACAGCGTGCCGAAGCTGAGGATGTCGACGGCTTCCACGCCCATCGCCCAGGCGAGAGGAGCGAACGCAAACCCAAACACCGACTGCAGCGACAGGCCGTCGAACCGCCCGTCTGACGCCTCGGCCACCATGCTGTTGAGGCCGCCAAACTGTCCGATGCCGCCCAGAATCCAGTTGATGACGGCGATGAGCGCGATGAACGCCAGCAGCATGGCGCCCACGTTCAGCGCCAGCCGCAGTCCGTCGGACGCGCCCGTTGCGGCCGCTTCGATCACGTTGTCGTTCTCCTTCTCGACGGTCATCGAGGCATCGCCGCGAGTCACCGGCTCGTCGGTCTCCGGCACCAGGATCTTCGCCATCACAATGGCCGCGGGGGCACTCATGATGGAGGCCGACAGCAGATGCTTGGCAAAGAGCACCTGGCTCGCGTCCGAGTCGCCCCCGAGGAAGCTGATGTAGGCCGCGAGGACGCCGCCGGCGATGGTGGCCATGCCGCCCGCCATGAGCACCATGAGCTCGCTTTTCGTCATCTTCTCGACGTAGGGCTTGACGACGAGCGGCGCCTCCGTCTGTCCGATGAACACATTCGCGGCGGCCGACAGCGACTCGGCGCCGGAGATGCCCATGGTTTTCATCATCGCCCATCCCATGCCTCGCACAAGCGGCTGGACGATGTTTAGATGGTACAACACCGCCATCAGGGAGGCGAAGAACACGATCGTGGGCAGCACCTGAAAGGCGAAGTTGTTGCCCTGCTGAGGGTCGCCGAGGTCGCCGAAGATAAATTTCGTTCCTTCGTAGGTGAAGTTGAGCAGGTCGCGAAAGCCGGTCGCGATGGCGTCGAACACAAATTGCCCGGGGCCAGTCTTGAGGACGAGGAGGGCAAACACCAGCTGCAGGCCGATGCCGATCCCCACGAGCCGCCAGTTGATGGCTTTGCGGTTCGTAGAAAACAGCACACCGATGCCGATGAAGACGGCCACGCCGAACAGGCCGCGGAGGAGCGCGATGGGAAACGACATACGACGGGAACGAGGGTGATTCAGGCAGTGGGTGAGGGCACGCGGCGCCGCACGTAAGATAGGAATCCCGCAGCGGAAGGCAAGACGGAGACGCTGGGAGCGCCGGGAGGGCCTGCACCGGGCACGACGGAAACCGGCGCGAGGGAACCGGGGCCGCAGAAGCAGGCGCTCCCCACTCCGTCAGAGCCCCTGCGTGCCGGGTGCCGGGGGCAAGAGCACACGAGAGGCGCGTCGAGCGCCGTGGGGACGCATCCCGCCCCCGGCCATCCGGAGCGGCCCACGAAGGAGGACCCTCGGCGGTCGATCATCCGCCGGTATGACCTCGCTCCGCCCGTTCCCGATGCGGCTCTACATACACGGGCACCCCGCAATGCACACCACGCCTTCGCATCCGAGACGACTTCTCCTGATTACTTCCCTTGCGAGGAAGACGCGTTGTCGTCGGTCGATGCATCGGAGGCCGACCACGTGTTGTTCTGGCGATTCATGTCCGGCAAAATCCGGGTGGGATCCAGCATCACCTTCTGCACCGAGCGCTCCCTGAGCGTCAGGGTGTGGGTGTCCTTCGTGTAGAAGGCCGCCGGCGGAATCCGACGCTGCTCGCTGGAGCCGTCGCTGTACGCGAGGCGGACGGTCATGGGCACCATGAGCTCGCTGCGCTGCTCGAGGGTGACGCGGGTGGTCTGGGTCGTGTCGGACATCGAGACGCGCGCGACGGCCTGATCGACCGTGTCGGTCTCGTAGAACCAGCTGCGCCAGAACCAGTCGAGGTCTTCCCCGGTCACGTCTTCCAGGGTGCGGAAGAAGTCGGCCGGCTTCGGGTGCTTGTAGGCCCAGCGATCGACGTACGCCCGGAACGCGCTGTCGAAAAGCTCGGGGCCCACTACGTACTCGCGGAGCAGCATGAGGCCGTAGGCGGGCTTGCTGTAGGCCAGCGGGCCGAGCGCCTGCCGGCGGACGCGGTCGGCATACGTCATGATCGGCTGATCGGCGTAGCCGGAGCGCATGAAGCGGGAAATGCCGCGCGCCAGTTGCTGGAGGCTTTGCCGGTGCGGTCGGTCGTAGAAGGCCGCGGTCGAATACTGATTGATGAACGTGTTCAGCCCCTCGTCCATCCAGGCCCAGCGCCGTTCGTCAGACGCCACGACCATCGGAAACCAGGTGTGGCCGAACTCGTGATCCGTCACGCCGAAAAGGCCGCGTCCGCGCGCCTCCACGTCGCAGAACACGATCTGCGGGTACTCCATGCCCGCCACGACCCCGGCCACGTTAATCGCCGTGGGATACGGGTAGGGCGACACGAAGTCGGAGTAAAACTCGACGGAATGCTGCACGTAGCGGGTCGATTCCTCCCAGCCCGGTGTTGTGTCGGAGCCCAGTCCCTCCTTCGGGTAGAAGGACTGCGCGAGCACGGTTCGGTCGCCGGCGTCGGCGCGCGCCGCATCCCAGATGAAGGCCTGCGAGGCCGACCAGGCGAAGTCGCGCACGTCCTCGGCCGTGTAGCGCCAGGTGAGCGGACCCTCGCCGTCGGGCCGTGTCGACGGAGCGCCCACCTCGGTGCTGTCGATGATCCTGACCGGCTCCCGGCTCTGACGGGCGCGCTCCAGGCGCTTCTGCTGCGTTTGCGTGAGCACCTCGCCCGGGTTCTGCAAGGTTCCTGTGGCGGCCACGATGAAGTCGCGCGGCACGGTGATGTTGATCTCGAAGGTGCCAAACTCCAGGTAGTACTCGCCCTGCCCCAGGTAGGGCAGCGGATTCCATCCGTGTACGTCATCGTAGACGTACATGCGCGGATACCACTGCGCAAGCTGGTAGACGGTGCCCTGGGCCACATCGAGGCGGCCGTGGCGGTCGGCGCCGTACTGCGGGAGGGTGAAGCTCCAGTCGAGCTGGATCTGCAGCGACCCGCCGTTGGCCGCAAGGGGCTCGGCGAGCGAGATGCGCATGCGGGTGCCGTCCACGAGGTAGTCGGGGGTGATCGTCTCGCCGTTGCGCACCAGTCGAATGCGGGACAGGTCGTAGCCGGCGTCCTCAAAGAATCCGCTGAATCGGGCGCCCTGCGGAACGGCACTGGCTCCCCGGCTGCCGGGCTTGAAGAAGTTCTGCTCCAGCTGCACCCAGAGCCGGTCCAGCGCCTCCGGAGCGTTGTTCGTGTAGGTGATGGTCTGTGTGGCGGAAACGCGGTTTTGGGCCGGGTTGAGCGTGACGTCGATTTGATAGTCGGCCCGTTGCTGCCAGTACTCGTAGCCCGGACGCCCGTCGGCGGCGCGGTACTCGTTCGGGTCGGGGAAGTCGACCGGCTCAAAGGCAGGCAGGTTATGCGGCGGGACGTTCTGGCCGACGGCCGGCAGCGTCCAAAGAAGAAGGAGGCCGACCGTGAGCCCAAGGACGAGACGGAGGCGGTGCGTCATGGGGAACCGTTGCGTTTGTGCAGAAAACAACCGACGTCCCAACGTACGGGTCCGGCGAAGAGATTCAGGCAAAAATCCGGGCAAGTCCGTCCGCCACGCGGCGACGGTCGGGTTCGGGGCGGCTTGCGTGGACATCCGTGCAATCCTCCCTCGGCCGCCGAACGTCCGGCGGGACGCGACGTACATCCAACGGGCGTCAGTCTCAACCGCCCTGCACCGAACCGGTCCTGTGCGGCTGGCCCCGTTCCTCCGCTGCTGCTCTCATCCGCCGATCGTCGTCCCGTATGCGTCGCATCCAAATTAGCCGCCCCGACCCCAAGACCCAGGTTGATGCCGACCCGGAGGCCACCGAGCGCATTCTCCAGAGCCTCAACAACGAGCAGCGCGAGGCCGTCGAGGCCACCGAGGGGCCGGTCATGATCATCGCCGGGCCGGGCTCCGGGAAGACGCGGGCGCTCACGCATCGCATCGCCTACCTGCTGGCGACGGGCACGGCGCGGCCGCACGAGATTCTTGCGCTCACGTTCACCAACAAGGCGGCGCGGGAGATGAAGGAGCGCGTCCATAAGCTGGTGGGCGACCAGACGCGCGGCATGTGGGTGGGCACCTTCCACTCGTCGTTTGCGCGCCTCCTGCGGATGGAGGGCGACAAGATCGGCTACTCGCAGGACTTTTCGATCTACGACACCGACGACTCGAAGCGCATCGCGAAGCAGCAGATGCAGCGGCTCAACCTGAACACCGACGAGGTGAAGCCGCGCACGGTGCAGCGGATGATCTCCAGTGCCAAGAACCAGATGATCGGGCCGGAGGAGTACCGGAACCTGGCGCGCGGCAAGCAGCAGGAGACGGCTGCCAAGGTGTACCCGGCGTACGAGAAGGCGCTGCGCCGCGCCAACGCGATGGACTTCGACGACCTCCTCCTGAAGCCCGTCGAGCTCTTTGACGCGCATCCGGACGTGCTGGAGAAATACCAGGATCGCTGGCAGTACCTGCACATCGACGAATACCAGGACACGAACCACACCCAGTACCGGCTCTCCAAGAAGCTCGCCGCCAAGCACAAAAACCTGTGCGTGGTGGGCGACGACGCGCAGAGCATTTACTCCTTTCGCGGGGCCGACATCACCAACATCCTGTCGTTCGAGCGCGATTACCCGGACGCCACGACGGTGCGCCTGGAGCGCAACTACCGCTCCACGAAAAACATCCTGCGACTGGCCGACTCGATCATCGAGGAAAACGACGATCAGCTCGAAAAGACGCTGTGGACGGACAACGCCGAGGGCGACCACGTCGCGCTCATGGAGGCGCTCAGCGAGAAGGACGAAGCGAAAAAGATCGAGCGCCGCATCCGCGATCTGCACGCCCGCGAGGGGCTCACCTACGGCGATTTCGCTGTGCTCTACCGCACCAACGCGCAGAGCCGCGCCATCGAGGAGGCCCTGCGCAAGGAGAACGTGCCGTACCGCGTCATCGGCGGCACGTCGTTCTATCAGCGGAAGGAGATCAAGGACGTGCTCGCGTACCTGAAGCTCGTCGTGAACCCGAACGACACCGCGAGCCTGCAGCGCGTCATCAACTACCCGACGCGCGGCATCGGCAAGAAGACGCAGGAGCGGCTGCAGACGTACGCCAACGAGAACGGTCTCTCGCTCTGGCAGGCCATCGAGCGGGTGGAGTCGATCGACACGCTTGGCACGCGCGCTGAGAACGCGGTGGACAACTTTCGCTTCCTCATCGCCAAATATGCGTCGAAGGCGAACGGCGCTCCGGCTGACGAGATTGCGGGCGACCTCATCCGCGACGCGGGCCTGCTCAGCGAACTGCGCAAGGAGCACACGCGCGAAAACCTGATGCGCTGGGAGAACGTGCAGGAGCTCATCAGCGCCATTGCCGAGTACACCGCGTCGGAGGACAACGCCACGCTCAGCACGTTCCTGCAAGAGGTGGCGTTGCTGACCGATCAGGACGAGAACGACGATCCCGATCAGGTCACGCTCATGACGCTCCACGCGGCGAAGGGCCTCGAATTCCCCGTCGTGTTCGTCACCGGGCTGGAGGAGGGGCTCTTCCCGCTGCAGCAGGCCACCCAGGAGAAGGCGGACCTGGAGGAGGAGCGGCGGCTGTTCTACGTCGGCGCTACGCGGGCCGAGACGCAGCTCTACCTGAGCTGGGCGCGCAGCCGCTACCGCTACGGCGAGCAGACCAGCAACACGCGCAGCCGCTTCCTCGAAGAGATCGATTCCGACGTCGTGCGCACCGAGGCCGGCGGCGAGTTGGAGCAGAAGTCCAATCGCTTCAAGACGGGCGACGGCCCGACGGAGAGCTACGACGAGATGGATCCGCACTACTACCGGCGGAATCTGAGGGACGGACCCGGAAACGGACAGTCCGGCTCGAAAAAGCGTCGCCTCAAACGAATCGAGAACGCGTCCGACGGCAGCGGGCGACGCGTCGTGTACGACGAAGGCGAGGGACAGATCGTCCCTGGCGTGCGCGTGGAGCACTCCAAGTTCGGCGAGGGCAAGGTGCAGAGCGTGGAAGGCCAGGGCGAGAAGGCGACGGCCGTCGTCTTCTTCGGCACGGACATCGGCAACAAGAAGCTAAAGCTGAAGTACGCCCGACTGCGGGTCATCGGATGAGGGCGCGCGGATGAGAGGCGTGAGCGGTGCATCGGATTCAGACAGACGGATATGACAGAAGAAACGGACGGAGCACGTATTCGCCGTGCGACAACGAAGGATGCCGACCGCATTGGCGAGTTGTGGCTCGATCTGCTCCACGAGCAGGCCGAGCACGACGCACGGATCGGGGTGGCCGACGATGCCCTTGAGCGTTGGCGAAACGACTTCCCGATGTGGCTCGACGACGAGACGCGCCGCCTCTTCGTGGCCGAAGTCGACGGCACGATCGAGGGCTTTGCCTCCGCGCATCGGTGGGGCCCGCCGCCCATCTACGCCGAGAGCGAGGAGGTGTATCTTGATGAAGTGTACGTTGCACCGGATGCCCGCCGCCGCGGTCTCGGGTCGGCCCTCGTCGATGCTGTCCGCACGTGGGCCGAAGGCCTCGGCGCCGCGCGCGTGCGCCTGCAGGTCCTGGCCGAGAACGATTCGGGCAATCGGTTCTGGGAGGGGCACGAGGCGACGCCGCTGGTCGTGACGCGCACCATCGAATGCACGCCCGCCGAGGACGCTGCCGAAGACGAAGGATCGAAAAAGATCGGCTTCTGGTAGGAACCGACGGCGTTTCGGCATGTCGAATCGGTGCAGTCGAGCGGGCGGAACGATCCGCGGTCGGACGGGTTTTCGCTCGTGACGACCGACATACGAACGCACCAGCGGGTGTAGCTCAGCGGCTAGAGCATCTGCTTGCCATGCAGAAGGTCGTGGGTTCGAATCCCATCACCCGCTCCACGAAGGCGAAGCGAGCACCGGCTTGCTTCGCCTTTTTCTATGGCGGGTTCCGTTTCGATGGCGCGTTCCGCCTCCTGCCGGTGCAGCGGTTCCCGCGGTGCCACGGTTCCCCCGCGTTTCTGCGTCGAAATGCTCCGCGCCCCGACCGTTACGATGGCGTCAAATTTCCGTTGAGGAAATGGCGGGTCGGGGAATGTGGAAACAAAGCGGAAATGCCGCAATACGGACCATTGCCCACATGCAGCGGCCCCTGCTTGCCCGTCGGTCGAGGGGCACGGAGCCGCCTTCAACCGACCAACGCCCCGATCCGGGGGAGGTGAGCTCTTCAGACACGTCTTGCGCTTCCATTCCAAGCAACCTGTGGTGGTTCGGACCCTCCTGCATAGCCGCGTCCGGATCTGCGGGGAGGAGTGTGCACGATGAAGGGACACGTCCTCGTACTCAACCAAGACTACAGCGCGCTGACCATCTGCAGCGTGCAACGGGCCGTTATTCTGCTCCACCTGCAGAAGGTCCACCTCGTTGAATCGGTAGACGGCGAGTCGATTCGTTCGCCCAGCACGGAGCTCCCCTGGCCCAGCATCGTCCGCCTGAAGGCGTACGCCCGGGTGCCGTACAAGCGCGTGATGCTGTCGCGAAAGAACGTGCTGAAGCGCGACCGCAACACGTGCCAGTACTGCGGGTCGAGCGACAACCTGACCATCGACCACGTGGTCCCGAAATCGCGCGGCGGCCGCGACACGTGGGAGAACCTCGTGGCCGCCTGCGTCACGTGCAACAACCGCAAGGGCGATCGCACGCCCGATGAAGCCAACATGGATCTGGCCCGCGAGCCGTTCCGCCCCAGCTACGTCATGTTTCTGCGCGACTTCGCCGGGCAGGTCCGCGACCATTGGAAACCGTACCTGTTTCTGGCCTGACAGCGGGCCCCCTCCATGGTCCGCGCCCCGCTCGTGCGAGCAGTGGCTTTCACGGGCAATCCCACCACGCCCGCGATCCTCGTCGCCCGTGGGTCATTTAAGATTGGTGTCGCCATTCATTCACCAACTCCCTTAGCGTCGTGGCGAATCCATCGCGTATCATTGCCCGCGTGGCCTGGATCCTGCCCCTGTTCTTTGTCGGCCTGTCGGTGCACCAGACGAAGGTGGCCTACGACCTCAATGACACCGAACAGAACGGAACGGCGGCCACCGCCGAGGTGCTCACCGTGCATCAGGAGAACCGCGTCGACGTGACGTACGACTACATCAGCGTGCGCGTCCCGCTCCCGGACGGCGGGGCGTTAACGAAGGAAACGCTGTCGCTGCCGCACTCCATCGTGCCGGCCATTAACGATCGGGAGACGCTGAACGTGAAGGTGCTGCCGGGCGCGGCGCGTGAGGTGGTCATCACAGAAAAGATTGCGGAGACCCCCATCGTGAGCACACAGTGGCGCATCGCGGTCATGAACGCGGCGATCAGCTTCGGGGCGTTTCTGCTCTTTGGCGCCGGCGTCTGGTTCTGGAACCGCAGCCTGGTACGGGACGGCGATCCGGCCGCGCGCGGCGTCGATGCGCCCGACCCCGAGCATCCCGCGCGACAGGTGGTGCGGAACGCGTCGTGAGACATTGATCCTCCGTCACGAGTGCAGGCCCTCACGCTGTATGCCTCAGACTCGTGACCCCCTTTATGAATTGGCCGGTGGATACGGAGGATTCGGACCGGGAAAGGCGTCGCTCATCTGCTCGTGGACGCGCTTCCGTACGCCCAGCGGTGCGTCTCCGTCAATTCGCACAGAAAGGTCCATGGCGTCGTTCATCTGAACCATCCGCGTCCGCCAGCGCTCCACGGCCTGCTGCACCTCGTCGATCGGCGTCGGCGTGCCGTTGACGAGCGGCGTGCCGTCGGGCTGGAACTGGATGTTCAACTGGGCGCTTTCCGGAGCGTCGTCTCCCGACGACGGACGGGCATCAGAGGATTTTTGCGGTGGGAGCTGTCCGACATTGGCTCCCCGATCGGTGTTGAACGTGATGGGCAATTTCATCTGCACCGGAATCGGTTGTCCGTCCCGCTGTCCCGGCTCGAACGAGAGTTGCCGGACGGCCTCCAGCGCCGCCTGGTTGAGCATGTCGTGCGCTCCGCTCGTCACCTGCGCGTCGGACACTGAGCCGTCCTCTCCCACCGTGAACTGCACGAGGACGCGTCCCTGGATCCCCGCTTTCTTCGCGAGTTCCGGATACGTACCCGCGTCCTGAAGAGCCTGCATGCCGCCTTGAATGCGCGGCGGCGTGTCGACCGTTTGGGACGGCGTTAACTCGCCCGGGGTTGGCCCTGCGCCAGCTTCGGCGGAGTTGTCGCTCTTCTCGGAATTATTGAGCCGGAAAGACACGGGCAGCGCCATCCGCACCTTTACCGCTTCCCCCTGCGCGCGGCCCGGCTCGCACTCCAGCTTCTCCACGGCATTGAGCGCCGCCGCGTCGAGCATCTCATGCACGCCTTTGGTCACCTCAGGCTCTGTGATGGCACCGGTCTCGTCCACCACGAACTGCACGAAGACGCGGCCCTCAATCCCCGCCTCGGCGGCCATCTTCGGATACTGAATGTGCTTCTGAAGGGCCTGGATTCCGCCACAGTCGGGCTGTTGCTCCACGACGGTGAAGACCTCATCGTCGGCCGTCTTCGGTTGGGCGTCGGATGTCGACTCCGTGCTGCTCGTCGGCGGCGCGAGGCCGTCGGAGCACGCGACGATGCCGAGCGTGACCGCAACGAGAGCGGCGAGGGCGAATCCGGAAATCCAGCGAACGGAGGGAAAAGCAACGTGACGTTTCATGGCCTGGAGTCGTTGTTTGAGGGAGGACGGAGATTCGGAGAGGGACAACATGGCCGTGCGCGACGACGCAGCGCGATCCGCGAAGGCCACGAGCAGTTCGGCGTAGGACGAGGCACGCGTCGCGTGATCGTCGAGTACCGCCGCGTCGCACGCCTGCTCGCGGACCTGCATGATACTCTGCTGCAGCCATCCGACGACCGGAATCGCAGCGAACACGGCGGCGAGGAGGCGTTCGGCCACGTGCGCGAGGTCGTCCCGGCGGCGGACGTGGATGCACTCGTGGAGCAGCGTCATCCGCAGGGCCTCGGGCCGATCCGTCAGGCGCTGCGGGAGCAGGAGCGTCACCGGCCACCCCGCAAGCGTCATCGGCACCACGTCGCGCTCGGTGACCTCCACGCGGATGGCACGGCGAATCCCGAGGCGGCGCCGGAGCGCATTCACCTTGGGTTGCAGATCGGGAGCCCACTCGGTCTCTACGGAGCGACGAAGACGAAGGAAGGCGACGAGGTCGCGCGCCATCCGTCCGAGCCCGACGAGCGCACCGCCAGCAGCAATGACCGTGGCGGCACCAATGGCCTGCGCCCACGTCCAGGTTGAGGGGGCCGCCGGAGAGGATGTCGCTACGGCCACGTCGGGCACCGCGACGACGGATCCGCCACTCACCGAGCCGGAGGGTGCGGGCCACAACGCACCGCCCAGGGCCGCAAGCCAACCGGACGCATCGACGAGGGCCGTCGCAACCAGCCCCACGGGCAGCGCCGCCAGCAGGACCTGGCGCAGCCGGTACTGCGCCAGCGGGTGCAGCGACGAGCGAGACAGAAGGGCCCATGCCGGGAGCGCGACCGCCGTCCACATCAGCACGGGAAGCCAGAAGGAGTACGTCGAGGCCGCGCCGAGGTCGGTGAGAACGTCAAGCATCGCGGTCCACGTCATTGGGGTCACCGTCGTCTTCGTCGTCAAGAGCATCGATCAGGGTACGAAGCTCGGCGCGCTCCTCGTCCGAGAGCTCTTCGCGCTGCACGAGCGTCTGCACGAGTGCCGTCGGCGAGCCGTGGAAGACCTTCTCCATCAGCCGGTGCAGCAGGCTGTGCTGCACGTCGTCGGGCTGCCGATCGGGCGTGTAGATGTAGGAGCGGCCCTCCTTGTGATAGGTGAGATAGCCCTTGTCGGCCAGCTTCTTCATGACGGTCATCACCGTCGTGTAGGCCACGTCGCGGTCGTCGAGGATGCGCTCGTGGACGTCGGCCACGGAGGCCTCGCCGAGGTCCCACACGTGGTGCAGGACCTCCATCTCGGTTTCGCCCAGGGGAGTGAGTGACGGTCGTTGCATGGAGCAGTGCCGTTGATTATACTTTCTACTATCTCCATCATATTACACATATCGTAGAACGTCAAGCGCGCCGGCCGACCTTTTTTGTCCCCTGTGCGAGCACCGAGGATCGGCGCCTGCGCCGACCGACAAGGCCAGGTGGAGAAGAAAGACGGAAAGGAAGAATGGAGGAGAGGAGAAGCTTTTCGTTCGTCGGTTTGGCACGTGTGCGACCAGAGGCGCAGCGTACGAGCGCGTCCTTTCATCCTGTCCTCCATTCATCCACTCAAATCGCATCCGGCACCCGGTACATTGAACGGCGCCCTCGATGGAGACAAGCTTCCGCCTCCACAGCCTCCATGCCTCCAGCGCGTCCCTCGCTCACGCCTCGTTGTACTCGTAGAGATGGGCCACCCGCTCCGGGTCGGTGCCGCGGACGTAGTGCATCCACAGATACAGGTTGCGGAGTTGCTGGCGGAGCGCGCCGTGCTTGCGGAATCGGCGCGCCGAAGTCGTGACCGACGCCGGGAGGAAGCGGAATCCGCCGTGGTCGTGCAGGCGGGCGGCCAGCTCCAGATCCTCGAAGAGAGGCCAGTCCGGGTACCCGCCCACGGCCTCGAACGCCGAGCGGCGCACGAACAGGCCGCGGTCGCCAAAGCAGATGCGAATCCACGGCCAGCGGGTGCACCACGCGTAGAAGCGCAGCAGCGGCGACGGATCGTCGAACGACAGGCGAAAGGTTCCGGCGTCAACGTCCGGGTTCGACAGCGCCCGGCGGATGAGCGACAGGCCGTTCGAGGGAAGCAGCGTGTCGGCGTGGAGGAAAAGGAAGGCGTCGCCCGAGGCCCGGCACGCGCCGTGGTTCATCTGCGGACCGCGTCCCTGCGACGCCTCGAGCACGCGCGCACCGGCCCGATCAGCGATCGATCGTGTGGCATCGGTCGACCCGCCGTCCACAACCAGAATCTCGTGGGGGACCTGCATGCCGACCCGTTCGAGGGTTGCCGCGATGACGGCGGCTTCATTCAGGGCCGGAATAATGACGGAGAGGCGCATTCAGCCGGGAGGCAGGCTCGTGCAGGGGGGCTCGGGAACGGGGCAGGCCGCAGGCTGCAGAAGGGCGTGACAACCATGCGACGACCAACAGCGGGCGGTCTTCCGCCTGGGGGCTCGTTCTACCGGCAAGGCATTCCCAGAACAACGTCTCGTCGTGGGGGCGAGCGGACGAAACGTCGGCGGCGTTACCATACCATCTGCTTCATACAGAAGACGGAGCCACCGGCCTTGATGAACTCGCTCGTGTCGAGGGGAACGGGGGAAAATCCAGCGGCCGAGAGGCGGGCATTGGTCTCGGTGCAGCCTTCCTGGATCAGCACGTGGGTGCCGTCGGGACAGTGTGCGTTACAGGCGAACTGGTAGCGGCACTCGTCTTCGGGCGCCTCCACCACCGTCGTGAAGAGGCGATCGATGAGCGCGCGCCCGGTGGCGTCGAACGCATCCGGATAGAGGAGCACGCTGTGCTCGTCGAGGACGCTGAAGCACGTGTCGAGGTGGTAGAAGTCGGGGTCCGTGAGCGCGAGCGCGATAACGTCCACGTCGAGCAGATCGGCCACGGCGTTGTAGGCGTCCAGTCCAGAGCGGAACCCGTAGCCGCCCCACAGCAGGTAGCGGCCCGGATGCCAGATGGCATCGCCCATGCCTTCGAAGTCCGTGTCGAGCTCGTCGGGCAGCGCGTGCACCTCGTAGCCGTTCTGCGCGAAAAAGTCCGCGTAGTGCGGCACCTCCTGCTGTCGTTCTTGGGCATGCATCCGGCTGAGGACCACGCCGTGCGTCTCGGTCGCCGGGCGGCAGAACGGGAGTGTTTGATTGGCGCAGAACACCATATCGGGAAGGCCCGGCTGGCCGTCGACGACGTGCACTGGGATATCCAGCGCCGTGTAGGCCGCCCGCAGGCCCTTCCACTGCTGGGTGGCTACGCCCTGGTTGACGCTGCCGACGTGCCCCGCCATGTGCGGGTTGATCACGTACTGGACGTCAAAGTGGGTGGGGGTTGTCATCACGACCTTCGAGGGAAGGGGAAGCGGGTCGAGGTCGTGCAGTTGGAAGTCAATGGCATCGGGCGACGAGTACAGCATGGGGAGGTGGAGTGTCACCGGAATCGCGACGGGATCGGAAGACGGAGCCCGTCTGCACAGGGTTCGGGAAGGCGCTTCTCAGAACGCGCGGAGAGACGAGGTCGTCGTCATGCGTCTGCCCGCAGCCCGAAAGGAAGCGTCGGTTGCCGGGGCCGACATTCGGAAAAGTAGGAGCCCGCCCTGCGAAAAACAACTGCCCGGGCCGAGACCGGCACACAGAACCGCGCGAGCCACCCAGGCGCGCGATCCTGTGCCCCGGCAATGGTCGCTCCCGCGTCTTGCATCCCGAGCGGGGCCGGCGGGGTCTACTTGGCGGCCATCGAGTCCACCAGTGCGGCAGGGAGCGTCACCGTGACGCGCACCTCGTCGTCGACGGTCTGGACGTCGGCCTGCTGGGCGGCCTCCCGGAACGCATCCGGCGCCTCCGAATGCTGCTTAAGGGCAGCAATGGCACCTCGCGCCACGTCGGCCACGTCGGCGGCCTGGGCCGACGACCGGGGCACGAGGATGAATTGGCCGTCGAGGGAGCCGTCTTCGGTGAAGGAGAAATGGCCGGCGACGTCCTTCAGCGCTCGCCCGAGCCGCCGCATGTCGCCCGGCACGTCGCCCTCGTCTTGCCGGGCGCCGGGGTCCTCATCGAAGCGTCCCATGTCCGTGGTTACAAACCAGAAGCTCTGTCCTTGCGACGCCTTCCGTACGAGGTCGGTCGGGGCTGTGGCGTCACCGCCATCGCGCAGCCGATCGATCATGGCCCGCAGCGCGTCGGGGGTTCCCGCGGCCAGCATCATGTCGGCGTTCGGCACCGCAAGGGCAAACCGCTGATCGCCCGCAGCTTTGGAGGCAACGAAGAGGGTCACCTCCCGGTAGGTCGACGGCTCCAGGTCGTCGCCGAAGGTGGAGCGGAGGGCGTCTTCGATGCGGGTGCGATCAAAAGAGCCGTAGGCGACAGACCGCGGCGCCCGGTCTGTCGTCGAAACGGCCATGTAGATGCGCTCCACGTCGCGGTCCGGGTTCAGGCCGCTGGCCTCCAGAAAGTCCTGCAGACGAGCCGTCTCGGCCGAGGCGCCGTTGGAGAAGGGGACGTCCAGCATTCGGCGCGCCCGCTCCGGGCCGTGCTTCTGCAGATGCTGCACATCGACCATGGTCATCATGCGAGCGTCGGCGGGCAGCAGGGCTGTTGCGGCGCGGGTTTCGGGCGGCGCCTCCGTGGGCCGGTCGATGCCGGACTCACAGCCGGACCCGATGATTGGAACGAAAAGAAGAAGCGCAAGCAGCAGGGCGAGTGAGGAGCGTCGGGACATGGTTGGCGGTCGGCTGGTGAAAGGTCGCTTCCGATGGGCGTGATGGACACGAGTCCCCGCGGCGGAATGTTACCGCGCTCGGGAAAAGGCGCCAATTGCTCCAGGACATGCGCTGTAGGAATCCCCAGGTCGTTCGCTGCCTCAAAAGTCGCGACGTGCGAAGATCCAGGCGCCGAGGGCGTAGCAGACCGCGCCGAACAGCAGCGAGGACACGAACGGATACCAGTCGGTAACCGGGTCGCCGGTGGCCAGGTTGCCCACGGTTTGCGTGACTTCCGCGAAGTTGGGCAGCGTGTGGTAGGCCGTCCAGAACACCGCGGCCCCCGTGGAGGAGAGCTGCGGGGTGATTTGCTTCACGCCGGCCAGCGCCAGCGAGACAAAGATGAGGCCGTACGTGGTGATGAGCGAAAGGGCCGTGCTCTCCGTCCACGCGCCCAGGAGCACGACGACCCCGTACATCACGGCGAACAGCGCCACCACGAGCAGGATGGCGAGCAGAAAGCGTGGGTTCCACACGCCCGACTTGACGGACATGAGCAGCCACACGCCCCCCAGCAGGTACGTGACGAGGACCAGCATGGCGCCCCACACGCCCGCAACGTGCCCCGCCAGGAGCTGTGGGCGGCTGATGGGCTTGGACAGCAGCAGGTCGATGTGCCCCTCGTCGAGCAGCGTCGTGAACAGCGGAGCGGCCGAAAACAGGGCCAGCAACACGCCCAGCCAGTAGGCTGCACCGGCGACCACCGACTCGACCGCAAACACGAGGTCTTCGAGCGTCATGTCGGTCTCGGCTTCGCTGCCGAAGAGCCGAAAGCTCGCCAGCGACCCTTCCACCACGTCGAGATTGAGCGCAAAGGACACGAACAGCAGCACGAGGGTGCTCACCAGAAACAGGCCCATGATCACTTTCTTCGCCCAGAGCTCGCGAAGGGTGAGATCAAAAATGCCGAGAAGGGGCAGCATCGGTGGAAGGGGCGAGTGGATGCGCGTTCAGGCGTGGTGATGGGAACCGGGGATCCGCCGCCGATCCGTTTCCTCACGAAGGGGCGCCGTTCGCCGGTGGAGAGGTGCCGCCGACGACGTCGATGAAGTAGTCTTCGAGCGTCTGGCGGAGCGGCCGCACGGATTCGATTTCTACGTTCGCGGTGCGAAGGCGGTCGAGAACGGCATTGAGAGCCGCCCGGTTGTCGGCGCGGACGCGGTAGCGGGAGAGAGACGGATCGCTGGGCGCTCCGTCTTCGGTCGGGCGGAGGGCCTCGCCCAGGTTTTCGAGCACAGTCGGGGGAATGCGGGTCGTCACGACGTCGTAGACGCGCTCGACGGCGGTCAGTTCATGGATAGATCCCTGGCGCACAATGGCACCGTCCTGCAGGATCGCGATGCGGTCGCACACCTTCTCGACCTCCGACAGAAGGTGGGAGTTCAGGAACACGGTTGTGCCCTGCTCCTGCAGCCAGACGAGCAGGTCGCGGATGTCGCGCCGCCCGACGGGATCGACGCCATCGGTGGGCTCGTCGAGAAACAGCAGCTCGGGGTCGCCCAGCAGAGCCTGCGCGAGGCCGAGCCGCTGCATCATGCCCTTCGAGTAGGATTGCACCTTCGAAGCACGGCGGCCGGCGAGCCCCACGCGGTCGAGCAACTCCGGAATCCGCGCGCTCCGTGTTTCGGCGTCCACGTTCGCCATGCGGCCGTAGATGTGCAGGACGCGCTCGCCAGAGAGGAAGCCGGGAAAGTGATGGTCCTCCGGCAGGAAGCCGATGTGGCGACGCGCTGCGGGATTGGTGGAGGGCGTACCGAAGAGGGCGGCCGTGCCGCTGGAAGCGTGCACCACACCCAGCAGGATCTTGACCAGGGTCGACTTTCCGGCACCGTTCGGGCCGAGCAGGCCGAAGACGGTGCCCGGCTCCACCGACAGGGTTACGTCGTCCAGCGCCTGCACGTGCTCCTGGCGGATCCACCCACTGTGGTAGGTTTTGGAGAGATCGGTGACGGCGACGGCCGGAGACGAAGGCATACGGCGGACGCGGGGGCAGAAGACAGGTGGCGGGCGAGCACTCCATCAACGAATGGACCGCCGGAAGGGTTACGAATCCGCCTGTGGGCTCCTGCGGCGCTTCAGTCCGCGCCCTCGGCCTCCGCGGCGGCGGTGCGGTCGGCCGCATCCGCCGGCGGACCTTTCGGCGTGTGGGGCGGGACCGACGCCCCGTCGATGACGTGCACAGTGCGCTGCGGAAAGGGAATCTCCACGTCCTGAGCGTCAAAGACGCGCTTCAGGCGGCGGCGCAGTTCGCGTTCGGCGGCGAACTGCTCGCCGGGCTTCACCTGAACGACAATCCGGGCCGTGACGGCCGAGTCTCCGAAATCGAGGATGGATTGGACCTGCGGCTCGTCTTCGAGCAGGATGCCGCGATGCTCCTCGGCCCAGTCGTCGGCCACGTGCTTCGCGATCTCGAGGACGGCATCAACGTCCTGCTCGTAGCTGAGGCCGAGCGGCACAATCACGCGCGCCCAGTTCACGCTCTTGTTGCCGAACGTCCGAATCTCGCCGGCGGGAATCATGACGAGCTCGCCGTCAAACTTGCGCACCTTGACCAGGCGGACGCCGATCTCCTCCACCGTGCCTGTCGTGCCGCCAATCTGGACCAGGTCGCCGATGTGGATGATGTCGTCGAAGAGCAGAAAGATGCCGCCGATGACGTCCTTCACGAGGGTTTGCGCTCCGAAACCGATGGCCAGCCCTGCGATTCCCACGCCGGCGAGCAGCGCGCCCACGTCGATGTTGATCTCGCTGAGCGCCATGATTGCCGCCATGGGCCAGATCACGTACTGCGCCATCGACCGGATGAGGTTGCCGATGGTTTCGGCGCGCTGGCGGCGCGGCTCCGCCCGGTCCAGGTGCTCGACGCTCGCGATCCACCGCGCCACGAGCCGACGAACGGCCGCCAGCAGGCCCGCCGCCAGCGCGAGAATGAGGACGATGCGGAGGGCGCCGAACGCGACGCTCTGCCAGAGCGCGGGCGAGGTGATCGTGTCGATCACCGACTGAGTGGAAGAAGGCTCTGCTTGGGGCGCCGTCGAAAGAAGCGGGAGCACGCGGTATGGAAGGCGGGCAGTACAGGGAGAAACGCGAAGGCGGGCGTCCGTGCAGAACGCACGACGGTCGTTTCAAAGAGGATTACGCATCGTCAAGGGCCTCGATGCCCGGGAGGGGCGAGCCTTCGAGCAGGGTAAGCATCGCCCCACCGCCCGTCGAGACATGGCTAATGCGGTTGGTCAGTCCCGCCTTTCCGAGCGCCGCGACCGAGTCGCCGCCCCCGACGACCGAGAAAGCGCCGTCATCGGTGGCCTCGGCGACGGCCTCGGCGACGGCCATCGTTCCATTCGCGAACTGCTCCATTTCGAAGACGCCCATCGGGCCGTTCCAGATGATGGTGTTCGCGTCTCGGATCGTCTCGCGGTAGGTTTCGACGGTTCGCGGACCGATGTCGAGGCCCATCATTCCGTCCGGAATGCTGCCGTCCACGGTTTGGGCCTGCGCGTCTTCATCGAGCGCCGGAGCGACGACGTGGTCGCTGGGCAGAACGAGCTTGCCGTTGGCGTCGTCGTACAGCGACTGGGCGGTTTCCATGCGGTCTTCCTCAACACGCGAATCGCCCACGCCGTGGCCCAGGGCCTTCAGGAAGGTGTAGCTCATGGCCCCGCCGATAAGCAGATCGTTGGCGGTGGTCGACAGGTTGCGCACGGCCCCGATCTTGTCGGACACCTTGGCGCCCCCTAAGATTGCGGCCGTGGGCGGCTCCGGGTTGTCGCGCACGTTGGTCAGCACTTCCACCTCCTTTTCCATGAGACGGCCCATCGCGCAGCGGTCGATGTATTCGGCGGCGCCGGCAGTGGAGGCGTGGGCACGGTGGGCGGCCCCGAATGCGTCGTTGACGTACACGTCGGCCAGGGCGGCGAGCGCTTGGGCAAATTCCGGATCGTTCGACTTCTCGCCGGCGTCGAACCGGGTGTTTTCAAGCAGAATGACGCTGCCGTCGCTCATCCCATCAACGACTTCCTCGACGGTGTCGCCAACGGTGTTGCTGGAGAATCGGACGCGCTCTTCGATGAGGGTGCCGAGATGATCGGCCACGCAGGCCAGGCTGAGGTCGGGGTTGGGCTGTCCGCCCGGACGGCCGAGGTGGCTGATCAGGATGACCTTCGCCTTGTTGTCGAGCAGGTGACGAATCGTCGGCAGCGCGGACCGGATTCGCGTGTCGTCGGCCACGCGCGGACTTCCGTCGTCACGCTTCTGCAGGGGAACGTTGAAGTCGACGCGCACGAGAACGCGTTGGCCGCGGACGTCGACGTGGTCGAGCGTAAGCTTTTGCATGGGGCAGAAGAAGGCAGTGCAGGAACAAGACGCAGAGACGCCCAGCGCGGCGCCGCAGACCCACGGGGCGGGCCTGCGGCGCGGGCGTGGCAAGGGTAATGCGCCGGACTAGGCATTCATGAGGCGTTCCACGAGATCGACCGTGCGGCACGCGTAGCCCCATTCATTGTCGTACCAGCCCAGAACTTTGACCATGGAGCCGGTTGCCATGGCAGCAGGGGCGTCGTAGATGCACGAGTGGGGGTTGTGGATGATGTCGCGCGACACGAGCGGCTCCTCGCTGTACTGCAGGACGCCCTCCATCGGGCCGTCGGCGGCCTCCTCAAACGCGGCGTTGACCTGCTCAATGGTCACGTCCTGCTCGAGGTTGGCCACGAGGTCGGTGATGGAGCCGTCGGGCACGGGCACGCGCATGGCCATGCCGTCGAGCTTGCCGTCGAGGTGCGGCAGCACGGTGCCCACGGCCTTCGCCGCGCCGGTCGTCGTCGGGATGATCGACTCGGCGGCGGTGCGGGCACGCCGCAGGTCTTTGTGTGGGCCGTCGACAATGTTCTGCGACGACGTGTAGGCATGCACGGTCGTCATCAGGCCGCTGGCGAGGCCGAAGTGGTCGTCCAGCACCTTCACGAGCGGAGCCAGGCAGTTCGTTGTGCAGCTGGCGTTGGAGACGACCTGCTCGTCGCCGGTGATGATCTCGTCGTTCACGCCAAGAACGACCGTAGCGTCGACCTCGCTCTTGGCGGGCGCGCTGATCACGACCTTGTCGGCCCCGGCGTCGATGTGCTGCGCGGCCTCGTCGCGCGTGCGGAAAATCCCGGTCGATTCAATGACAACGTCGCAGTCCAGGTCGTCCCACGGGAGATTGGACGGGTCCCGTTCGGCAAACACCGAGAACCGGTCGCCGTCGACGATGAGGTCGCCGTCGACCACCTCCACGTCTCCCGGATACGAGCCCTGAACGGAGTCGTACTTGAACAGCGTGGCAAGGGTCTCGGCGTCCGTCAGGTCGTTGACGCCGACAATGTCGAAGTTGTGATCGTCGCTCTCGAGAATGGCACGGAAGCAGAGGCGGCCGATGCGGCCGAATCCGTTGATGCCGAGCTTGATAGCCATAAGATGCGTGCAGGAGAATGAGTTCAACGTCGGGGTGAGAAGGAAAGCGTCTGACCGCAGGGCCAGACCGAGCAAGGGGAAGACGCGCGCAGGGCCCCGTGCAACGGCGCCGCCCGGTACCGCAAAGGCTGACCGCATCGCGGGCGGCGCGGCGAAGGGGCCTCCGAACCGCGGGCCGCATCCTCGGTCGCGGACCGTCGGGGGCACCGGCGCCTATCCGTTACGAGCAACCCCTCAAACTGATTGCAAGGTATGAAAAGGCGTCTCGGCAACTTAGTAAAAATCACATGCAAAAGCGTACCCCCTCCCCCGGAAACGTGACTTGGTGGAAACGAACCGGGAGCGGTGCGTTAGACCTTCTCTGAAAAATGTACGCTGTCTCCGCGTCTAGCGGAGCGGTTCTGTGTGCACGCATCCTTTCGACTCCACCGAACACGTCGCCGTATATGTCCGCGCTGCAAACCCCAGAGAAAACCTCCCGCCGTCAGGAGCTTCGAGACGACAGCATCGTCGAGTTGTTTGCCCGTCTCATGCTCTTCTACGAGGAAAACAAAACCCTCGTGTATGGACTCGTGGCCGGGCTGGTTGCGTTGATTCTCGCCATTCCTGGCTACATGTACTACCAGCAGCAGCGCGCCGAGGAGGCGAACCAGTTGCTGGGGGAAATCCTTCCGGCGTACGAGCAGGGGCGGTACCAAGAGGCCCTGGACGGGACCGCCGACGCCCAGGGGCTCGTGGCTCTCGCCGACGACTACGGCAGCACCCGGGCCGGCAACCTCGCCACCTACTACGCCGGCGACGCCCACTACCAGATGGGAAATTACGACCAGGCCCTTCAGTTCTTCGAGCGGTTTGACAAAGAAGAGGATTTCATCGGGGCGAGCGCCTTTGCGGCCGAGGCGGCCATTTACGAAAACCGCGACGAGTTTGAAACTGCCGCCGAGCGCTACCAGCAGGCCGCCACCCACTATCCGAACCAGTTGACGACGCCGCGCTACTTGCTGCGCGCGGGGCGCGCCTACGAGGCGGCCGGCGAGTACGACGCTGCCGCCGACATGTACACGCGCATCCAGGAGGAGTATCCCGATGCCCCGCAGGCCACGGACGCCGAGCGCTACCTGGCGCGGGTGCACGCCATGCAGGAGGCCGCCACGTCGTAGCGGGTGCACGATGCAGTGGGATGCGGAAGGCCTTCTCGAACGGCCCTTTCCTCTTCGACCCCCCGAACTCGGAACCCCAAACGCCGACCTCGAAACGCGCATGCCCACGATTTTGGTCGTCGACGACGAGGCAAGCATCCGCCGGACGCTCCGTGAAATCCTGGAGTACGAGGACTACGACGTCGAAGAGGCCGTCGATGGGAAGGAGGCCCTGGAGGCGATCCGCTCGGCGCCGTACGACCTCGTCCTGCTCGACGTGAAGATGCCCGAGCCGGACGGCATGGACGTGCTGAAGACCATCGCCGACGAGATGCCGGAGATGCCGGTTGTCATGATCAGCGGGCACGGCACCATCGAAACGGCCGTCGAGGCCACGAAGCTCGGCGCGTACGACTTCATCGAGAAGCCGCCCGATCTCAACCGCCTGCTTCTCACCGTTCGCAATGCGCTCGACCACGGCGAACTGGAGACGCAGAACCGGCGCATGCGGCAAACCATCACGGAACGCAATGCCGACGACCTGCCGGAGATCATTGGCGAGGGCGAGGCCATTACGCGGATCAAGAACAAGGTCCAGCGCGTGGCCCCGACCGAGGCCCGCGTTCTCATCAGCGGCGAGAACGGCACGGGAAAAGAGCTCGTGGCCAAGTGGATTCATCATCTCTCGGACCGCGCCGAGGGCCCGCTCGTGGACGTCAACTGCGCCGCCATCCCCAGCGAGCTGATCGAGAGCGAGCTCTTCGGGCACGAGGAAGGATCGTTTACCGGCGCCACCGAGCAGCGCATCGGCAAGTTCGAGCAGGCGCACGAAGGCACGCTCTTTCTCGACGAAGTCGGCGACATGAGCCTGTCGGCGCAGGCCAAGGTGCTGCGTGTGCTGCAGGAGGACCAGATCCGGCGCGTCGGCGGCGACCGGAGCATCGAGGTGGACGTGCGCGTCGTGGCCGCGACGAACAAGGATCTGATGGAGGAAATCGAGGAGGGGACCTTCCGCGAGGACCTCTACCACCGCATCGGCGTGATTCTCATCGAGGTGCCCCCTCTGCGCGAGCGGCGCGACGACATTCCGCTCATTACCCGGCATTTGGCCAAGCGCATCGCCCGGCGCAACGGCCTGGAGCCCGTCCCGTTCAGCGACGACGCCCTCCAACAGCTTACGCAGTACGAGTGGCGCGGCAACGTGCGCGAGCTGCAAAACGTCATCGAGCGCCTGCTCATCCTCGTCGACGACGACGCCATCGAGGCCCGGCACGTCAAGCGGTTTGTGAATCCCGGCGCCGACAGCGGCGGCCCCACGCGCGATCTGCTGGCGCGCTACGACGACTTCATGGACGCACGTGATCAGTTCGAAAAGCTGTTCATCGAACACCAGTTGCACGAGCACGACTGGAACGTAAGCCAGACCGCCGAAACCATCGGCATCCAGCGGTCGCACCTCTACAACAAGCTCAACAAGTACGACATCGAGCGAGAAGAATGACGCCGACGAGCCGGTTCGAAAAAGGGCGGAAGGCGGCGGCCCGCGAAGATCGAGACCTCCATCGAAAGGCCCTGCGCGCAGCGTGAGTGTACTGCTGGAAGCAAAAGACGTGGTGAAGCACTACAATGCCGGGGGCGATGCGCCGCTGGAGGTGCTGCGTGGCGTGTCGATGCAGGTGCAGCCGGGCGAGATCGTGGTCGTCATGGGCGAGAGCGGGACCGGAAAATCGACGCTCCTCCATTTGCTCGGTGCCCTCGACCGTCCGACCAGCGGCACCGTCTCCTTCAAGGGCGAAGATCTATTTGCCAAGAGCGACGAAGAGCTGGCGGCGTTCCGCAACCGCGCCGTCGGGTTCGTCTTCCAGTTCCACCATCTGCTGCCCGAGTTTACGGCCCTGGAAAACGTGTCGATGCCCGCGCTCATCCAGCACCGGTCGCTGGCCGACGTACAGGATCGCGCGTCGACCCTACTCGACATCCTAGGGCTGGCCGATCGGGCCGACCACCGACCGAGCGCGCTCTCCGGCGGCGAGAAGCAGCGCGTGGCCGTGGCCCGAGCCCTCATGAACGAGCCGGCGCTCGTCTTGCTCGACGAGCCCACCGGCAACCTCGACGCCCGCACCGCCGAGCCGCTTCACCGCGAGATCGAGCGGCTCAGCCGAGAGCTCGGGCAAACCTTCGTCGTCGTTACCCACAACCCCGCGCTGGCCGCCATCGCCGACCGCGTTTTGCGGCTGGAGCACGGTCGCCTCCACGAGCCCGATCCCTCCGATCAGCACTCGCTCCTGGAAGGATCCTCGCCCCGCGACGCCTCCTGAGCCCCCGCGGGCCGCCCGGGCCTGGACCCTGAGACCGCGGCCCCCGCTAATTTCAACCGAGCGTTACAAACATCGGGTGTCGATGCGGGTGCCACATGGCCCTGAGGCATTGTGTCTGCGTCGCTCCAAGGCCTCCGTCGTGTACTTTTTGCGCTGTCCCCGCATCCCTCATGCCCGATACTGCGGTCCTCGATCCCGACATCGGTTACGTCGAAGAGGAGGTCGACCCGATGCTCGACCTTTTCGACGAGATCGAACGGTTGAAAACCGAGAAGAACGCGATTCTCCTCGCGCACTACTACCAGGAAGCCGCCATCCAGGACCTGGCCGACTTTGTGGGCGACTCCCTCGGCCTCGCCCGCGAAGCTGCCCAGACGGATGCCGAAATCATCGTCTTCGCCGGCGTTCACTTTATGGCGGAGTCGGCCAAGATCATGAACCCGGAGAAAAAGGTGATCCTGCCGGATCTGAACGCCGGCTGTTCGCTGGCCGACACCTGTCCGGCCGACGAGTTCGAGGCGTGGCTGGAGCAGTATCCCGACCATAAAGTGGTCACCTACGTCAACAGTACCGCGGCGGTCAAGGCGCTGTCGGACGTCACCTGCACCTCGTCCAGCGCGGCCCACATTATCAACCAGTTCCCGGAGGATCAGCCCCTCATCTTCGCGCCCGACAAGAACCTGGGGAAGTACCTGATCAAGGAAACCGGGCGCGACATGGTGCTGTGGGACGGTGTGTGCATCGTCCACGAAACCTTCAGCGAGAAGCGAATCGTGCGCCTGCAGGTGCGGAATCCGGACGCCGAGGTGCTCGCCCATCCCGAGTGCCGTGATGCCGTCCTGCGTCACGCGGACTTCGTCGGCTCGACAAGCCAGATCCGCCGTTACGCTCGCGAGAACGGGCCGGCGTCCTTCATCGTGGCCACGGAGGAGGGCATCCTCCACCAGATGCGCAAAGACGAGCCGGGGAACGATCTCATCCCCGCGCCGCCCGAGAGCGGCTGCAACTGCAGCCAGTGCCCGCACATGCGCCTCAACACCATCGAGAAACTCTACCTCTGCCTCAAGCACGAACAGCCGGAAATCACGATGGAGGAAGAGCTCCGTCTTCGCGCGCTCCAGCCCATCGAACGGATGCTGGAGATGAGCGAGGGCGTGAAGTGATTCTGCGCTCGTTGAAACCTCGGCGGCCGATGCCCTTCGCACGCCTTGCTGCAGCGGCAGCCGCCTTGCCCCTGTTTCCATGCCTCTCTCTGCTCGACCGACCGCTGCCATGAACGTCGACCTGCTCGAATCCGTCCGGCAAACCATTGTCCAGTTCCCGGAGCGGTTCTGCGCCGCCCAGTGGGCCTTCGCCCGCAACGCCGACCGCGTCCTCGCCGGCGACGCGTCGCCGGCCGGCTTTCGCTGCTGCATCGCCGGACACGTACTGCTTCAGCACGGCACCCACAGCGAACGCGACCTGCTGGAGGAGGGCGGCTTCCACACCGGCGGCGCGCTGTGGGCCCAGGCCGCCGACGCGCTCGGACTGAACGAGCACCGTTGCCGCGAGCTCTTCTTCCCGAGCCAGTGGGACACGCCCTACAAGCAGAACTACTACCTCTGCACGGCAGAGGAAGAGGCCGAGATCGCGGCCGCGTATCTCGACTACTTTATGCAGAAGCACGGCACCCAGCGTTCCATTCCGCAGGCCGAGGAGGCCCCGGATCCAGAGGCCGTTTCCACTTCACGCGTCCCGGCTCTAGCCTAGCCCGGACTTGGTTGCGGATTGCCTCGTTCGATGTAATCCACTACAAGGGGTGTAAACGTTATGTGTAAAGGTGTTTGTCGAGGGGTGCATACACTTTGTTGTGCGAGTATTCCACACGGGCAGGCAAGGCGTCATGTGTTCTTGAGTTCGTGAGATGCGATCCATATCATAGACGTCCACCTCTTCGTTACATAAGAGCCTGTCCTGATGTGGGCGTCACGCATTTCTGACTTCCCTCTTGGGGTCCTCGTCATTGTGGTCGTGCTGCTTCCGTCCGCGGCGCATGCCCAGCTCGTAGCCGACGGAGACCGCAGTGCTCGCCAGCACCTCACGTCGGGCATCGATGCCCTTCAGAATGAGAACTACGGGGTTGCTCTCCGCCAGATTCGCCCGTTGTGGCAGGAGGACCCGGACGGGTACGTCGAAGGGCTCGGGTCGTATGCGTACTGGTTGGGACGGTGCTTTGCGGACGCACAGAACGCAGAGCAGGCCCAGCAGATGTGGCAGAGCGGCATGGCGCTGCTGCGAATGAAGGGGCGTTTCGATCCGCGGCTCCAGGACGCGTACGTTCGGCTTATCCTGCAGGAGGAAAGGCGGAATCTCTACCCCAGCGCCATCGACGCGTTTCTGCAATTGTTCGAAGAGGCTGGGAGCGTCGTCGATTCCACAGGAAAGACCATCGTGCAGCGGCGCGTCACGCAAGCGGCCCCGTTGCTTCCGCACGCGAAACGCCAGCAACTCCTGAGCAGGTCGTCGCGTGGGGTGCACGACATGTATCGTCTCCGCGCGGAACAGGGGCCGGAGTTGGCGGCGTGGTGGCGAGCCCAGGATCCCGATCCGGGAACGCCACACAACGAGCGGATTCTGGAACACCTGCGGCGCGTGCAGCACGCCGCAAGCGAATACGCGTGCGAGTCGTGCCCGGCGGGCTACGACGATCGTGGCACGGTGTACGTGCGATTGGGGCCTCCCGAAAACCGCAACGACGTGTTCTACGACTACTTTGAGATCCCGTTGGGAATGGGATTTGATCCGCCGGATCACTCGATCTGGTTCTACCCCGAGTACGGACAATACGCGATTTTTCCAATGGTGGACCGCGGTGAGGCGTACCGCACGTCCGACACTGAAGCGCTGATTCCGCGCAGCTTTCGGCACGGCTTTTCGCACTCCCGGCGGGGCACGCGAAAAACCGTCGCCACCCTTCGCACCATCCAGTGGGTATACCGAGAGCTGGTGCGCAACGACCAGTACGCGCGTATCTACGCAGAAGTGTGGGAGTATCTGAACAGAGTCTCACAGCCGAGACGGCGCCCGCAATCGTTGGCGATGAGCTACCTCCAGCAGATTCGGCAGGCGGACTACGAACTGGCGTCGCAGCGCCGCAAACGAGTGCCCCGGCAGCGGTCTCTCGTCCACGATGGCCTCAGGACGATTCGGACGGTGGCTCGCACCACGCGCTTTCTTGAACCGGACGGTACGACGCGCACGCTCCTTAGCTGGTCGCACGCCCCCGAAACGCTCCCTACTCCGGGTGTTGTGGTCGCCCACGCGGTGCACTACGACAGCACGTATCAGACGCAGCAACGGAAGGAGCGGACCTACCCGGCCGTCGCCGATTCGACAGCCGACCTCGGACAGGTGCGGGCCCTCACGGTCAACGACATCCGGGGGCCGCACCACGTGCACCTGCAGTGGGACGCGTACCCGCGCGATTCGCTGGCCGACGGACGGCTCGTCCATGCGGAGCGCACGCACACGGCGGTCGCCCGCTACGACACGCTGAAGGCGCTGCCCACCGATCCCGGGCGCCTCGTCCTCAGCGATCTCCTTCCCGGACGATATCGGCCGTCGGCTTCTCCTAAAGATACAGCAGGAATTGGCCCACGCGGAGAGGTGTTCACCCCGTACCCGTTCTCGCGAATTCGCGTCGACCAGCCGCTGTCGCTCTACTTCGAGGTCTACAACCTGACGTTCGGTGGGGACGACCGGACCGACTACATGATCACCTACGCGCTGGAGCGAAAGATGCCAGGGCAGTGGGCGTTCGGTGAAGGGAGGGACGAGCAGACGGCGACGACGATCGAGTCGGAGGGAACGTCGCGTCAGTCGGGGGAGGTCATCGAGCTCGACTTGAGTGAAGCCATTGGGGCCGAAGCCCTGCGCATCACCGTGCGCGTGATCGACCAGGTGAGCGGGCGCACGGCGGAGCGATCGCTCCGGTTCGACGTGGTGGAATAAAATCAACTCCGCGTGCTTCGTTGATGGATGGAGGGCTGGATGGGTGGAGGTGTGGACGCACTGGAGGCGCCAGCGCGCCCAAAGCATTAAAGCCCAAGATCCTGCGGAGTCCTCGGCCGGAACGCTCCCGTTCGCCGTTGCTCCACGCTCCCGTTCTCGCACGCTCCGCGCTCGTCATTATCCTCGCTGTGTCCTAGGTTTGCGGCGGTTCGCATTCTCCGCGTTGTCGTTCCCCGCCGCTCATGGAGCTTCTTGACTGGATCATTGTGGCCGCGTACATGGTGCTCGCGCTGGGCGTCGGTGTGTATCTGTCGCGACGGGCGTCGGGGTCGCTGGAAGATTTCTTTGTGTCGGGGCGGTCGCTGCCGTGGTGGCTCGCGGGCACGTCGATGGCGGCCACCACCTTTTCGGTCGACACGCCGCTGTACGTCGCGGGCGTCGTGGGATCCCGGGGGATTGCGGGCAACTGGGAATGGTGGGCGTTCGGCGTGGGGCACGTGGCGCTCATCTACATCTTCGCGCGGCTGTGGCGGCGCAGCGAAATCGTAACGGACGCCGAGCTCACCGAAATGCGCTACGGCGGACGCTCGGCGGCGATCTTGCGGGCCATCAAGGCGTTCCTGTTCGCCGTACCCATCAACTGCATCGGCATCGGCTACATGATGCTCGCAGCGGTGAAGGTCATCGGCGCGCTCGGCATCTGGGAGACGCTTGGCTTCGCGGCGGGCGACACCGTGCTCGGCCTCGACCCGAAGCTGCTAACGGTGCTCGGCGTCTCGGTTCTGGTGTTGCTCTACGCCGGGCTGTCGGGCCTGTGGGGCGTGGTGGCCACGGACTTCTTCCAGTTCTTCCTGGCGCTTTTCGGTGCCATTGCCGTGGCCTGGTTTGCCATTTCGAGTCCGCAGGTCGGCGGCCTGTCGGGGCTCGTCACGCAGGCGCAGCAGCACACCGAGTTCGACGTGCTGGCCTTCATCCCGCTCACGCTCGACGCCAAGACATGGCTCGGCATCGGGTGGAGCAGCTTCGCCGGCATCAGCGCGACGACCTTCTTCGCCTACGTCGGCGTGCAGTGGTGGACGTTTCGGCGCTCCGATGGTGGGGGCGAGTTCATCCAGCGCCTCGCGGCCTCCCGCGATGAGGCCAGCGCCGAGAAGGCCGCCTGGTTCTTCAACGTGATGCACTATGTGGTGCGGACGTGGCCCTGGGTGCTCGTGGCCCTTGCGGCGGTCGTGATCTATCCGGAGATGGAGGACCCAGAGCTGGGCTATCCAAAGCTGATGATCGACTTTCTGCCGACCGGCATGCTCGGCATCGTGGTGGCCTCGCTCGTGGCCGCGTTTATGAGCACCGTCTCGACGCAGATCAACTGGGGCGCGTCGTATCTGACGAACGACCTCTACCAGCGCTTCGTCCATCCGGAGGCGACGCAGGCCGAGCTGGTCGTGGCCGGGCGCGTGGCGTCCGTGCTCATCACGGTCCTCGGCGGGCTCGCGGCGTTCTTCTCGGAGAGCGTGGCGACGGTCTTTCGCCTCGTCATTGCCATTGGCACGGGGCCGGGGGTTGTGCTCATCCTGCGCTGGTTCTGGTGGCGCATCAACGCCTGGGCCGAGCTGGCTGCCATGCTGGGCGGCTTTGCCGTGGGCATGCTCACGACCGTCGTGCCCGTGCTCACCATCGGCGATTTCGGCCTGCGCCTGTTCGTGATTACCGGCATCACGGCCGTCGTCTGGATAACGGTGATGTACCTCACCCCGCCCGAGGACGACGACACCCTCGATCGGTTCTACCGAGCCGTGCGACCGGGCGGGCCCGGATGGCAGCGGCAGCGCGAGCGAACCGGTCTCGCTCCGGCGATTTCGCTCAAGCGAAGCCTGCAACGTACCGCCGCCGCCGTGTGCGTGCTGTTCGGGGCCATGTTTGGCGTCGGCGGGGCGCTGCTGCTGCGGTGGCCCGTGGCGCTTGCCATGACAGCGCTTGCCGTCGGAGGCGGCGTGCTGCTGTTCCGCGTTCGTTCCGCACGCGACGACGCTGTGACATCCGTGCCTTCTTCGACGGCGGGCTGAAACATGGCGATTCGTGGCCATGTTTTGTAGAGCGTGTCGACAGTCGCCGCGGAGGCCGGCGTCCGGGGCGCGCTCCGTCCGCCGCAGCGGGCGCGTTGAAATCCAAGCAGGCCCCGCCGGGTTCGGAAGCGCCGTCGCATGCAATCGTCACCGCCCCGGGGTGCTCGTCTTCTCTGGCCCGCGCATGGAGCTTTTGGTTGTCTTTTTATGGCCACGATTGATTCTCTTCCACTTTTCCCGCTGGGACTGGTCCTTTATCCCGGGGAGCGGTTGCCGCTGCACATCTTTGAGGAACGCTACAAAGAGCTGACCCACTACTGTCTGGATCACGATGTGGCCTTCGGCATCGTTCTCGTAGACGACGGCTCGCTGGCCGACGTCGGCACCACGGCACGCATCGAGCGCATCGTGAAGCGCTACGAGGACGGACGCATGGACATCGTCGTCGAAGGCGAAGAGCGCTTCGAGCTCCGCTCGGTGCACGACCGGAAGAGCTACTACACGGCCGACGTCACCCTCCTGGAGGACGATCCGTCGCTCGATGCCTCGTTGAAAGAGCGGGCCATCACGCAGCACATGAAGCTGCTTGAGCTGGCCGGGCGTACCGTCCGCCCTGACGTGTACGACAATGTAGAGCGGCTCTCGTTTATGCTCGCACAGAACGCCGGTCTCGATGCCGAGCAGAAGCAGGAGGTGCTGGCCCGCGACAGCGAAAATGAACGCGTGGAGTACCTCATCCGCCACTTCGAGTCGTTGATCCCGAAGGTCGAGCAGGAAGACGACATGCGCCGCCGGATCCAGTCGAACGGCCACTTTAAGAACTTCCCGCCGGAAGAAATCTAGGCCTGGGCGTGGACCCTAGGCCTGGGCGTGGACCCTAGGCCTGGGCGTGGACCAAGTGACCGGCCGGAGCGCGTGGGCGAAAGACGTGTGCGAAAGAGACATGCAGGCGTGGACCTTGGGGCGATTGCTGCCTACGTTTGTCCCCAGAGGCCACACGACGTTGGCCGCTCGCGACCTGCCACTCGAAAATGGACGTTCAAATCGTGCCCATGCCCCAGATCGGTCCGTACACGCTGTACACGGTGGAAACCGGGCGCTTCGGCCTCGACGGAGGGGCCATGTTCGGGATCGTGCCCAAGCCGCTCTGGTCCTCGCGGATCGAGCCGGATGCGCAGAACCGGATCCCGCTGCACATGCGCTGCCTGCTCCTGGAGGGCGCCGACCGCCTGATTCTCGTCGACACCGGGATCGGCGATGCCTTCGTTAATACCAAGTACGAGGACATCTATGCCGTCGACCATGAGGACGCCACGCTGGACGGCTCTCTGCACGCGCACGGCTTCCGCCGCGAAGACGTCACCGATGTCATCTTGACCCATCTGCACTTCGATCACTGCGGCGGCGCTACCCGCGGGAACGGGGAGACACGAACCCCGACGTTTCCAAACGCCACGTACCACGTGCAGGCCGCGCACTGGGAGTGGGCGACCACGTCCAACCCGAAGGAAAAGGGCTCCTTCCTGCAGGAAACGTTTCTGCCGATTCAGGCCGCCGGACAGCTCCATCGTGTGGACGGCTCCGGCACGTTCGCCCCAGGAATCGACCTGATGCTCGCAAACGGCCACACCGAATCGCAGCAACTCGTCAAGGTCTCGGATGCAGAGCGCACCCTCGTGTACGTGGCCGATCTTCTGCCCACGACCCACCACCTGGCCGCGGCGTGGACGATGGCCTACGACATCCGTCCGCTCGTCACGATGGACGAGAAGGCCGACTTTTTGCAGACTGCGGTGGAGGAAGACTGGCAGTTGTTCTTCGAGCACGACCCGGACACTGCCGTGGCCAGCCTCACCCGCACCGAGCGTCGCGTTGAGGTGGCGAACCGCCGGTCGCTCGATGCGTTATGACCGATCAGTGTGAACTGTAGGTGCACTCTCTGAAGTTGCAACAGGGGCATTTGTACCTTTCGCACCGCGGCGCTACATTTGAACATTGAGAGCCTCGCCCCACCTCCTCTCGCGTCGATCATTCGTCAACCATTGGTGCCTATCGAGGGAAGCAGCGCTACGAACGCCATTTGGACTCCCGCGTTATCTTCATGCATCCGTTCATGCGGGGAGCAATCCTGATTGCTACGGCCATGAAGAGCCACCGCTGAGGTTCCCGAATTGCGGCCATTGCGCGCACGCCGGTTGGGCATTCCACACACCGGCCGAGTGCATCTCATACGCCGAGCGCGTCTCTGTGCGCCGCTTCGGGGTTGGGAACCTCAAACACCCTGCGCGTTCGTTCTGCATGTGACTCAACGACATAGGTACCCTCCGATGATGTTCGACTTCGTTTCTCGCGCCTCTCAGTGGACGCGCACCGCCTGTACCGCCCTTGTTTTGATGCTGGGGCTCACGCTGCCGGCTCAGGCACAGCTCGGCGAATCCACGGCCCTCTTCCTGCGCATCGAGCCCGACAGTCGCTTTGCCGGCATGGGCAACGCGGGGGTGGCTGTCGCCGACAATGCCAACGCCATGTTCTGGAACCCGGCCGGCTTGGCGTTTCAGCGCAACACGCAGGTCGGCATTACCCACGCCAACTGGCTCCCGGAGTTCGACGCCGGCCTCTTCTACGAATACCTTGTGGCCACGCACCACTTCGAGGGCATCGGCACGTTCGGCGCGAACGTGACCTTCCTGAACCTGGGGGAGGTGGAGCAACGAGACAGCGAGGGCAACATCCTCGGTGAGTCGCAGTCGTTCGAGACGGCCTTCGGCGTTTCCTACGGCGTGCAAGTGACCGACCAGTTGGGCCTGGGCACCTCGCTGCGCGGCGTCTACTCGAAGCTGTCGGACGGCACGCAGGACATCGAAAGCGGATCGGCCTCCACCGTGGCGTTCGACCTTTCGGCGCTCTATCGCACGAAGCCGTTCGCCCTCGGCGGCACCAACACGACGTTCTCTACAGGGCTGAACATTGCCAACATGGGCGGCTCCATGACCTTCAACGAGCAGGAGCAGGCCCTCCCGACGAACCTGCGCCTGGGATACGCCTTCACGTTCGAGTTTGACGAGTACAACAAGCTCACCTTCGCGAACGACTTCAACAAGGAACTCGTCAACGTCGAGCGGAGCACGCGAGTGGTTGACGGCGATACGCTCACCGTGAGCGATCCCGACACGTACATTACGCCTGTGTTCACGTCGTGGGGCACCCAGCGCGGCCAAATTGGTCCCGACGGCGAAGCCACCGAACTCAGCCTCGTCGAGCAGTTTACGATGGGCATGGGCGTGGAGTACTGGTACAACGACCTCTTCGCCCTCCGCACCGGCTACTTCTACGAGGACCCGGAAAACGGAAACCGTGAGTTCCTCAACTTTGGCGCCGGCCTCCGCTACAATATCATCGGCGTCGACATCTCGTACATCTACACGTTGGAGGAAGACAACCCGCTGGCCAACACCCTTCGGTTTTCGCTCCTTCTGGAGTTCCAAGACTAACGGCGCGCTCGGCGCGCGGCGTCGCGCTTCCACCCCCGAGGGATCCCGGACATCCTCCCGAGCGGCACGTCTCTTCGGAGGCGTGCCGTTTCTGTATGCCTCCGGCTGCAATCAACCACCCTGTTTCTTATGTTCTTCGAACGGAGCCTCCCGCTCTGTCTCTGCTACGAAATGAACAAGGAATGAAACGTGCCTCGCGTTTCGAGATTTCGAAAAATGAAACGTCCTTGACAGTTTCCTTGCCCTCTTGTTACTTAACAGCGTTAACCAAGCATGAGTACGTCCTCGGGTCACCCACAAAACGGGGATCTCCGCCGACTAATTCTTGACACGACGCGGCACCTCCTCGTTCAAGAGGGGTATCAAAACTTGTCGATGCGCAAGATTGCCAGCGCCATTGACTACAGCGCGACGAGCATTTACTTGCACTTCGACAGCAAGGACGCGCTGCTGCATGCGCTCATCCACGAAGGGATGATGCAACTCTTCGATGTCTTGGCGAGCACGGCCGAAAACCATCCGAGCGACCTGCTCGGGCGCTTGGAGGCCCTGTGTCGACGGTTCATCGACTTCGGCCTGGAGAACCCAGAGTACTACGAAATCATGTTTCAGCTGCATCCCGAACGGATGGAGCGCTATCCGGCCGAGAAGTATCGCCAGGCGCGCCGCAATCTCGACTTCTTCGCCGACGCCCTCGCCGAGGGCACCGAGAAGGGCGTTTTCGCCGCCGGCGATCCGCAGGTGTCGGCCAGTACCATCTGGGCATCGCTGCACGGAACCGTGTCCCTGCTGCTTGCCGAGCGCGTGGACGTGCGCATCGAGCGCGACGCCTTCATCGAGACGGCCATCCAACAGACCCTCCGTAGCTACACGGTACCTGCTCAGGTGTCCTCTTCCGAACCGTGACCCCGCCGCCGTTGCGGGGGCACGTCTCTTCTCCGACCAACCGACCGATCCGTTCATGCCAGGACCGATCCACACTGCCCCGCCCGATGCCGGCCCCCCGATCCTTGGAAAAACGCTGCCCGAGTTGTTCTACGGCGCCTGCGCGTCCTACAGCAACCCGACAGCGTTGAATCAGCCCGAAGGAGAAGGGTGGGTGCCGCTTTCCTTGGCGGGATTCCAAACCCAGGCCGAAGAAACGGCGCTTGGTCTCCGCGACGTGGGACTGGAGCGCGGCGAGAAGGCGGCTCTGCTGCTGGAGAGCGACGTCAACTTTTGCATTGCCGACATGGGCTGCCTCCTTGCCGGCATCATCGACGTGCCGGTCTACCTCTCGACGGCGCCGGAGCAAATGACGTACGTCATCAACCACGCTGAGGCAAAGGCGCTCATCGTGGCCGACGAGGAGCGCCTGCAGGTCGCCGCCCAAATCCTGCCGGACCTGCCCAACGTGCACACGGTCGTGCTCTGCGAACCGGAACACGACGCGGACCGGCCCGAACTTCCGGAGCGCGTGACGCTCTACACGCTGGAGGAGATCCAGGAGCGGGGCCGCGCCTCTGCCGACGACGTCGAGGCTGCCATCCACGATCTCCGCGAGCAGATTGAGCCGGACGATCTGGCCACGCTCATCTACACGAGCGGAACCACCGGCCAGCCGAAAGGCGTGATGCTCACGCACGAGAACATCTCGTCCAACGCGCTCACGTCGCTGTTGGAGCTCGACGATTTCGACGACGGCCCGGAAGGCGAGGTCATCATCTCGTTTCTCCCGCTCACGCACGTTTTTGCCCGCACGCTGCACTACGCCTTCCTCTCGCGCGGTGTGAGCGTGTACTTCACGTCGCCAGACGACCTCGTGCAAGCGCTTCCGAAGGTGCAGCCGACGGCCTTCGCCTCCGTCCCGCGCGTGCTGGAGAAGGTGTACGCCGGCATCCAGAAGAAAATCATGGAGATGAAGGGCGTGCAGAAGGCCATCGGGAACTGGGCGATGGGCGTGGCGCGGCAGTTCGAGATCGGTCAGCAGGATACCCTCACCTACTCGCTGAAGCGGTCGCTGGCCGATGCGCTCGTGTTCAGCAAGTGGCGGCAGGCCCTGGGCGGCCGCGTTAAGTACATCGTCGTGGGCGGCGCCGCGCTGCAGGCGGACCTCTCCAACACGCTCGCGGCGGCCGGTATCACGGCGCTGCAGGGCTATGGACTGACGGAGACGAGCCCGGTCATCGCCTTCAACCGGCCCGGTCGCATCAAGCCCGGCACCGTGGGCGAGCCGCTTCCTGGCGTTGAGGTGCGCATTGCCGACGATGGCGAAATCCTGACGCGCGGCCCGCACGTCATGCAGGGCTACTACAAAGCGCCGGAAAAAACCGAGGCGGTGATGACCGAAGACGGCTGGTTCCACACCGGCGACATCGGAGAGTTCGACGCTGCGAACAACCTGATGATTACCGACCGCAAGAAAGACCTCTTCAAGCTGTCGACGGGCAAGTACGTGATGCCGCAGCCCATCGAAAATAAACTGGGCAGCGAGCCGCTCGTGGACAAGGCCGTGGTCATCGGCAGTGGACGAAAGTTCTGTACCGCCCTCATCTTCCCGACCGAGGATCAGGTGCGTGCCAAGGCCGAATCCCTCGGCGTGGACGCCGACCAGCCGTACGAAGACCTGCTCAACGCTCCGGAGATCGTGGACGTGTTTCAGGCGCTGGTCGACACAGCCAACGAAGGCATGGATCACTGGTCGACCGTAAAACGCTTCGCGCTGATCCCGGACGAACTCACCATCGATGCGGGTCTGCTCACTCCCACGCTCAAGGTGAAACGGCCCAAGATCCGGGAGGCCTTCGCAGAGGAAATCGACGCGCTCTACGATGAGGAGGCACAGCCGAGAAGTCAGACGGAGAAAAAGGCGGTGATCGTTGCGTGAGGCGTTGCGGGTCTTGCGTTGTGCGTTGCGGGTCTTGCGTTGTGCGTTTCGGGTTGTGGGTTGTGCGTTGTGCGTAAGTGCGGTGGCGCTGCGCGACGCGTAACGCGATGCTCTCCTCTCTTGACGAACGACCGGTGGCTCATGACGTGCATTCGGAAGCGGTTCCGCGCGACAAAGTTAACGCCGCAGCCTTGCGAGATAAATGGCAGGATGGGGGGCGCATGCTGCACGTCTCTGTCACTGGGAGGAGCCTCCTCGGCCTCGATGAGTCGGGCGCCCGGACGACGGCAGACGCGAAGCGACGACAATCATCGGTGTTTAAACGATCCCGAAAGCGTTCGGGAGAGTGAGTTTCGATGATTGTAGCGGAGCAGAAGCCGGCGTCAGCCCGGGTCATCGCAGGGGCCCCTTGTGGGTCATCCCGCGCGGCCGTGATCTTTTTATTTCATGAGTCGCTTCGCTCGTCTGGTTCGTTTTTGGATCGAGCCAAAAATGAACACCAGCGCAGCCCGATGAGCGTCAAATTCGGCCACGAACTTCTTCGTCAGGGGAAACCATCCCTTGCCGTCCTGCGGATAAACTTGCAACACTACACTGTTAATGGGGCCGCCGTGGCGGCTGGCCTTCGTTTCTCTCTGAATTGCCATTCACGAATCCAAACTCACTTATGGAAACCCAATCGCTCGACACCCGCGCTCTCAACCTTGAAGCCCCGGCCACCCGCCGACCCTTCCGCACGGCGGCGGTACTGGGGGCCGGGACGATGGGCGCGCAGATCGCCGCGCATCTCGCCAACGCCGGATTGGAGGTGCATCTGCTGGACATTGCGCCCGACGAAGGAGACACCAACGCCATCGTCGAGAAGGGCTTCCAGGCCGCGCGTGATGCGAGCCCGGACCCGTTCTTTACCGACGATGTGGCTGAGCGCATCTATCTGGGCAATTTCGAGGAACACTTCGACCGCATCAGCGAGGTCGACTGGGTGCTCGAAGCCGTCGTGGAGCGCATGGACGTGAAGCGCGGCGTGCACGCCCGCATCGAGGAGCACGCCCGGCCCGACGCCGTCATCTCCACCAACACGAGCGGCCTGCCGATCCACGAGATTGCCGACGGGCGCAGCGCCGACTTCAAGCAGCGCTTCCTGGGCACCCACTTCTTCAACCCGCCGCGCTACCTGAAGCTGCTGGAGATTATCCCGACGGACGCCACCGATCCGGCCGTCGTGGAGCGGGTCGCGCAGTTCGGGCGCCTGCATCTGGGCAAGGGCATCGTGGTGGCGAACGACGTTCCGTACTTCATCGGCAACCGCGTGGGCATCTTCGCGCAGCTGCAATCCATCCGCCACTACACCGATGGCGACTACACGATCGAAGAGGTCGATACCCTCACGGGCACGCTCCAGGGCCATCCGAAGAGCGCCACCTTCCGCACCGCCGACGTGGTGGGCCTCGACGTGCTCGTGGACGTAACGACGAACCTCTACGCGAAGGCCGAGGACGACGAGAGCCGGGAGGAATTTCAGGTGCCGGACGTCCTGCAGCGGCTTGTGGACGAAGATCGGAAAGGGGCGAAGTCCGGCGAAGGCTTTTACAAAAAGGTGGACGGCGAGATCAAGTCGCTCGATCCGGAGACGTTCGAGTACACGTCTGCCGAGGAGATGGACATCGGCGACATCCGCTCGATCAAAAAGGCCGGCGACCTGACGGCCCGCCTCAACGCGCTCTACCAGGATCCGGGCCGTGCCGGGCAGTTCTTCCGCGACACGACGCTGGAGACACTCGGCTACAGCGCGCGCCGCATCGGCGAGATCACCGACAACCCGGCCGACGTCGATCGCGCGATCCGTTGGGGCTTCGGCTGGGAGATGGGACCGTTCGAGAAGTGGGACGCGCTCGGCTTCGAGACGGTGCTGAACGGCATGAGCGAGCGCGATGTCGCGGTGCCGGAGTGGGTGCGCACGATGCAGGAACAGGGCCACACCCAGTTCTACCGCACGGAGGGCGGCACGCGCGAGGTGTACGTCCCGAGCGAAGGCGGCTACGTGGCCGACCCGACGCCCGACGACGAGCTCTCCCTCGACCCGATCAAGGCCGACGCCTCCCGCGAGGTGTGGACGAACGGACAGGCCGCGCTCCTCGACGTAGGCGACGACGTGGTGCTCTACGAGTTCCGGTCGAAGGCCAACGCGCTGGGACGCGAGGTGATGCAGGGCCTGCGCGCGTGCATCGACCGCGTCGAGAACGATCCGAACCTCCGCGGCATGGTCATCGGCAACGAAGGCAAGAACTTCAGCGTCGGGGCCAACCTCGGCGAGATGGCGCAGGCTGCGCAGCAGGGGCAGTACGACCAGATCGGTGCGTACATCGCGGAGTTTCAGGACACGATCCAGCGCGTGCGCTACGCCGCGAAGCCGGTCGTCGTGGCCACGCATCAGCGCGTGCTGGGCGGCGGCTGCGAGATGGCAATGGCGTCGACGCACCCCGTCTGCGCCGCGGAAACGTACATTGGGCTCGTCGAGCTCGGCGTCGGCCTCATCCCGGCGGGCACGGGCACGATGCGCATGGCGGCCTACGCCTCCCGCCGCGCGCCGACGGACAATCCGAGCGACATTCAGCCGTACCTCCGCACGTACTTCGAGACGCTCGCGATGGCAGAGGTCGCCGAGAGTGCGTCGCAGGCCGTCGAGATGGGCTTCCTACCGGAGCACACAAAGGTGGTGATGAACGCGGACCGGCGCCTGCACGTGGCGAAGCAGGAGGTGATCGCACTCAGCGAGCAGGGGTACACACCACCGCCCGTCATGAATAAGATCAAGGTGCTGGGCGAGAAGACGCTGTCCACGTTCAAGGTGGCGCTGCACCAGTACAAAGAGGGTGGCTACATCAGCGCGTACGACGAATTCCTGGCCACGAAGCTCGGCCACGTGCTGTGCGGCGGAGAGCTCAGCAGTCCGCAGACAGTGCACGAAGAGTACCTGATCGAGCTGGAGCGCGAGGTCTTCCTGAGCCTGCTCGGCGAGGAGAAGACCATGGCGCGCGTCGAGCACATGCTGAAGCACAACAAGCCGCTCCGAAACTGAGCGTCGCACGTTTGCCCGTTCAACGTTAAACGTTCCAACTGTTAACGCAAAAATATGGAAGCATCCAACGCAGCATACATCGTAAGTAGCGTGCGCACGCCGGTCGGGAAGGCCAACAAGGGCACGCTTCAGAACTATCGTCCGGAGTCGCTGGGCAGTGAGGCCGTCAAGGGCGCGATGGCGCGCGTCGACGGGCTGGAGCCTGACATGGTTGACGACGTGATCATGGGATGCGCCTTCCCGGAAGGTCCGCAGGGCATGAACATGGGCCGTGCCATCGCGCAGAAGGCCGGCCTTCCCGATCACGTGCCCGGCGCCACCGTCAACCGCTTTTGTTCGTCGGGCCTGCAGACGATCGCCATGGCCTCGCAGAGCATTGCGCTGGGCCAGGCGGACGTCGTCGTGGCCGGCGGGGCCGAGTCGATGAGCGCCGTCCCGATGTCCGGCTTCTTCTTCCAGCCGGATCCGGAAATTACGGAGGAGGACGTGGACTACTACGTCTCGATGGGCATCACGGCCGAGAACGTCGCCGAGAAATACGACATCTCGCGCGAGGAGCAGGACCGCTTCGCGCTGCAGTCGCACGAGCGGGCCGTCGCGGCCGTCGACGAGGGCACATTCGAGGACGAGATCGTCCCGCTGGAACTCACCGAGCGCCACTACAACGGCGTCGATTACGGCAAGGGCTCCGTACAGACGCTGGAGCGCACGCTAACCGTGGACGAGGGCCCGCGTCGCGATACCTCGATGGAGGCGCTGAAAGGCATTCCGCCGGCGTTCAAGCGCGGCGGCAGCGTGACGGCCGGGAACTCGTCGCAGCGCTCTGACGGCGGAGCGGCGACCGTGGTGATGAGTGAGCGTATGGTGGACGACCTCGGCGTGGATCCGCTCGGGCGGCTCGTCGGCTTCTCCGTAGCAGGTGTGGCACCGGAGATCATGGGCATCGGCCCGGTGGAGGCCGTGCCGAAGGTACTGAAGCAGACCGGGCTCGACCTGGACGACATCGGGCTCGTGGAGTTGAACGAGGCCTTTGCGGCGCAGTCGCTCGCCGTCCTGCAGGAGCTCGGCATTTCGGAGGACATCGTGAACGTGAACGGCGGCGCCATCGCCCTCGGCCATCCGCTCGGCTGCACGGGTGCGAAACTCACGGCAACGCTGCTCCACGAAATGATCCGCCGTGAGGTGCGCTACGGCCTCTGTACGATGTGTGTCGGCGGCGGCATGGGCGCCGCGGGCGTGATCGAGAACCTACGACTCTGATGGCGTGTGGGTGTGCGGGCGTGAGGGCGTGTCGATGCGACCAGAACGCACCCTGGATCGGCCCAATCTCGGTGGTCCGTTCCAGCAACTGCGCTTCTCCGCGTTCCTTCGCCCGTGCGCCCCTTCGCCTATGCACCCTTTCGCGCTGACGCCGCGAGATGAACTCTTGCAAAACATAACACCGTTAAGTACGTTGCACTCTGTGGTTAACGGTGTTAACCAAGCGGCTCACTCCGATTTCTGGAGGAGCCTTCTGGAAGGAAGGACGAGGGGCGGTTCCTCTCGGTGCTTCCTTCCCGACCCCTTATCGCCGAATCCACTCTTCGGATTGGGTCCGCGTGGGAGCGCTTCCGTGCGGCTCTTGAACCCTTCGACCATCGATTTCTCAATCGCAAAGGCTGGCCATGAATCTTCCGCTGTATGATGCATTCGCCAGTATGCCCACGGCCGGCGTCATTGCCGGAGCGCTGCTGGTTCTATTCGTTCTCGGGTTCACGGGCGCTCCGCTGTGGCTCTGGGCCGTGGCCGGTGCGGCCGGACTCTACGGCGCAGGCGCACCGCTGTGGATCTGGATCCCGTACGGCGTGCTGGTGGCGCTCTTCAACGTGCCCCCGCTGCGCCGGATGATCTCGGCCTCCGTCATGAAACTGATGGAGGCGCTCCAGTTTCTGCCGACGATCTCGGAGACGGAGCAGACGGCCATCGACGCGGGCACCGTGTGGATGGACGGCGAGCTCTTTTCGGGCAAGCCCGACTTCCAGAAGTCCCTCGACCAGCTCTATCCGGAGCTCTCCGACAAGGAGAAAGCATTTCTGGAGGGACCGGTCGAAGAGCTCTGCGCGATGGTCGATGATTGGGAGGTACACCAGCGCGGTGACCTGCCGACCGAGGCCTGGGACTACATGAAGGAGAAGGGCTTCTTCGGCCTGATCATCCCCGAGGAATACGGCGGACTCGGCTTTAGCGCGGAAGGACGGAGCGCCGTCGTGCAGAAGCTGGGCACGCGCTCGCTGCCGCTTTCGATCACGGTGATGGTGCCGAACTCGCTGGGACCGGGCGAACTGCTCCTGCACTACGGCACCGACGCACAGAAAGACCACTACCTGCCGCGGCTGGCCAGCGGCGAAGACATTCCGGCCTTTGCGCTGACCGAGCCGAATGCGGGCTCCGACGCGGGCGCGATGGAGTCGCGCGGCGAAGTCTTCAAGGACGACGACGGCGAGCTGAAGCTGCGCCTGAACTGGGAGAAGCGCTACATTTCGCTGGCCGCCATCTCGGGCGTGCTGGGGCTGGCGTTCAAGCTCCGTGATCCGAACAATCATCTCGGAAAGGGCGAGGATCTCGGCATCACGTGTGCGCTCGTCCCGACCGACACGCCGGGCGTGAAGCTGGGCCGCCGCCACGATCCGCTGGGCATTGCGTTCTACAACTGCCCGACGGAGGGCGAGGACGTCGTCGTTCCGCTCGACGCCATCATCGGCGGCAAGGACGGCGCCGGGCGCGGCTGGGCCATGCTCATGGACGCGCTCTCGGCCGGACGCGGCATCATGCTGCCGGCACAGTCCACCGGCGGCCTCAAGCACTTCACGCGCGTGGCGGGCGCGCACTCGGCCATCCGCGAGCAGTTTGGCCTGTCGATCGGCAAGTTCGAAGGCATCGAGGAGCCGCTCGCTCGCATCGCCGGGTTCACCTACGTGCTCGATGCAGCGCGCAAGTATACGAACGGCGCCGTCGACAGCGGCGAGAAGCCGTCGGTGGTGTCGGCCATTGCCAAGTACCACTTCACGGAACTGCAGCGCGATGCCGTCAACGACGCGATGGACGTGCTCGCGGGCAACGGCATCTCGCGCGGTCCGAAGAACCTGCTGGCGAACGCCTACATCGGCACGCCGATCAGCATCACCGTGGAGGGCGCGAACATCCTGACGCGCACGATGATGATCTTCGGGCAGGGCGCCATCCGGTGCCATCCGTACGCGCTGACCGAGATCGAGGCGCTCATGGAGGGCGACACGAAAAAGTTCGACAACGCCTTTTGGAGCCACATCGGACACGTTGTGCGCAACGGCTTCCGGGCATTCGGACTGAGCCTGACGCGCGGTCGCCTCGCCGGATCGCCCGTGAGCGGTCCGCACGCGAAGTACTACCGCAAGCTGAGCTGGGCCTCCGCGAGCTTCGCCTTCTGGGCCGACGTCGCGATGGGCACACTCGGCGGTGCGCTCAAGCGAAAGGAGAAAATCACCGGCCGCTTCGCCGACATCCTCTCGTGGATGTACCTCGGCACGGCCGTGCTCGCCCGCTTCGAGAAGGCGGGACGCCCCAAGGAGCACGAGCCGTTCATGCACTGGGCCATGCAGTACGCCTTTGCGCAGATGCAGGAGGCCTTCGACGGGCTGTATGAGAACATGACCGTGCCGGGCGGCACGTGGCTGGTGCGCGGACTCATTGCGCCGTGGTCGCGCCTGAACACGATCGGGGAGATGCCGTCCGACGCCCTGGGCGGCGAGATCGCGCAGGCCATCCAGAAGAAGGAGGGCGCGCGGACGTGGCTCACCGAGGGCATCTACGTGCCGGAGGACACCGACGAGCCGATGGGACAGATGGAGCACGCCTTCCGTCTGAGCCGTGAGGCGTACCACGTCGGGCAGACGATCAAGGACGCCGTGCGCGACGGCCGCCTGCCGAAGAAGCGGCCGCATCAGCTGCTCGACGAGGCGCTGGAGAAGGGCATCATCTCGGAGGATGACCATGAGGTCGTCCAGCGCGCCGAGAAGGCCCGCGAACGCTATATTCAGGTCGATGCGTTCACGCTGGAGGAGTACCGTCAGCACCGCGATATGCCGGGCACGCCGACCGAGGAACCCGGCGCGCTGGCGTCGAGCATCCCCGAGACTGTCGAGCGCGACGTAACGGATCCGACGCCCGTCACCGAGGACGACCTCGAGGAAGATTCCGAGGACGTCCCCACGCCACGCGGCGACGGAGCTCGCGGCGACGGCGCTCCGACCTCCACGGACGACGTGGAGCGCGACGACCGCTCCGCCGAAACAGCGTAACGGTTTCAAGCTCCTGGTTGCTGGGGAGGAGCGCGGCGTGGAAGACTTCGTCTCCAGCCGCGCTCTTGCGCAGGGGCGTCGGACTGCGGATCTTTGCAATCCGCGCGCTGGTTCACGGAACGTCCATCATCGACTCGTTCCCAGTTGCTCGTTCTGCCATGTCTGCCGTCGCTACGCACTCTTATACGGTGGAAGAGTACCTCGAGCTCGACGCGGAGGCCGAGGATGAGCGGTACGAACTCCAGCATGGATCCGTGATTCCTATGGCCGGTGCCCAGCCCGAGCACAACCAGATCAAAGACAACGTTTCTGCCGAACTCCGATCGCGTCTTCAATCCGACGGATGTTGGGTGATGACCTCTGGTCAGCGCGTGCGCGTTTCGTTCGGCTACGTGTATCCGGATGTCGTCGTCGCGTGGAATCCGACGTACGAAGACACGGTGCCACGGACACTTCAGAACC
>Ga0207797_1000177_pt1 | contig 45978 bp, 49 predicted proteins | sample PRCRCaboRojoPR_6_FD_187275 | JGI IMG/M metagenome (GOLD analysis project Ga0207797, IMG submission 187275) | Marine sediment microbial community from Cabo Rojo, Puerto Rico - PR CR 10% Liquid 1 (SPAdes) | ecosystem: Environmental > Aquatic > Marine > Coastal > Sediment | place: Cabo Rojo, Puerto... | reverse complement strand
GGTTGTGGTCGTGGTGGCGGTGGTGGTTGTTGGAGCGGTTGTGGTCGTGGTGGCGGTGGTGGTCGGCTCGGTCGTGGTGGTCGTCGGTTCCGGGGTCGTGGTCGTGGGGGTCGATGTCTCAGTTGTCGTGGTGGTGGGCGGCTCAGTCGTGGTCGTTGTCGTCTGAGTCGTTGTCACCGTCGTCGTGGTGGCTGTGGTCGTGGTTGTCGGTGTTGGGGCAGTCGTAGTGGTCGTGGGCGGAGGCGTCGTTGTCGTCGGAGCGGTTGTGGTGGTCGCCGTTGTCGTAGTAGTCGTTGTAGTCGTCGTCGTGGGAGAAGTTGTAGTCGTCGTGGGAGAAGTTGTTGTAGTCGTCGGCTCAGTGGTCGTCGTCGCGGTCGGTGTCGGTGTTGCGGTCGTCGTCACGTTACCCGGTGGGGGTGCCGGCACGGAGGCGTTCTCCGGGACGTCCACCCAGACGTACAGGTGCTCGGCCGCGGTGTCCGCGCTCGGGACCGCCGGCGCGCTCCCGGTGTAGAGGTAGAAGCTCGCCCGGAGCTGCTCGCCGGTCAGCGCCGGCCTGAGTCGCACCCGTTCGCGCCAGCTCTCCCCGTCGTCGATGGTCGCTCCGACGCGCCGGAGCTCGGCGCGCTCGGTGACACTCCCGTTCGGCGAGACCCGCTCGAGCTCGACGACGACGGTGTAGCTGGTCCGCTCGCGCTCGTTGTTCCAGACCGACACCACCACCGGCTCCGTGCTGCCGTTGAGACTGGTGGGGTAGTCCGCGGCGACCAGGTCGCCGCTGTCGTTCTCGGTGAGGACGCTGAAGTCCGTGTACGCCGCTCCCCCGCTCGGCGCCACGACCGCGTACCCCACCGTCGCGAACGCCACCACCGCGGCTACCAGCAGCGCCGTGTTGATCGCGGCGTCGACCGGGGAGTCGGCCGCCACGGTGCCGGCGACGAGGTCGCTCCCCCACTGTCCGAGCGGCAGCCGGAAGCGCCGCCCCGGCGCGAGCCGGCGGCGCCGCACCGCGGCGATGGCGAGCCCGACACCCGTGACGACCACCGCGACCAGGGCCACCGGCTCCGGGCCGAACGGGAGGCCGCCGCCGAGCGCGACCAGCCCGACGGAGACGAACAGCGCGACGCTGACCCCCACCGACAGCGCCGCCCGCTCGCCCAGCGTGACGGTCGTCACGGTCCCCCGGACGGCTCTCACCGTCCGGTCGGGCAGCCCCGAGGCGTTCCCCCCGGGGTGGGCGGCCGGGAACAGCGCGGCGACGACACCGTAACCCGGGAGGAACACCACCAGCACGAGCCCCAGCGCGGTGCGGAGGGGGCCGGTCGCGAGAAGGACGCCGCCGGCGGCCAGCCCCGTGAGGCCGGCGACCAGGAGGAGGTCTGCCGCGTCACGGAGCGTCGGACCGACGCCGCGGGCGACACCCGGCGCTGTCGCGTCGTGGCTCACACGGACACACCCCTGTGACCCGGTGGAGGACCGGGCGACCGGTTCATGGTCGCGGCCGTGACCCGTGCGGGTGATTGTTATTACCCTCCTACCCGGCCGTGGGGCCCCGACGGGCGCTCCTGGCGGCCGGTCCCTCCGGGCACGGAGGCGTAGGGGGCGTCTTACTACATCGCCGGGGGGCGCCCGACCGACGGATGACAGCGAGCACACCCTCCCACGACGTCGCCGGCCGGACGGTGCTGGTCACCGGCGGGGCGGGGTTCGTCGGGAGCCACCTCGCAAGGGCGTTGCTCCCGGACAACGAGGTGGTGGTGCTCGACGACCTCTCGACGGGCAGCAGGGCGGCGGTCCCCGACGGCGCACGGCTGGTCGTCGGGGACGTCCGCGACCGGCCGCTGGTCGCGTCGCTGGTCGCGGCGGCGGACCTCGTCTTCCACCAGGCGGCGGTCGTCAGCGTCGAGCGCTCCGTCACCGCCCCGGCCGAGACCCACGCCGTCAACGCGACGGCGACGCTGGGGCTGCTGGAGGCGGCCCGCGGGGCGAGCACGCGCGTGGTGCTCGCCTCCAGCGCCGCCGTGTACGGCCGACCGGAGTCGGTCCCCCAGAGCGAGGACGACCGGCTGGCGCCGGAGTCGCCGTACGGCGTGGCGAAGCTCGCGGCCGACCGCTACGCGCGGGTGTACACCTCGCTGTACGGCGTCCCGACGGTGTCACTGCGGTACTTCAACGTGTACGGCCCCCGGCCCGACGCCGGCGGGGACGGCGGGGTCGTCGAGCAGTTCCTCGAGCGTGCCCGGGCGGGCGAGCCGATACCGGTCCACGGTGACGGCTCCCAGACCCGTGACTTCGTCCACGTCCGGGACGTGGTGCGGGCGAACCTGGCGGCCGCGACCACCGACCGCGTCGGCCGTGCGTTCAACGTCGGCACCGGCGAGAGCCTCAGCATCGCCGACCTGGCCGGCCTCGTGGCGGCCGCGGCCGACCGCGAGGTGCGCGTGGTCCACACGGAGGCTCGCGAGGGCGACGTCGACCACAGCCGCGCGGACACCACCGCCGCCCGCGAGCTGCTCGGGTTCGAGGCGACGGTCCCCCCGGAGGAGGGGCTGGGCGGGCTGCTCGACTGACCGTCCGTGTGGTAGGGCGTCTGTAACAAAGCCGCCCGGGCGGGAGCTGCGGGGAGAGGAGCATGAGCAGGACAGACAACGGGGTCGAGCCCTCGACCGGCGTCGTCTGCGGCCCGGACTGCTCGATCGACCCGCACGCGGTCGTGGGGTACGCCGCCGACCAGCTCGGCGAGCCGACGGTGCTGGGCGAGGGGGCGACCGTCCGCGGCGGCACCATCATCTACGGCGCCGTGCGCGCGGGCAGCGGCTTCACCACCGGCCACGGTGCGCTCGTCCGCGAGGACACCAGCCTCGGCGACGACGTGCTCGTCGGGACGGACGTCGTCGTCGACGGCTCGACGACTATCGGCTCGGCGGTGAGCCTCCAGACCGGCGCGTACGTCCCCGCCGAGACCACCATCGGGAGCCAGGTGTTTCTCGGGCCGGGTGCGGTGCTCACCAACGACCGCTACCCGATCCGCGGGGACACCGACCTCGTGGGCCCGACCGTCGAGGACGGCGTGTCGGTCGGCGCCAACGCGACGGTGCTGCCGGGCGTGACCGTCGGCGAGGGGTCGTTCGTCGCCGCCGGCGCCGTGGTCACCGAGGACGTCCCGCCGGGGAGTCTCGCCGTGGGGGTGCCGGCTCGCGTCGAGCCCCTGCCCGAGCGACTCGACCGACCGAACGACATCGCCTGAGGCGCCGACCGGCTAACACACCCCTACCCCGTGGGCGGGGCGGCAGGCGCCGTATAACTATACCCGTGGGGGCCCGAGCGGTAGATGGCTTGGTGGCGGAAACGGACGACACGATGACCGGGCGTCACTAGTCCCACCAAGCCCACCCCCCCATCCCCCCCACACGCCACCCGGGCGACCCCCGCCCGACCGGGGCGGGGATTTCGCTCCCGGGTTTTTCTGGACGAACTCGACCGGCAGGGCGCCCCTCGTGTCGCGACTGCGAGGAGCCGGTGGTCGGTGTCGGGCTGAGGACCGGGTCCGGTAGCACCGACCGCGCCCGATCTCTCGGTCCGGGCCGGCCGGCGACTGGTAACTGACGACCGGCGCCTGCCCGTCGCGGCTCCCGAACGGCCGGGGGCGGAGGAGCTGATCCGACCCGGCCGCCCGCGTTCTCGCCAGGGGCGGCAACTGTTATACGGTGTTCACCTCGGCTACAGTCACTCGTTACGCCCGCTGGCGGGCAGGGGGTCGTGACGGCGGGCTACCAGTTCATTGCCCGGTGGCACAGGTCGCGTGTGCGATGCCCTCCCCGGAGCGAAGCTTTTTGCCGGCCACGGCTACCTCTCCGAACGAGGATGTACGAGTCTCTCCCTGACGCCGGCCACCGCGTGGAGCTGTACGTGCGGTCGTTCGCTCCCGGGTCGAGCCACCAGCTCCAGGACGCGGTCGTCCGGCGGCTCCAGGCGCTGGTCGAGGACGGCCACCTCGACGGGATGCGCCTCCGGGTGTGGGGGGACGGTATCTGTCCGGAGTCGGCCGCCGCGAGCACGACCGCCGGGGGGTTCGTGCTCGACCGCGTCAGCACGTTCGTCGCGTGGGCGCGCGCGAACGGGTTCACCCCCCGCTCCTGTCTGCGCGCCACCGACGTCTGCTCGACGCTGGCGGACGTGGAGTACACCGCCATCAGGTTCCCCCAGATCCTGCTGGCGGAGTTTCGCGACGGCGAGCTGGTGTTCCTGTCGCCGTGTGGCGACACGGAGCGGTCGATCGCGGTGCTGGACCACCTCGACGCGCTGGCCGACGGCACACTCCCCGTCGCCGACGCGGTCCCACAGCCTCTCGAGGGTGAGGAGCCCGAGGCCGACACCGTGGGGCTACGCGAGGCGCTCGTGGACACCGGGCTCGCCGGCGGGAGCGAGTAGCGAGCAGCGAGTAGTCGGCCGGTAACCGGCCGACCGGCCGGGCGACCCGCCCGGGGCCGTGACCGCCGGCCGGAGGCGGTGGTTACGACAGTCGACCGTCCAGTACCCGTGTAATAACCAAGTCCGTCCGGTTCCTCCCGACGCGGGAATGGCGTCACGGCTCACTGACGACGAGTGGGAGCGCATCGCCGAGTTCGCGAACACACCGGCCTACGAGCGGACTCCGGAGCTGCTGTTGCCGGAGGGGGGCGCCGAGGTGGGCTAGTCGGTCAGGTTCTCCTCCTCGATTGTCTGCCACACCTCGACGCCACGGTCGGTGATTCCGTACACACGACCTTTCTTCCGGTCCTCGGAGACGAGCAGCTCCACGAGCGACCGGTCGCGAAGTCCCCCGAGCGCGCGGGAGACGTGCGAGATACTGATGCCTGTCTCGCTGGCTACCTGTGACGGGGTCGAGGGCCCCTGCGAGAGCCGCTCGAGGACCGCCACACGGTATGACGAGCTGATTACGTAGCTGATCTCGTCCCAGTCTGTCATTGTCCGACTCCCCTGCCGAGCCAGGACCGGAGTAGATACCAGAGAGCCCTCGTATCCGTATAGTAATAAACCACGTACCCAGAGGCCGGTGATTCCGACCGCTCGCTTGGCCACCCTTACCGACCGCTCACTCGTCGTTGTCCTTCAGCAGTTCGAACGGTATCTCGCGGCGGCTGCGCAGCCGGGAGTAGTACTGCGCCAGCGCGACGGCGGCGAACAGCAGAATCACCACCACCGTCGCCGCCACCAGGGGGACGGCGCCGAGAATCCCCTCCTCGATGACGCCGGCGGCGAACACCAGCACCCCGACCCCCACCAGCGCGAGGTACACCCGGTGCCAGGGGAACTCGTCGCCCTCGGAGTCCGGGAGGTAGCGGTCGATCTGGTAGACGTCGTCGGTGAGGCTGATCAGTCCCGACTCGGAGTCGTACTCGATCAGCCCCGCCGAGGCCAGCCGCGGGACGTGGGTCTGGTACAGCGACACGTAGATACGCTTGCGCTGTTGCTTCGTGAGGTCCTCGGAGCTGACGTCGTACTCCCACTCCGCCAGTTCGGCGGCGAGATCGGTTAGTTCGACAGGTCCCCCCTCCTTACGGAGGTAGTACAAGACGTATCGCCGCCGTGGACTACTGAGGATGTCGAAAACCGTGTCTCGTGAGAGCCTGTCCTGGTTCGATGACATTCGGTTGGCAGCAGGCGTATTCTCCCGGTCACAGCGGTTCCCAGCGCCGGCGGTTGGACGGATATTCACTTTGTTACACCCCGAGTAAACCGCGTAGTGCGGTGTTACCGTTTGGACTACCCGCCAACGGGACCGCATCCGGGGAGTCGGTGTGGGCGTCGGCCCGCGGCGCCGGGGACCGGCCCGTAGGGGCCCCGTACCGGGGCCCGGAGCCCACAACGGCCACATAACAAAACGCGCGCCGTTCCCAGCCCCACCGAGCGGCCCTGCCGCGGTTCTCCAATGACAGCTTGTCACGCAGCTATCGACCGGCGACCGGAACGAGCCACAGCCGACGCGGGTGGTAGTCGGTGATACCGATCGCCTCCCCGGAGATCGGCGACCCGGAGCGCGAGCGGGTGCTGGACGTGCTCGACAGCGGCCAACTGGCCGCCGGCGAACAGGTCGAGGCGTTCGAACGCGAGTTCGCCACCCGCTGTGGCGCCGCCCACGGCGTCGCCACCAGCAACGGCACGACCGCGCTCCACGCCGCGCTCCACGCGCTGGGGGTCGGCGAGGGCGACACCGTCGTGACGACGCCGTTCTCGTTTATCGCGACGGCCAACGCCGTCCGGCTGGTCGGCGCCCGCCCGGTGTTCGTCGACATCGACCCGCGGACGTACAACCTCGACCCCGGGGCGGTCGAGCGGATGCTCCGCCGGCGCGACGACGTGGCGGCGGTGCTGGCGGTCCACCTGTACGGCCTGCCGGCGGCGATGGAGGAGCTGTCGGCGCTGGCCGACGAGTACGGCGTCGCGCTCGTCGAGGACGCCGCCCAGGCCCACGGCGCCCGCTACGACGGGCGACCGGTCGGGTCGCTGGGCGACGCGGCCTGCTTCTCGTTCTACCCGACGAAGAACATGACCACCGGCGAGGGCGGGATGGTCGTCACCGACGACGCCGGCGTCGCCGAGCGGGCCGACCGGTTCATCGACCACGGCCGCACCGAGGGGTACCGCCACGCGGAGGTGGGCCACAACTTCCGGATGACCGACCTCGCGGCGGCTATCGGGCGCGCCCAGCTCGGGCGGCTGGACGAGGCGGTCGAGCGGCGCCGGGCGAACGCGGCGCTGCTGGACGAGCGCCTGGCGGGGACGCCCGTCAGGACGCCCGCGGCGCCGGCCGGCCGGCGCCACGCCTACCACCAGTACACCGTCCGGACCGACCGCCGGGAGGCGCTGGCCGAGCACTGCCGCGAGCAGGGGGTCGACACGGCGGTGTACTACCCGGTGCCGATCCACGACCAGCCCGCCTACGAGGGGTACGACGCCGACGCGCCGACGGCCGCGCGCGCGGCCGAGGAGGTGTTGTCGCTGCCGGTCCACCCGGCGCTGTCGCAACACGAGATCGAACAGGTCGCCGACGCCGCCCGGTCGTTCTACGCCGAGCGGGCCGGCGCGCGGTAGCTACCGGCGGCCTAACGGCGACCGCCCGGCCGGCGCTGCCGGCGTCCCCGCCCGCTGTGACCCGGATCGTAACCACAGCCTGTCGCTGCCGGCAGCGGGCGCGTCCCGCGGCTCCGCTCGGCCGACGTCACGCGGTAGCACACGGCTATACGGCCCAGAACGACGTCTCGTTCCGTCCGCCGTGGCGGTTTCTCTGCGCGCGGAATTATTTAATTAGGAGGATTAACTACAAGTATCCCCGACAACTCCGACAGTGTGTCTATCTCACTCGTACCGAGTGGCAGAGACAGCGTACTGAACCCGCAACACCATGACCGCACCACCCAACCAGCGTGACGGAGGATGAGTTCACGAGTGACGCCCGGGGCGAACGGGGGTACAGAGCCCGACAGCGAGAGCCGGGAGCTCGCAGACCAGGCCGGCGGTGAGCCCGCCGAGGCGGCCGGCGAGGACGCCCGAGAGATCGGTCTCGACCAGGTGTTCTCGGTGCTGAAGAACTACCGGCGCCGCTGTGTGTTCCGCTACCTGCGCGACGAGAGCAACCCCGCGACGCTGAGCGAGGTCGCCGAGCACATCGCCGCCCTCGAGAACGACTGCTCTCGCGAGGCGCTGTCCGCGCGCCAGCGCAAGCGGGCGTACGTCGGCCTCTACCAGTGTCACCTGCCGAAGATGGACGACCTGGACGTGATCGAGTTCGACAAGGACCGCGGCCGGCTGGAACTGGGCCCCAACGCCGCGCTGCTCGACGACTACCTCGACCGCACACCGGAGGACGGCCCCCCGTGGCCGCTGTACTATCTCGGGCTCTCCGGCGCGTCGCTGGTCGTGGTCGCCGCCACCGCGGTCGCCGGCGTGCTCTCCCCGCTGGGACTGCTGGTCCCGCTGGCGGTGCTGGGCGCGCTGGGCGGGCTGGCCGCCTACCACACCGCCCACGACGAGGGGCTGTCCCTCCCCGGTCTCGACCGTGAGGACTGACGCCGACCGGCGGTAAAACACCGCCTAGCCGCCCTCTCCGGCTGTCGCGCCGGACAACCGCTGTATAACAAAGACCACGAGCGGGGTTGGGGCTGTCGTGCGGGGGCACAGCTCCCCACCAGTCCCACCATGTCCGGAACACCACCCCTCGGGGCGGAGCGCCGTCGTCGACCGCGCGGGCACCGGCGCGGGGGATAGCGAATGTGTGGCATCATCGCCCGCGCGGCCGGCGGGCCGGTGGCGGCGGAGCTGGTCGGGGCGCTCGACACCCTGGAGTACCGCGGCTACGACTCGGCCGGCATCGCCGTGCTCGGCCCGTCGGGGCTGGCCTGCGAGAAAACCGCCGGCCGGATAGCGGAGCTGCGGCGCCGGCTGGAGGCGGCCGGCTACCCCGAGGGGAGCGTCGGCGTCGGCCACACCCGCTGGAGCACCCACGGCCCGCCGACCGACGCCAACGCCCACCCCCACACGGACTGCGCCGGCGAGGTGGCGGTGGTCCACAACGGTATCGTCGAGAACCACGCCACCCTCCGCGAGCGGCTGCGGGCCCGCGGCCACGAGTTCACCAGCGACACGGACTCGGAGGCGGTGGCCCACCTGATCGAGCGCCACCTGGCCGAGGGGCTCGACCCGGAGGCGGCGTTCCGGCGGGCGGTCGCGGCCATCGAGGGGAGCTACGCGCTGGCGGCGGTCGTCGAGGGGTTCGACGCCGTGCTGGCCGCCCGCAGCGGGTCGCCGCTCGTGCTCGGTGTCGGCGCCGACGGCCACGTGCTCGCCAGCGACGTGCCGGCGTTTCTCGAGCTGACCGACGACGTCGTCTACCTGGAGGACGGCGACGTGGCTGTCGTCCGGCGTGACGGCTACCGGCTCACCGACCGGACGGGGAGCCCGGTCGAGCGACCCGTCGAGACGGTCGACTGGGCGGCCGACGACGCCCGCAAGGGTGAGCACGACCACTTCATGCTGAAGGAGATCCACGAGCAGCCGGCCGCCATCGCCCAGGCGACCGAGGGTCGGATCGGCGAGGACGGCGCGGTCGCCCTGGAGGGGTTCCCGCCGGGGTCGTTCGACGGGGTGTCCCGCGTCCACCTGGTGGGGTGTGGCACCTCCTTTCACGCCGCGCTGTACGCCGAACGGCTGCTGGCCGGCCACGGCGTGCCGGCCCAGGCGTTTCTCGCCTCCGAGTACACCCCTATCGCCGCCGACGGGGACGTGCTCGTGGCGTGTATCACCCAGAGCGGGGAGACCGCCGACACGCTGGGGGCGCTGCGGGACGCCGGCGAGGCCGGCGCCCGGACGCTGGCGCTGACGAACGTCGTCGGCTCGACGGCCGCCCGCGAGGCCGACGACGCGCTGTACATCCGGGCCGGCCCGGAGATCGGCGTCGCCGCCACGAAGACGTTCGTCTCCCAGCTGGCGACGGTGCTGTTGCTCGCCGACCGGGTGGTCCGGGACCGGGGGGAGGACGCGCTCGACCCGGGGGCGCTGTCCGCGCTCGGGGGGCTCCCGGGGTCGCTGGAGCCGCTCACCGGCGCGAGCGCGCCCGCGTCGCTGGCCCGGCGGTTCCACGACGCGGAGGCGTTCTTCTTCATCGGGCGCGGGCTGGCGTACCCGGTCGCGCTGGAGGGCGCCCTGAAGCTGAAGGAGATCTCCTACCGCCACGCCGAGGGGTTCGCGGCGGGCGAGCTGAAACACGGGCCGCTGGCGCTGGTGACCGAGGACACCCCCGTGTTCGCGGTGTTCACCGGGGCCGACGACGCCCGCACACTGTCGAACGTCAGCGAGGTCCAGGCTCGCGGCGCCCCCGTGGTCGGCGTCGCTCCCGAGGGCGGGGCGGTCGAGAACACCGTCGACCACCTGCTCCCGGTGCCGGAGACCCACCCGCTTGTCGCGGCCATCCCGGCGACGGTGGGGTTACAGCTGCTGTCCTACCACGTCGCGGACCTGCTGGAGCGGCCCATCGACAAGCCGCGCAACCTCGCCAAGAGCGTCACCGTCGAATAGAGCGGCCGACGCTGTACACGAGCTCGCCGCCGACGACCACCGACTCGACGGCCGGCGGCGGGCCGGGGTCGACGACGACGAGGTCGGCGCGTCCCCCGGGCTCGAGGCGGCCGCGGTCCGCGAGGCCGGCGGCGTCGGCCGGGCCGGCGGTGACCCGGTGGACCCGGTCGGCCAGCGGCTCGCCGGTGTCGACGAACGCCGACTCCAGCAGCGACGCCGGCCGGTAGTCCGAACAGAGCACGTCCACCAGGCCGGCGTCGGCCGCCGACCGGGCGTCGAGGTTGCCCCAGAGGCTGCCGCCGCGGACGACGTTGGGCGCGCCCATCGCGACGTCCAGTCCCAGCTCGTTCGCCCGACGGGCGGCCGGAAGCGTCGTGGGGAACTCGGCGACGTCCCCGCCGAGGCCGACGAACCGCTCGACGGCGGCCGGCGACTCCGCGTCGTGGAGCGCCAGCGTCCGGTCGCCGCCCAGCCGCTCCACCAGCGCCTCGCGGCGGCCCCGGAGCTGGTCGCCGGAGGCGCTGAGCCGGCGCGCCCAGGTGTCCGTGTCCGCCCCGGGGTAGCGCTCGCGGAACCGGTCGCGGCTCTCGAACTGGCCGGAGCCGGGGGCGTGGTGCATCAGCGACACCAGCGGCGGGTCCAGCCGGTCGACGGCGGCCTCGACGGCGGCGATGGAGGCCGGCTCCGCCAGCTCACAGCGGGCGTGCAGCCGCTCGTCGATCAGCCCCTCGCGAGCGGCCAGCGCCTCGGCGGCCTCCCGGGCAGCCTCGACGGTGCGGCCGTCGCCACCCTCCTCGAAGGCGACGGCGTGGAACTTCGTCGTCACCCCGGCCGCCAGGTTCGCCCGCTCGCAGTCCACCAGCGCCCGCTCGACCGGCACGTCCGCCCGTGGCCGCGGCGAGCGGTACCGTTCGAGCTCGTCGCCGTGGAGGTCGACCAGCCCCGGGAGCACCAGCCGGTCGACGGCGTCCAGGTCGCCCTCTTCCGGCCGGGCGACCGTGTCGGCGGTCACCGTCCCGATGCGGTCGTTCTCGATGGTGACGGTGCCGTGGTGGGTGCGCTCGGGGGTGACCAGGCGGCCGTTGACGACCCGCTGGAGGGAGCCGGTCGTCCCGGTCATCGCCCACCCCCGTTCCTGTCGGCTGTGGGGCTCGGTGTGGCGGTCATGTGTCGGGAACACGCTCCGCAGGAGCCACTCCCCGATAGTTATGCCCCGTGTAGCGCCGTAGCGACCGCCTACCCGCGGGAGGGCGGCCGGCACCACCGCGGCGCTACCTCCTCTCGGTGTCGGCCTACCGGCGTGAACGACCGGACGGGTTTATCTCCGAGCAGGGCCGACCCACCGGTGACCCGCCGACGGCGGGACCGATCATGTACGACAGGATACTGCTCGCGCTCGGCGAGGACGGCCCGGGGGAGCCGGTGTCCCGGGCCTTCGAGCTCGCCCGGGAGCACGACGCCGCGGTGCACGCGCTGTACGTCGTCGACACGGCGACCACGGGGGAGCCGGCGCTCAGCAGCCTCGAGCTGCTCAACATCGACTGCGAGGACAGCGGCCTGACGCGGCTGGCCGAGCTCGCCAAGCAGGCGGGCGCGATGGATCTGGAGTTCTCCTGGAAGCTGTGTCACGGCCCCTTCGATGAGGCGCTGCGGGGCTACGAGGCGGAGATCGCGCCGGACCTGATCGTCGTCGACGGGGTGGAGGCAGACTCCGTCGAGGACCTGCCCCCGACCCCGGCGTCGGCGACGGTCAACCGGCCGTAACGGGCCGCTACCGACGCTACCACGACCATAACAAACTGCCGGCGGCGCCGAGCCGCGGGCGATGGGCACACCACGCGCCGACGGCGACAGCCCGGCCGTCACGGTCGGGCCGCTGGTGGTCGCGAAGCTCGGCGACGCCGTCACCACCGTCGTCGGCCTGGCGTTCGTCCCGGGGCTGGTCGAGACCAACCCCGCCGTGCGGCTGGCCATCCACCACGCGGGCGTCCTGCTGGGGGTGGCCGTCGGGACGGTGCTGTCGGTGGTGGTCGTCGTCGCGGTGGCCGAGGCCGGCTCCGCGGCCGTCCGGCGGCTGGCCGAGGACGACTGGGCGCCGCCGCTGGTCCGGGCGGTGGGGTACTACCCGCCGGCGGTCGTGTTCTGTGCCGCGGCGGCCAACAACGCTGCCCTCATCGCCCGGGTCGCGGCGTAGCCCGCGCCACGACGACCGGCACGGGGCGGCGGCGTCGGCCGTCCGGCGGGGTAGGCCGGATATTACTTTGAGCGGGCTCGTCCTCGTGGCGACGGATGCCACGGCCTCGGCTGCTCGCCCTGGACAGTGACCGGCAGGCGGGACTGGCGTTGATACGCTCGCTCGGCCGCCGTGGGCTGCCCGTGACCGCCGCCCACCACGAGCCCCGCTCGCTGGGGATGGCCTCCAGACACTCCTCGGGGCGGTTCCTCCACCCGGACCCCGACGAGGACGGCCCGGCGTTCGTCGACGCCCTCGAGGAGCACCTCGAATCGGAGGAGTACTTCGCCGTGTTCCCGGTGGTCGACAGCACGACGGCGCTGCTGGCAAAGCACAAACAGCGCCTGGAGGCGACCGGTACGCGGGTGGCCACCGAGGACTGGGAGCGGTTCCGGCTGGCCTACGACAAGGGCCGCACGTTCGCGCTGGCCGGCGGGCTGGACGTCCCCACGCCGGCGACGTTCACGCCGGAGTCGGCCACCGAGGCGGCGGCCATCGCCGACAGCGTCCCCTACCCGGCGGTGGTGAAGTCCCGCTCGAAGAGCGTCTGGGCGCCGGACGGCAGCCACCACCTCCACTCCGTCAGCCCCGGGGACTACGTCGAGGGGCCGGAGGAGCTGGTCGAGCGCTACGCCGCGATGGTCGCGAACGACGACGCCCTCGAGGAGTACCCCCCCATCGTCCAGGAGTACGTCCCCGGCGAGACGACGACGACGGTGGTGCTGGCCGACGGCGGCGAGGTCCGGGCGCAGTTCCAGGAGCGACGGCTGCGCACCTACCCCGCCAGCGGCGGCAACTCGACGCTGCTGGACGGCATCGACGAGCCGCGGATGGCGGAGTACGCCCGGCGGCTGGTGGGGGAGATGGGGTGGACCGGCCCGGCACAGGTGGAGTTCATGCGGACACCCGAGGGGGAGTTCTACCTGGTCGAGATGAACGGCCGCTACTGGGGGTCGCTCCCGCTTGCGATCAACTCGGGGGTGGACTTCCCGTGGCTGCACTACCGGCTGCTCCGGGGGCTGTCCGTGCCTGCCCAGGCGGAGTACCGGACGGGCGTGGTCCAGCGGCGGCTGCTGTACGGCGACATCAAGTGGCTGATCGAGCAGCTCACCGACGGGAACCCCGCGGCCGTGTGGCCGTTTCTCGCCGCCTTCCTCACGGCGCGACACACGTTCGTCTCGCTGCGGGACCCCGCGCCGACGCTGGTGGCGCTCCGACAGGCCGTCGACATCGGGCTGGACGTGCTGAGTGGCCGGGGCGGCTCGCCGGCCGACCAGTGGTGAGCCCGGGAAGCTGGCGGCTAACTAAGTGCCTCGCCGGGGTCGACGACCACCAGTGAGCTCGCTCGTCGAGCGCATCGAGGCTGTGGTGGCAAACAGCGACGCCGCCGACCGGCTGTTGTTCAACGACCTGACGGGCGCGCTGGGGGCGTTTCTCGCCACGGCGCGCCGGCGGCGGCGCTACCGCCGCTACCGGGAGCGCTACGACGTCCACCCCGACTTCGAGTTCAACGGCCCCGGGATCACGCTGTACGGCCGGGGGGAGATCAGCCTCGGCCCGGACAGCTACGTCGGCACCGGCTCGCGGCTGCAGGCGAAGGCGGGCAACGCGATCAGCGTCGGCCGGAACACGGCGGTGAGCCACTACGTGTTCCTGTACACCCAGAACCGGGCGGCCGACCAGGAGATGGCCGTCGCGCGCAACCGCAACCGCCACCTCGACGTCCGCGAGGGGGACGTGGAGGTGGGCCCCCACTGCTGGATCGGGGCGTTCACGTTCGTCACGGAGGGGACGGCGATCGGCGCGGACACGGTCGTCGGCGCCGGCTCCGTCGTCACCGGCGACCTCCCGCCGGGGGCGGTCGCCACGGGGGCGCCCGCCAGGGTGCGGCAGTTCAAGTCACACCTCCCCCGGGAGCGGCGGGCGACGCTGGCCCGCGAGTACGAGGCGGTGCTGGCGCCGCCGGTGGCCGCGGAGTACCTCTAATCGCAGTCACAGCCGCCCCTGGCGAGCAGCTCCTCCGCGGGGTAGGTGGCGCCACAGTCCCGGCAGACCACGTCCACGTCCACCAGCAGGGCGAACTCCCCGATGTCGATGCGGCCGGCCGCCCGGGAGCGCTCGATGCTGTCCTCGGCGACGCTGGCGATGCGGCTCTGGAGCCGCTGGAGCCGCTCGCGGTCGGTCCGGCGCTGTTCGTCGTCGGAGGCCGAGGGCGGCTCGGCGCCCCGGCCGTCCAGGTAGGTGCGGACGGCGGCGTGGGAGACGAACGACTCCCGGAGCGCCTCCACGTCGACCCCCTGGCGGCGGAGGCGGTTCTGTACCTGGGTGCGCACCCCCGGGCTGACGTCGTCGGCGGTGAGCAGGCGGTAGGTGTTGGCCGGGTCCGCGAGCTCGCCGCCGTTCTCCTCGGCGGCGGCGGCCACCAGCCGCTCGTTGACCAGCCGCGCCAGCGCGCGCAGCCCCTGGCGGTCCTCCTCGCGGGTCCAGCGGTGTTCCAGCTCCGCGCCCAGCCCCTCGAGGCCGTACGCCTCCAGCAGCCGGGCCACCTTGCCGGGTCGACCCCCCGCGTTCGTGCCGTCGGTCACAGCTGTCACGCGGGTCCGACGGAGCAAAACGACACCGGTCCTGTGGTACCCGGTACGTACCTCATCGGCGTCCGGCCAGCGACCGGTAGCGGAGCCGGACCGCCCCGACGCCGTCGCATAGGCGCTCTGTACTGAACCGGGCGCCACCGTGCCACCAGCCAGTAGGTCGGTAGTACCGACGAGAACGCCGACGGTACTTTCGGGGGACGCGAGCGGCCCGCTCGGATAACCCAATCATAACAAAACGTCAGGGGGGTGGCGGTGGTGACGCACGCGACGGGTCACACGACCGTCCCGCGTGTGCATTCGAGCAATGATAGGGGAAACCAAACTGCGCACAACGAAGGCCCTAGCCGTCGCGTTCGCCGCGGTGATGATCATCGGGGCGCTGAGCGGTGGCGTCGTGGCTTCCGACTGCTCGCCGGAGGACAGCGAGCAGTTCGGGTCGCAGGCGATCGACTGGTTCCAGTCGCAGGACCAGGACGCCGAGGACAGCCTGCAGACCCAGAGCCAGGCCGTCGGCCAGGTGCGCGTGCAAGAGCAGTGTGGAACAGACAACGACCAGGACCAGGACCAGGACGGCCGTCTGGAGCAGACCCAGGAGCAGGACGGTGAGGACAACGGCCAGTCCCAGAGCCAGGCGCTGGCCGAGCAGGCCGGCCAGGACCAGGACGGCGACAACAACGAGCAGGACCAGCGCCAGGAGGCCGACCTGGAGCAGAACCAGGAGCAGGACGGCGAGGAGAGCGACCAGACCCAGTCACAGTCCGCTGGGCTGGGCGCCAGTCAGAGCCAGTCCGCCGAGGACAGCGACCAGGACCAGACCCAGGTCGTCGAGTTCACGAACGACCAGTTCCAGGACGCCGTCGATGGGCTCCAGGAGCAGTTCCAGACGGGCGACCAGACCAGCGAGGCCGACCAGGACGGCGAGCGGAACACCCAGACCCTCGAGCAGTTCCTGACCCTGACCCAGGAGCAGCTCCAGGAGGGGATGGGCGTCGAGCAGAGCCAGAGCCAGACGTCCACGCAGGACCAGGCGGCCGACCAGTCCGGCGAGGACAACGAGCAGAGCGCCGAGCAGTCGGCGACGCTGGACCAGTCCCAGGACCAGGACGGCGAGGACTCGGACCAGAGCCAGTCCCAGGTGAACGACCAGGACCAGGCGGCCGACCAGGACGGCGATGACAACACCCAGGAGCTGACCCAGAACGCGGACAGCTCCCAGTCCCAGGACCAGTCCGCCACCAACAGCGGTCAGTCCCAGACCCAGGACACCGTCCAGGACCAGGAGGCCGACCAGGTCGGTGAGGACTCCGAGCAGACGGTCGACCAGGACGCCGACCGCACCCAGTCCCAGACCCAGGACGCGGACGACTCGGACCAGACCCAGAGTCAGTCCGGCGCCCAGGACCAGGACGCCGACCAGGACGCTGACGACTCCGAGCAGGACCAGTCCCAGGAGACCGACCAGGGGCAGAGCCAGCTCCAGGACGGCGAGGACCACGACCAGGACCAGACCCAGGACGCCGACCAGGGTCAGGACGCCGCCCAGTCCGGTGAGGACAACGAGCAGGACCAGACCCAGGACGCCGACCAGAACCAGGGTCAGGACCAGGACGGCACTGACAACACCCAGTCCCAGAGCCAGGACGGCGACCAGGACCAGGACGCCGACCAGTCCGGCGAGCGCAACGACCAGGACCAGAGCCAGACGAGCAACCAGGCCGGCGGCCAGGACCAGGACGGCGAGGACAACACCCAGTCGAGCGAGCAGACGTCCGACCAGGACCAGGACAGCGACCAGTCCGGCGAGGACAACGAGCAGAGCCAGAGCCAGACGACCAGTCAGTCGGGCTCGCAGAGCCAGGACGGCGAGGACAACACCCAGGAGAGCGAACAGAGCTCCGACCAGGAACAGGACCAGAGCCAGTCGGGCTCTGACAACGACCAGGACCAGAGCCAGACCGTGATCCAGCAGGGGTCACAGAGCCAGGGCTGAGCCGGCGGTTCAGCCCACACTACAGAGAACGCAGATGAAACCAGAAACGGACACACGGACCGCGTTCACCGTGCTCGTGACGCTGCTGGTCGCGGCGAGCGTCGTCGTCGCCGGCGCCGGACTGCTGATGATCTCCGGCCCCGACGCGGGCGGCAGCCTCGCGAGCGCGGAGGACGCCGACGGCGCTGGCACCGACGGCGGTGTCAGCGCCCAGCAGGCTGACGGCGAGCAAAGCGAGGAGAACACCCAGGAGCGCTCCGACGAGAACCCCGCCGACACCGACGACGGTGACGGCGGGGACGGCGAGAACAGCGACGGTGACGACACGGACGGTGACAGCGACGACAGCGACAGCACGGACCGCGAGGAGAACCAACAGGAGCGCTCGGACGAGAACGACAGCACGGACGAGTCGGACGAGTCGGACGAGTCGGACGACTCCGACGACTCCGACGAGTCGGACGGGTCGGACGGGTCGGACGGTGAGGACTCCGACGGGAGCGACGAGTACGACGGCGGCGACGACGACTACGTCGGCGAGTACCCCAACGAGCAGCTCCAGGACGGTGACGACAACGTCCAGGAGCGCGAGCAGTCGTTCGACCAGGACCAGTCCCAGTCCCAGCGCGGGACGGACAACGACCAGGTCCAGAGCCAGGTCGCCGGCGTGAGCTACCTGCAGAGCCAGTCCGGCGACGACAACACCCAGACCCAGGACGTCGACTCCGACCAGAGCCAGCGCCAGCGCCAGTCCGGGTCGGACAACGAGCAGAGCCAGGACGAGTACGCGACCTACGAGCAGGCCGCCGAGCAGGACGGTGACGACAACACCCAGACCCAGGACCAGGACGGCGACCAGAGCCAGAGCCAGCGCCAGTCCGGGTCGGACAACGAGCAGAGCCAGGACAGCGACGCGGAGCTGAGCCAGGCCGCAGAGCAGGACGGTGACGACAACACCCAGGAGCAGGACCAGGACGGCGACCAGTCCCAGAGCCAGCTCCAGTCCGGGTCGGACAACGACCAGGAGGGGACCCAGGACCTCGGCCAGAGCCAGGAGGCGACGGCCGACGGTGACGACGCCACCCAGGAGCAGGACCAGGACGCCGACCAGGACGGCACGCAGGTGCAGTCCGGGTCGGACAACGAGCAGAGCCAGTCGGCCGGAACGGACCAGGAGCAGTCGGCCGACGCCGGTGACGACGCCGACCAGAGCCAGGACCAGGACAGCGACCAGAACCAGGTCCAGGTCCAGACCGGCGACGGCAACGAGCAGAGCCAGAGCGCCGACACGGACCAGGAGCAGACCGTGGCGGCCGACGGCGGCTCGAACTCCGGGGACAGCTCGATGAGTCAGAGCCAGTCCGGCGGCGACGGCGCACAGGCCCAGGCCCAGAGCCAGGTGACCGACGACAGCATCGACATGCAGGCGTCGGTCCAGGTGGGTGACAACACCCACAGCAGCTCCTACAGCCAGGACGGTCTGGATCTCGGTGACGACCAGACGGTCGTCCAGAACCAGGTGCAGGTGCAGGTCGGCGAGGACCTGGAGCAGTCCCAGAGCCTCTCGTCCGACCAGGACGACTCGACCGGCTCCGACCAGGAGCAGGACGCCGAGCAGAACCAGGTCCAGATCCAGGTCGGCGAGGACAACGAGCAGAGCCAGAGCGCCGACGCCGACCAGGAACAGGACGGCGGTGACGACGACGACGACGACAACTCGGACGGCGACAGCGAGCAGGAGCAGTCCCAGGAGAGCGAGCAGGAGCAGACCCAGAGCAGCGACAGCTGACGCCGCCGCCGCACCTTTTTTTGGTAGCTTCGACGACCAGCGCCGCCGCCCGTCCCGCCGGTCGGCCCGCAGACGGACGTGACAGCGTACCGGCGGGTCGGCCGGGCGGCGCCGGGCGCGAGCACCCCCCTGCCGTCCGGCAGGTATCCGCCGACTACCGGCCGTTGCACGCACATAACAAAGCCGCCGGTGGTCCACCGTGGTCCCGTGCTGGTGACCAGCGACGCTCTGGCCACACGGGGGAGCGCATGAGCCGGCTAGGGAAGCTCGCGCTGGTGGTCGGCTTTCTCGCACTGGCGGGCGCGGTGGCGGTCGCCCGCAGCACGCCGCCGGCCGGCTACGAGATGGACATCTACGCGGCCACGCCGCCGGCGTTCTGGGCCGGGGTGGGAGTCGCGCTCGTTCTCGCGCTCGCGGTCGGGCTGGTCGCCGCCCCCGAGAACGGCCGGCTGGGCCAGGCGGCACTGGTGCTGGGTGGGTTGGCGGGCTGGACCGTACCGGCGATTCCCGTGTTGCGGGGGTACTTCTTCTACGGGACGGGGGACTCGCTGAGCCACCTCGGGTTCGCGACGGCGTTTCTCGCCGGCAAGAACCCGGCGGACATCCTCCACCCCGGCATCCACCTGTTGTCGCTGGCGCTGTCGGAGGCGGCCGCGGTTCCCGTGCGGCGGGCGATGATGCTGGTGGTGGTGTTGTTCTTCGGGCTGTTCCTGGTGTTCGTCCCGTTGTGTGCCAGGGAGTTCGCCGGGACGCGCGCCGGGCTGGCCGTCGGCACCTTCGCCGCCGTGTTGCTGTTGCACATCAACAACATCGGCATCCACGTCATCTTCCACCCGTCCTCGGAGGCGGTGATGTTCGTCCCGCTGGTGGTGTTCGCGACGGTGCTGTTCCTGCGGCGCGGGACCGGCGGCCGCTGGGGGACCGCCGCCGGGGCGCTGGTGGGGATGGTGTCGTTCGCGATGGTGCTGATCCACCCACAGGAGGCCCTGGAGGTGATCGTGCTGTTCGGCTCGATCACCTTGCTCCAGCAGGTGTACCAGCGGGTGCGGTCGAGCGAGGACGGCCCGATCTACAGCCCGATCACGGCCCACCGGTCGCTGGTGGTGCCGACGGCGTTCCTGGTAGCGTGGTGGCTGGTGTGGTCCCCCCGGAGCCCCCGGGTGCAGGCGCGGCTACGGGTGGGTTACCAGAGCCTGGTCGGCGCCGCACCGGCGCCGGGCGCCGAGGTGGCCACGCGCACCAGCCTGCTCCCGCAGCTCGGCGGCAGCGTCGAGGAGCTGTTCGTGAAGCTGTTCCTGGCGGGGCTGGTGTTCTCCGTCGTCACGGGCGTCGCGATGCTGTTCAGCGTCGCCGGCGTCCTCGAGGACCTCCGTCCCGGCCGGTGGGGGGTGGTGAGCCGGCTGGCGCCCGACGCCGGGGAGCGCAACGGGCTGACGGCGTACGTCGTCGTCGCGTTCCCCCCGCTGTTGGCCATCACCGCGTTCTTCTTCTTCGGGGCCTACGGCGACCACTTCCTGCGGTTCGTCGGCTTCCTGATGATGCTGGTGACCATCGTCGGCGCCGCCGCCCTCGCCCGGTGGCTCTCACAGCGGGAGTTCGGCGGCGGCCGCTCGCTCGCCCGGGTCGCGGTGGCGGTGTTGATCGTGGCGCTGCTCCCGCTTGCGGCGCTGTCGGTCCACCCGTCGCCGTGGATCTACCAGCCGACCGACCAGGTGACCGAACAGCAGTTCCAGGGGTACCGGCTCTCCTTCGAGCACCGCGACCCGACGGTGCCCTACGCCGGTATCCGTGCCGGCCCCAGGCGCTGGGTCGAGGCGATGAACGACCCCCAGGGGCCCACAGCCGAGGGGTTCCCCGGCATGCGCTCGGACATCCGGCCGGAGGTGTTCATGACGAACCTGTCGACGTACTACGACGACCCCCGCTACGTGCCGGTGACAGCCGCCGACGTCCAGCGGGACGTGGTGTTGTACGAGGGGTTGCGCTACGGCCCGGCCGGCTTCCGGTCGCTCCGGTCGACACCGGGAATCGACCGCGTACAGGCAAACGAGCAGTTCCGCCTGTACCTGCTCGGCGATGAGTGAGGAGGACGGCTCCATCAGAGCGCGGGTGGTCAGGGGGGCCGCCGCCGCCTTCGGCGGGAACTTCCTGTTCACGGCCGCGAACGCGCTGTTGATACTGCTGCTCACCAGGGAGCTGCTCGACCCGACGCGGTTCGGCCGGCTGTACTTCGCCATCTCCGTGCTGGGGATGGTCTCCATCTTCGCCGACCTGGGGCTGCGCAAGTCCGCCGCCCACTACATCAGCGAGTACGACGGCCGCGACCCCGGCCAGGTGCGCTACGTCATCCGGTACTCCGTGACGGCGCTGGTGGTGCTGGTGGCGGTGTCGAGCACGCTGGTGGCCGTCTTCAGCGGCCCGTTGGCGCGGCTGCTCGGCGAGCCGGCCGTCGCCCCGCTGCTGGCGCTGGGCAGCCTCTACGTCGCCGGTCACGCCCTCCAGGGGTACCTGTCGACGGTGTTCCAGGCGTTCAACCGCGTGGAGTGGAGCGCGACGATCAACGGTATCACCGGCGTCGCCCGGCTGGTGCTGGCGGTCGGGTTCATCCTGTTGGGGCTGGACGTTCTCGGAGCGATGCTGGGGTACGTCGGCGGCTTCGCCGTGGCCGTGCTCGTCGGCGGGGTGGTGCTGTACCGCCGTCACTACGTCCCCCTCGAGCAGCCGGACAGCCCGGAGCCGGGGCTGGGCCGGCGCATCCTCAGGTACAGCGTCCCGCTGACGGTCACCGAGAGCACGAACGCCGTGGACAAGCGCGTGGACATCGTCCTCATCGGGACGCTGCTCACGCCGGCGGCGGCGAGCTACTACGTGCTGGCAAAGCAGATCTCCTCGTTCTCGATCATGCCGGCGACCTCCATCGGCTACAGCGTCACGCCGGCCTACGGCGGGAAGACCGCCCGCGAGAACCCCGAGAAGGCCGCACGGCTGTACGAGGAGGCGTTCCGGTACGTGCTGATGGTGTACCTGCCGGCGGCGGCGGGGCTGATACTGGTCGCCGGCCCGACCGTCGAGCTGGTGTTCGGCCCGGAGTACAGCCCCGCGGTCCCGGTCGTCCAGGTGATCAGCGGCTACGTGCTGGTGCGGGCGATCAACAAGGTGACCAGCGACGGGCTGGACTACCTCGGGCTGGCCCGCGAGCGGGCGGTGCTCAAGACCGTCACCACGTTCGCGAACGTCGTGTTGAACCTCCTGTTGATCCCGATCTACGGGGTGGTCGGTGCCGCCGTCGCGACGACAGCGACGTTCGCCACCTACACCGCCGGCAACGTCTACCAGCTCCACAAGGAGCTGCCGGTGGACAACACCGCACTGTTGCGGGACGGGGCCGTGGTGGCGGTCGTGACGGCCGCCATGACCGTGGTGGTGATGCTGGCGGTGCCGTACGTCTCCGGGCCGGTCACCCTCGCCGGGGTGGTGTTGCTCGGCGGCGGCGTCACGGGCACCCTGTCGGTCGTCACCGGCCTCGTCGACGTCGGCCGGGTGCGGACGATGCTCGGCGCCTGAGAGGGCACGACCGCCCGACCACACCACCCGGCGCCGTGGCGGCTCCGGGCCGTCCGGGCGCTACCGTGGTGGCCGCTCCATCCCGAGCATCTCGCGGGCCTCGGCGGGTGTGGCCAGCTCCCGACCGAGCCGGTCGATGATACCGACGGAGCGGCGAACCAGCTGTGCGTTGCTCTCGGCGAGCCGGCCGCGCTCGTAGTAGAGGTTGTCCTCCATCCCGACCCGGACGTGCCCGCCCAGCAGCACGGACAGCGTCGTCAGCGGGAGCTGGTGGGGGCCGATCGCCAGCAGGTTGAACTCCGCACCCGGCGGGAGGTCCTCGACCATCGCCAGCACGTTCGTCGGGTTGGGCGGCGTGAACGGCCCGCCGAAGATGAGGTTCACGTAGTAGGGGGCCTCGATCAGCCCCTCCTCGATGACGCGGTGGACCTCGCTCATCTGGGCGGAGTTGAACACCTCCAGCTCCGGTTTGACCCCCCGCTCGCGCATCTCGCTGGCCAGCCGCTCGATGTTGCCGCGGGTGTGCTGGGTGATGATGTGTTTGTCGCGGTTGAACGGGCCCATGTCGAGGCTGGCCATCTCCGGTGGCGGGTCCGTCCGGACGCCCTTCACCCGCTCGTCGAAGCTCGACTGTCCCCCCGTGGTGTTCTGGATGATGATGTCCTCACAGCGCTCGCGGATGGCGTCGTTGACCGCCTGGAGCCGGCCCGCGTCGTTCTCGCCGTGCTCGTCGCGGCCGTGGACGTGGACGATGGCGGCGCCGAGCCGCTCGCACTCGCGCACCTGTTCGGCGATCTCGGCGGGCTGCTCCGGGAGGTTCGGGTTGGCGTCCTTCCCGTGGACTGCGCCGGTCGTCGCGACGGTGAGAATCACCTTCTTGCTGTCGAGGTAGTCCTGGTAGGTCATGCTCGCATCCCCCGGGGGCGACACCGCACTGCCGCCACCGGCCTGGTCGAGGCTCCGCCGTCTGCGGTATAGTAATACTCCGCGTATCCCGCCGCCCCCCGCCAGTACGCCCCGTCTACCGGGGTACGCTCCGAATAACTAACCGCCACATCCCCCCACGTGCGCAGGATGTCGTGTCCGTACCTGGAGTACCGGCGTTCGGACGGCGAGGAACTGGAGTTCGACCACGAGCGGGCCTACTGTGGGGTCAAGGAGTCGTTCGTCTCCCCGGTCCGGGCCGACGTCTGTAACGGCCGCGACCGGTTCCACCACTCCACCCACTGCGAGCTGTACCGGGAGGCGACAGGAGCGGACGATGGCCGGGCGGACTGAGAACGCCACGGAGACCGACGCGTACACCGTCAGGCCGTACCGCCCGGCCGACCGCGCGGGCGTGCTGGCGCTGCACGAGACGGTGTTCGACGGCGGCGACCCGGCGTGGTTCGCCTGGAAGTACGAGAACAACCCCTACGTCGAGGAGCCGGCGGTGTTCGTCGCCGAGCACGACGGCGAGGTGGTCGGCGCGCGGCCGTACCTCGCCTACCGGATGCGGGCGGGCGACGACAGCCACCTGGCGCTCCAGACCGGCGACACGATGGTCCACCCGGACCACCGCCGACAGGGGGTGTTCACCCGGATGACCGCGGCCTCCTTCGAGGCGTACGCCGACGGGGAGCCGTCGTTCACGTTCAGCGTGCCAAACGCCATCTCCCGGCCGGGATACCTGCGGCTGGGTGTCGAGGTGACCGGCGAGCTGACGACCCGCTACCGGGTGCAGAACCCCGCGGCGTTCGCCGGCAGGGGACGGCTCGCCCGGCTGGCGAGCCCGCCGGTCCGGGCCGCCACCGCGCTGCTGGACCGGCTGTACGACGCCCCGCCGGAGGTGACCGTCGTCCGGCACGCGGAGCTGCCGGCGGGGACGCTGGCGGCGCTGTACCGGCGCCGCCCGCCGGCCGGCATCCACGCCAGGCGCGACGAGGCGTTCTACGGCTACCGCTTCGGCAACCCCGACTGGGAGTACACCGCCTACACGGCGCGGCTCGGCACCACCCCCGTGGCGGGCGTAGTGACCGGCGAGCGCACCGGCGACGGCCTGAGGGTGACGAACGTCGCCGAGGTGGTGCCGCTGGTCGGCGACGACCAGCGCGACCGCGCCCTGGGGGCGCTGCTGGCGCGGGTGGTCGCCGACAGCGCCGACAGCGACGTGCTCGCGGTCCGGGGGTCGTCCCTGCCGGCGGGGCTGTGCCGGCGGCTGGGGTTTCTGAGCGACCGCCGGCTCCCCCTCTCGGCGGTCGCCTCGCCGACGGTGCTGATCACCTCGCCGCTCCCCGTCGACGGCTCCTGGCGGGTCGCCGGCCGCGACCTGCGGGACCCGGACAGCTGGCAGCTCACGTTTCTCGAGCAGAACACCAGCTAGCGTGCGGAACAGTAATTACCCGTCCGTTCAAGACACCGGTAGCGACGACACAGGTAGCACTACGACCGGTCGGCGGGCCAGCGCTCCACCTCGCGATGGGTATGGTCGGGTAGCCGACGGAATCCGACCGAAACCCGACGACTGCGGCCGGTTCGTAACGTTCTATATCGAAATTACTTTACTGTGCTCCCTGGAGGATGTGGTATGGACTATCCATCGGGCGAGCAGCCCCGCCCGGAGGAGCGGGCCTCGCACGACTTCGGCACGGACAGGTCACTGAGCACGACGGTCGTTCTGGCGGTGGCGCGGGCGCGCGGCGTGACGGCGACGGCGCTCCCGCCGCTGGCGGAGGTGGTCGACCCGGACGCGCTGGACAGGCTGTTCACGCCCGACCGTCACGGGGGCCCCGTCGACGGCCGCGTCAGCTTCGAGTTCGCCGACCGGGCGGTGACCGTCCGCCGGGACGGCGAGGTGCTCGTGAGGCCGCTGGTCGGCGCGCACTGAGGCGGGGGGACGGGGTGTCGGGGCGCCGCCGTGTGTCCCGTGACCCTACCGTTCGAAGCGCAGCTCCTGGGCGGGGTCCTCGGCGACGACCCACCAGTGGACGTCCGCCTTCGGGTGGCGACGCTCGACGTGCTCCTCGAGGGCCTGCTGGCCGTCGAAGTCACGGCCACAGAGGTTACAGCGGTGGTGTTTCTCGCCCATAGCCCACCGGACGGCGGCCGCCCGTTTCGGTGCTCCGGCGGTCCCCATCCTCCGGGAGCCGGAACCACCGCAACCTGGATGAGGCGCCGCCGTCAACCGCGGGCGGGCGCTGCCCAGTGAGAGCATGCAGTACGACCAGATCGAACTCCGGGTCCGGGAGGACGGCGAGCGGGTCGTCGAGCTGGACGGCTACCACCACGTCACTCCGGAGTCGAAGCCCGCGGAGTACAGGCGGGTCGCAATTCTCGACCTCACAGAACAGCAGGCCCGGGCGGTCCACCAGCGGCTGGGAGAGCTGCTCGCCGGCTGGGACCGCGAGTAGCATGGAGCTGCTCGTCACGCCCCCGGCCGAGCACCTGTCGCTGGAGGCCGCCCGGCTCCGGGAGCACCCGGACGGCGGCCGGCGGTTCCCCGACGGCGAGGTGTACGTCCGGCTGCCGCCGCTGGAGGGGCCGGTCGCGCTCGTCCACGCCGGTCAGCCCGCGCCCAACGAGGGGTTGGCGTACCTGTACGGGGCGCTGGCGGCGCTGCGCGAGCGCGGCCACACCGTCCGGCTCGTGTTCACCTACACGCCGTACTGCCGCCAGGACCGCGCCTTCGAGGCGGGGACGCTCAACTACGCCCGAGCGATGCTGCGTGACCTCGCCGACTGCGTCGAGCGGATCTACGCCGTCGACCCCCACTTCGCCCACCGGGAGTGGGTCGAGGGGGTGCCCGTCGAGCGGATCCGTGCGCTGCCGGCGCTCCGGGACGCCGTCGGGATGGAGGAGTACGCCGTCGTCGGGCCGGACCTGGGTGCCGTCCAGCGGTTCGGCCTCCGTGGGTTCCGCAAGCAGCGGGGTGGTGGCGAGGTCAGCCTCACCGGCGACCTAAACGTCGCCGGCGAGAACGTGCTGGTGTTCGACGACATGATTGCGACCGGCGGGACGATGGTGGCCGCCCGCGAGCGCCTGCTCGAACAGGGCGCCGCGACCGTCCGGGCCGCCGCCGTCCACGGCGTCCTCGAGTCGGGGGTCGAACGGGTGCGCGAGGCGTTCGACGGGCTGTATCTCACCAACAGCATCGCCGACAGGGGGGGCGAAGTGCGCGTCGAGCCGCTGGTACGGGCCGCCCTGGAGGTCGAGGAGTGACCCCCCGCTCGGCCGCACTGGCGGTGCTGCGGGCGGTGTGGGCGATGCTGCCGGCGTACCTCCCCAACAGCGTCGCCGTCGTCGTCGGCGGCGGCCCGCCGATCGACGGGGGGCGGTGTTTCCGTGGCGAGCGGCTACTCGGCGACGGGAAGACCTGGCGGGGCGCCGTCGGCGGCGCGCTGGCGGGGAGCCTGCTGGCGGCCCTGCTGGACCGCGTCGGCTCGCGGCTCCCGGTGGCGGTGCCGCGGTTCGGCGTCCGGCCGGCGCTGGCGCTGCCGGCGGGCGCGATGGTCGGCGACGCCGCCGGCTCCTTTCTCAAGCGCCGGCTCGGCCGCCGGCGGGGCGCGCCGGCGCCCGTACTCGACCAGCTCGGGTTCGTCGTCGGCGCGCTCGGGGTCGCCCGGCTCCTCGCCCCCGACTGGGTGCGGGTGACGTTCACCCCGGCCGTGACCGTCGCCGCGCTGGTGGTCACGCCGGCGCTGCATCTCGGGACGAACGCGCTGGCGTACCTGCTGGGGCTGAAGGACGTCCCCTGGTGACGACGACCACGGCGTTCTTACTCGCGGACGTCGTAGATGGTGGGGTATGAGCACCGGCACCCAGCGCGAGCAGCTACGGCGGGCGCGCGAGCACCTCGAGGAGTGGAAGTACGACGCCCGGTCGCGGGCGTACGGCGAGCTGTTCGAGGGCGACCACGCCGCGCTCTCGGCGGCGGACCTGGCGCTTCTGGACAGCATCGACTCGGCGCTCACCCGCAGGACCGGCGACGGCCTGTGGGACGCCGACGAGTACGGCGTCGTCGCGGGCGGCCGTGACGGCCCGGAGGTGATCTGCATCTACCACCCGGAGATCCCCTCCGAGGGGTACCGCGGCGAGGGGAGCCTCTCTGCGGTGACCCGCGAGCGGCTCAACGAGGTGCTGTGGGAGTACTCCGAGTACGTCGCAAGCGTGATTCAGGAGGACCTGGAGGCGTTCCTCCGGGAGCGAGCGTAGGCTACTCCCCCTCTATCTCGATGTGGCGGGCGGTCGCGGTTTCGAGCTTCGGCAGTGTCACCGTCAGCACGCCGTTGCGCATCCGGGCGCTGACGGCGTCCGTGTCGACCTCCTCGGGGAGCTGGACGGAGCGCCGTGTCGAGGCCTGGCGGCGCTCCCGGCGGATGTACCGCTCGTCGCCCTCTTCGGTCTCGACCTCGCGCTCGGCCTCGACCCGGAGCGTGTGGTCCGTGACCGCGATCTCGACGTCGTCGCGCTCGAAACCGGGGAGGTCGACCGTCACGACGAACTCCTCGTCGCGCTCGACCAGATCCAGCGAGGCCGTCTCCATCCCGACGCCGAAGGTCGTCCCCTCCCAGCTCTGGGAGGCCTCCTCGAACTGTCGGCTCATCCGCTCGAACAGCCGCTCGAGCTCCTCCAGCGGGTTGCGTGAGCTCATGGCCGGACGGTGGTCCCGCCGGCGCAAATAGCCCGCCGGCCGTTCCCACGGCACTGGAGTCTCCACGGGGGAGTTGCTCGGCCGGCGCGTGGAGCCGGTGTCGAGTCCCATGACAATCCACGACATCGCGCGCACGGACGTGGTGACGGCGAGCCGCGAGCAGTCCGCGGGCAACCTCGCGACGGTGATGACCGAGGAGGACGTCGGCAGCGTCGTCATCGAGGAGGAGGACCGCCCGGTCGGCATCGTCACCGACCGTGACCTGATGGTGAAGGTGCTGGAGCCCAGGGCGGACCCGACGACGGTGTCGGCCGGCGACATCATGACCGAGAACCCGACGACGGTGTCCATCGACGACGGCGTGTTCGACGTGGCCAGGGCGATGGCCGAGGCGTCGGTGCGGCGGATGCCGGTCGTCGATAGCGAGGGGAACGTCGCCGGTATCGTCACGCTGGACGACTTCCTCGTGTTGCTCACCGGGGAGCTGGAGGCGCTGGCGGGCGTCGTCGAGGCGGAGTCGCCGCCGTACTGAGCTACGCCGGCGCCACCGCCCGGAGGGCGTCGGCGAGCTCCCCCGGGCGGCCGGAGCCGACGAACAGCTCCGAGCCGTCCGACCGCCCGACGGTGACCCCCTCGCGGCCGCGCACCCGGTAGGCGGTCCGGTCGCCGGTCGCGCTCGTCCGCACGCCCCAGTGCCAGCCGCCGTGGTCGGCCGCGGCGTACGGCTCGACGGCCACGGACGCGACCTCCCCGGCGGGGACGTGTCGCGGGGTGCGCTGGAGCGGACCGAGCCTGAGGTACAGCCCGTCCGGGCGGACCTCCGTCTCCAGTGTCAGCGCCAGCAGGGCCCGCTGGTGTTCGGTGAACAGCGCCTCGTCGTCGGTGGGTCCCGTCATACCGGCGGGTGAACCTCCGGCCGGAAGGGTGCTTCCAGCAGCGCGTTACTGTACGTGAGAAACAACTACGGTGGCGGGCGGTCACTGTGGCCTATGGACGAGGAGGCGACCGAGGGGTTCGAACTGCTGAGCGACGGGACGCGCCTCGGGATACTGGGGGCGCTGGCCGAGCGGCTCCGGGAGCACCCGGCGGACCCGGTGCTCGGGTTCAGCGACCTCAGGCGGGCGGTCGGGATGCGGGACTCGGGCAACTTCAACTACCACCTCCGGAAGCTGGAGGGGCGGTTCGTGACGGACACGGCCGAGGGGTACCGCATCGCCCCGGCCGGTCTGCGGGTGGTGGCTGCGGTGATCACCGGCGCCTACGGCGGCCACGAGCGGCTCGGCCCGGAGCCGCTTCCGGACGACTGTCCCGTGTGTGGCGACGGGCTGACCGCCACCTACGAGGACGGGATGGTGCGGGTGGCCTGTCCGGCCGACCACGAGTTCCGCAACAGCCTCCCGCCGGGGGCGGTCGACGACCGCGGGCTGGAGGGGGTGATCGACCTGCTGACCCGGACGACCAGACAGGACATCGAGCTCGCGCTGTCGGGGAGCTGTCCGCTGTGTTACGGCCGGCTCTCCTGGTCGGTCGAGCCGCCGTCCGGGCCGGTGCCGGAGTTCGAGACCGGCTGTCCCCGGTGTGGCGCCCGCCTGGAGGTGCCGGCCGCCGCCTGCCTGCTGTACGAGCCGGAGACGGTGGCGTTCTTCCACGACCACGGGGTGGCCATCCGCGAGCGACCGCTGTGGGCACCGGAGCTGTTCAGGGACGTCACCGTCTCGCCCGCGGACGACGGGGTGGAGGTGACCATCGAGCAGGACGGCGAGCGGCTCCGGGGCCGGCTGGACAGCTCCCTGGAGGTCCAGCAGCTCTCCCGCGAGTAGGGGGGGGCGGTCGTCACCGCTCGCCGAGGCGGCGCTCGACGAACGCCCCGACGTCGTCGCCGAACGCCGCCACCTCCTCCCAGTCGGTGAACTCCGTGTCCTCGCGGGGGGACTCGGGAAGCGCCCGCGCCGCTATCCGGCGCATCACCAGCCGCTCGAGGAAGCCGTACTCCGAGTAGCGCAGGGCCCCGCCGAACAGCCCGATCCGGTCCGGGTGCCAGCCGGTGTCCTCGAGAAACGACTCGAGGTAGCCCGCCGCCCGCTCCCGGCCGCCCTCGGTGGCCGAGGACAGCGACACCTGGAACACGGCCGTCGGCAGCGCCGCCAGCGCGTCGCTGTGCTCGCTGACCCACTCCCGGACGGCCGGCTGGTGGCGGCCGGCGTGGACGGACGCGCCGACGACCACCGCGTCGAACGAGGCCGGGTCGGGGGCGCCGTCGTCGACGTCGACGGTCCGCACGTCGTGGCCGCGCCCGGCGAGCACCGCCCCGAGCCGGTCGGCGACCGCCGCCGTCTGTCCCTCGCCGGTGCCGTACAGCACGAGCACGGAGGCCATCCTGTCGCCAGGGGCCGACGGTCGACGTAGGGGCTGTGGCGGTTCCCGGCGCGCGGGAGTTGGCGGCGGTGTCCCGGTGGGGACGCCGCGCCGTCCGGGTGGTTACCGGCTCGCTACCGCTTGAGCTCGCCCGAGAGAACCCTTAGGGCCGGGCGCGCCGGTGATGGCGTATGGGCGCCTCACCAGAGGACCGACCCCGCAGCGCCGAACGCCCGCCCGCCGAGATCGCCTCCCCCGAGCGGTGGCTCGACCCGTTCGACTGGTACGCGGAGATGCGCGAGACCGACCCCGTCCGGTACGACGACGACCGGGAGTGCTGGGACGTGTTCCGCTACGCCGACGTCGACCGCGTGCTCGAGGACCCGGAGACGTTCTCCTCGGACCCGCGGCTGTCGAACATGGAGCTGCCCGAGGAGCGCAGCCCCATCGCCGAGACGATGCTGCTGGCCGACGGCGACCGCCACGACCGGCTCCGCGGCGTGGTCGAGGAGTGGTTCCGGGCGCGGTCGCTGGCAGGCCGGGCCGACCGGTTCGAGGAGATCGCCGCCGACCTGCTGGACGAGGCGGTCGCCGGCGGGGAGATGGAGCTGATCGAGGAGCTGGCCTACCCGTTCCCGGTGATCGTCATCGCGGAGCTGCTGGGGGTGCCCGTCGACGACCGCCCGCAGTTCCGGGAGTGGTCGCGCATCCTCGTCGAGAGCCCCGAGGACACCAGCGAGGCGGGTCTCGAGCGGTACCGCCGTGAGCAGGAGCGGGTGAACGAGGAGCTGATGGAGTACTTCGAGGCTGCGCTGGCCGACCGGGCCGACCAGCCCCGCGAGGACCTCATCACGGAGCTGGCCCGCGTCGAGGGGAACGGCGAGCTCAGCCACGACGAGGCGCTGGGGCTGTGTATGCTGCTGCTGGTGGCGGGCAACATCACCACCACCAACCTCATCGGCAACGCGCTGCGGGTGCTGACCGCCCACCCGGAGGCGATGGAGCGGCTGGCCGCCGAGCCGGCGTTGCTGCCGGGCGCCGTCGAGGAGGTGCTGCGCTACCGCTCGCCGGTGCAGGCGGTCGCCCGGTTCGCCACCCGCGAGGTGGAGGTCGGCGGCCAGACCGTCGGCGAGGGGGACGTCGTCGTCGCGTGGGTCGGCTCCGCCAACCGCGACCCCGAGGCGTTCGAGGCGCCCGAACAGTTCCGGGTCGACCGGGCGCCCAACCAGCATTTCGGCTTCGGCCGGGGCACCCACTACTGTCTGGGCGCGCCGCTGGCCCGGATGGAGACACGCATCGCCCTCGGGGGGCTGTTCGAGCGGGTGACCGACGTCCGCCGTGAGAGCGAGCGGCTCCAGCCGGTGCGGAGCTCGTTCATCCACGGGGTCCAGGAGTTCCCCATCAGCTTCAGCCTCCGGCAGGACGCCGAGACGCCCGCGACGGACTGAGCCGCGTGGCAGGCCTGGCCGGCACGCTCGCGGGGACGGTGTGGAACGGCGACGAGCGGCGGCCCCGTGCGCCGGTCCGGCTGGCGGCCGCCGGCGCCGTCCTGCTCGTCGTCGGGGCCGTCGCCGCGCGGCTGCTGGCCGTCGCGACCGCCCCCGGCCGGCCACTGGGGGTTCTGCTGGCGGTCGCCGACGCCGACACCGCCCTGTTAGCGCTGTCGACGGTCGCCGGCGCCGTCGTCGTGGTCGTCGCCGCCTGGCTGGTCGCCGTCGGCGTCGACCGCCGCCGGTTCGCGGACTACGGCCTCTCCGGCGGCCCCGCCTGGTGGCGCGACGCCGCCTTCGGCGCGGCGCTGGGTGCGCTGCTGGTGACGCTGGTGTTTCTCGTCGAGGCGGCGCTTGGCTGGGTCACCGTCACCGGGCTGCTCGTCGACGGCGACCGGCTGGTCGGGTTCGCCGTGGCGGCGCTGGTCGTCTTCGCGGCGGTGTCGGTGTCCGAGGAGCTGCTCGTGCGTGGCCTGTTGTTGACGAACCTCGCCGAGGGGCTGGCGGGGCTGGGCCCGTTCTCCGGGCGGGCCGGCACCGCCACCGCGGTCGCGCTCTCCTCGGTGGCCTTCGGCGCGCTCCACCTCGGCAACCCGAACGCCACCCCCGTGAGCACCGCCGTCATCTCGCTGGCGGGCGTCTGGCTCGCGCTGGGGTACGTGCTCACCGGGGAGCTTGCCGTCCCGTTGGGCGCGCATCTCGGCTGGAACTACGCGCTGGGTGTGGTGTACGGCTACCCCGTCAGCGGCGTCCGGCTCCCGGCGAGCGTCGTCACCACCGAGCAGGTCGGGCCGCCGCTGGCCACCGGCGGGGCGTTCGGCCCGGAGGCGGGCCTGCTCGGCGTCGCGGCCGTGTTGCTGGGGATGGCCGCCACCGCGTGGTGGGTGGTCCGGAACGGCGGGCCGCTGGACGTCGCCCCCGACGTGTGGACGCCGGAGCTCAGGTGGCGCGGCCGGTGACGGCCCGCGCGCCGTCCGGGTAGCGCTGCTGGTCGACGAACTCCACGACGACGGTCACCTCCCTGCCCGTCTCGCGGGCGACCCGTTCGGCTATCGCCCGGCTCAGGGCGGGGTACCCCCGGCCGGCCGCGTCAGCGTGACCGTCACCTGCTGGCGCTCGGGCCCTGCCAGCGAGGGAACCCGGAACTCGGTGGTCGCGGCCACCACCTCGAGGTCGTCGTACCGGGGCTCCTCGAGCACGTCGTCGACGACCCGGTTGACGTCCTGCTCGAAGAGCACGTTCGTGGAGACGACCGCGGCCGCCCCGGCGAAGGCACCCCCGAGCACCAGCACGGTGGCCGCCAGCGCGCCGACCCGTCGGGCCCCGAGGGCGTCCCGGGTGGTGTCGGGGCGGTAGCCGAGATACCACAGCACCCCCGCGCCGGCGACGTGGATGGCGACGGCGTTCATCACGAGCAACAGCAGCGCGCCGACCGCGACCGCCGGCAGCCCCCAGGCGAGGCCGATACCGACAGCCGCGGCCGCGGGCACGAGCGCCGCGGCGATCATCACGCCCACGAGCGCCACCGGGACGCCCGTCGCGAGGCCGAACGCCCCGGCCCCACCCGCACACAGGCCAACGACCACCGACAACAGCCCCGGTGAGATACGCTGGGCGATCTGGCGGGTGGTCGTCACGTCGAGCGCCGGAGGGAGAAACGCCGCCGACCGGAGGGCGGCGCTGAACAGCGCGGCGGCGGCGACCGCCAGCGACAGCCCGAGCAGCTGTGTCCTGAACCCCTCGAGGACCATCCCCCGGTCGTCGAGCACGGTGCCGAGGCTGGCGGTGAGCGCCGACCCCACCAGCGGGGCGATCACCATCGACCCGACGACGACGGCCGCGGAGTCCAACAGCAGGCCGGCGGTCGCCACCAGCGCGCTCAGTGCGGTCATCGAGTAGTACGTCAGCGGGCTCGGCGTCATGTCCAGCGCCGTCGTCCGGATCTCCTCGGTCGGGATGCTGTCGTCCTCCTCCGTGCCGGTGACGAACCGCTCCTCGAGGTCGTCGATGTGCTCGGAGGTGACCGACTCCGCGCTCGTCACGACGGTGTACGGCCCCTCGCCGTCCCCTACCTCGCGGAGCTCCGTCAGCACGGACTCGACGGCCTGGGTCGGCAGCGGGAACTCGAGGAGCACCCCCTCCTCGCGCCCGCTGTCCTCGCGAAAGAGGAGGTAGTCGACGTCGTTGTCCTCGAGGACGGCCACGACGCTGTCGGCGTCCGGCTCCCGGACGAGGGTGCGCACCAGCCGCATGCCCCCCACGACCGGACGGGGCCGGATAACCCCTCGGCCCGCGACGCCAGCCACGCCACGTCCCGAGAAACGGCTCAGAGAATCGAGCGGTCCTCGGCGGTCATGGTCGTCTCGTCGACCAGCGCGATCAGGTTCCCGTAGGGGACGAACGCGACGAACGTGCCGTTCTCGTGGAGCTCGACGCCGTGCTCGGTCAGGTCGTAGCCGGTGCACTCGATGCTCCCGCTCTGGAGAATCGCCCTGTACATCGCCCGTGGGGAGTCGGCGGAGCTACCTGAGCCTTGTGCGGCCCCTCAGACCCCGGGGACGCCGACGGCCTCGAAGCCGGTGATTCCGACGAGCGCCAGCACGTACAGCACGACCAGCGAGGCGAACCACGCGACCAGCGCGACGAGCACGGCGGTGCCGATCCCGCCCGGGTACCGGAGGTTGATGACGCCGACGTACGCGAGCAACACCACCAGCGGCCCGAGCAGCGGTACCCAGCCGAAGAAGAAGCCGACGACCCCCCACACGATCGCCCCGACCAGCGCCGTGACGACGGCGTAGGAGTAGTCGTCGTAGCCGGCGATGACCCGACCGCCGACGTAGATACCCAGCGCGCCGACCAGCAGGCTGACGGTGAACACGAGCGCCGACTCCAGAAGCGTCATACCCCCGTGGTGGCCGTCCGGGAGCGTAGTTATTTGGCGCATATCCGGCCGGTCCGGCCGACGCCACCGGGCTCCGTCCCGGGCGGTAGGGTGGGGTTTGTCGCCGGTCAGGCCAGCTCCATCGCCAGGTCCGCGGTCGACACCATCCCCACGTAGTCCCGGTGGTCGTCCATCACGGGGAGGTGTTTGATGCCGTAGTTGGCCATCATCGCGGCCGCCTCCGTCAGCTCGACGGAGGTCATCACCCGCTCGACGGGCGCGGTCATCACCTCCCGGACCGCGACCGCCTCGGGGTCTCGCCCCTCGGCGACGACCGCCGTCACGTCCGTCGTGGTGACGATGCCGACCGGGTTGCCGGGGACGAACAGCCCGCTGATGTCGTTGTCGCGCATCCGGGCGGCGGCCGCCGCCACGGTCTCCGTGGCCGACACCGTCTCCAGCGGCGTCGACATCACGTCGCCGACGAGAACGGCTGAACTGGAGTCCATACCCATCTGGCGGCCCCCTGGGGTTTCGTTCTTTCTCCTCTCCGGCCCGCGAGCCGTCAGGCCCCCTCGAGGTCGTCCACCCGCTCGGCGAGCCGCTCGACGGACTCCCGGAGGCTGCGCAGCTCCCGGCCGATGCGGTCGGCCTCGGTCTCCTCCTCCGGCGGCGCGAGGCGCTCCGGCATCCGCGGCCGGTACGCCGGTTCGTCACAGTACGGACACACGTGACCACGGCGATGGTACGGACAGCCACAGTGGTGCCAGTGGGGCATGGTCGGCGGTACGCCGCCGTGTGGAATGAACCCGGAGGGTACGTTTCGCTCGCTACGAATCCCGGACGGGCTTTTCGACCCCCCCGTCGAAGCGCGGTCGTGACCGTCGTACGGAGCACCGCCCGCGGTGGACCGTCAGCCGCCGACGCGGCCTGAGGACGCATGGACCCGCTCGCGTGGACACTCCTCGCCACAGTCGCCATCAGCCTCACGGCCTGGGTCGGCGCGCTCACCCTGTTCCTCCACGAGGAGCTGCTCGACCGGCTGCTGCTGGGGCTGGTCGCGCTGGCCGCCGGTAGCCTCATCGGCGGCGCGTTCCTCCACCTGCTCCCCCGTGCCGTCGCCGACGCCGGGACGGACGGGACGGTGCCGTTGTTCATGGCTCTCATCGCCGGGTTCTGCCTGTTCTACGTCCTCGAGGGGTTCCTCGGCTGGCACCACCACCACGCGGCGACCCACGACCGGGAGCCGGTGTCGTATCTGGTGCTGGTCTCGGACTCGGTCCACAACTTCATCGACGGGCTCGTCATCGCCGGCGCGTTCCTCGTCGACGTCCCGCTGGGCGTGACGACGACCCTGGTGGTCGCCCTCCACGAGATCCCACAGGAGATCGGCGACTTCGGCGTGCTCGTCTACGGCGGGTTCAGCCGCCGCCGGGCGCTGGTGCTCAACTATCTCACCCAGGTGACGGTCGTCCTCGGCGGCGTCGTCGGGTTCCTGCTGGACGACGTCGTCGCCGGCCTCCCGGGGTTCCTGTTGTCGTTCGCGGCGGGCAACTTCGTCTACATCGCCAGCTCGGACCTGATCCCCGAGATCAAAGGCGGGGACGACCCCGTCCGGTCGGCGCTGTACTTTCTCGTCTTCCTCCTCGGCGTCACGCTCATGCTCTCGATCCGGCTGGTGGGGGGGCTGCTCGTCTGACGGCCGCCGCGGCCCGCCCGGCGACGGGGCCGGGGTGTGCTCAGTCGGGGTCGTGGTTGCGCTCCCACCAGCGCTCGAACCGGACCGTCGCGGCCCGCCTGGTGATCGGTTTCAGGTCGGTCGTCCCGCGCCCGAAGGCGACGCCGTTCAGGAACGCCGCCAGCGCGAGGTCGTGGGGGTCGGTGTCGCTGTCGCTCATCCCCGTCGTGTAGCTGCGGGCTCACATAGTCCCCTCGGCCCGCTGGCCGACGGCGGGTCAGGACCCGGTCCGGCCGTCGCAGTGCCCGGTCGGGGTGTTCGGGGGCAGGACTGTCAGCCTGGGGTGACCGTTGCGCCGCGGACCGGTGAGCCCTTGATGATCGAAGCGGTTCAGAACACCGATGCCCGGAACGACGCGTACTCGACTGCCGCCTGGCGGAACCGGGGGCCAGTGACCGCCCCCGTTGTCGTCGCCGGCGACGTCCACCTCGGCTCGGCGAAGGCGAACGTCGAGGCGTTCGACGGCTTCCTCGAGGACCTGCACCGCGAGCAGGACGCGGGCGAGCTGGTGTTGCTCGGCGACGTCTGGGACATGATCCGCCGGGACCCGTTCGGCTGTGCCTGGGACACCGCCGGCACGATACGGCGGCTGCAGGCGCTGGCCGAGCGGCTCCCGGTGCGGCTGGTCGTCGGCAACCACGACACCCCGCTCCGGGGGCTGGACGCCGACCGTTACGACATCGACATCGCCGACGAGCACGTCGTCGAGCAGGCCGGACAGCGCATCCGGTTCTGTCACGGCAACGCGTTCGACCGCCTCCAGTTCGACCCGCTCTCGGCGTACCTCGGCGGCGCCGGCGACCGCGGCGACATCGACCCGACGCGCGGGCGAAAAGACCCCATCGTCGCGGCGGCCCGGGAGTACGCGGGGGCGGGCAGACGGTGGCTGCACTCGGTGCTCCCGCTCGAGGGGCCAGCGGGTGGTGAGGCGGCCAGCTACTCCCGGCGCGAGCGCCGGGCCCACGCCTTTCTCGACAGCGTCCCCGAGGACAAGCTGGTGTACGGCCACACCCACGCGCCGTACGTCCACCACGACAACGTCGCCGCCAACCCCGGCTCCTGGACGGCGACCGCGCCGACACACAACACGTACCTCCGCATCGAGCGGGGTGAGCTTGCGCTGTTCCGCTACCACCCCTCGCGGGCGGACGAGCGGCTGCGGTAGCGTTCCCCCGCGGGCTGGGCACGGGCGGAGCCCCTTTGCGTGACGGAACCGTACCCGCGCGGGATGGCCGAGCAGGAGCTGTTCGACAACCGGCTCACGGGCCGCCTGGTCGCCGAGGCCGTCCTCCGGCTGTTCGAGGAGGACGGCGTGGTGTACCTGTGTGCGGGCTACTTCACGTGGTCGGGGTTCCTGACGCTGCGCGAGCCGCTGCTGGACTTTCTCGGGCGCTCGCCGGACAACCAGCTGTACGTCGTCGTCTCGACGGGGGCCGACCAGTTCTCGCGGCTGGTCGCCACCGCGCTGTGGGAGCTCGACACGGACGACCAGGTGTCGCTGCTCACCTACCGGGACGGGTTCATCCACCCGAAGCTGTATCTCAGAGACGGCGACCACCCGGCGCTGGTCACGGGGTCGGCCAACCTCACCTGGGACGGGCTCGGGAAGAACCTGGAGCTGGCCTGGTACTACGCGCCCGCCGACCGCGAGGACCCCATCTTCCGGAGCCACTACGCGTGGGTGGTGTCGTTCGTCGCCGAGTGCGAGCCGGTGACGGCCGACGACCTGCGGCGCGCGGTGCGGCTCCGCCGGACGGCCGACACGTGGCTCTCGAAGGGCCGGATCAACATCCCCTCGATGGTCCGGGGGGTGCTGCCGTTCGTGGGCTCGCCGACACAGCGCCCGCTCCCCGAGGTGGACGACCCCGACGAGCTACGGCAGTAGGTCCACACGGCCGTCGCCGGCGACCGGCCGCGAGAGCAGCCAAGACGGACGTTTCCTGCACGAACGGTTATACCCGCTGGCGACCACTACTGACAGCAGTACGACGTTCGTACTGGTGGTATCAGATGGCAACAGAGCAGCAGGTGATGTACGGTGTCGACGTCGGCGGCCACAGGGAGTTCATCGAGTGGTTCGCCGAGCACCCCGCCGAGGCGCGGATCGAGTTCCGGGCCTCGGGGACCGCCGAGGAGACGGCCAACCGCACGACAGCGACCATCGGGGGCTGGTCGATGGGCGGCGAGGCGATGGGTGAGGACCGCCACCACGAGCTCCGCTTCGGCCTCCCGCCGGAGCTGGAGGAGGCGATGGCCTACACGGACACGGAGGACCGGTACGAGGCCATCGAGACGGCGCTGGCCGCGCTGACGGCCTGCATCAACGGGACGATCGGCTACAACGCGCTCCGGACGGGTCTGGAGATCGAGGACGTGACGACGACCGTGCGCGTACCGGTCGACCTGAGGGTGCTGTTCGGCATCCACGGCATCGAGGAGGCCGACGGGATGTACGGCGACCTGGAGATCGACGTGGCGGTGACGGCCCCGGCCCTCTCCGAGGCGGAGATGGCGATGGTCAGGGAGTTCCCGAAGCGCTCGCCGGTGTACAACCTCCTCGTGGGGGCACACCCGTCGGAGCCGACCGTCTCGTTCGGCTCGTAGCCACGCTCCCCCGGGCGACGAACAGTTTTTCCAGACGGCGCCGGTGAGCGGGGGCCACGGGACACCCCGGCGACCCCGGCCCGCGGCCGTCAGTCCGCGGTCGGGAGCTCGACGACGAACGCCGCGCCGTCGTCGCTCTCCCCGAGCCGGACCTCGCCGCCGTACCGCTCGACGAGCCGGCGGACCAGATACAGCCCGAGGCCGGTCCCCTCGCTGTCGAGCCCCTTCTCACCCTTGCCGAAGATGCTGTCCCGCTGCCCTTCGGGGATTCCGGGGCCGTTGTCGGCGACCCGGACCCGGACGCTGTCGCCGCGGTCCTCGGCCCGGACGGTGACCTCCGGCACGTCCTCGTCGTTGTGCTGGACGGCGTTTTTCAGGAGGTTCCGGAACACCGACTCCAGCATCCCGTCGGCCACCACCTCCCGCGAGGGGATGTCGCCGTCGACGGTGAGCACGGCCCCGGGGTTGGACGACTGGACCCGCTCGACCTGCGACCGGAGCGTCCGGCGGAGCCCCAGCCGCTCGCGGTCGCCGGTCTCCCCGAGCATCACGTCGGCCATCGCCCCGGCGGTCGTCGTCAGCTCCACGGCGTGGGCGGCCCGTTGCCGGACCGTCTCGAGGAAGCCGGCGGCATCGCCCTCCTCGTCGAGGTGGTCGGCGATCAGGTCGGCGTACGCCGTCACCAGCTGGAGGTCGTTGCGGATGTCGTGGCGCAACACCTGGTTGAGCACCTCCAAGCTGTCGCGTTGCTCCTCGAGGCGGCGCTCGGAGGCCCTGCGCTCGGTGATGTCGCGACTGCTCACGAGGATGCCGTCGATGATGTCGTCGTCGAGGTGGTTCCGCAGCGTCGACTCGATCCAACACCACGACCCGTCGGCCCGGCGAAACTGGGTCTGCACCGTCCGCGTCTCGCCCGGGTTCTCGGTCACCTCCTCGATGGCCGCGGCGACGGCCCCGCTCGTCTCCGGGGGCTGGTAGTCGAAGCCGTTCTCGCCGGTCAGCGCCGCCGGCTCGTAGCCCAGCACCCGTTCGATGGACGGGCTCACGTAGGTGATCGTCCCGTCCGGGTCGATGATCGTCGCGACGTCCGTGGAGCCCTCGATGATCCGCTGGAAGCGTTCGAGCTCCCGCTCGCGGCGCTTGCGCTCGGTTATCTCCCGGGAGAACACCGAGAGGCCGTCCTCGTCGGGGTAGACGTCGACCCCGACCCAGTAGTCGTACGGGTCGTCGAGGCGCTGCTCGAACGACCAGGAGGTGCCGTCGGCCATCGCGGCGCGGTACCGCTCTTCCAGTTCCGTTCCCACGACCGTCGGGAACGCCGCCCAGAGGCTCTCCCCCTCGACCTCGGCGGCGGACGCGCCCGTCCGTGCGGCCATCTGCTCGTTCCAGTAGGTGACCTGCCACTCCGAGTCCACGGCGTAGAAGCCGTCCGAGACGCGCGCGGCGAGGCGCTCGAACTTCTCCTTCTCCCGTTCGAGCTCGCGACGGGCCTCGATGCCGGTGATCGCCGTCGCGATCGTCTCGCCCAGCTCCGAGAGCAGCTGCTGCTCCCCGGGGGCGAACGCTGCCGGCCGCTCGGCGTACAGGTTCAACACGCCGTAGTCGTCCGTGTCGTCGGCCAGCGGGACGGCGACGCTTGACTCGAACCCCCGGTCGAGCGCCTCTTGACGCCAGGGCTCGTACTCCGGGTCGGTGCGGCTCTCCTGCATGACCTGGATGCGGCCGGTGCGGACCGCCGTCGCCGTCGGGCCGCGGCTGGTCGGCGGCTCCGAGACGGAGATCGAGAGATCGTCCAGGTACGCCTCGTCCACGCCCCCGGACGCCCGCGGGACGACCCGCCCCGTCTCCGGGTCGTGCGTGCCGATCCAGGCGAACACGTACGGCGAGGAGTCGGCAAGGGCCGCGCACACCGCCGACTCCAGGGCGGGCCGGCTGTCCGCGGCGACCAGCGCCGCGTGGACGTCACGCACCACGTCGCTGATACGGAGCTGTTCGGTTGTCGGCTCGCTGTTCATAGCGGCTCCCCTCAGGCCGACCGCATAATGTTGTGGGGTGTCCACCTTGCTGCCGGCCGACCGCGACGGCCGCCCCGACCCCCCGACCGGGAGCGTCGACACCGACGGCTGCGCCGACACGCCGGTGCCGGCCGACGTTCGGGACGGGCGACATGAATTAGTAGCCCCGCGCCACACCGTTTGGTAATGAGTGACGACCCAGTGGACCGGCTCCGGGACTCACAGGCGGTGTCGTTCGAGGAGTTCGACCGGCGGGTGCGCGAGGAGGGGGCGTTCGTCGCCGACCACATCGAGCGGGGGAGCTTCGACAACCCGCAGTCGACGGTCGGTCTCGAGTACGAGTTCTACGCCGTCGACGAGGAGAGCGGCTGTATCCGCCGGATCCACCGCTCGCTGCTGGGGTTCCACGGCTTCGAGAAGGAGCTGGGGCTGCACAACGCCGAGCTGACGACCGGCGTCCACGCGTGCAACGACGCCGGGCTGCGCGCGGTCGCGGCGGAGCTGGCGGGGAAGCTGTCGGCGACCGAGGGGTGGGCCGCCGAGCGGGGCGTCCGGCTGGTCAGCGACGGGATGTGGACCATCGGCCCGGCGGAGGGGTCGACGGAGGCGTACCTGCTGGAGGCGACCCACGAGGAGGGGCTCACGCTGGCGATCAACGTCAGCAACGCCGTCAGATACCACGGGTTCGCCAGCAGCGAGCGGCCGGTCGGCGCCAGCATCGACCTCCCGGGGGTGACCCTCGACGCGGACAACCCGGGGCCGGTGAGCCTCACGACGTCGATTCAGCCCCACTTCCAGCTCCGGCGAGCCGCGGAGCTGCCGGCGTACTTCGGCTACGCGCTGCGGGTCGCGGCGCCGTTGCTGGCGCTGGGGGTGAACTCCCCACTGTTCCCGCCGGCGCTGTACGACGACCTCGACCGGGAGACGGTGCTGACCGACGGCTGGGCGGAACACCGGATACCGGTGTACGAGCAGATGATGAACCCTCCGGACGGGCCGCGAAAGGTGCGGTTCCCCGCCGACGTGGACAGCGCGACCGAGGCCGTCGAGCGGATGGTCCAGGACCGCACGCTGGTGCCGGCCCGCATCGAGTCCGGGGAGCGGTTCGACGACGCGTTCGTCCACCTCCGGCACAAACACGGCAGCTACTGGCGCTGGGTGCGGCCGGTGTTCGACGGCGCCTCGGAGACGGCCGCCAACGCCCGCATCGAGTTTCGCCCGCTGCCCGGGCAGCCGACCCTCCGGGACACGGTGGCGTTTCTGGCGGCCTTCGCGGGCGCGATGTCGGGGTTCGCGGCCGCCGACCACCCGGTCCGGGAGCTGTCCTGGGAGCGGGCCCGCGAGAACTTCTACGCGGCCGCCCGCGAGGGGCTGGCGGCCGACCTGAGGTGGATCACCGCCGAGGGCGAGCGGACGGACGACAGCCGGCGCTGTGTCGAGGACACCCTCGACACCGCCGTCGAGGGGCTGCAGGCCCAGGGAATCGCCCCGGAGCGGGCGACCGAGTGGCTCGAGCCGCTGTACGACCGCCTGCGCCGGGGGCGGACCCCCGCGGCGTGGAAGCGCTCGGGGGTCGCCGCCCGGCTGGACGAGGGGGCCTCGCTCGCCGAGGCGATTCACGGCACCCAACGGGAGTACATCGCCCTCCAGCGCGGGACGCTGTACGACGGCTCGTTCGCCGACTGGCCGGCGCCGGAGGGGGGCCGGTGACCGACCGGCGGTGACGAGGACGGCCGTCGCGCGGCGTGACGACCCCCTCGGATCGCCGGAACCGGGCGACGGCAGTGTATTCACTACTGAACATCAGCAGTGAACACAATTGACGAACACAACTGGCGAACACAACCGAACGACCGGTCACGCGCGTCCGGGACACCGCCAGCGCGGCGTCACGCCCGCGCCGCCGGGTGGCCGTCGGCTCCTACCGTGGAGACTTGTCCGTCGGCCGCGTACACACCGGATGGTCCCCCGTGTGCTCGTGGCGATGGACGACTCCGCGCCGGCCGAACGGGTGCTCCGGTACGCGCTGGAGACACACCCGGGGGCGGCCGTGACGGTGCTGCACGTGGTCGGCGAGCCGTCGGCGATGATGGGGCGGACGGCCGCGCTCGCGCTCGGTGACGGCCCGGAGAGCGCGGCCGAGCCGGTGCTCGAGCGGGCCCGCCGGGTCGCCGAGGAGTACGACGCGACGGTAGACACCGCGGTCGCCTGGGGACAGCCGGCCCGGGAGATCACCGAGCGCGCGGTCGGGTTCGACACCGTCGTCGTCGGGAGCCACGCCGGCTCGCTGCGCGAGCGGCTGTTCGTCGGCGACGTCGCGGGACGCGTGGTCCGGCGCTCCTCGGTCACGGTGACGGTCGTCCGGTGACGCTGGCCAACAGTTGTATCACCGAGAGGTGAGTATCAGGTCAGTATCGGATAATGAGCACGCCGACGGGCACGGTGCGGGTCCTCCACGTCGACGACGACCCGGCGCTCGCGGAGCTGGTCGCGACGTATCTGGAGCGCGAGAGCGACGCTATCGAGGTCCTCACCGAGCACGACCCGGCGGCGGCCCTGGACCGGCTGGAGGCGGGGGACGTCGACTGTGTGGTCAGCGACTACGACATGCCAGGGGCCGACGGGCTGGAGCTGCTCGAGGCGGTCCGCGAGCGGCGCCCGGACCTGCCGTTCATCCTGTTCACCGGGAAGGGAAGCGAGGAGATAGCCAGCGAGGCGATCACGGCGGGGGTGACCGACTACCTCCAGAAGGAGCGGAGCCCGGAGCAGTACGCCGTGCTCGCCAACCGGGTGGAGAACGCCGTCGCCCAGCACCGCTCCCAGACCGCCCTCGAGGAGAGCCAACAACGGCTGTCGCTGTTCATCGAGCAGTCACCGCTGGGGGTGCTGGAGTACGACGAGAACTTCGAGATCGTCGGCCTGAACGACACCGGCGAGGAGATCCTGGGCTACACGGAGGCGGAGCTCCGGGGGGAGAGCTGGGAGCGGCTCGTCGCCGACAGCAGCTACGACGACGTCGCCGAGGTGACCGACCGGCTGGCAGCGGCCGAGGGCGGCTACCACAGCGTCGACGAGAACGTCCGGAAGGACGGCGAGGTGATCATCTGCGAGTGGCACAACCGGGTCGTGACCGACGACGACGGCGACGTGGTGGCGGTGTTCTCGCTGTTCCAGGACGTCACCGACCGCAAGCGCCACGAGCGGGAGCTGGAGCAGTACGAGGCGTACCTCCAGGCGTCGACGGACGTGATCACCGTGCTCGACCGGTCGCGCACGATCCGGTACCAGAGCCCGTCGGTGTCGCGGATACTGGGCTACGACTCCGGGGCGCTGGTCGGCGAGGACGCGTTCGGCTACGTCCACCCGGCGGACCGCGAGGAGGCCACCGCCGCCTTCTCGGCGCTGCTCTCGGGGGAGACGGAGGCGGCGACCGTCGGGCTCCGGTTCCGGGCGGCCGACGGGGAGTGGCGCTGGCTGGAGGTCCGCGCCACCGACCACCTCGACCACCCCGAGGTGGGCGGTGTCGTCACCAACAGCCGGGACGTCACCGAGCGTCACGAGCGCGAACAGGAGCTGCGGGAGGTGAACGCGCTGTTGTCGACGCTCGTGGGGACCCTCCCGGTGGGCGTGCTCGCCGAGGACGCCGACCGGAGCGTGCTGGCGGCCAACGACCGGCTGTTCGAGCTGTTCGACCTGCCGGGCGACCCCGCCGACGTCGTCGGCGAGGACTGCGAGCGGCTGGCCCGGCAGGTCAGCGACGTGTTCGCCGACCCCGAGGGGTTCGTCGAGCGCATCGACGAGCTGACCGCCGAGCCGCGGTCGGTGCGCAACGAGACCCTGGAGCTGGCCGACGGGCGGACGTTCGCCAGGAGCCACGAGCCGATCGAGCTGGAGGACGGCGCCGGTCACCTGTGGGTGTACCGCGACGTCTCCGAGCGGATGGACCACGAGCGGGAGCTCCGGCGGCGCAACCGGCGGCTCAACGAGTTCGCCAGCGTCGTCTCCCACGACCTCCGGAGCCCGTTGAACGTGGCCAGCGGCTACCTGGAGCTGCTCGAGGCGGAGTACGACGACGACCGCCTGGAGCGCGTCGAGGCGGCGCTGGGGCGGATGGACGACATCGTCACGGAGCTGTTGTCGCTGGCGCGCTCCGGCCGGGACATCGGGGCGACCGAGCCCGTCGACCTGGCCGAGGCCGTCGAGGCGGCCCGACGGACCACGGCCGCCGAGAACGACCTCGAGGTTCTGCTCCCGGCTGAGCCGGTGACAGTCGAGGCCGACCGGGACCGGCTCCGCCAGCTCGTAGAGAACCTGCTGGCCAACGCCGTCGAGCACGCCGGCCCCGGGGTGACCGTCAGGGTGGGGGCGATGGAGGGTGGCTTCTACGTCGTCGACGACGGTCCGGGTATCCCCGAGGGGGAGCGCGAGACCGTCTTCGACCCCGGTTACTCCACCGCCGGCGACGGCGCCGGTTTCGGGCTGAGCATCGTCGAGCAGGTCGCCGACGCCCACGGCTGGGACGTGACCCTCCACGAGGGGGAGGCTGGCGGTGCCCGTTTCGAGATCACCACCGAGCGGTGAGGGGACGTCCCCGCCGGCGGGCGTGGCCAGGCGTCCCAGTCGACCCCGTGGACCTCGTCGAGGACGACCCAGCGTTCCTCGGTCTGTGGCGGGTCCGGCATCCGTTCCACTCCGGAACCGGGGACCGGAGTGGTCGGTCCGGAGCAGGCCACCCCGCCGTCGTTTGGCGGACGACAAGCGTAGCCTTTCGGTGCCGCTCTCACAACACCGGACAATGACGACAGGTGTGGTGCTGTTGAACTTCGGCGAGCCGTCCGAACCGGAGCGGGAGGCGGTCGTCGAGTATCTGGAGCGCATCTTCATGGCCAACGCCGACCTCGAGGAGTACGACTCCGTCGAGGCCGCCCGCGAGCGGTCGCGGGCGCTGGCGGAGCGCCGCGCGCCGGGGTTGATCGAGGAGTACGAGGAGATCGGCGGCTCACCGCTGAACGACCAGGC